>Ga0315288_10013975_pt1 | contig 10030 bp, 5 predicted proteins | sample YL17G11_20_MG_FD_203454 | JGI IMG/M metagenome (GOLD analysis project Ga0315288, IMG submission 203454) | Sediment microbial communities from Yellowstone Lake, YNP, Wyoming, USA - YL17G11_20 | ecosystem: Environmental > Aquatic > Freshwater > Lake > Sediment | place: USA: Wyoming | collected... | reverse complement strand
TGTTTAAAGAGGCCAACCACCGTCCTCTGCCTGCTCCGGTATGACCCGCTTATCTGTCGAGCCCCAGCACCCCCATGAGCATATATATTATACTACTTTATTTTTGTTTTTTCAATAAGCAAGCTGTCTCACTAAAATCTATATGAAAAATTTAGAACAAGGCTCTCTGTTACTCTGTCTTTCTCTGTCACCCTGATCCTGAAACAAGTTCAGGACTAAAGATCAGGGTCTAAAGGCTCACCGTGATTTTTTCCACTTGGCGCAGAATAATTTCGTATGTGATATACGATGAGGCGATCAAAGAATTGCAGAAACAGCAATTAGAAAGGAGTAAGACTCCGAATTCTGAAAATTTTATTTTCTTTTTTGAAAGCTTTTCCTCTCATATATAATCATAAAGATAGCATTCTGAAACAATCCTGAAATAAATAATGTCACCCTGAATTCATTTCAGGGTCGGGACTAAAGGTTCACCATAATGACAATATTACTGTGAAAAGGAACATATCACATTTACACGCTCAAGACTATAGGAATGATAATTGCTTTGTAGGAAGCAGTGCCTATTCTATTGAATGATTTCTTTTATAATTCAAATTTGGCAACACGTATGGAGCGTGTACAAGCAGGAGACAGTGAGAGACCTGAACAATATTTTATAAAGAACGAGTTCATTTAATCCTTTGGAACCTGCTGAACAGATTACGGGTTAGAAAAGAGTAAATCTGTGCTCCTCTTCAGCAGATTATTTTTTGCCAATATGAACTTCTTTAACTTTACGTAAATAGAGAAAAATGAGAATTTTCTATTGTGTCACCTTCTTCAACCTGTAGAAATTAAAAGCGATGATAACCGCTACTATCCCGAGATATTTATAAAGGATTGAAACAAAATTTATATAAGTAAACCAAGGAAGATGCAGAAGTTCCGTCCATAATATATTACCTATCGCTGAATCTGTTGAGAAAATATACACCACAAAGCCCAGTATGAGCGCATATTGAAGGTGCCTGAAAGTAAAGATTATACCTTTTGATATGGACGGAAGAAATCTCTCATTATCTGTAACGTGGGCATATACAAAAAGGGAGAAAACAAATAAAAGAAAAGAAAAAATAAAAGCTACGATGATAGCAGGATCAACCATGTGCGTGGTTTGCCCAACCACTACTACAATTTCGGTTGAACTTCCAGTCGAGATTAATCTTTTAATGAATTGACTGGCCATAAGCTGCAACGCAAACAGTAAATACTTAAAGGCGATGAGTCTTAAAACAATCTTGTTGTCACACTCACTACCTTTTGAATTTAAAAGTGCCCCTATAAGTACATAAGTCGAAAATGAAAAAGGAAAAACAATTTGCACCGCTAAAGACAAATATGGAGTAAAAATATCATAGGTAATATATACGACAATAACGGAAATGACAGAAGCAACAATCGTTGCAATTACGTTGACCGCAAAAAATAAAGTAGCAGTATTTCGAAGAATCTTCCTGATACTTAAATCGTTTCTTGCCTTTGTTGGAACTACACCAAGAAAATAGTAAGCAAGCGAGTAAAGGACAAAAAGAAAGAAGGACCTCGGCAAAATCCATGCGATTGCTTCGCCTACCGAAGATCCTGCTGCTCTGGGCAAAGAAAAAATACTGTTCATCAAATATATAGCCCACCCATAATTTATGCCTGAATAAGCATCACTGCCTGTAATGAACATCAGGAAAATCCCAACACAAGAGGTCGTGATCCCGACTATATGTATGGATAAAAATGCAAGCAGGAACCACCACCTACCCGCTATTTCTTTAAAACTTCTTTTTATGCTCTCAAAGAAAATTTTCATCTCTTATTTCCTCCTCTAAAATTGAACCTTGAATCAGGGCAAGTTATCTTAAAAAAAGTTCCACTAATTTAAGAAGGGTTTTTCATATTATTTATTTTTAAAATCACAACTATCAAAGCAATGAGAAGCAAAATCACAAAAGCTGAAAGAGCTATTACAATGTATCTAAAACTCCCATTTACATTATTGGTGTTGTCGTTACCACCTTCTTGATTGGTGCTTACTGTTTCGAACTCAATCTTAGAATTTTTGATAGCATACTCAAAGAGGCTTCTGTTTGAGTCAAGAAGGGTTAAAACTGGCTTAATCAACATTAATTCAATATTTGTATCTTGAAAGTTTTTATAATTTTTAAGAGTACTCACTTCATTATCCAAATTTTTAATAGCATTTTCTATTTTGGAAGTACAGTCAACTAAGGAAGAGACGGTAACAATACGCCCGTCTTTCATAACAAGATTATTAAGAATATCATTAAGGTAAATGCTTATCAATTTAAAAGAGATTGTTACCTCGTTAACGTCTGCATCTTTAGTGGGTATTTGCTCTCTTACATATTGTAAAATTTGCTTTTTTACATTGTCGAATTCATCCGGAGCTTTTACCGATGAGAAATTCAAATCAATAGTAAAGACATACGGATAATTTTCCTCAAAATGAGATTTCATAAGATTGTTTGGCAAACCGTCAATAGAAGAATCCCTTACTGCGCTTTGCATGGATAATGGAAGAATATAGGATATTTGAACTTTTGAACCATCTATACTTACTTTTGGAATAAAGCACTCCATAAAGAAAGGAGCCACAATTTTAGGCTCTTTTGTATCTAAAACAATATACGGAACCGTTTCAAAATAATCATCCTTGTCAAGATATTTATCTGCAAGACTCAGAAAGGTATCAAGAGAAGAGAGCGCTTTAATAGAAAGATTTTCTTCGAAATCAAAAAATACTTTGTATTCCATTAAGTAAGCAATTATTTTTCCTTCAAGTTTGTTTTGGGGATTTTCTACATCTGTATCAAACACATTCAAAATAAATTCGGGGAGCCAACGTATCCCTTTAGTTTCGATTGAAACATAAAGGCCTGCCTCAAATTGTGTAAAGTTATCTGTACGGGCAATCCTAATTGCATCAAGAATTTTATACTCAGGGCTTTCTTCCTTTTGCAAACTTTTAGCTTTATCAATAACACTTAACACATAGTTTTTAAATGTATCTGTTACATATCCGCCTACAAAACCCCCTTCTCTTAAGGATTTGTACTCACCAAATGGATTTTGAGGGAAAAGTGATATCGCATAATTAAACCAACCCACTGCACTGTTTGTTTTCTCTGCTTTCTCTTTCAATGACTCAATTTTAGCAAGGAATTTTTCGGGCAGAAACTCTATTTCGATATCCTGCGTGGGTTCAAAATTCGTAAAATGGTAGAGTGCTTTATTTCCTTGTATAGTATAGCCTTGTGGTTTTAAGCTCAACAGATTTGGGTATTTTGCCTCATTTGGAAACTTTATTTCAATATCAAGAGTGCCAATAGGACCCTTCCATAGAGCCCCTGTGTTAAGGATATAAGCAAAGTATCCGCCTAAAGGAGTTGCCGTATAGCTAACCTCGACAGTTTTTATTTCCCCTTTGTCAAATAAAACGTCAAAGTATATCCATGGATCATATTTGCTTGTCTCAGAAGTAATACTATGCGTTTCTATCGTTTTTCCATCAATTTTTACAACAACATCCTTAGGAAAAATCACATTGCCTTTATTTCTACTGATACCAAATGGGAATCCCATTTTAAGCGAAATCTTTTCCCCCTTATTTACAAACACAAATTTTGCATATACATACACACTCTCCTCAAAAGGTCCTTTATTTCCTTCGAATTCAATGGAAAGAGCTTCTTTCTCAAGCCTCACATTATTTTCTTGATATGGTGTAATGTTCACTCCATATAAGTAAACAGGTCCTGCATCTGCAAGGATAGGTTTCTTGGGAACTGATAGCGATAAAGCAAGAGAAAACAACATGATTAAAGCAGTAGTTAAACTAATTAATTTCTTCATATAATCCTCCTTGCATAAATTTCCTTTCTATATATTAGACTGCAAATCTTACAAAAATCTCCAATTTCTATAACTTTTTATATTTCTCTCCACAATCAACACCCCTTTACTAAAGCACAAGACTCATTATACGTTTTCTTTAAAAGTAAAGCATCTAAACAAACAGTTATTCGGGCTGTATCAAAAGATAGGAAATTTTTTCTTCGGGAGGCTGGTTACCTGTAGTTTCATCATAAACCAGAAAATAATTGCCATCAAATGATGGAATGAAATTTCCTACATAAAATAGCTTCTTCTTAGCAAAAGAAAAATAGTACCCAGGAATTATAGAGTTCCATCCGCCACGGAAATAGATAAGGCCTTTATTTAATAAATCAATTTTAGGAGTTAACATGAAGTAGTCTTCCTTATCTTTTATCTGACCAACTGGCACTTTTAAAACGCAATCGAGTGTTTTATCTTTTAAATTATAAAGCCAGACATCATGATAGGCATAATTGGGGTCAAATGCCACAAGCAAAATTCTATCCTTCGAGCTTTCGTAAACTATGAAGTGTTTGGGAATAAAAGGAGAAACCTGTTTTGTTTTTAGATTAATTTGCACTACTTCCCTGTTTGCAATATCAGTATAGCTTGCGAATTTTTTATTCTCTTCCACTGTTTGGTAGAGTTTGCATCTAGTAACAAATAAGGTATCGTTTGCAAGAGCTGAATTGTACCCGTAAATCTCTACAATATAGTTGTAATCTTTTGATAAAACAAGTGTTTCATCTTTCTTCGTATTAAGGTCATAGAGTTTAATGCGTGTAAAGAAGAGTTTAGACTCTGTGTCTTCGAAGACAGTTTGAACAAGTAGTTTATCGCCAGGATAGAGATGATAAAGAGGGTCACAAACATCATCTAAGATGCAACCATTTGGCCATGGAGAATCCTTGAAAGAGGTAACTTCAAAAAATTCTCTCTTGCTTATACTGTAAGCCCAGATATGGTACCGTCCTACACCAACATTTACGTCAGGAGTTGCAAGCCAAACAACAAAATTCCCGTTAATTTGTGGCGAAAAATTACCAGCAATTCCGCCTGATGCATTTTGTTTATTTGGGGCTTTGTCGAGGATTTCCAAAAAGGAAGGTATCCCACCTTCAATTTTATACAGGTTCAATATATTTTTATAGTCTACACCTGCAAAAACTCTTTTTCTTGTAAGAACATAACTGCTTTTACTTCCAAGCATAAAAGAAGCTTCAACCGGTTCATCGGCAGGTAACTCAATCTTCCCTTTAATCCAGGATGAAGGAAATTTATCTTTTTGCAATTTCTCTTGCAGTTTTAAGGTCATTTCGTGCGAAACCATTTTTATATCATCTCCCACATAAGGATTGTAATTTACCTTGATACTCTCACTTGTAAGAGTTGAATAAATCTCTTTAAGATAATTCGGCACTTTGCTCAAATCAATTTCACTTTTTTTACTACACCCTGCCAAAAAATAGACGGACAAGGTAATTATTACAATCAACACCAAAATTTTTTTCATACCCTCCTCTTAAAATCCGTTCTCCTTCAAATCTATATAGATAATGGTGTCCAATGCACTTTCAGGATGATTGATAACACAAAGTTTGCTACCGTTAAGGACAATTTCACTTGTTTCATTCAATCCTTTAATGATTATCCTGTCTTTTGTTTTTCTGTTAAACACAAAAATATCTCCGTTATCAAGTTTTGCAACAATGTAATCGTCTGAAGTGGCAGTATCATTCAGAAGGATAGAAGGGTTAAAAATTTCAAGCCCGATTTCTTCAAAATCATCAGGTTTTCTCAAGGGAGCAACGACAATTTTCCCACTTTTAAAGTAAACTATATGTTCATCGGGTGTCAATGCATAACTATCAATGTAGTCTGGAAGAATCTCAGAGTCTGAGCTTCTTCCAGTAAAACTGTAACGATATACATATTGTTTTATCTCTCCACTTTCTGCCATTTCTTTTGCACTAAATGCAATACAATCGTATCGGAGGGGCCACAAGCGAGACACTTTAAAGGGTTTAGATTCCTTCTCAAAGTAGTTTTGCACTGCTCCATTATCTAAGTTTATTCTGATAAGCCTTGTTATTTTATTTCCATTTTCACTTTTTTCTAAAGCAATGTGGGCATAATTGGCTTGAAGAAGAATATGGCTTACTATAAAGTCGTTATAATCTTTGTAATTTTGAAGCAACTTGGTAAGTTCACCCGTCTCTCTGTTGATTGCAAAGCACTCAACAGGAACACCAGCAAGGTCCTCAATGGCACGAAACAAAATCCAGTTATCATTCATCTGAACATCATCAATCATTAACCAATTTTTGCCTATCTCTTTTGAAAATTCAATTTTTCCACTTTTAATATCGTAAACAATAATGTTGTTAATGTTTGAACTCGTTGGCATATTTGGTTTTATCTTTCCGCTTCCACAAGAAAATGCAACTTTTCCCTCATAAATAGAAACACTATGTATTGCAGGGAATTTACTCTTTATCTCCTTAAACTTCAAATCTGACAGGCTCACCGTTTTTGGAATTAGTTGCTCTTCCAAATCTTTCTTAATACTCTCTGAAAACTCCTTGCTATATTCAAATAAATTTGCACTCTTATTCCACCTGTATGCATCAACTGTGATATCACTAACCTCTCCTGAGTCGTTTCTTTGTACGACAGACTGATACAAAATGTTGTTGCCTTTGCCGTCATCAAAAGTACTTAATTTTGCTTCGTGCTTTACAGAGGCACCTTCATCAAAAAATAGTGGTGCAATGTTTCCATCCTTATCTTTAAAATTTGCAACTTCGAGATATCCATTCGTAGGTACGCATATTGTGTAATACTCCACATATGCACCGCCTGTACCCATATCCACAATTGCTCCAGATATATGGGAAGTTCCCTGCGTAAAATAAACCTCTCTTTCAGGGAAAGGCTCGTATCTTTCACCAATATAATACATGCCTTTGAATGCCTCTTTTAAAGTTTTGAGAAGTGCTTTCCCATTGTAGAATGCATAGTCGTTGCTATAAACTCTATCAATAAGAAATTTCTGACTTGAAGAAGGATCTGAGTCTTTCCGGAGTACAAGCACGATAGGCACTTTTTCTGAAACCTCAAGTTTGTTTACCCCACCGCTTGCAACCCACACGACATGACCTTTAACTTTTACATCGTATTCGTCAATTTTTTCAATTGAAAGAATTTCAATTCTATCAGGCCAGGGGCTTGAACAAACCCTTCCCAATGCCTTTGCAGGGTCGAAAGTCCATTCTAAAATTAAATTATCTGTTAAAAATGGAGAGTAAACTTCCTTTATATTTTGAGATACAATATCATCGGGAGCAACTTTATCAACGCTTATAAGTTTTTTCCCAAAGTTTTCAATAAGATTTGTTATCTCCTGTTTTTCTTCTGCAGTTAAAGATTCAGGCATTTTGAAACTTAAAATAAGCCCCGCAACAACTAAGCCCACCAACACTACAACCAATCCAACCATAACTTTTTTATTCATAAATTACCTCCTTTCAGGGCAACATATCGCATGCTTTATAAAACTCTATGTAATTTTCTCCCACTTTGCTTCGGATACTATCCCCCCTTATATTGCTTACATCAATAAAGAGTTCGTTATCCATTATCTTCCAGGAAGGGCCTCCAATAAGGAATGTTTTACCGTCAAGTGGCACAAAACTTTCTGAAGAATCGTTTAGGACAAATGGGACGCCATCGTCAATCAAAAATAGGTTTCCGTTATTTCCAAAGGCAATGCTCGTTTCGTTCCCAACAGGAAAACCAATTTTTGCAAAAGTTTTCCCATAATCAACTGATTTGTATATTCCGTCCCTGAAAGAGACAACATATACGATATTGTGCTTTAAAGGATTAACCGCAATGCTCTGGGGGCCTTCAAGGTCAAATTTGTGTAATGATTGCCATGTTTTTCCGCAATCAAAAGAGGCAAAAATCCCTTCATACATACTTCCTGCATAAACAGTATTAGGATTTTTAGGGTCAAAAACAATGCAGTTTATAAAATCAACATTCGGATTATTTTTCATAACTTCCCAGGTTTTTCCGCCATCTTCCGATCTTAAAATCCCTTTTTCACTTCCTATAATGATGATGTTTGAATTTTTTGGATTTACTGCAATTGATTTCACAATGCTACAATCACTATTAAGCAAAGAAAATGTGCTTGCAGAATCGTTTGAAACATACAGCCCTTTCCAGGTTCCAAGGTAAACTCTTTTAGGGTTTGATGGGTCTATGGATATTTGCTCTACAAAATTATTTGTTAAGTCAATGCTAACATTTACAATTTTCTCAAAGTGCAAGCCGTAATCGGTTGATTTTAGAATATATTTAGGCTCGTTTCTGCTCCACCCTAAAATTACTGAAGGGTTGTTTCGGTCAATGCCAATTGTGTCTAAAGTTACTTCCAACTCTTCAAAGCGGTTGCCTTCGTCTTTTGAAACAAAGGCATTTGTATAAATTATAGATGGGTCTTTTGGATGAGGTATAATAATGTTTCCTGCTATGCCTGCCCCTTTATACATTTCAGTAATCCTTACTCCAAATGAGCCATAAGGCATATAAACATGGTTATCTTCAAGCACCACTTTTACATTGTCTTTAAACCAAGGCATCATTGAGGGTTGAATGGTCACATTTGCGTTTTGTGTAGTGGATTCAACAAGTTTTCCATCCTTGGTAAACTTTGCATAGTCATACTCCCAAACAAGCAAATCTGCATAGACCATTACACCTGCCCTATTACCATTTATGTAAGTTATCGTTGAACCATCACCTCCCCTTTCGATTTTAACGATAAAATTAACAATGCCTTTACTATCCGTCTTCAGTCCAAAAACTCCAAGTGAAGTATCTGGAATTGGCAATCCTTTTGCATCTGTAATGAGAACTTTTGCATCAACTTCTTTCCCAACAGGGACTGCAATTGCATTTTTTATGCCATACTCAGGAAATAAGTCTTCAATTTTTGGCGTAGGAGAAAGGATTTTGGGTTTATAGCACACCTCAAATGAATACTCCCCCTCTCTATTTGAAATAATTCCATATTCCCCTAATTCATCAAATGTAACAACCTTTGAAAATTTCCTTTTGCCAATTCCTGCTAATTTAGTATCAAAATGCACGGTCTTTCCTGAGGGAAAAACAATGTCAAATGAATCTAAGGAAGTAAAACCGCTTACCGTGTAAGTCCCACCGTAAAAAATATTTGAGTAGGCAATTGCAGCGGCAGAACAGCAGGCAAAATGAGGAACAGAATCAAAAACAATAGGACCAAGAACACCTCCTAAAAAACCATCTTTTGTTGAAGGCGTTTTTTCAAGGCTTACTTTAATCTCTGTGGTATCCTCTTTCACTTCCACATTCTTCATAACATAATTTTGGTATCCATTTTTTCTAAATTCAACAAAGTGCCATCCCAATGTAAGTTCAACATCCGCAGGAGTCGTTACGGGAGGGTCATTGTCTACAAAAACGATTGCACCTCCAGGATTTGATTCAATACGCACAACTTTTGTTTTCAAAGTTTCGCTTGAATTTCCCGTATTAGATGGGTTAGTTTTGCTTTCCTTGCTAAAGCTACATCCAGACAAAAACACCAAAGCAACAAGCATCACTAATAAAACCTTTTTTTTCATAAACACATCTCCTTCACGGTACCATATCGCAAACCTTGTAAAATTCAATTGTTTTATCGTTGATTTTTACCGCAATAAAATCGGATTTAATCGTATTAACAGCAATATAAAATTTCCCATCTACTATTTTCCACTTTGGTCCTTTTTTAAGAAAGAATGCTCCTCCTAAGGGAGTAAAGTTTCCGTTGTCATCCAACTTGTATGGAATACCATTGTTGTTTACTAATAGTTCTCCATTATTATTTACTACGATGCCAGAAGAATTCTCAAATCCGTAAGGAGAAATTTTTGTAAAATGGTTACCAGAATCCTCTGATTTATAAATACCATCACCATAAGAAAAAGCAAATACTCTGTTTGAATTTTTGGGATCAGTAGCAATGCTTCTATTACCCCAAAAACAAAAGTTTCCAGTCTTCTTAAAGCTT
>Ga0315288_10013971_pt1 | contig 10033 bp, 7 predicted proteins | sample YL17G11_20_MG_FD_203454 | JGI IMG/M metagenome (GOLD analysis project Ga0315288, IMG submission 203454) | Sediment microbial communities from Yellowstone Lake, YNP, Wyoming, USA - YL17G11_20 | ecosystem: Environmental > Aquatic > Freshwater > Lake > Sediment | place: USA: Wyoming | collected... | reverse complement strand
TAGAGCAGGCGCAAACGAGTCATTCGGCGTAGGCTCTTTCCCGTTCCCGCCAGAGATAGGCTGGGCCGGTCGGATAGCGCACCACGCTCCAGGGAAGGATTTCTTCGCGCTCGCGTGCACGCAAGTAAGCTCGAGGGTCAATCTCCGCTCGAACAAACGCTTCTTGCCAAACGGCGTTGGAGAAGAAATCGCTCCAACCATCCAGGCGCGATCCACCTCGCCAAGCCTCCCGGATCGCTGCGGCCAGGCGGCGATCTCCCCGGGCCAGCACTCCTTCCAATACACTCAACTCTTCCCGTTGACCGCCGGTTTCGATTCCGATCCGCTCTAGTTGTTGGCGAAGAAAGGATCGTTTTTGTCGGATCCGCTCCAGATCCTCCATCGCTTCCCACTGAAATGCGGTATGTGCTTTGGGCACAAATGCGGATATCGCTGTGGAAAAACGAAGTCTACGCCTGGCATGTCGAGCTTCTGCCCGCAACTTCTCGACCAGGGGAAGGATGTCCTCCAGATCCTTCTGGGTTTCCCGCGGCAAACCGACCATGAAGTAGAGCTTGACTCGTTGGAAACCAGCATCCGCTGCCATCCGTACCGCTTCCACCAGTTCTTGGTCGCGGATATCCTTGCCGATAACCGTGCGCAGCCTCTCTGATCCAGCTTCAGGCGCAAATGTGAGGGTGATTTTATTTCCCTGGGCTAGCCGGGCTAACTTCACAGAGAAAGAATCGGCTCGCAGGGAAGGAAGGGAAACGGTCACCCGCAATCGTTTCTGTAAGGGCTGCAATTGCTCGAGCAGACCGCTTAGATCAGGGTAGTCGCAAGTGGACAACGAGATCAATCCCAACTCCTCCCATCCCGTGTTGGATAAGATCGCTTCTGCCTGGAGGAACAGGGTATTGGCGGAGCGGATCCGTTGTGGACGGTAGATCATACCGGCTTGACAGAATCGGCAGCCGCGCAAACAACCGCGGAAAAGCTCCACCTGGGCACGATCGTGCACGATCTCCAATCCGGGAACGATGGGCTTGGTCGGAAAAAAAGCCCGATCCAGATCGGTGACTTTTCGGCTGATCACGGGCCACGGGGCCCCACCAATTGCCTTTACTTCCTGCAGAAGACCGTTTGCATCGACGCCAACATGATAGAGGGATGGTACATAGAGGCCCGGAATCCGGGCGAGGGATCGGTGCAATTCCCCCCGGTCGCGAGACGGCTCCCGTTTCCATTCTTTCACCGTACGGGCAATGTCTAATATTGCTTCTTCCCCATCTCCGATCAACATCGCGTCAAAGAAAGGGGCCATCGGTTCTGGGTTGGCAGTGCCTGGCCCTCCCGCAACAATCACGGGATCGGTACTTTGACGCTCCTGGGTATAAAGGGGGATCCCACCCAGATCCAGCATATTTAGGATCTGCGTGTAGGTCATCTCGTACTGCAGGGAGAATCCAATCAGGTCCATTCCACCCAGTGGTGCATGCTCTTCCAACGTCCACAACGACAGGCCTTTCGCGCGCAGTAAGCGCTCCATATCCGCTGCCGGTGCATAAACGCGTTGGCAATAGAGGGCGGGTTCTTCGTTCAACCGGTGATAGAGGATGGATAATCCAAGGTTGGACATCCCGATTTCATAGAGATCCGGGTAAGCCAGGGCAATTCTAAACAAGTCTGGATCCAGTTTATGACAGGAATTCAACTCGCCGCCCACATAACGGGCAGGCTTTTCAACCAGGTACAAGAGGGGATCGATGATTAGGCCTCCGGATAAAAAAGAAATCGATGGCGGTGGAGGGACACGGAGAAAATCAGGCCAACGCCGATCAAGCTGATCAGAACGTTGTTACCGCCATAGGAAAAGAACGGCAGCCAGATCCCGGTGACGGGCATGATTCCCGCGGTCATGCCGATATTGATAAAAATGTGACAGAGCCACATGCTGGCCAGCCCCACCACAAGAAGAGCGCCAAAATCGTCCTCCGCCTGTTGAATGACCAGCAGGCAGAAATAGAAAAAGAAGGCATAGAGGGTCAACAATGCGGCTACACCGAGAAAACCGAGTTCCTCGGCCAACACGGCAAAGATGAAATCAGTGTGTCGTACCGGTAAGAACTGCAGCTGTTTTTGCGTGCCCTGCAAATAGCCTTTGCCCCAAAAACCGCCCGATCCAATGGTGATCAAAGATTGGCGGAGGTTGTAACCAATACCGAGAGGTTCCACCTGGGGATTGAACAGAACCAGGATCCGGTCCCGCTGATACTCGTGCAGGAATTGCCAAAGCAAGGGAGTGGAAGCCAGCAGCACTCCTAAGGAAGAGAGCAGGTACAATGGCCGAATCCGTGCGAAGAAGCTCATCCAAAAGAAAATAAAAACCAACACGATCGAGGTTCCCAGATCCGGCTGTTCGTAGACCAGTAGAACCGGTACGATTGTGAGCACCAGAACGCGCAGAAATCGGATCAGGGGGCCACGTTGCATGGTTTTATCCGTCAGTTCCCGGGCTAAAACCAAAACCACGGCAATCTTTGCCAATTCCGAAGGCTGAATCGGAATGGGCCCAAAGTTGATCCACCGTTGAGAACCGAACACTTCCGTTCCAATAAAAAGCACTGCCACGAGCAACAGCCCAGAAAGGAGATAGAATGGGTAAGCCAACTTACGCCAGATGTGATAATCGAGATTGGCGACCAGGGTCGCGAGCACTAGGCCGGCCAGGATGTATCCCAATTGCCAGTAGAACGCCGCGTGATCGCTCAGGCTGGTTGCACTAAAGAGGACGAACAATCCGTACAGCAACAGTGAAAGCACGACCAACAAAAAAGGCCAATTCAGATTGCGGATCAGTCTCCACCAGACGCGGCCGGTGACGAATTCCCGGCTCAAGGTGTGACTCCCGTCTTGCCGGCGAAATAGATGTCAAGCAGGTCATGCGCAAACGGAGCCAAGTAGCTGCCATAGGGGATCTTGGAATACTCGTCCATCAACAACACGACGATTTCGGGCTTCTCGACCGGTGCATACGCCGCAATCCAGATATCCTGTTTTTCCCCGGTGATCTGCGCCGTACCGGTTTTGGCAGCCACCGAGATCCCGTTCGGTTTGATCTGCTGCGTGGTCCCCCGATCGGTAGCGCGGATCATCCCTTCCCGGATCAGGGCCAGAGTCCGCTGGGATAAAGGAATCTCCCGTTTCAGTGTCGGAACTACTGTCTGCACGGGCAACCCGTCGAATGTGCGGATTTCCCTGACCAGGTGCGGTTGGTAGAGAGTGCCTCCATTGGCCAAGGTTGCATAGACCATCGCCAATTCCAGCGGTGTAACCAACACATCGCCCTGCCCGACGCCCATGTTCATGGTGTCTCCCGGGTACCAGGGTTCACCGGTCAACTGCTCCTTCCAGGCCGGGGTGGGAATCACCCCGTGGACTTCATCCGCCAAGTCAACGCCAGTCACTTCATCCAAACCAAGGATTCCAGCCCATTTGGCGATCTTCTCCGGACCCACGTCCAAAGCCAAGGTGTAAAAGAAGGAATTGCAAGAGTTGGCGATCGCTTCCACCAAGTCTTGCCGTCCATGCACACCGACGCAGTTGAATCGCCGGCCTCCTACTTCCACAAAACCTTTGCAGTCGACGTAGTAAGTCTCCGGATCGATCACTCCCTCTTCCAGCGCCGCGATCGTGGTGACTACTTTGAATGTGGAACCAGGAGGAAACCGATCCTGTGTGGTTTTCGCCGTGAAGGCTCTCGCGTCCAAGAGGGTCTGGTATTCTTTCGGCTGGATCCCCTTAACGAACGAATTGGGATCGAAGTCGGGCGAAGAAACCATCGCCAGAATCTCTCCGGTTTGCGGGCTGAGGCAGACGATGGCTCCGTTCATCTTGTTATCCACCAATATCTGCCGGGCTTTTTGCTGGAGTTTCAAGTCCAGTGTGAGAACGAGGTCTTTGCCCGGAACCTGCTCGATCTCTTGTAACACGCGGATGGGTTGGCCGATGGCGTTGACTTCGATGATCTGTTTTCCTTTTTCACCGCGCAAGGTTTTTTCGTAGGCCTTCTCCAAGCCAATCTTCCCGATATTGTCTCCACCGGTATAACCCTCGCTTTCCAGGCCGGCCAATTCCTCGGCGGAGATGGCTCCCGTGTAACCGATCAGGTGAGAGAAAAGATTGGCATAAGGGTAGAACCGTTCCGGTTCAATCTGGGTGATGACACCGGGAAGCTGCAAGTGTTGTTCGGCGATCTTCTGAACGACCTCTTCGGCCAAGCCGGTCCGCAATGGCATCGGATCCCAAGTGGGAAGCTTGTTCTCCACCAGTTTGGCTTGGATTTCCTCGACCGGCATCCCGAGTATTTGGGAGAGCCTGGGTAAAACTGCCTCCTTCAGTTCCTCCGGTATGATTTGGACGGTGTAGGTCGGATTGTCCTTGGCTACAACATCCATATTCCGGTCGTAGATTGTACCGCGGATGGCGACCGAAGAAACCAAGCGAGATCGGTTTCGCTCTGCTGCGATGGTGTATTCCTCCCGATGAAGGACCTGAAGATAAAACAAACGGCCAAACAGAAGGATCAGCAGCAGCAAAATGGTCCCGGCAAAAATCAGGATCGGTCGCGAGCTTTTCATTCCAGCACGGTAAAGCGTTCCGAAGGTCGGCGAATCCGAAGCAAGCGGCACAGCGGGTACAGCGGCACAGCCCAGAGGAGAGTGTAGAGCAGATGCCAGAGCAAGCGAAGCGCAAACACGGAGCCGGTAAGACTGCCACCAAACACCAGGAATAGGACCGTCACGATCAATTGGCTTGTCAAGTCAAAGAGGAACACGGATAACAGCCAAACGACAAATCCTTTGGCAAAGAACAACCGGCGAAGGGAGAAGAGAAGTTGCGTACAGAGCAAGTAAGCCAAGAAATGAAAGCCAAGCGGATACGAGGAGACCAGATCTTGCAGGAAACCGGCTGTAGCAGCCAGCACCAGTACGAAGACTCTATCCTCCTCCCAGAATGCCAAAGAAACCAACAGCGGGACCAGGAGCGCCGGAATGCCCGCGGAAGACCAGCCGGCCAAAAGCGAGCTCTCCCCCAACACGGCCAACAAGAAGATCAACAAATACAGGATTCCGCGTTTCATGGAGTAGGAATCGATGACGGGATCGGTTCGATCACCGGAAGGGTCTCCACGGTGATCTGCGCGGGTAAAAGCAGTAGAAACTGCAGGTTGGTCAAGTCGATCGTTGGTTCCAGCGTAGCCCGAAGATAGAGAGAGCCGCTGGTATGAACCTCTCGGATGGTTCCCACCAGCAAACCGGCGGGAAAGATGCCTCCGTTCCCAGAAGTCACAACCAGATCTCCCGCTTGCATCTGGGTTTCCTTCACCATCCGCTCCACTTGGCAGGAGTTCAGGCCATCTCCTTTCACAATCGCCAGCTCCCCTGTCCGCTCAATCCGGCCGGCCACGGCGGAGTTCAAATCCGTCAGCAGCAAAACCCGGGCTTTGCTGGAAAAAACCTCGATCACCTGGCCCACCAAGCTGCCGCTGGGACCCAGTACCGGCATTAGCGGAGCGACACCCGAACTCGCCCCGACATCAATGATTACGCTCTGCACGTAAGGCGATACATCTTTGGCAATCACTTCCGCCGAAAGCACGGAGGATGGAACAAGCGTCTGTTTTAGCGCTAGCAGCTGACGCAGCGACTCGTTCTCCTGCAGCGCTCTCCGAGCAAGGACAATCTCTCCTTGCAGGTGTGTGTTTTCCTGACGAAGATCCTCCACCTCCTGTGCGATTGAGGATAGATTGGTCAAGCTATTCCAGGTATTGGAAATCCATTGGCCAAAAAGGAGAAACGGGCGAGAAATCCAGGAGCCAAGGTCGATAAAAGCTTCTTTGAACCAATTTCCGATCACGTGGCGCGTGTCCACAAGACCAACAACCAGGATCAGCAATGCGATCAGGAGCAGAATCCCGAAAATTCTGCGGGTGCGCTGCCGCAGCAAACCGAATCAAGCCCTCTTGCTTAAAGCCAAGACCTGCCGCATGGTGTCAAGGTTCTCTAACACTTTTCCCGCTCCAAGGACCACACAGGAAAGAGCATCTTCTGCCACCAAGACCGGAATTCCCAGTGCTTCGGACATAAACCGGTCCAGTCCTACCAGGAGCGCACCACCGCCGGTCAGCATGATCCCTCGATCGTAGATATCCGCGGCCAACTCTGGTGGTGTGATTTCCAAACAGGCTTTCACCGCTTCCAGAACTAAATTGACCGTATCGGAAATCGCCAGTCGGATCTCTTCAGAATCGACCGTGATGCTCTTGGGTAACCCAGTGACTTGATCTCGTCCGGAAATGGAAAATGTCCGGATTTCAGAAAAGGCATAGGCATTTCCAATGTTGATCTTGATCTCTTCGGATGTGCGCTCGCCGATCATCAGCTGGTAATGCTTGCGTACATAATTGAGGATTGCCTCGTTGATTTCGTCGCCGCCAAGACGGATGGATTTGGTGGCGACCATCCCTTTCATGGAAATGACGGCCACCTCGGTCGTTCCACCACCGAGGTCTACTACCATGGAACCGGTGGCTTCCACCACGGGCAGTCCGGCACCGATCGCAGCCGCCATCGGTTCCTCGATCAAGGAGGCTTCCTTGGCTCCGGCATGAATGGCAGCGTCCAATACGGCTCGCTTTTCGACTTCGGTGACACCTACCGGAACTCCCACCAGTACGCGGGGACCCACTCGAAACAGTCCTCGGTCGCCGATGGCTTTGGTGATAAAATAGCGCAGCATTTTTTCAGTCACATCGAAATCGGCAATTACACCATCCCTCAAAGGACGAATGATGGTGATATCGGCTGGCGTCTTGCCGGCCATTCGCCTGGCTTCGTGGCCCACAGCAAGTACGACATTCTTCTGGTAGACCGCGACCACGGAAGGCTCGCGCACGACGATGCCCTTGCCCCGAACATACACAAGGCTATTGGCGGTACCAAGATCAATGGCCAGGTCTTTTTGGAGGAAGCTTAGCAGTCCCACAATTCCTCTACTTTACTGGAATCCCCATTTTTTTCAAGAGAGAGGCTAGGCAATGAAGCGGCAATCCGACCACATTGTAGTAGCAGCCCTCGATGCGAGGAATGAAGAGAGCAGCTTTTCCCTGGATGGCATAAGCTCCAGCCTTGTCCAATGGCTCGCCAGAGGCGACGTATGCCTCGATTTCCTCTTCTAGCAAGGGCTGGAAATAGACGATGGTCCGTTCGCACGCCGTCATCAACGCGCCGCTTGCTGCATCCAGCACCGCCACGCCACTGATCACCTGGTGAGAACGTCCGCTCAGCAATCGCAACATCGTCCGTGCTTCGTCGGGATCCTGCGGTTTCCCCAGGACCTGGCCGTCCACCACCACGACGGTGTCACAGCCAATCACGACTCCTTCCGATATCTTGGAAATACAGGCAAACGCTTTTTCCGCGGCCAAACGTTGGACGCTCCGTTCGATGGATTCCCCGGGAAGGAAGGTCTCGTCGATGTCTTCCTCGAGCACCAGATAGGGTAGTTCCAGCTTCTCCAGCAGTTCTTTCCGACGGGGGGAGTGGGAAGCCAGGACGAGCGGTTTCACCTAGTCATACCGTTACGAAGGTCCCGCCCTTCTCCTGGAAATGTTTCGCAGAGATGGAATTCATGTTCTCTCGAGGTTCAGCGACTTTTTCAGCTCGACCGTCCGTCGTTCCACAATGTCGCAGAAATATGCGGGAAGGGATCTGGCAGCAGGCACAAGCGTAGGAGCGGCAAAGCGTTGTCTGTAGCTACGGGTGGCCGGAATCTCAAACAATGGTTCCCCGGCCAATTCCTTGAAGATGCCGATGGTTGCTAGACCGCTGACCGGTGGAATGGCAGCGGCAAAACGCTGCACCCGTCCTTCCGAGTTGATGAAACTGCCACTGCTTTCCGCAAATGAAGAGGTGGGAAGCACCAAATGAGCCATCAGTGCCGTTTCCGTTAGAAAAAGGTCGGCAACGATCAGCGTATTCAAACGGGTGAGGGCATGCAGCACGCGCGGACCTTCGGCTGAAGCGCCAAGCGGGTCCTCATTCAACAGGAAGGCACCGCGCACCTTGCCTTCTTCCATGGCGGTGAGCACTTCGTCGGCCTGGACATTTAGAAAGCGATCCACTCCGCGGATGTTGGCTTTGTCTCGCAGGGCAATGAAGCTGTCGGGACGTCCCAGCAGCAACAGCAGGTTGCCAAGAGCCTTGGCTGTTTCGCGGTCCACGACATCCGCATGAAAGACAATCACCAAGTTCTGTTGTTGGAGGACACGAGTCAATTCTGCGATTTGAGTCGGCTTGATGTTGCTCATGTCCCACAAGGTCTTCTGCGTCAGCTTCAACGCCGTTTTCAATTCGGCGAAACCATCCAGCGGAGAGCTGGCCCCTTGCAAGAGAAGCGTTTTTATCGCACCGTTCAGCGCCCAGGAGAGCCCGCCATGCTTCACGATCCATTCCCGTTGCGCAGAATGGGCCATGTGTGTGGGGTGCGTTTGCAGGGAGTAAATCATGGCGCCCCGCAGGGCAGCCTTGTTCAGGCGCTGGGCGAGCACCGGGTGTTCTTGGGAAAGGTCGGAACCCACCAGCAGAATGGTTTCGGCGGAATCCAATCGCTCGTAGCCTTGACCGGTGGATTTTCCTACGATCTGGGCAAAGGCCATCAAGGGTTGCCCCGATCCGGCGTATTGCATGCTGGCAAAACGGTTGCCTCCCAATTTGGCCGCCCAGTGGCGCAAAGCCATCGCTTCTTCGCAGGTCGAACGGCCGGAAGCGAAGAACGCCACAGCATCGGGTCCACTAGAGCTAATCAGGCCGCGCATCCGATCCTGCGCGAAGCCAAACGCTTCTTCCCAAGAGCATTCCGTCAAGCAGCCGTTCTTGCGCACCAACGGTCGTGTGAGGCGTCCAGGATCGTGGATGAATTCATAGCCGAATTTGCCCTTGAAGCAGAGCGCGCCAGCGTTGACCGGGCTCTCTGCGTTTCCGGTCACCTTGACCACTTTGCCGCTTTCCGTATGGAGCTGGAGACTGCAACCGACTCCGCAATAGGTACAGACCACGGGCACGGTTTTCAGGTCCAGGTGTAGCTGACGCAGGTGACGCGTCTTTTCCGTCAATGCTCCGACGGGACAGGTTTCAATGCAGGCGCCGCACGATACACAGGTGGATTCGGCGTACGGTTGTTGCATGGTGGGAGCCATGATTGTGTTGAAACCGCGGTACACGAAACCGAGAGCGGCCACACCCACCACCTCCAGGCACATCCGGATGCAGCGGCCACAAAGAATGCACTTGTTGGGATCTCGCTGGATGAAGGGGTGACTGTCATCGATCGGGTGTTGTTGCACCTCTCCCAGGAAACGTTGGGCCATCACTTCGTATTGTTGAGAGTATGTCCGCAGCTGGCATTCCACCACATCCGCACAACCGCATTCCAGGCAGCGCAACGCTTCAGCTTCCGTCTTGTCCGGTGGAAATCCCAAGTCCACTTCCGCAAAATTCCTCCGCTCGAACGCAGGCAACGTCGGCATTTGTGCGCGGGGTTGGCGAGGCCGGTCCGCGTAGAGCGAAGGGGAGAGTTCAGTCAGTGCAGCGCCCTTAAAGACATTGAATGGGGGTTTCTGTCGCAAGACCAGACCGGTGCGGAGAAAGGAATCGATGGCTAGAGCCGCCTTGTGTGCGCCTCCAATGGCCTCCACTACTGTTGCCGGTCCGCTAACCAAGTCGCCGGCTGCAAAGACTCCGGGCAAGGAAGTGACGCCGGTTTCTGCATCGGTCTCTAGCGTAGACCAGCGGGTGGTTTTCAATCCCGATGCTTCTATGTAAAGGAGATCCGGCTTCTGTCCGATGGCGGAGATGATAGTGTCGGCAGAAATGGGGAAATCCGAGCCTTCCTTGGGTATCGGCCGCCGACGACCGGAAGCATCCGGCTCGCCGAGTTCCATTTGTTGGCAAACCATCCCGCCTTGGCGATCCAAAGTGCAGGTTTGGACTTC
>Ga0315288_10013970_pt1 | contig 10035 bp, 8 predicted proteins | sample YL17G11_20_MG_FD_203454 | JGI IMG/M metagenome (GOLD analysis project Ga0315288, IMG submission 203454) | Sediment microbial communities from Yellowstone Lake, YNP, Wyoming, USA - YL17G11_20 | ecosystem: Environmental > Aquatic > Freshwater > Lake > Sediment | place: USA: Wyoming | collected... | reverse complement strand
AAAAGGACGAGATGGTGGAGAGCGATGACTTTTGGACAGAGCGGTTGAGCAACGCGCAGGACTACACCCTAGGTCTGTGGAGGGAAAAGTTGACCACCTACAGATCGGATCCGTCAAAGGCACCCGCGGAAGCCTGCACCCTCGTACACTTGGTGGAGATCGACCCAACACGGAGCCGTGGTCTCTACCCGAAAGAGTTTTTCTTTTGCGTGCCAAACGTCACCATAGAGCCCGAGTTCAGGGCCACGCTCTTGATGGCTCACGACAATCGCTGCCAGGTCATGCAGAGTCTAAATCTCGGCTGGCGCGGCGCCAGCCACGACGTGCACCTGCCGCCAGCGTTCTCGCTCAAGTCGATTGCGGTGGCGCACCCAATGTCTGCGTACAGTCACCTCGTGCAAATCACAGCCCGACTCGACGAGTGGATCGAGGCGCAGTACCACGCAACTTACGTCGAGTCTGGCTCTATCATGCCGAGCGAACTCCTCCGCCGCGGAGAGCGATACGACCGCAGGGAACCGTCGCCACCGATGGTCCTCTCTCACTACTGCCGCTTCACTGTGGTGCTACCAGAGGCCGAGAAGTGCGCCGATGACGAGAGGCGGCACAAGGTTGCCAATAATGCAGAGAAATGAAGCGCACTCTTTTTTTTGGGGTGTGCCTCTGGACCTCCCCTAGAGGCGGACCCTCTTGACTTGGAAATTTTTAAAGCAAAAAATTTCCAAGTCTGAATTCTACACAAACATAAAAAAATTCCAAGTCCGAATTCTACACAAGATTACCGGGATAAAGCATCACAACTGGGGTATGAAATGGGGTTGCTACTCCATCTTACGGCCCTGAGTTTCAACCACCCAATAGACCCTAATTAGGCAACGCACGTGCTGACACCCCAGTGTTTTCGGAAAAAATTTCCAAGTCAAGAGGGTTATTGCGCACCTCAACCACACCTCTGGAGGGGCCCCCCCTCCCCTCTCTCTCCAGGTGGTTAGAGAAGATCAAAGAAACGCTGTATTCGCACACGTGTCGCTCACTCTAGTACAAACTTTTTTTGTTCTGGAGGGGTGGGCACTGGTGGTGTTGCCTCCATTTCGCCACTCGTGCCACCACTCTGGTTCACTAAAGGTGTCCCTCCCATGCTAGAAGCCGCTATTCTGAAGGGCGAGTTTGACAAGTTAACGGTCCCTCCCGAGGTGTCACACAGGGCTGCGCAGCAGATGCCCCTTTTGCAGCCGTCTGGACAACACGAAAACATACAGACGGATCCCCCCGCCACGACAAACGCGACGACAAAGATCAGACTCCAGACGAGGGAGAGGTTGCACTTTTCCGATGCGTTGCAGTTCAGAAGGACGAGGACGAGACCAGCGCCCACCAGCGTCGTGGAGATCAGGATCCAGTAGATCCTACAGCTCCTGTTTCTCTCTCCACAACAGACGCAGCTCACGAGCCGATTCCAGGCACTCTTTTGCTTCTTCTCCTCTCGCCGACCCTCTTCAACGAGCCCCTCCATGAAGGGACCAAGCCGAGAAACAAATAAGCGCCTCTACACAGTGGCGAACACCTGAGACCGATCCCTGCCTTGGGGGAGAGAAATCAGTCAACCTCATGGGGGGGGGGTCCTATGAGACCAGCGACGCACTTGATTTGGAAAAAGCGTATTGTTGTTAAAAGCGCCTCTGGTCTTGCACTGAAATCACATCTGATCGGGGCAATGTCTGACATCAGCAGCAGCAGCGAGTCCCCCAGCAAGTGGAGCCCCGAGAAGGATTCATACTTTTCTTTGGACAAACCTTGCGTGTCAAATGCACTGGCAGAGGTGCGCACCGGAAGGAGCCCCCTTGATCAACAGGTGCAGCGCTTCAGGGTCCACGTACAGGCGACCCTCGCAAGGCTTTTGTGCTCAGACTGGGCTCCACCGCCAGGATACGTCTACGATGACCTACTCTATGGCGACCAGTTGTGCGTGTACAAGGTGTTGCCGATGGGGGAAGACGGCTGGGACACCGTCAACTCTATCGACAAACTCAATGCCGTCTACAGGAAGAAGGCAAAGAGGGCTATCTGGATCTCCGGGTTTGGGTGTGGTAACAACACCAGAAGCATTTCATGCCCGCCAAGCGTCTTCGATAGGGTGCACCCCAAGGAGCTACGCACCGGCCTCGAGATTATCGTACAGAAGGGCACTGCCCCTGGCATCATCGAAGGGGCAATGTCCGATTTCATGGCTTGGGCGGACGACCACATTGCCGGTTTCCAGTACGGGTGGATCCATTACAAGGACATGACGGCGTTTGATAGGGCGGTCAAGGTCGCCACAGAGTACAAGGACAAGCGCTACTCTGTGACAAACTGTGTGGCCAGAAAGTATGCAAAGCGCACGCTCCGCAGTGGAGGGTTCCTACTCTTGCGACAGACGCAGTCGTGTGCCTGGGATGCCTGCATACTCGCGTGCTCCTTTGGGGACCTCTTTCACCCTTTCTTTCATGGTTTTGATCTGTGGTTTGAAAAGGGCAAGCGCTACATCCTGATCTGTGTCAAGGAGCAGTCGGTCCCAATGGCGCTAACGTTTTTCAAGCGCGCATCGCGCTCCAGCACCCGCCCCAAGAAGAAGCGACTCTTTACTTAAAGTTTCCACCCTGTGGGATCTCCAGCACGATCCGGTAGCCGCCCACCACGTAGTCGGGCCACTCGGGGTAGCACACCACCCTCTTGAGGATGCCCCTCTGTCCGAGCCTTCTAAACAGTTTGTGAACGCCGGCGAGACTCTCTTCGTACACCTTTCCGGAGCGCAGGTAGTAGACCTGCTCAATGTGTGGGCTGGGAGGGTCGACGTCCTCTGGAGAGGCGAGCGGCTCGGAGCGGTACTCCCACGTGTAGGGGCGCTCCGGGGTGGCGGCGGCCAGGCTAGGACCAAAGGTCGCCAGGAGGAGCTTGTCGCACTCGTCCCTCTTCTCAAAGCGCCTGGGAGGGGCCTGGATGCGGCCGGGAGGGTGCACGTCCTTCATCACACGCTGAGCCGCCCTGAGTTCCTCCGCCTCAAAGGGCGGCTCCATGATCATGGCCACGCGGGGGTCGTTCTTTGCAAACAGAGCAAAGCTGGCCGACTTTGTGTAGCGATCCCTGAGCGGCACGGAGCCGGCCGGCTTGTCCCTCGCCTCTGGCGCCTCTTGCAGTACGATAAAGGCGCCAAAGCGGGCCCCCGTCAGCACAAACAGTGGGCTGAACATCTTGTCGCACGTCTTGTAGAACGAATTTGAGGCCGTCGTGTAGCTAAAGACCCTCCTGAGGGCGGTGAAGCTCTCCTCGTCCATCACCTCTTCGATGAAGATCCGCAGCCGCTGGTGGGCCTCCGTGTCTGGAACGGGCTCTAGCACTCCGGTCCCCTCCAGGATGAGGCTCTGATAGTTTTTGCTCCTCTCAATGTACTCGTCAATGTTTGGCTCCACCTCCCGCACGTCCCTCACCCACTTGTAGATCCCCTCGTCGAACCGCGCAATCTCGGTGATCACTTGGTGTAGAGGGGTGAGGATAGAGTTTTCGTGGGCGCCCATCTTCTTGACCTGTGAGGGGGTCTCGTTGATCTGAGCACTGCTGACTCCATACAGCACAAGGAACGGCACAAAGCAGGCCAGAAACTCTGCAACCTTCTTTAGCACGGGGTGCTTCTCCAGTTCGGCGCTGCTGAGACGGATCCTCCTCAGGGCGAGGTAGAGGCGGATGATGATCTTTCCATAGTCCTCGCAGTCTGAAACCCCCTATTAGTATGTCATCGGCGCCCCCGATTGGAAAAAAGAATAGATTGAAAGCGTACCCCCAGCACCCTTGTCGACGCTGACGTCTCCAAAGTTTTCCGTCATGACGGTGATGAACGCCTTGAGCCTAGAGTCGTACGCGACGACAAAGTCATCCCTGTAGCTGCATAATGATGAGTCAAATTCACAGAGACTAGCAAAAGAACTGAAAAAACTTGTAAACGTACGAGCAGTGGATCACGTAGAGGCACAGAAATTGCCCTACAAAGGACCCAAACGTCTTCAGTTCTGCCGCACTTGGCTTGTTCATGTTGAGCCGGAGCAGGTCAGAGTGCCGGAGGCGCATGCGCCTCCTGACGATCTCTATCGCGTTGAGAAAGTAGGCCGCCTCGATGCCGGGGTCCACCAGGTCAAGGGTGAAGAACAGGGGGGCAACGGAGCCCGCTCTGCTGATCCAGATGGAGGAGTTGATCTTTTTCACGGAGGGCATGGTGGGCTTGAACCCGGTCTCGCTCCCGTAGATCTCGTCAGAGGCGTCGATGTTTCGGAGGCAGATGTAGTTGTTCCTCTTCAGGGTCAGCAGGCACTCCTTGATCATGAGGGGGGAGGCGACGCGGTCGACGTCGAACGCGACGCCGGCATAGTGCATCATGATGGGCGGCCTGGACAGGCCCTGGAGGGGCCTGATGGGGGAGATCTCCACCCTGCCCTTGACGTTTCGGTCCGTGTTGTGCACCATGTAAAAGTACACGGGGGCCTCCACGAGGCCGCCCTTTGCGCTCATCAACTCAAAGAGCGGGATCATGACGCTCCCCGCGGGGTTGGAGACGCACTCGTGTAACTTGTTTGTGGTGTGGACGTAAAAGTCGATGTTGAGGCAGCAGTTTTGGGCGAGCTCCTCGTGGGTGGTGACCCTTGACGGGCGGTCGATCGGAAATTGCGTGACAACGTCCATCGACCCAGAGGAACCGTCGAGCCGCTTCTCCAGGACCCTCGAGCTGTAGATGGTGGACACGTAAAAGTGGGCCTCTGGCTCCGACTCGCGGCTGCCGTCCAGCATGAGCTTCCATTTCAGGTTGAACTGCAGGCTCAGGGCCCTCTTGCTGGCGTCCATCGCCTATACCCAATCAAGGCTATCAACCATTATTTAAGTGTCACAAGAGTCGTATTCATGTCACCAGAACCCCCTCCGTGATGGCAGGGGGGCGCGAAGAGGAAGAGGATGCCGCGATCTATGAACTGTTTCAGCGAGAGATCATGCCCAACATCTGCAGCCTCGAGGGTCACCAGTTGGACATACTCGTTGAAAAGATCATAAGGTACAGGCTAGGGCGGCGCGCCCTCGTCGTGCACGCCACAGTCACGGAGAGGATAGCGGAGGGCATCGTAACCACGGGCGTCCTGAGAGAGAACCCCCTCATGCGCCGCTTCAAGGAGCTGAGGTCGTCTCCCTCCAGCCTGTCGAGCGACCCGCAGAAGGACAAGATGTTTATTCAGTCTGGAGTGAACGAAAACAAGGACCTAGAGGGGGAGGATGGCGGTCGGGCCTTTGACCCTGAGAGCGTGTACAGCGAGCGCGTCCAGAGCATCGCCCACATGCTTGGCGGCTGCGGAGCAAAGTCACAGCCAAAGCACACCCACGATCCTGGCCAAAAGTTTTCCATCCACCGAAAGACCTACTCCCGTATCGGCGACCAGCTGGTGACGTATTATTGACGCTGTGCCACCGGTAAAATAGACGCGTGCTATTTGGGTAGAGACTGAGTCACCGTTTTGAACAGGGTTACGACGACGGCATGGTAGTGGGGCGGAGGTGTACATGGCGACACTTCATGACGTGAGGCTTCTGTTTGTCATCTGCTGCCTGGTAGGAGTGATCGTAACTGCAATCGTCGTGCCCATCGTGGTGTCAAACAGCGGCGACGGGTCCAGCGGGTCTGATGCAGAGAGCGAGTCGTCTGCCGTCTGCACCAATAGGACGCAATCGCAGGGTGGATGGGGCACTTCATGCAGCGGCAACAACCCCGGGTGCTACAGGGATGCTCACTTTTGTGAGTGCTTCCCACTGGGAGTGGCCATTGGGTGTGGGCCGGTGGGGCAGTGGCTTAAATTTACCAGCTCACTGGCGGTGGACAACTTTTTGCCAAAGGGAGGCTCTCCGTCCGCCATTACGGTGCGGGCCAAGAATCCACTCAGCGGGGACACCGGAACTGACGGGTCCTTTGCGGGCAACCTTCTGTCGGCAAAGCTCAATGTCGGCTTTGATGCATGCGACCCAAATTTCTCGTCATGCGCATCAAACACCTCCACCCTCTGCTTCAAGAGCAACACCCTCCCATCAGGCGCTTTCCATTGTAACGGCTACACCGTGGCCCAGGTCATCACTGCGTCAGACTACATCATTGGGGGGTGTGGCGCAGTGATGTGTACGATGGTGGCACCCCCGAAACTGTGCAACCTCTCCCCATCCACGCTGAACGCGTGTCTGGATGTGTTTAACAACAACTTTGTTGACGGCAACACCAACCTAGGCAAGATCGGGGTTTGCGGCAACGAGTGCAGTAAATCGACCTGAGGAGATCACCCTTCCTGACCAAACTCCTTTGTCCACTCTTCGTACCTCTTGAGGTCCCTGTCTCCTACGCTGCCCTTGACCTCCTTGAGGGCGTCTTGAAAGTCTTCAAAGTTGCAGTCCACGTTGGCCAATCGGCCAGGGGGCACCATTTCGTAGGTCATCTCAATGGCGCCGCTCTCCATTGACAGGCACGGCCCGTAGTAAGGCTCTCCATCGGGGGTGGTACGGTGGAGCATAAAGTGGGTAGCAGAGGTCACACAGTCCAGCGGCTTTGAGAGGGCGCTGTTGACCACGTTCTTGATGTCGGACCCAGAGTAACCCTCCGTGGCCAGCGCCAGTGTCTCGACCTGTTCGGCAGTGAGAAGCCTCTCCTTGCCGCTCTTTCTGAGGTGGATCCCAAAGATCTTTTTGCGGTCGTCCTTCTCGGGGAGTGGAATGTATATCCTCTTTGAGAATCTCCTGCGGGCGGCGCCGTCCAGCGCCCACGGCAGGTTGGTCGCGCCGAGCACGAGTACCCCCGTCGTAGACAAGAGTCCGTCCCAGCGGATGAGAAACTCTGTCTTTGCCTGGTCGGTGTGGTCCACCTGACCAGAGCCGCCGTCCATGCGCTGCTTCAGCACAGAGTCCACCTCATCGATAAAGATGATCGCAGGCGCCCTCTTGGCGGCCTCTTCAAAGAGTGCAGCGACGATCTTTTCGCTCTCCCCGACAAACTTGTTGCTGATCACGGCCGAGGTGACAAAGAAGAACGAGCACTTTGACTGGGCCGCCGCGGCTCTCGCCAGTTCGGTCTTTCCGGTGCCGGGCGGGCCGTAAAGGAGCACGCCCCTTGCGATGCTGCCCGGGCTAAACACCTGTGGTTGGGTGATCGGTAGAATGACCGTCTGCTGCAGCTTTGCCTTGCACTGGGGGTGCCCAGCGACGTCGTCCCACGTGGCGGTCAGCTCGCCGGCCGTGATCAGGGTAGACAGGACCAGCTTGGCGAACGGCGATCCGTCTGCGCCAGCGGGTGGCCCCTGCCTGTTGTGTGGGTCAACCCTGCTTGCAGAGGCAACGGCGGCTCCGCCGCTGCCGCTTGAGCTGCAGATCTTGTCGGGTGCCTGGGGACTGGTGGCCCGTTTGATCTCTTCCGCCCTAGCCAGATAGTTTTTTGCGCTCAACCTGATCTTGTCCTTTATGTCTACAAAGTCACTCGGCATGTGCTTGAGCCCCGTGAGGAGGTACTCCACCCCGCTGGCGTAGCACTTGTACGCCTCACTGAATCGACCGGCATTGTCGTGCTCGGTGGCTTGATTGCACCACTTGATGCCCTCGTCCACGAAATTCATCTTTTTTCCTGGAATGGATAATGACACGGGGGACATAAAATAGTGCTGCCTCTTTCTCCATCTCTCACTCAAAAATGGCGGCCAACAAGAGGTCCCCTCCAGCGGGTGCCAAGGCCGAGGAGCAGACCCTCAAGAAGGCCCGCCCCTCTGCAGGGCACGGTGAACCAGTGTTGTTTTACGCCACCAAGGGAGAGTATGGATTCCTGTCAAACTTTTCGCGCCACCCCCTGAAAGTGGATGGACTCGACTACAAGACCAGTGAGCACCTTTACCAGTGCCAAAAGAGCTCCAACACCATATTTCGTGAGCGGATCCGACTCGCTAGAACGCCCGCGGCTGCGGCCAAGCTGGGCAGATCGACCGCGTGTCCACTGATCGCCGATTGGGACACCAGGAAGGTCGGCATCATGGAGAGGGTCCTCAGGGAGAAGCTTCGCTGCAACCCCGGGCTCAAAGAGGCCCTACTCAAGAGTGGCGACAGACCCTTGATCGAGGCCAGTCCAAGAGACGCGTTCTGGGGTTGGGGCAAGAACAGGGACGGAGAGAACCACCTCGGCAAGCTCTGGATGAAGCTCCGCGAGGAACTCGGGTCACAGCAGTAGACGCTCCTTCAAAGGGCTGGCCATTTTCGGGTCGGGTGGGTATTAAAAAAAGTATTCTCAACATCTTTAAAAGGATAAAGCCTGGTGTTACCCCGTAACAGGGGGGGTTGAAGACGTCAAATGATCGCTGATAAGAACCTCAGGGAAAAAGGTGGGATGGGATGGGACGATGAAGACTATTCCACGCTCTCCAAAGAGGAGAAATTCAAAGTCATAGTGGGGTCTGGTGAGGGCCTTACAAGTGGTGAGGCGAAACAGGCCAGGAAGAAAAAGACCGATCAGGAGGAGTTGGACGACATGATCAGACGGGACGATGAAGACTATTCCATGCTCTCCAAAGAGGAGAAATTCAAAGTCATAGTGGGGTCGGGCCTTACAGGTGGTGAGGCGAAACAGGCCAGGAAGAAAAAGACCGATCAGGAGGAGTTGGACGACATGATCAGACGAGACGCCCCACACCTGGTAGGGAAGATCAAAGTCGCGGGTGGTTGGTCCCCAGGCGACTACGAATCATTTGAGTATGCGTCTGGAACGTCGATCCCCGCCGCGCTCCCCGTCCGCGTTCTCACGAGTCTCGCGAGGAACGAAGCCGTCAGGAAAGCAGCGAGCAAGACCAAGGACGTGCTCTTCTCAGCCATCAACAGTTCGAGGCAATACCTATTCGACGATGAGGCCTACTGGTTGGAGAGGGCAAGGAAAGAGGCCCAGGAGGCGGCAGAGGCGGCTGCTGCTGCCGCCGCCTCACCAGGCGGCGTCAACCCAGCAGGAGGGGCCGTGGGCTTGGAACCCAAGTCGCAAGAGTTGGCCTCCGACGTCCTTGAACAGGAGTTTGCACGCCTCATGATGGAACCGAATACCGGAAACCTCAGCGACAAGGAGGTCGGCAAGACGCTCTTACGGAGGTTTGCCGAGCGGTTCAAGGACAAGAGCGAGGCAGTGATCAAGGGTGCCGTGTACACCTGGTGGCAAAACAACCGGTACCGCATCGTGCGAGACTGTGCGCTCTCGGTGGGGGGTGTGCTGCTCTTCAACTATGCCCTGCCATGGCTCGGGGGACCAGCGCTTGGGTTCAGCGCAAGCACGTTCATGAAGGAGATGGGCACCCACGAGACGTTGAGGCCGCTCGCCATGGCGCTCGTCTCGGGGTTCGTGTCAGCGGCCAATACGGCCGCCTTTAGCACAGCAAGAGAGGCCCTGAAGGGGAGGAACGTCTTGGGGGCAGCCTTCATCCAGAAGACGGCACAGTACCTCGGCATGCGCAGCCCTCACTTGGACGCATCGATCCTACTCGACGCTGCAGAGATACCCATAGCAGCGGCCATGCGGCCCGGAACGTTCAAGCGCATCTTTCTCGAGCCTTTCGGCATCTGGAAGCCGGTCATCGCGCACGAGAGGACGCTCTTGAATGAGTACTTTTGGGGAGTCGTGGGCGCCACCGCGGCGGTGGCCGTCAGAAAGGCTGCCGACAGTGGCTTGCCTGGGTTCATAGGGAGGGCGGTGAAACTCACCACCTTGCTGCCCATCCGCATGGTCATGCGTCTCTTGAATAACGAGGCCGTCAAGAACGCAGCGAGCAAGACCAAGGACGTGCTCCTCTCGGCCATCGACAGTTCGGGGGAGTACCTATTCACCGATGAAGTTCAGAAACGGCTGGAGATGGCAGTGAAAGAGGACCAGTCAAACGTGGCGCTTCAGACGCTCATGAGGGGCGCCATAGACAGCGCCATAGCCGAGTCGATGGAGGAGATGGACGCCTCCTTGGAGGAGTGCTTTGA
>Ga0315288_10013969_pt1 | contig 10035 bp, 4 predicted proteins | sample YL17G11_20_MG_FD_203454 | JGI IMG/M metagenome (GOLD analysis project Ga0315288, IMG submission 203454) | Sediment microbial communities from Yellowstone Lake, YNP, Wyoming, USA - YL17G11_20 | ecosystem: Environmental > Aquatic > Freshwater > Lake > Sediment | place: USA: Wyoming | collected... | reverse complement strand
TTCTCATTCTTTTTGTCGTCGGGGGGCGGCGGAGTGCTCGAACAGAAAATCTTCGAGCCGTCCGGGCTGAAGCGCATGGGGTCGAAAGTCTGTTTTTTCTTTTTCTCCTGATCCTTGGTCTTATCGTCTTTTTTCCCGGCTTCCTCGGCCTTCTCCGTGTCTTTCGTCAGGCAGCGGGGCTCTTTGTCGTCGATTCCCATGACGTACAAATCGTCCTTGTCGGTATAAGCGAACCGGGTGTTGTCTCTGGTCCATAGGTATCGGCGGCGTTCATACTTTTCCAGGAGGACGCGCGGCTTGGGCTCGCCCAGCTTGAGGATTTCCAGTTGATTGGATGTGCCGCCGATCTCATCGTAGCTCGTCTTTTCGGTGACGTCGCGCTCGAAGATGAGGCAAGAGCTGTCCCGCGTCAGACGCAAAGAGAGGATTGGGGTTTCGGGCAGGATCTCAACGAGTTTTTTCTGCGGCCTGTCCCAGGCCGCAACATTCCGTAGGCGGGAGCGGCGCTGGACCTCGTCCCAGGGAAGGAAAGGCTTGTCCGAATCGAAGGCGATGATCGGGCGATCGGTGACCGACTTGAACATCTCGGCGCTTTTTTTCTCCCAGTCCGGCGAGCGGAGGCTGAGATAAAGCTTGTTTCCGTCGGGCGACCATTCCAGGTCTGAGTTCGAGGCGATCGGCCCCCGTTGGGAAAAGTCGGCGGCTTCGAATTTGCCGGTATTTCGGTGCCAGATCAAAAGCCGGAACCCGCCTTTGTCCATGACGAACATGGCCAGCATGGAGCCGTCGGGAGACCACTTGAGCGAGCGCACCTGCTGCTTTGCCGGGAAGAGCCTGGTCTGCGTTCCTGCCTTAGTATTCAGGATGACAACATCCGCCCGGGACGGGGCGATATAGGTCGGGTCCCCGTAGCGGAAATTGTCCTGCGGGAGTCGGTCATCCGGCGTGCTGAGGGTGCCGGCCAGCCATTCGCCGTCCCGAGTCATATCGGCGACGCTTAACGACAGGACCTTGAAATAATCGTCGATGGCAAAGAGCGATTTTTGCGCAGCCGCAAGGGATGGAATCATAGCCAATATAATAAGAGCGGCCGATACGCGGAAAGCAAACGATCTTTGACCTCTAGGCATGTCCTCCTCCTCTCCGACGTTATGTGCAACCCCGGCCCGGCAGCCGGCTCGTTTCCCCCGTGATCTTGGTCGGTGCCTGCCCGCCGAAAACGGTTTTATCGGGAAGCGGCGTCCAGCATGTCCAGGGCCGTCAGGGCCAGCTTGTAAAGGTGCCGGTGGACTTGGTTGCCGTTCGTCAGGACTACGAAACCGGTCTTCCGGTCCAGGTTCCCGACGATGAAACTCGTGTAACCATTGATGCTTCCACTGTGAGCGAACAGCGTCTCGCCGTTCTTCCGGGAAATGCACCAGGTCAGCCCATAACCGCTCGTCTCATTCAGCCAGCCGCCGACAAGCTGGCTGTTGAACTGCTCGTACTGGCGGGTCATCATCAGCCGGAAAGTCTCTTCGCTGATCAGCCGGAAGCCCCGTGACTCGCCGCGGTTGAGGTTGAAGATCAGCCAGCCGGCCAGGTCCTTGACAGTCCCGTAGACCATGCCGGCCGGCCAGACGTCGGCCTTCTTCAGCTCAACGGCCACGAATTTCCGGGACCAGCGGTTGTACATGTAAGGAATGGCCAGACGCTCCACCATGTCGGGGCGGGGGTCGAAGGACGTGTTCTTGAGGTCGAGCGGTTTGAAAATTTGCTCTTGGATGTAATCCTTGAAAGGAACGCCGGAAAATTTTTCGACGAGATAGGCGACCAGAGTATAGGCGATGTTGGAATAAAGCACTCGGGTCAGAGGCGGTCTCTGCAGCCGGAGCGATTTGGCCAGGTATTCACTGAGCGTGGGGGGTGTGCTGTCTCCCCAGATCGGATGCGGTCCGAAGTCGGTGGGCAGTCCGGAGGTGTGGGTCAGGAGGTGCCGGAAGGTGACCGGACGGGTGGAGCGCTCGCCCCGGATCTTGAAGTCGGTGAGATAATCATTGACTCGATCATCGAGCCGGAATTTTCCCTGCTCCATCTGCTGGAGAAGGGCGTAGGTCGAAATGGTCTTGAAGATCGAGCCGATGAGATAGACCGTGTCCGGATTGGCGGGCGTTTTGGCCCAGACGTTTGAGGCGCCGAATCCGGCGGTCCAGATAATTCCGTCCCCGTTGACCAGGGCCACGGCTGCCGAGGGGATTCTCGCGGCGCCGAGCGTCTTCTGGACCTCGGGCGCGATCCGGACGGCCAGGCGGTCGGCCAGCGGGTTTTGGGAAGAGGCCGCACCGATCGAGAGGAAGACCGCAAGGAATATCGGGCCGGCGAAGGGTTTCGCCCCTAATTTCCCGAGAGCCAAGAAAGTTTTCCTGCGCATGATTATAAAAGAAAAATTTTACTCTCAAGCCGGTGAAAAGCGCAAGAACATTTTGCCGTATGATCATGAATGGGGAGGCGGAGCAAAGCTCCTTAAAATGGATCAATTTTGCATTGATCATTCATAATGCAAGCTCTCCGCCGGGTTCGCCCGGGCAGCCCGCCAAATCTGCCAGGAAATGGCCAATATCGTAGCAGCCAGGGTCATGACGATTGTCAAGGCGCACATCCCGAAATCCAAACGGACCAGGCTGAAGCTGATCTGGATACGCATCAGGCGTTGTGTCACCCAAGCGGAAACCGGTATAGCCAGGAGATTGGCCAGGATGACCAGCAGGACAAACTCCCCGGACAACAGTCTGATGATGCCCGGCACCGATGCGCCCAGCACTTTGCGGATTCCGATCTCTTTGGTTCTTCTTTCCACGGAATAGGAAACAAGACCGAACAGGCTGAGCGCGGCGACGAAAACGATGATCGTATTGAGAATTCGCATGATATAAAAAACTTTTTCCATCCAGGAATAGATATCATGAAAATAATCATCCAACGTGATCCATTCAAAAGGATAGTCGACGACAAATTCGTTCCAGGTTTTCTTGATATGATCGAGCACGACCGCAAACCGCTGATCGGCGCTGAATTTTAGAAGGAGCCAGTTGATCTCCTTTGACTCGAGGTAAAGCACAGCGGGAGCCAAGCCGAAATGCGCGGAGCGGAACTGGAAATCTCCGGCGACGCCGACGACGGTTCTTTTTTCGCCGCCGATGGTGATCCGCCTCCCCAGCGGCTGAGTCCAGCCGATCCGACGGACCAGGGTTTCATTGATAATCAGGCTGTTTTTATCATTAAAAGCACGGGAAAAACTCCGGCCTTGGGCCATCTTGATCCCAACCGTTTCGACGAATCCGAAATCCACTCCATAGGCATTGACCATCCAGCCTCGATTTTCGTCCATTCCTTCGGGAATCACGTTTTGCTCCGGCCCCCAGCTTCCGGGAAGACCTGAAGCGGCGGCGACCGAGATCATGCCCGGATAACGTCCGAGCTCTTTTTTCAGGACCTCCAGGGTATCGGGCGGCACATTCTTGAACGATACGGCCAACACTCGGCTGCGATCATAGCCGAAATCGACCGCCATGAAATGATCAAATTGCTTTTTAAACAGCATGGTCCACATGATCAGAAAAATCGCCAGGGAGAACTGCGAGACCACCAAGATCTTCCGCAGCCGCGAACCTTTTTTTCCCGAAGTCATTTCCTTTTTGAGAACCTTTTCCGGCTTGAAGGCCGAGAGGATAAAAGCGGGGTAGCTGCCGGCAAAAATGCCGACCAGGACAGTCAATCCCAATAGATATTTGAAAAGAAAGGGGTGATTCCAGAGCGGGATATCTTTTGATTGCCCCATATAGGCTGTCATCATGGGAAATGTGATGGCATACATCAACAGAGCCAGCGGTAGAGCCAGCAAAGCCATGACGACGGATTCCGTCAGGAACTGCTTGACCAATTCCATCCGCCCGGCGCCGATAACCTTGCGCATGGCAACTTCCTTGGCCCGTTTCATATTGCGCGAAGTCGCCAGGATCATGAAACTGAGACAGGTGATCAGGAGCACGATGACCGCCGAAGCCAGTTGCATATAAATCACTTCCTTTTCCTGGCGCCATAAAAATGTATTGATGCGAATGGGTTTCAGGGATTTCAACCGGAAATCGAGCAGCGGAAAAAGACTGAGGCGCTTCGGCGAGCGGGGGGAATCTGAAAAAAACTTTTTGACAAAGGATGGAAACTTCACTTCCAGTTGACGGACATCGCCCCCTTTTGCCAGCCGCAGGAATGTCGAAGGCCCGGCCGTATTCCAATCATTTATGGCCTGGAAAAAAGGCCGGGCCGCTTCCATGGGGACCAACATGTCAAAACGGATCGACGAATCTTCATAGAGATTTTTGGCCACTCCTGTCACGGTGACATTGACTTCTTGATTGATGGACAGAATCCTGCCGATAGGATCGGCCCGGCCGAAATATTTTTCGGCCGTGTCCTGGGATATAACGGCCGAATATGGCTGGGAAAGTGCCGTCGCTCGGTTTCCGGAGACCAGGTGAAATGTAAAAAAAGACAGGAAATTCGCGTCAACGAACCGGACGCGGGTTTCATAAAAAATCTTATCCTCGTAGCGAACGATCAGCCGGCCGGCCGGCATGATCCGGGTGCCGTCCTCGATCTCAGGAAATTCATTGCGCAGAGCCTGAAGCAGAGGGCCGGGGTTGAATGCCGAATGCACTTCGGCATCGTTTCCCGAATCATTGACCTGGATCACGCCGTAGATGAGCCCGGCATTCTTGTGGAAACGGTCGGCATTGAAATGCAGGTCCTCCAAGACGGCGATATCGGCGAAATAGGCCAGCCCGACGGCCAGACCGAAAAGATTGACGAGAGTATAGAATTTCTGCTTTTTCAAATTCCTCAAGGCCGTCACGACCAGATTTTTAAACATTTTGCACCTCGTTCTTTACCGATCCCGGAAAAGACATCGGCTTGACAGATGAGGGAGGTTGCCCCGCAGGATTGCCCGCCGACTGAATTCCAGGGTTGTTCATCAATGCTTTTTCTCCATAACAAAAAGGACGAAAATTATTGAAAAAAGGTTCCAGGAGGACCAACTCAGCACATAAAGATATGATTGGGATCGGTGGCCTTCAGCCTGCATAACTCATAAATATTGATGTAGATACCCACGGCTAAAGCCGTAGCACTTATCAAAATTCAAGCTTCGCTTGACCCACGGGCAAGCCCGTGGAACTCTGCCCTTCGGGTTATTAGCCCTTCTGCCGTTATTGGACAGCGGTGGCGAGAGTTCTAGGCTCCAAATACTTGGATCGATTTAAGGGGGACAGGTCAGAGTCCTGTTGACTCCCCCATGGGATATTGTTATCCTTTTACCAAGCTGTTATAAGGGGAAGAGCCATGAAATGCCCCAAGTGTCATTCTGAGAATCCCGAGACCAAGCAGTTCTGTGCCGACTGCGGGACTCAGCTTCCCTCTTCCAGAGATATCCATCCAGAAGTCACAGAGACCCTCCAAACTCCCATTAAAGAATTAACCACCGGCTCCACCTTTTCCGGCCGCTACCAGGTCATTGAAGAGCTCGGCAAAGGGGGTATGGGGCGTGTCTATAAGGTCTTCGATACCAAGATCAAAGAGAAAGTCGCCCTCAAGCTCATCAAGCCTGAGATCGCCTCAGATAAAGAGACTATCGAGCGCTTTGGCAACGAGTTGCGGCTCGCCCGGAAAATTAGCCAGAGGAATGTTTGTCGGATGTTTGACATGGGTGAGTCAAAGGGCGCGCATTTCATCACCATGGAATATGTCCACGGCGAGGACCTCAAGAGCATGATCGAGATGTCCGGGAGCCTGAGCTTGGGCATGCTGTTGAGCGTCGGGAAGCAGGTCTGCGACGGGCTGGCCGAAGCCCACAGCCTTGGCGTCGTCCACCGGGACCTGAAACCCCAGAACATCATGATCGACAAGCACGGGAATGCCAAGATCATGGATTTCGGGATCGCCCGCTCGGTCAAAGACAGAGGGATGACGGGCGCTGGGGTGATGATCGGAACGCCCGAGTATATGAGTCCGGAACAGGCCGAAGCCAAAGAGGTCGACCATCGCTCTGATATCTATTCCCTGGGCATCATTCTTTATGAAATGGCGACCAGCCACGTGCCGTTTACGGGGGAGACCGCCCTCAGCATTGCCATGAAGCACAAGGGAGATATCCCCAAAAATCCGAAACTGTTGAACCCTCATATCCCTGACGACCTGAGCGGGGTCATCCTGAAGTGCCTGGAAAAAGATAAAACAAAGCGATATCAGAGCGCTTCCGACGTCCATTCCGAGCTTGAGAAGATCGAAAAAGGCATCCCAACCACAGAACGCATCGTTCCTGAGAGGAAAACAATCACGTCGCGACAGATCACCGTCCGGCTCCCGTCCAAGAAGATCTGGATCCCGGCGGCGGCCGTTTTGTTAGCCCTCGTTGCTTTCCTTGTCTGGCAGTTCATCCCGGAGAGAGAAGGGGCCAAGCGGTCGATCGCCGTCATCGGCTTCAAGAACCAGAGCGGCGACGCCGGACTCGACTACCTCCGGGAAGCTATCCCGCACCTCCTCATCACCAGCCTCGGGCAGTCGAAGCGCTTGAAGGTCACGTCCTGGGAGAGGATGAAAGACCTCCTCCGCAATTCCGGCAGGGACGCGGCCGCGATATACGACGAGGAGGCGGGCTTTGAGGCCTGTCGCAAGGAGGGCATCGAGGCCGTTGTCCTGGGGAGTTTTGTCAAGGCGGGAGAGACGTTTGCGACAGATGTTCAGGTCCTGGACGTTTCGAGCAAGCAGATCTTGAAGAGCGCCTCGGTCACGGGGAACGGCGTCGACAGCATCCTCAAGTCGCAGATCGACGACATCAGCCGGACGATTCGCCGCGGCATCGCGCTCCCGCCGCTCAAGATCGAGACGCCGGCACGGAAAATCATCGACCTCACCACGAGCTCCATGGAGGCCTACAATTATTATCTGAAAGCCCAAGAAGCCAACGACAATTTCTTTTACACGGAGGCCAGGAAATTCGCGGAAGATGCCGTCGCCGTCGACCCCGCGTTCGCCATTGCCTACTTCCTCCTGTCCCAGGCGGCCGGACAGCTCTATGATTATCCCGCCCGCAAAGACGCCCTGGAGAAAGCCAAGGCCTATTCCTCAAGGGCCACGGAAAGGGAAAGGCTCTTCATCGAGTCCAGATACGCCTCAACCATCGAGCGGAATCCCGCGAAGCGGCTCCGGCTTTTGAAGGAGCTCGTCGACAAGTACGCGGATGACAGCAAGGCCCATGCCGAGCTCGGAGATTACTACTATAGTTACGGTACTAATCAGGACGCCGCCTCGGAATTCGAAAAGGCCGTCGCTATCGACCCGAGATTCGGCTATGCCATCAATCAGCTCGGCTATATCCACGCCAGGAGGGGAGATTTCGCCAAAGCGGTCCAGTGCTTCGAGCGATACGCCGAGCTGAATCCCGGCCTTCCCAACCCGGTCGATTCCATCGCCGAAATGAATATTTTCATGGGAAACCTGGACGAGGCGGTGGCGAAATACCGGGTGGTGCTGACCATGAGGCCGGACTTCTACCAATCGTGCCCAGGGCTGGCTTACGCTTACGCGCTCAAGGAGGACTACGCAGAAACCGAGCACTGGCTGGAGGAGTTCGTCAAAAGAGCGCCGACACCGCAGGCCAAGACAGAGGGGTTTTCCCTCAAGAACGTCTACGATCATCTTCTCGGCCGGCTGGATCGGTCGCTTGCGGGGTATCTCTCCCTCCTTGGCCAGATGGAAGAATTCCACTTGGGCTCCATTATTGCCTACACGAACCTATATATGGGATTCCTCTACGCGGACAGGGGAGAATTCGACAAGGCCCGGAACGCATTCCAGAGCTGGATGGGCTATGAGGAAAAGGACTATCCTGCATATCTAAACAATATTAAGGCCTATCATCGTTTTGTTCTCGGCTTGATCGAACTCAAGCAGGGTCGGCTCGAAGCGGCGAAGGCCCGCCTGACCGAATTCGAGGACCTTCTTCCAAAGCTGGTGGATCCGGCGGACGAGGAGGAGTTCGCTTTATACAGCCGGCTCCTCGAAGCCGAAGCTGCGCTGGCCGCGAATTCAATTGAACAAGCGGTCAGCATCGGAGAGAAAATAGAGTTCTTGGGTTTGCGGAGCGTGAACATCGGCAGCATGGTGGCGTACAACCTCCCGTTTCAAAAGGACGTCCTGGCCCGGGCCTACTGGAAGAAGGGCGACCTCGAAAAGGCCGTCGCCGAATACGAGCGGCTGACGAGCATCAACCCCAAAAATCGGCTCCGAATGCTCATTCCCCCGCTCTACCACTACCGGTTCGGCCGGGTCCTCGAAGAAAAGGGCGAGAAGGACAAGGCCCGGCTCCAATACGAAAAATTCCTCAAGTATTGGGCGGACGCGGACCCGACCCACCCCGAACTGAAAGACGCCCGGGCGCGCCTGGCCGCCCTCCGGCACAACCCCTAAGATCCCGAACTGCCTCTCGGGGGCTCCCGGCATTCTTCTTGAATCAGCGTCGCCGATGCGCCGGGAATCTATCGTCCTCGCCATCCGGGAGGAAGGAGCTCCGAATCCAAAGGTCGGAGGTTAGAATCCTCTCCGGTACGCCATGTTTTCCCCTGAATTTCCCGATTTTTCTTTAAGCACCATTAGCCGAAATTAGGCGAGTTTAAGCAACTTTTGCGCCGGAGTGACACGGCGGGGCAGTCTGCCTATCATTATTAAGCAGCCATAGCCGCTGGTGCCGACCCACCTGTCTCCCCCAGGCGTATTTCGGGTGGCGACTTTCCCCCCTCTAATATGCGATATAATTTTTGAAGCATATTGAGCGACCCGCTGGGAGAAGAGATCTAAACTCTTGTATCCCCTCCAAGGGCTGCTTCCGACCTCACAGTTCTTTTGTGATATCGCCCGGCGACTCCAGAGGAATACGCAGCTCAAGTCGAGCCTCAAAAGGCAACTTTTGATCGAGATCTCGAGGCGATCAAAAATGGACTTGCTTATTCAAAGACTTGCTGACAGAATGGACGAGAAACGGGGTGCGGGTCAAGGATAGCGAGGTTAAAAAAATGGGTGTTCTTCAAACCGGGAAAGAAAGGTTTGAAAATCTTATAAGAAAAACCAGGATGAAAAGGAGCGAAGAGAAAAGGAGACTACCAAGAGAGCGCGGGAAAAATAAGCTTTTATTACAGCTAACGATCCCTTCCCGCCGCGGAAGAAGAAAAAAATGATTACAGTCCATGAGCTTGATTGAAAAAAAACAATTTAGGTATTAAAAGAGGTTACAGTGAAAGAACTCGTTGAATTGATTGCCAAATCATTAGTGGACAATCCGGACAGGGTGCAGGTTTTCCAATTAGACGGGGAACAGAGGTCAATCATTGAGTTAAAGGTTGCTCCTGAAGATATGGGCAAGATTATTGGAAAACAGGGAAGAATTGCAGAAGCTATTAGAATTATTCTCGATGCTGCTGGGATGAAGCTGAAAAGGAGATTTAGTCTGGATTTAATCGAAAAAGGGTAATTTGGCCAGCATAGGAAAATGATATCTATTGGTGTTTATTGGAAGGACGCCAACCCCGGCTTGCCCGAAGTCGAGGACGCCAGGAAGCGGCTGGCGGGGCTGAAGGGCGCCTAATCTTAGATTGTCCCACCCGTCTCCTCCCAGGCGCATTCCCGGTGGTAATATTCCGCTTATGAAAAGTTCTCGACTTTCTCTCGACATTATTGCGGAAAGATGCGGAAAATCGCGGATATTTACTCCCTGAGACATGGGCTCACAAAGCGCTGATTTTCAGGGGTTTATATGGGGGATATGGGGAGTGCGCCCGGCGTGGCTCGAACACGCGACCTTCTGATTCATAGTCGGATTATCGATTTTTTAGAAAGCGCTTTAATTGTCTAACAAAACCTTTGTAGAGTTCCCCGCGGCTTGCCGCGCGGGATGAATACATGCCTTGCCGGGGAGGTTATAAGGGGGGCCGGAAAGCCCCCCTT
>Ga0315288_10013968_pt1 | contig 10036 bp, 11 predicted proteins | sample YL17G11_20_MG_FD_203454 | JGI IMG/M metagenome (GOLD analysis project Ga0315288, IMG submission 203454) | Sediment microbial communities from Yellowstone Lake, YNP, Wyoming, USA - YL17G11_20 | ecosystem: Environmental > Aquatic > Freshwater > Lake > Sediment | place: USA: Wyoming | collected... | reverse complement strand
TATCTCATCCGCCTACGATGTGCCGGAGCTCGAAAAACTTCAGCGCAAGTTTGTCTATTCCCGTCAGGGTCCGGGTTCTTTGACCGTGACCGACGAAGTAGTCTTTTCGAAGCCCTGTGATTTCGGAACTGCCCTTATTACGTTCGATCAATGGCAGCAGCTTTCCGGCTCGTCGCTGATTATTCGCGATCAGGACAAGGCTTTGCGGGTAGATATAGAGGTTACGGGCGCCGACCCTTCGACTACGCCCATGACAGGTTTCAAAATCCAGCCGGAGACTATCGAGGAAGATCTCAGCGGCAGCAGACTACCTGCTCGCCTGGGTATTAACCTGACTCGGCCCGTGCTTCGGGCCGTTGTCCACCTTACAATCAGCCCGGCGGAATAATCCGGTGCCGCTAATGTGATGCAGCCGCGCACCGGCGAAAAGAAAGTGCCAAAAATATTATTGCTGAATGGGAGAAGAATTACTTTGCCGCTCTTCGATCGGGTGACTCGGCGCCGTTCTTTATTATTACAGAAACGGCCTCAAATTTGAGGCCGTCGATTGTCAGGCTAAGCGTGTCCGTGAATTTGCCTAATGCTTGAGTAAGGCGGTTTTTGTTATGCCGAACTATTTCGATTTACCTGCTTTTTGTAAATCACTTTTCTCCGATTGCTTAATAATGCATTTGAGAATATCCGATCTGCTGATAACCCCCGACACTTTGCCGTTTGACGTGACGGGAACTCTTCTGATAGAGTTGTCTCTCAGGCAGTAGCAAACATCCAGCAGAAGTTCGTGTTCTTCGAAGTGGATGGCAGGTTGTGTCATAAAATCGTTTACCGTTCTGTCTTTTTCGTCGTCATAAGTATGGAACAATCTCAGGACATCCTGTTCGGACAGCATTCCGACCAGGGTTCGATCGTCTTCTACCACAGGGATGCCGGTGATATTATTATCCGCCATCAGTCGTATTGCTTCAAATATCGGAGTATCTTTCTTTATGCAAATGACTTGCTTTGTCATTATGTCTTTAGCTTCAAGCATAACATTGCCCCCAGATGAAAATTCAATTGGATTAGCCGGCGATCGCTTTCCAGCTATGATTTAATTCTTCCATTAATTCGATTACTTCGCGAATCATTTTCGGATCGCGTTTGATATTGGCCTCGGAGAGGCGGTTACTCATAAAACAATATAGTTTACGAAGGTTGGTGGCTATTTCGCCGCCGGCATTCATGTCCAAAACCGCATTGAGCTCATTGATAATATTCTGGGCTTTGATTATGTATTGTCCCTTTGCTTCATAGTTTTTGGCTTCGAGCTCCTTGAGTGCCAGTTTCATGAACTTGATAGCGCCGTCGTAAAGCAGAACAATAAGGCGGCCTTTGCTCTGTGTGGTAACTGCGTTATCTTGATATGCTGCGATTCCTTTCATAGTATCGCTCCGTTCCTTTATATTTGGTGATTCAAAGCTCCGGGAGTTTAATCTATGGGGAGATGACTGCCTGTTTGCTCCTCAGTCATCTCCCCCGCAAGTCATTCAATATTCGAATGTTGTTGTTACCTGAGCAGGCTCAATGCCATCTGAGGCACATTATTAGCCTGTGTTAACATGGCGACGCCGGCTTGTGCCAGCACCTGGGTTCTGGTCATAATCGCCATTTCAGTTGCCACATCGACATCTGAAATACGTGATTCGGCTGCCATCAGGTTCTCGGTCTGATTGTTGATAACCGATATGGTGCTTTCCAGACGGTTCATCTTGTAGCCGAACCTGGCACGAGCAGTATCTTTGCTGGTGATCGCTGTGGTTATAGTTGTCAAAGCAGCCTGAGCGCTAGCGGCAGTAGTGAGACTTGCAGCAGCAAGACCCAGAGCGCTGCTTCTCATGTCGCAACCGAGGATATCGACCTTGTCAGTCGTTGCGGCACCGAATTGAATCGATACCGTTGCAGTAGCGCTATTTAGCAGCTTGTTGCCGAGAAACTCTGTTGCTCCCGCGATACGATTGATTTCTGCAGCCATTTCATCGAACTCGTTGTCCATAATGGTTCGCTGTGCATTAGAATACGAACCAGTAGCGGCCTGTTCAGCCAACTGTTTCATACGCACCAGGGCTTCATCCATCGTCCCCATAGCACCTTCGAAGGTCTGCACCATACTGATTCCGTCCATAGCGTTACGAGCACCCTGTTGGAGCACGGCGATGTCGGCACGCATCAACTCGCGGACAGCCAGGCCGGCTGCGTCATCCTTTGCACTGTTGATGCGCAAACCTGAAGACAGTCTTTCGACCGACTTAGCCAAACTATCGTAGCTTACGCCCAGGTGGCGGGCAGCGTTTGCCGCCATAAGATTGTTCTTAATTGTTAACATATCTTTGATTCCTTAATTAGTACCAGACAAATCTTTTTGTGGCCTTTTCAAAAGCCCCCGAGTATTAACTTTGGACATGCAACGAGCACGCCGTAAAGTCTGCTTTCAATGGTCATTATCGGCCAGAATGAAAGAGACTTGAGGAATTTCTTTGATGGAAATTACTTCGGACCGATTAGGCCGGTAATCCGGATGAAATTGGGTCTGATACTGTAGACAGGCTGCCAGAGGTGGTGAAAAAAAAAGGGAATTTTGTGAAATTGTCGGCCAATTCTTATGCAAGCTGCGGTTACATAGTCTGTAAATCCTGCGACCAAATCTTCTCTGCAAAAGTTAGGATGATAAAGAATAATTCTTGCTCAGAGTCTCCCGATGGCGTATTATCCCGGTAATATATGCATAACCAGGAAAATCACGCTAATAATAAAACACTGCTTGTATTTAATTGCCACGAGGCATGGGTATATCAGCTCGGGGTATTAGGCTATGCTCTTGATATAATCGTAGGCCTTAAAGGCAGGTACAAGCAATCCTGGGACGAGCAGATGCGTCCGATTCCTCCCAATTCGCGATTGATTACTTTGCCGCAAGCACTTCAGTCTCAGACTCGTTACTATTGCATCATTACCCACAACATAACCGATTTGCTCGATGTTAAATTTCGGCCCGAGCCGCGGCTTATGGTCATTCACTCCACGCTTGAGGGACGGGCGATCGAGGAAAAGTCGGATATTACGCCGCAACATATGAGAAAAATGCTTCGTCAGTATATAGGCATGGCAGGCGTTCACGCAGTGGCTGTTTCTGAACTTAAGGGCAAATCGTGTGGCTTTACCGAGGATATTGTGCCTTTGGTGGTTGGCAAAGATGATTATTTGCCATATTCGGGGCATCTTGCTGTGGGCCTGCGTATCTGCAATTTTATTGGGAACCGGAAGAAGATTTTGTTATAGGACTTCCATGAGAAGGCGTTTAATGGGATTCCCGTACGTCTTGTCGGGCATAATCCGGACATGCCGGGAGTGACGGCTGCTGAAAATTGGAACGATCTGAAGCAGATATTGCAGTCTCATCGTTTTTACATTCATACGGCTAAACCAGAGCTTGAGGACGGTTACAATACGGCCAGCCTGGAGGCAATGGCCGCGGGTATGCCCATTTTAGGCAATCGGCACCCTGGCTCACCTATCGAACATGGTATAAGCGGTTTTCTCAGTGATGACCCCGATGAACTGCGCAAATACGCCGGAATGTTGTTGGATGATAGAGATTTGGCGGCGAGGATGGGCCGGCAGGCCCGAAAGACGGTTATCGAGCGTTTTTCGATGAGCGGATTCAAAGAGGGCTTTCTGAGATCCATCGAGACCGCCCGACACAAATGGGAAAGTAGAAAAGTTCAGCCTGGAAAGACATAAAGGTTTTATCCCCACCGGCAGCAAAAGCAGATATGGAAAACAGATAGTTCTCGGACTATAGCTGGTGTTGAAATCGGGGGCTTTTTATTTCGACCAACTTTCTGAATAAACTGTAAAACTCATTGCTTCTTTCTGCCCAGCTCCATGGTTCGATAGCCTTTAGCATGTTTTGAGACAATGCCGCCTGATGATTTATCGCTGTCAAAGCATGTTCCAGAAAGGCTTCGACGTCCCACTTTACAATGAAGCCATTTATTCCGTGCTCGATTAATTCGGGCTATTCCCGACAGGCGTGGAGACTATTGTGCAGCCGCAGGATGCAGCTTCCAAAGCAGGATTTGGTTTGCCTTCAGCTAAACTTGCACATACATAAACCGTTCCGGTATTGTACCACTGGGCCATCTGGAATATTTTATCCGGCCGGTTGATTTAATTAATCTTAAATCCAACTGCAGACCATGATTTTTCAATCTGTCTCTTAGGGGAATAAGGATATCATCGTAACCCTTTATCTTCCTGTGGAACTCGGAACCACACCAAAGAAGCCGGGGCTTTCGATTTTCGACAGGAACCTCGTATTTGAAAATATCTTTATCTACGCCATTGGGTAAATAAAAAGTATTCGGTAATCGTCCTGATTTGTTCCACATTTGAAAATTGTTTATGATAACCGCATCGGAATATTCCCTTGCCTGCTCAAGCCAGCTGTTTGCATATCCCCAGCCGACGTTGAAGGAAGTTACGATTGCCGGTTTCCTGCCGATCTGATTACAGTATTCTGTCAATTGACTAACGTGACTGAAAGGCAGGAAAAAAACCAGATGAAAATCTTCTTCATGTAACAATTCTTTAAATGAAGAAGAAATTGTCACAGAAAAATCTTCCGGCGCGTATTTCATCAAGGCTTTTGCTCTAAAGTGATAAGCCCAGTCACGAACATCATAAACTATTAATATGTTATATTTCGTCATTACTTTGTTTTGCTCATCCCGCTATTGAGAAGTACATTGAGCTTCTCTGCCACGAACTGAAATATAACATTCCAGCGGCCCCGTCATTTAGAACAAATCCCGATCGATAGTCTGTTTCGGCGTAATCTGAAGATATAGCTGCTTCGCTTCCTGAAGACGCCCGCCTTGATGGTATCGAAAGGCATTTTCCTTAGTTACGTCAACCGTTGGCATCTTTATATGGCCTTTCTGCTTCGAGAATAAGTGAAAACCCATGCGATTGCATTTCATATCAGCATATTAATGGAGCTGTCGGTGATAAGTGCCTCCTGCAATTCGTAAAGGTTCTCATAGCTGTTATTGCCTGCTAACCACTCATTGCTATAGTTGGCATTCGGGTTGTTTCCCGGCGTCCCCGGATTCGCCGAATTATGCTGATGAGTTCCGCCACTTTGCATTGACTGGTTCCCGAGAGTTCCTTGTCCTGGTTGCTCCTCGTTGGATAACATAACTTCGAGCCGCTTAATATGAATACCGGAATCTGCAAGGTTGCGGATAATCTGCGGCAGCGTTTGCTCAATCTCGAATCTTGTTTGTGCCTTACTAACCTCCATTAGGCCGGTCAACTCGGCGTTCTGCTGCCGGAATGTTATGGATACCTTTCCCAATTCAGGCGGGTTGAGACGGATTGTAATCTGCCTTTCCGCGCCTTGTTTGGAGACGGAACTGTGAATAGATTCGAGAATCTGCTTGCCGATATCTGCCGAGACGTTGCTGGAAGAATTCTGGCCCGGCGTATTGGCTGTCGTTGCGTTCTTTGCCGCGGCGGGGGTCTGCTCTGTAATTAGAGTTTGGGGAGTATTGTGCGAGAGCATCTGTTCAAAGCCTTGGGAGTCGTTCTTATTGGACGTTGAAGTGCCCTGGTCTTTTGTTTGACCGGTGGATACCTGAACCGCGGCTATATTCAGCTTTTGGACGCTTTGATTTTCCGAGAGATCATTCCCGGTATGTGCAGTCTCTTTGCCGTTGGGATTCAACAATTTCGAGAGTGTTTCCGAAGCGGTTGTTTTTGCCTCAGTCTCTTTTGCAGGCACAGGCTTTTCCGGATCGATGCCGTCAGGCTGAGGCTGCATTTCCGACGCCTTGGCCTGGACAGCTTGCAGATTGATATTCACTGCGGGTGTTTTTACGCTGGCAGTGGTTGTGCTTTTGCCGGTATTAGCAGGGATTTCAGGCGTCAATTCTTTGATAAAGACCTTATCGGTATTGTTTCCCGTCTCAGGCTGTTTCTTGCCTTCAGGAGTACTCTTTGTCGTTGCGGGCAAGACGGCTTTAAGTCCATTTTGACCCTCGGATGTTGCCGGAAGAACGGTCTTAAGTCCTAATTGGCCTTTTTCAGTACTGTGAAGAAGTTTTATTTCGGCTGATTTTACAGCATGTCCCGTAACAGGGGGGGGCTTGACGGTTCGCATGTTAGCGATAATTTGGGCAAGTTGCTGCCCAGCTTCGGGCTCAATTTTCGTAGCAGTGCCTTCTTTGTTTTGTTCTACGGCTACAGAGTATTCAGCCAACCAGCTCTTTATGAAATTTTGCTGCTCGCTCGGCAGCTCGATTGTGACGGAAGCTGCGTTTTGCTCTTTTTGCTTGGTTTTATTCTCATACTCGCAGGTATTTTCAGACTTTGTTTTTTTGCTGATAGTTTGTGTAAACTCTTGCGGTGATTTACTAATGGGCTCTTTCCGGTTCTGGATTTCCTCATTAATATTATCGGTCGTTGGCTTTTCAAAGCTGTTAACCTGTGGATGTTCATCATCCGGAGTCAGAGAAAATTTTGCACCTTTTCTGATTTCATCAGACTTTGGTAGAGCTGAACTTGCGCCCGTTGTTGCCGCCAAAGTATTATCGATTGTAAACAAGTTTATATTCATATAGCAGTACCTATAGAGTCAATTAATATGAGCAATTAGTGTGCCAGTATTTGAGGGATGGACATCTCCAGATGGCAAGTAATTGTAAACAAAATACTTATGGGTATTGAAAATATATTGGCCGGTCTAAAAATTTCCCGCCGGCTGTGTTAGTGGAGAAATATTCCTGTGCATAGGTAAAAATTTCCGGTTTGGCTTCAGAGAGGTGACTCATTTCGCGAGTTTGCTCTCTGCAAGGTGGTGGCAAAGGTAAGCTGTAGGACTTCATCAGGTCCGAGACGTTATGTCAAGAATCGCTCCCTATTTGTATAAAATCCTGACATTACATTTGCCAATCGACCATGCTTTTTTTGCGTTTAATGGCTTTTTTGGGACATGGCAGGGATTAACATGTTGAAAATGACCGTTCAAAGGGATTTGGCACGATTATTGCTGTTTTTAATAAGCAGACAAGGTTTGTGTATAAATATTTGGGAACTGCTAATGTCCAAAACAGAAAATATAGTGGACCTTATCGATGCCGGCATAAAGGCTGAGACTCTTCGCCAGAAAGCGATTGCCAATAATATTGCCAATCTCGAAACCCCCGGATACCGCAGGGTCGATGTCAAATTTGAAGAGTTACTTGCCAGGTGCCTGCGTTCGTCCGGTGAATTTGACCTTAGCGAGGTTGAGGCGCAAATTTACCAGCCTAAACAGACACCCGTAAAATCGAACGGTAATGACGTTGATTTGGAAGCCGAAGTGGGGCAAATGATAAAAAATATGCTTAATCACAAAGCGTATATTCGGCTTCTCAGCAAGAAGTACAACCAAATTGAGTTAGCAATGAATGTAAAGTAGTTTTCCATTTTTGGTTGCCGGTGTTTTCGAGTCGAGCCGGGATTAGATAAGGAACGAGAAAAGGAACAGAGCAGATGGAAGTTAACAATAGCTTCGATCCTATAGATATAGCAATTTCGGGTTTGCGGGCACAGGGCAGACAGATGGAAGTGATTTCATCGAATGTTGCTAACGCCCGTACATCCGATGCCGGCAAGGGCGAGCCTTACCGCAGGCTTGAAGCTACGTTCAAATCGGACGGTGATTTGGGCGGCGTCAAACTGGATAAGATAGTCACGGATATGAGTGACTTTCTGGAGGTTTTAGATCCCGGGAATCCTCTGGCGGATGAGGAGGGATATGTCGCTATGCCGAACGTCAGTTTGCCTATCGAGATGATGAATCTTAATATTGCCACACGTATGTATCAGGCCAACATAGCCGTTTTGAAACGTTATCAGCAAATACTGGAAACCACACTCGAGTTACTTCGATAAATTAGGGAATAATTGATGATCAATATAAATGCAAATATGACCGGGCCCCTGCAATCCATACAGCCGGGTGCTCGTACAGATTCTCCCGGTATGCCGAAAGTTGGAAGCTCCGACGGCAAGAAAGCGGATTTTGCCGGCACTATTAAGGCTGCCGGGAACTACATATCCAGGGTCGCTGATGATCAGCAGTCTTCGGATATGTCTATTAAGGATTTATTATCCGGCAAAAACGAAGATATTACCTCGGTGGTTTCCGCCGTGGCTAAGGCTGATATGAGTTTCAAGCTTCTTGTGGGCGTTAGAAACAAGCTAATTGAAGCGTACAAACAAACGATGAATATGCCGTTGTAATTGATTGCGATCCGTTGTTGATTATTCGTGCTCTCTCCGGCAGGTAATAATCAATGTTCGAAGGGATGTAATGGGCTTTGTCCAAAAGATAAGAGCAATCTGGGAAAAGATAGGTCTGGTTCAACGGGCTCTTCTTGTTGCTATCGTTCTGACATTCGTAATTATCAGTGGGTTTCTTGTCCACTGGGCCCGCATGCCTGATCTGAGAATGCTGTACAAGGAGCTTGTTCCGGAAGAAGCCTCTGAGATTACAGAGAAAATAAGCGAGCAGGGTGTTGCTTATGAATTACGCAACGGCGGGACAAGCATCTATGTTCCAAAAGAGAAGGTTTATCAGCTTCGTCTGGATATGGCAAAAGAGGGACTTCCGGCAGGCGATCAGGGCGGCTACAAGATATTTGACAATGAGAAAATCGGGATTAGCCCGTTCGTTCAAAGCGTTAATCTCAAACGGGCGTTACAGGATGAACTTGCCAAGAGCATCCAGATGATTGACGGCGTGAATCAGGCCCGGATCCATATCGTAAGCTCCGAACAAACACTTTTCACATCTGACGCGGGTAAGACGACGGCTTCTGTTGTCCTTCGGTTGAGACCGGGTTACAGATTAAGCTCTTTGAACATAGCGGCGATTACACATTTGGTATCCGGTAGTGTCGAGGGATTGACCTCGGACAATGTAACCGTAATCGATAGCCAGGGCCGTCTCCTTTCCAACGAGTCGGACCAGACTATGGCCGGTGGGGCCGGTACCGTTCAGGATTACAGGGAGAGGGTGGAGCAGAATCTGGAGGCCAAGGTTGAGGAGATGCTCACTACTGTTCTGGGCCCGGACCGGGCAAAGGTAAGAATTCATGCTGTTATCGATATGAACAGCATTAGCACCATAACGGAAAAGTATGAGCCAAAGGGAGTTGCCACAAAGGAAGAGATAACAAATAATTCCGAAACCGGAGCCGGCAGTGAAGCGGCTGGAGCCCAGGCGGCCGCACCGGGCAGCGTGAAGAAAGATGAAACAATTACAACCGAATATCAGGTCGGCAAGACCGTCACGCAGGAGGTCGTTTTACCCGGTGAAATAATATCCCTGTCGGTCGCTGCCGTTGTTGACTTGTCGCCCCCAGATTCGAATGAAGCAGGGACCGGCGGACAGGTTGCGATTGCAATGGATCCTAATGATGTGGGAAAACTCATCGAAAATGCGCTGGGTTTGGATCTTGCAGGGGGGGACTCTCTTAAAGTGGTTACCGCCAGGTTTCATCGACCAGTCAATTCGTTGCTGGACGAAGAGCTGTCTGCCGGACTTGATTTTGTAGCGATCGCCCGCCATGCTTCGTTGGGAATTATGGCTGTTTGTGCCCTGCTTGTTCTTCGCATGTTCAGAGGTGCGAAGAAAAAAGTGAAGGTGGCAGCCGGACAGGAGCAGCTTACAGGAGCTGAGGGCTCCGCCGGTCTTCTTTCTGGTGGAGCGGGAGGGATGGAACCGCTGGTATTACGCAAACAGATAGCCAGTGCTTTGGAGAATAATCCCGAACGTGTCAGGCAATTGTTTGCCAGTTGGATTGAAGAAAAAGGGGGGTAAATAAATGACATTGACGGGTAAGAAAAAAGCTGCAATGTTGTTGATGAGCCTGGATGCCGCCACTGCTGCGGAGCTGGTAAAGGATCTCGACGCTGACGTGGTCCAGGAATTGGCAGTGGAGTTGGCAAG
>Ga0315288_10013967_pt1 | contig 10036 bp, 9 predicted proteins | sample YL17G11_20_MG_FD_203454 | JGI IMG/M metagenome (GOLD analysis project Ga0315288, IMG submission 203454) | Sediment microbial communities from Yellowstone Lake, YNP, Wyoming, USA - YL17G11_20 | ecosystem: Environmental > Aquatic > Freshwater > Lake > Sediment | place: USA: Wyoming | collected... | reverse complement strand
GCAGGCGTTTAATTAATGGTTCGGTTACTGAAATAGAAATAAAATCAGAAAAAATTTGGTCAAAGTCATGAGCTTCATCAACAATAAGAACTTTAGCACCACGACCTTTGATAAAGTCTGGCATATATAAAGCATATAGAATATAAAGGTGAAAATTGGTTAATGAAATATCACCAGCGATAAATCCATTTTTTGATCTATCATAAGGACAAGATTCACATGATGTTTTATTCAATCGATTAAATTCCTTACCTTGTGAACATGAACAAGCATATTGTTCACAGTCATAATTATCCTTACCAGCAAGAGATTGAATAGAATTAAATTCTTCAGTATATTGTTGTTGAAGGTATTTCGAATTAGTTAAGATATCAAACTTAGCAGTCTTATCAATATTTTTCTTATACCAGTCTGCTACCATCAAAGCAAGATATGACTTACCAATACCAACCGGTAGGTCAAGCAATATGTGTTTTAAATCTGGTTTATTTTTGAATATGTCTCCAATAAAATTAAGGGCTTCTTGTTGTTCCTTTCTGGGTTTGTACTTTAGGTCTTTTTTAAGTTCTCTCATTGGATAGTTTATTTCTGTACTATTATATCCAATATTTAAGCTAAGTTTTTTATATATAGCTTATGAAATACCTGAAGCTATTTGAAGATTTCACTGGTGAAAAAATATTATATCTATTCGATTTTGATGAAACTTTAGTGGAAACTCCTGAGTTTGAAGAGGCTGCAATTGCCTATTTAAATGAGAGTCTTTCAATTGGTGAAATATTAGATAACTACGCATCTAGAATGGGCATTACACCCAAGGATTTTAAAATAGAAAATGGTAAAATCTATATTGATTATATCGGACAAGATTACAAACAACCTTGGATTCTAAAAGGTAAAAGACTATACTTAACCGCACCACAATATCATTGGACTCATTCACCGGATTCACTCCCAACCGGAACTCTAGAATTAGTTGAGCTTTATAATTCAGTAGAAGATAAAGCAATAATTACGGCAAGACCAGAAGATATGAGGGATATAATTGTTGGTAAAATGAAAGAACTTGGATTAGAACAACCAAAATGGGGACTACATATGTTTCCAATTCGCTCTGGCTCTGGTGCGCCTGGTCAATGGAAAGGTGATGTAGCAGTTTCATTAATTGAAGAATCTGGCATCAACAATGTTAAGTTTTATGATGATAAACCAAAAATTGTTAATCGTGTAGTTAGAACCGTTAAAGAGAAACTACCAAATGTTAAAATTGAAGGTATTAGAGTTAGAAGTGAACAACTAACCGAGGAAGTTAATATGAAATATCTAAAGTTATATGAAGATTTGATATATGATGATAAAGAATGGGAAATTAAAACTCTCATAATTTATTCTACATATAGAGGTATTAGTAATTATTACGAGATGATAAATAGACACTTCAAAAAGTATGCTCTTGAGTTAGTCGATGATAACTATTTAAAACTAGTAGTCAGTCCAGATGAGCCAGCAAGAGGTTATAATTTAACTGAAAAATCAGAGAGTTATATGGAAGAAATGAAAGAATTGATGCGCGAAGAATTCCAATCAACTGAATCAAGATCACTTTCGGCTAATCAAATAATTATATTATTATGCCTATGTATAAGTGGTAAAATTATGTCAGATTTTACAACAGCAACAGAGGTTAGAGATGTATATTTATTATCATCATACGGATTTATAAACGATGATTTAACATTAACTAAAACTGGAAGAAAATTAGCTATGACACTAGGCTATGAATTAAAATTAAAACTTACTAATTAATATATAGTCATATGAAGATTCAGAAGTGTTCAGATTTTATTACCGAGAAGATTAAATATAAAGATTTACGTTGGTTAATCAATGGACATGGTATTGCCAAAAACACACATGGTACAATAGAAGATGGTGAAATAATAGGCGATGATGGCGAAACTTATATAGGTGGCTTTAATTTAGTATATGAACTCGTACCAGGTAAAGATCATGTAACTGATGATGGATTTTTAACAACAGCAAATGTAATATTTAATGGTAAAGGTGGTATTCCAAAATGGAATATTTATTCGGATATTAAGACTAAAAAGGTTAGAGCATGGACATTAGAAGAAATTAGACAAGCTAATATTAAATATGCCGAACCACATCAGATAACAGAAGATTTAACAATCTACAATCAAAGTTGGGTTAATGTTAAAATTGATATGACTATATCAGATAAGGTCAGTAGACACATGAAGATATTTGACCAAGACGGTACATCAGAAGGAACAATTAAAACACTAAGAGATAGAATAAAGATTTTATCTAATCCAAATATATTACCGGAAGGTGATGATTGGACGCTAGGTCTACAAAAGAAAATTTCAGCTATATTGTGCTTAAGATATTTAGCTGAAATTAAAATTAATTTTGATCCATCATCTGCAGGATTCATATTTGAATCTTTTTTAGCGGGTATAGTTGGTGGTAGAGCTATCAATGATGACTCTGAAAAGGATATCATCGCAGGTAATACTAGTTTTCAATTAAAGTTTTATGGAATCGGATCATCTTCTATTCCAATTTTTAAAGAGACCACGTTGACTAGACTAGATATAGTTAGAAATGCAAAAGTAGAATCAAAGACAGCATTTGTTAAAAGGTTAGTAGCAAAAAAGAAACAAGTTATAGATGCCGGTGAAATACTATTTAATTACGCACTAATTGCAGTTAAAGAAAGAAATAAGATACATATGTGTTTAATTTCTAAAAAAGAATTGCACCAAGAATTAAATGACATGTTAGCATTTAGAAATCAAAAACTGAAAGGTGGTTCTGATTTCTCTTATATTAAAACACCTGGTTTATTTGGCGTATCTGGTACACTCAAGACAAGCGAAGTGTTGAATTATAAAATAGCAACATTAGATTTAAGTTTTGTCTCTGGTAGTAATTTACAAGCAATATTACATGACTTAGATGTTAATATTACAGCAGTGTGGAAAAATGTAGGTGAGTTGCAAGAAAACATCGAATCAATAACAACTGGTATAACTAAAGAGGGTAAAAGAGTAGAAATAGAAGTAGCTGAGACTAAAGCTATGGAAAATCTTGATGAGATTAAAGTAATAATCGAAGAAGGTATTCTAGGACAAGAAGCTAAATAGAAGCTAAAGCTTTCTTAATAACATCATAATGATCGAATGCCATTTTAACTTCATTTCCGGAATCATCAGTAATTTTTAAATCACCATTCACATTCACATTTAACCATGCTATATCAACAGCATCATCTTGGGCAGTTGCTTTTGGTTTCTCTGTTAGAACGCAAGCAAAAGCATAACTAACACATATTTTCATACGTGGATCTCTATTTAGAGCATCAAATTTACCAACGAATTTTAGGTTATCAACTGACACACCGGTTTCTTCCATTAATTCACGGTTAGCAGCATCGATAGGTAGCTCACCTTCATCGATAAATCCACCGGGATTTGCCCACATACCCATAAATGGATTATTTTTTCTTTTAATAGAAAGTAATTGTAATTTATAATCAGAACTATTCTTATATCTTTCTATCCAAACTTCTCTCATATCTATATGAATTCCAGTATCTTCTGGAAAGTGTTCTCTAGCTAATTTTTCTAATGCTTCTTTATCTTCATAGAAGATAACTAAATCACAGGTAGCTAATGCTACATTAGTAATTGAATCTTTATTAACTTCAAATATATAAGTATATCCTGGTTTTGGCTTAGTTAATTTTCCATCATCAAATTTAATATCTGGATATGTCATTGAGTTAATGAAGAATTCACCTTCTGATGTCTCCAACATGAAGCCATCATCTGTTGGGGTAGCAGCAGTTAACATAACTGGTCCAACTTGATTAGCGAATATTTCAACTTTCGGATTTTCCGAATAAGATTCATATCTCTTTAAATATCTCATAATGGTATATATTAAAAAAGTCTGTAATTTTACAGACTCTCTTCTAATTGTTTTATTTCTTCTAATATTTTATAGTACTCATCTTTCTTACCCATCATTTCTTTTTTAGCTTTCTTTCTATCAGCATAAACATCTTCAAGCATTCTTAAAGTTGGTGATGGTCTTTTTTCAAAAACAACACCATTTACACACACAACGTGTTTATCAGGGTCTATTTTAGTTACACGACTTCCATTATTGGCATATTCTTTATTATCATCCACGAGCCCAACAAATGTTTCTGGAGCAATAAAGAATTGTCTCTGTGTTGTTGGATAAAGTGAAGCAAAGTCATAACAAACAACCCACTGATTCATACCAACTCTTGGATCTTTTACCCACCCACCTTCAATTTTAGCACCATCATCTGGTACTTCTTTAATTGAATTATCTCTAAATAGAACAATGTTATCTTGTTCACGGAATCTATTTCTCAATACACCCTCAGTAATAGCAAGCGAACCAAGAGCATTATTTAAATTGGAAATAACATCTACTATTTTAATTTGAGCAAGTGATGAAATCGCAAATATAATTGAAATATAATTTGTCTTCTCATGTATCTTTTGTACAAGTATACTATCGACACAGTTATAATACATAAATGTTTCAAAATCTTCTTCATATAACTTTTGCAATGAGCCAGTATATTTAATCTTATTGACACCAAGTAAAGCAGTAGAAACGAAATCCAAAGAGGATGATTCTTTTACTTTAACAGCACTATCGCAAATTTCATATAATTGCATATAATCGAAAATCATTCTATGTGCTGGCATCTCTTGATCAGTCATGAATATCTTATTCAATCTTTTTGTCAATGATGAAGCAGTCGGATCTATTTCATATGTTCTACCATTTATAACTTTCTTAAGTCGACGAGAACGATTTACTAAATAGATCCAGTCATATCCCACAAAATTCCAACCAGTTATCAATGGCATTTTAGGAACTAACTTATTGAAAAAGTTATGAATCATATCAAATTCATCTTCATACTTAACATATTTAAATTTATACTTAACGCCAAATTTAGCAAAGTACTCATTTGTTTTTTCAGTAATGCGTTTCTGCATATCATCTGGCATGTCATCAGTGCCCATAAGAATGATTTTATCATCATATACAACAGATATTGATATTACAGGACACTCCGCATCCTTTGGTTCAGAGAAGCCACCTTCAGCTTTTTGAGCAACCTCAATATCGACAAAATACATTTTAGGTAAGTTATATTCAAATATCTCAGACTTTTCTTCTTTTGGTAAAGAATCTAAAAACTCATACATAGAATATCGGTCAGGATTTACTACTTCGACTTGTTTAACTGGAAAACCATCCCATGAATGAAAATCAGGGTTACGCCACTTATCTGCTGCATCACAAATCTCATATTTTTTGGGATCTTCCCATTTAAAATACTTTAGTTTAATCTCTCCACTACCATCGACGTATGAAACGACTAATTGCTTTGAATGAACCAAATATTGTAAATCAACGAGCATAATTATAACTTATTTTAGATTTTATATCGTTATTTTAAAAATTAGTTTATGTCATTTTAATATATAACACATGCTTAGCAGATATAGTGATTTCATACTTGAGAGTTTATTATTAAGATTGGACGAATCTGTTATTTACTATTCTGATGAATTCATCGAAACTCTAACAAGGATGAATACAGATCTATCCAAAAAGATTCTTGGCCTATCACAAAAGGATTTAGATACCGATGTAAACTATATCAGCACAACTGATTCACCGGAACAATTGAGTTTTATACCAGATGCAAGAGGTGAACTGATGGTTCAAAAATTGACACCACCAGATAATGACAATGTGTGGAAGAGAGTTGAGTTAGTAGATGCTAGTAGAGTATATGACTACTTTGATAGTCTATTCGAACTAGTTGGTGAAGAAGGAAATACACTACCTGCTCCGAGCGTTGGTACACTTGGATGGGCAAGATTGGTAAAAAATCCAAAACAGACAAATATAGATCAGAAATTTTGGCATTTCAAAGCAGATTTAGATGATCCAATTTTTATAGAAGATGTTAGAAGAAGCAAAGAGGATACAAATTATGATCCGGTAAAACAAGATTCTTTCTACGCACACGATGAGTATACGGCACCATTTAGATTTATAGATCCATATAAAGACCTAACTAAAATATCAAAAAATAGAAATCCAATTAAAATTGGTAGACTTATTAAAAGATTGTTACAAGTATCTGGTTATGAGGCTACTGATAAGGAAGTCGAAGAGTTTGTTAATAAGTACAAGTCTACTTTTACTATTATGAAAGATAAATTCAGAAATTTTGAACTAGTTGGTGGTGAAGATATTAAATATCATTATTTATTTAGCAATAATGCTGGTAAAGGTGGGACATTGGGCTCATCTTGTATGAGATATGCGAAGTGTCAAGATTATTTAAATATTTATGCAGAAAATTCAGCACAAATTCAATTATTAGTATTGACTGATCCATTAATTAATAAAACAATTGGTCGCGCCCTTGTTTGGAATGCTAAATTAAAGGGTAATCAGGGACAAGAGCAATGGGAAGCAACTGATATAACATTCATGGATAGAATATACACACATTTAGATTCTGACGTTAATCAATTTATAGAATATGCAAAAGAAAAAGGTTGGTCATATAAAGAAAAACAACACTCAAGTGAGTTTTTCAACATGATAACACCCGATGGGAATATAGAAAATCCAACACTTATTGTATCCGACTTAAATGTCGATGATGGTGGTGAATTCCCATATGTCGATACTATTAAATATTTGAATGCATATACCTATAAGATGTCCACTAATAAAAAGTCAATTAACTCAAAACATTCGGATATTTATAAATTAGAATCACAAGAAGGAACAAATGGATATTGTGAGGTTTGTGGTGGTGATGGTACTGTAGAATGTTATGATTGTGGTGGTGATGGAGCTGAGAGTTGCCAAGAATGTGATGGTGAAGGGAAGCACGAATGTAGTTATTGCGAAGGAAGTGGAATTGATCCAGATGAAAGAAATGAAGATGAGTCAGAAAAAGAATGCGAACATTGTGACGGTGAAGGATATACTAAATGCGAAGAATGTGGTGGAGAAGGTGATGTTGATTGCTCAAGTTGTGATGGTGAAGGTCATACAGATTGTCAAGAATGTAATTAATTAATATGATAGAATTAGAAGCAAATAATATAAATGAATCAATCTTTGGAAAGATTAAAGACTTCTTTAAAAAGAATTCGTTTAATGCATCGGTTAGACAGGCTACTGAAAAAGAGAAAGAAGAAGATGATTATGATCGTTATTATGATGATATATATGGTGAGCATGATACACAAAGCGATGACACAGTTAATAGATGGAAGAAAGATCCAGATAATGCGGTTGTAGAAATTATCAAAGAAATTAGTGAAGATTTTAATAGAGCTCCATATAGCGGTAAAATAAGCATCACAATTAACCCAAATGATTCAAAGTATGAATATAGATTCGAAGATGGTCATAAAATAACAATCACGATAGCTAATGATAGACAACTAGGTAGACCAGTATTGATTTTACTATATCATAAGTATAATGTTAGTATTAAAATCAGTACGTCTGTACATAATTCAGTTGTTAAATTTTTAAATAAAATAACCGAAAAGGGAGTTAAAAGACCTCAAAAGAAACAACAATCATATAACCGATATACAGGACAGCCAACAAAAACAGAGACAATAAAACCCAAATCAAAAGATCCAAAAAAGGATACATATGATAAGCTGAAAGCAACTTATAAATTAAGAAAAGAACATTTGGATAAAATGAAACCCAATGATCCAGAAAAGGCAACAGCTCAGAATGAATTAGATTCGTTATCCGCTACAATAAAAAAGATGAAAGCGAAACATCAGTTTGAACACTTAAAATCTTTTGAAAACTTTAATATATAATACATGCCAATAACAAAACCAAATACAGAATTAGAAAATAAAGCATGGGAATTTGCTAAAAATGCTCACCAGGGTGTTAAAAGGAAATTTCAAACCGCATCATATTTTGACGGACACGTGGCCAAAGTATTTGGATTAGTTAAACAATACGATACTAGACCAGAGTTAGGTGCTGCAGCATTATTACATGATACCATTGAGGATGTAGATTCAGTAACATATGAAATATTAGTTAACGAATTTGGAAAAGTGGTTGCTGATTTAGTTAAAGAGCTAACATCAAATGATGAAATGATTGAAGTTATGGGTAAAGCAGACTACTTACTTGATAAGATGTATAGTATGTCTGATGATGCTCTAATAATTAAACTATGTGATAGATTACAAAACATATCAGATTCGTATTCAGCTAATGAAAAATTTAGAAGTAAATATTATAGTGAAACTAGATATATTCTTGAAGAATTAGCAAGCAATAGACAATTAAATAGGGTTCAGAAAAGAATTACTGAGCAAATAAATGGCTTATTGGATAATATAAAGAATAGATACCATTACGAATCATTACAACACCTTAAGCGATTTACCGATTTTTAGAACTCTGTATCATAGTATTCTAAAACTTTACCATTGTGTGTAAAAGTTAATTCATCCCTTTTAAGTAAATTATATCGATACCAAATAGTATTTTTAAATAAAGATCTAATTGTTGGTATAAGGCTATTTGTTTCTAAATCACCATGGTCTACCATTAAGCAGAGTACGCGCTTATCATCTTCTGGATTATAGTGGTTAATAAACTCACCTTCATCTTTTTCCGAACCTGTTTTAGCATAACAAACAAATTTAGTATCCAATTGCTCAATAGAGTAATTAATACTAACAGTATCATTTGGTTGTAGATTAACTTCATTATTTAAATATAAACGAATCCATAAGAAAGTTTTCTGTCTTTCTACATGGTGAATTGCGATAGGTCTAACATCTGATTCATTTGAATCGGTTTTAAAGTAGTTTTCAAATACATTTTCATAATCTGAAGACTTTTCGGTTTCTATCTTAATTTGCTTACTCATATTTAGTATTTACTTTTAAATTCTATCTTAAATTATAAAGTTTGTTTTAAAAAATAAAACCCTCATTTAGAGGGCTAATTTTTAATTAAAAGGTACTTGTCCAACATCTTCATCTTCATCAAAATCATCTTCTTCATCATCTGCGATATCATCTAGATCTTCATCTAATAGAAATGAAATTGTGAATAGTGGAAATCCATTTTTTGTTTCCCATAAATCAACTTCAACTTTGTATTGAATCAATACATCGGTATGTAATTTCTTACAAACTTCTAATATTTTTACTAGAGTTTTAAGACTCTCAGTTTTTTCTAATTGTATATAGACATGAAAATTCAAACCCTCAGCTTCAATATCATAAGCAGAAATACCAGAGTTTTTAAATAGTAAGCCAAGAAAGTGCTTCAATTGCTCAATTTGCTCGCTATCTGATTCATCTTCGGCATTATATTTATCTTCTTTAAGAAAATTCTTATATCTATCAATCATTATTTAATTTTAATTTTAATCTTATTGTCATCGAATGTAACATCACAATCAGCCTTATGTTGATTTAAAATACCATTTAATCTAGTTATATCTTTGTATAGCATATCAAATGAAGTTTCAGTTACATCAACTCGCAAAATAACATTACTACCGTCACCCAGAACTTTTACAATATTTTCTGATTCATATGAATACTTTCTAGCATCACTAATAACACCTCTGAATTTTTGTAACATATCGGTTGATATACCAGCCTTTCTAGCAACTGGAAGTCCTTCCCAATTAACATTTAGTACCGCCTTTGCTAATTTTTCTAAAAAGGTCATATTTTGAATTTCTTGACCAGTATGTTCATTGAAATAACCAACTGATATGTTTGTAATTTCAGGCATATCATCCATAAAACAAGCAGAATCAGTTAAAATTCCAGTTGGATCCAAATTCATTTTTAAACCACCCTTATTTAATTCAGCACATAGTCCTTTAGCAAATTCATCTGAGCAACACACA
>Ga0315288_10013966_pt1 | contig 10037 bp, 5 predicted proteins | sample YL17G11_20_MG_FD_203454 | JGI IMG/M metagenome (GOLD analysis project Ga0315288, IMG submission 203454) | Sediment microbial communities from Yellowstone Lake, YNP, Wyoming, USA - YL17G11_20 | ecosystem: Environmental > Aquatic > Freshwater > Lake > Sediment | place: USA: Wyoming | collected... | reverse complement strand
AACTTGGCATTCTATTATATTGTGGAGACCTAACTCTAATATGTCCTTGTGAATCACAAAATACTTCTAAGTTAAGTAGGTCGGCAACATTGATGATTTTTTCTCGAACAGACGTAAATTCGCTTGAGTACATAGGAACGCCGCCTGCAAGTGACTTATTAAATGCCGCGATGTCATAATCGATATCATAGTAATCATCAACTATAAATAGATTCTTGTCACGATTGGCGCGGACATCATAAGACATGCGCCTTGTTAGATAATTAATCTGCCTTCTAATTTCTTTTCTTGCAGAGCTGTCATTAGGATCATTTTTACCATCAATCAAGGCATTACTATCATAAGCTTTATCAGTATTTACTTGACTATAAAATGCAGATGTTTCCGCTGCTATGTTGTCAATATTCTTATTAATGTCTGCAGTCAAGTTTTTTATTTGAGTATCTAAATTTAGTACTTCTGTTGCTTGTGTTTGATCTGATATTCCTGGATATTTACTGGAAAGTACATTGACTGCTCCAAGCATTGTTGCTTTTTTATGTAACAATGATAGGTCATTAAGTTTCTTTTCTATATCTGAATTATTAGAGTTAGCGGTGAATCTATGCTTCATTGCTTCGGCTATGGCAGCTTCATTCATAATTAAATTCTTAAAAGGAATGAAATTGCCCCACAACGTATTATTTTTACCTAAATCTGTTTTTAGAGATTCTAAATAAGAGTGTGATGCTGCTTGTTTACTTTGTGGATCTCCACTAAATCCAGACAAATTAGCAGTTGCCTTGTAAAAGGAGGCAAAATTATATGGGACTCCTGTAATTAGCAGGGACAATACATTCATGATATCTAGGCCTGCAAATGGCTCACTTTTAGTATTGATAGAACCAACTAAATTAGGATCGTTAAGCTGATTAGTAGAGCCATATCTAACAAATGTTCCAATTCCTTGTTTCCATTTATAAACCAATCCATCTGGAGCATAAAATACTCTAGTTAAACGTCCGCTGTAAGGATCAATACTTTGATCTTGTATATAGTTGCCTTCAGTAGCTTTTTGTCCGGCCAAAGCGCCCTGCTTAAACTTAACTAAAGAATCTTTACCAGTTGCAGATAACAAATACTTATTTTGATTTAGTAATTTAGGAATACCAGATGCTGGAGCATTATTAACTGTTACAGTATCAAAATTTGATTGAAATGGAGTTAATGGATCAAACATCATTCCATTAAATTTGTCAGCGCCGGGCTTAAAATTAATTTTACCTTGATCAAAATAAAATGTATTATCTTTGCCAGATACGTCGACTGTAAACTTGCCGCCAGACCAATTATCTACTGCAGACTCAACTACACCACCAAATACATGAACTCCTTCTTTCTCATCAATATATTGCGATCTTATTGTAGCCCATAAATAATTCGGGAAATCGGGCCCAACATATATTGCTTTTTCTGCAGCTATAGATATGTTGCCTGATGGATTAAAAAGGGTATCTGAAGCATTTTTAAAGCCCGTAAGTGTATTGTTAATATTTTGTAGTATGCCTGCGCCACTAAACATATGAGATAATCCAGACAAAACTTTATTATCAAATTGACTCTTAGAATGCATGTAGATATGAACTACATCCATAGGCTGAATAATTAATTTGCCAGAGAAATTGAAACGAAGTTTTCTACGAGCATAATTGTATGACTTGTTGTTAGCTTGCAAGGCGCCTGCAGAATTAGCTATTAAAGCTATCTGCTGAAAAATTGTACCTATAATAGTTTGGAAAGCTTTTAGTTCAGACTGTCCATGACTTTTAGTGTGAGCACTATGTGTCCATGGAAATCCAGTATATCCTGGCCCTTTATCAAGCCCATCATATCCGGCGATATTACCGCCCCTTAAATAGTCATCATTAACATCAACCCCTCCAGAGCTGGAAAGGCTAAAGAAGCCTAATGGATTATAGGTAAATTCAATTTCTACCCCTGAACGATCAATAATTGCTCTGACCCTTTTGCTAAGTAAAGTATCGGGGTCAACTTTAAAAGTTATAGGGCTAGCATTTCGAGCATTTCGAATCTTATTAAGTTGTGCCTGTTGATCGGCAATAACTTTATTGGAACTGGTAACGCCAAATTGAAATGATTTCTTATTATAAAATAAGTTGGTTGCGTCACTAATAGCAATTTCTATATCATAATCCGTAATTAACATAGTTTCATACGGGTCTTCTATGTTGATAGTAAAACTTCCACCCTGTTTTAAATCTACATTGGTATTTGTGCTAATATTTGTAAAGTTAGTTATTTCTATAACGCCCGTACCGCTACCAAATGTTGATTGAAATAAATCTGTTGGATCTTTAATCCAAGTAGTATAAGAATTTCCTTGATTATAGGCATGTAATGTTCTTAATCTATCTACAGATTTAATAAAACTAGTCCCATCCTGTGTTGTGAATGGATTGGAAGAGCCAAATAAACTACTACTGCTACTTCCACTACTATTATTTGCAATATCAGTTAAACCAATAATCCAGGGGATCAGTTGCTCAGATATATTACCTACGGCTGATGTTACCTTCTGAATTTTACTTAACTTTTCTAAAGATGCAATCTGATTACATTTGTTATTAAGCAAAATGCGCATTGCTTTATAATACAATTTTTCATCAGCATCCATAAAATCAGGACGAAAGTTCTCTGCAATAGAAGAGAACATTCTCTTTTTAACTAATACGGTTGCACCTGGCTCTTGCCATAATGCTTCAAATTGTTTGGGGTCTGTATTATAAGGATCTCTTCTTAAATATCCCTCTTCTACATATCTTCTTTCGGCAGACTGATCAAATTGAGAAGCAAAATCTCCCAAAGAACCATACTTTACTTTTTGGCCATCAATATCGGCATCAAGTGAAGTGGTAGTATTTTCTCCCATATGAAACTGACTATTGATTTGATCGCCCAAATCACTTAAAAAACCCATAGAAATCCTTTATAGTAATGATATTAAAGAGCCTAACAAACCGCTACTTCCAGGATTACTAATTCTAGCAACACTCTGATTAGTATTAATCTGTGTTTGACCACTAAAAGAAGGCGGAGTAGTATACTGGCTCGGCCCGCTGCTTGGGCTATTGCTCCATGGAAAGTAATTTGTCCTATATCCTCTTCTTTGAGTAACTGTAAATACCATTTGATAATCAATTAAGAAATTATCTGCACGCTCAGTAACGGTCATGCTTTCAAAAAACCCTCTATATACCCAACCGTTATAATACATCTCTACCCCAAAAGCTAAAGAGGCTAAAGATGGAATATTTCTGGCTGACAAATTATTATTAGGAGAATCTAATCCTAGTATTCCGCCTATTAAACCACCACCAAGAGAGGCTCCAGTCGATCCTGCATCGCCGAAAAGACTTCCTATAGCCCCAACAGCACTCTGTGCTAAATTAGCTGATAAATCAGCTGCCGCATTGTTTCCAGCTAATGTCAAACCTACCGCATCAAAAGCATACTGCTCTGCACGATAAATTTCGTATAACATATTTATACCTTCGATACCGGAGCTACCAGTAGTTCCAGAAAGATTAATAGTGCTTAAATCTTCTCCCCAATATTGAAGAGTATACCCTCCCTTAGTCCTTTCCTTAGTAATTAGTTTCTTATGACTATAGGTAATATTTTGCGGATTAATAAACATACGCACAGTTCCAAATTGGGGAACAAACCATGTAATAATATTTCTAGTTAATTTAGCATTAACATTTGGAGATATTTTAGTAAATGGCAATCCGTTACCATCTGCAGATGGTGTTGATGCTACGAGAAACCCATTTGATTCATAAGAAGCTTGCTGACTTTGTGTAATTGGATTAAGACCATTTAAAGTGGCAGTTGCATTACTAACGCCATTAGTTAATGAATCTAGTGAAAAAGTAGCCATGTTATTTCCTTATTATCATTTATTGGAGGCGGTTGAGGCCGCATTGTTAGTATGTGCGCTTGCGCTTTGATGAGAGTCTTTTCCACAATGCGGGCATGTTGAAGTGATATTGACTGAGAGTCCGCTGCCAGGAGCGAGTGTAACTGGTATTGGTCCACTAGCGGTGGTAGGTCCCAGTCCAGGCGCGTTTGTACGGGCACTTCTGGTATCTGCCCCAGCGCCTGCATCAGGCGTTTTAGAGGCCGCCACCGCTGACTGTCTAACTTGTGCCCCTGCTGAAATTTGCCCTTGTTCATTAACCATTTCACCAAATGTAGGAGAGTCGGCATCGGTATCCATATGTGCTGGCATGGAGGGGGCTAAATTAGCGCCCTTTGTCTCATCCATGGCCCTAGCTTTCATATCTTTAACTAGCCATTCTGGAGCGCCTTTAGAAGCGGGTGCAACTTTTGGCAAAGAACCTTGTGGAGGTAATGGAACAGCTGTTGAATCTTTAGTTAATTGTCTTTTACCGCTAGCAAGTGCAGATGTTACATACATTGGAATGTCTTTCATAAGACCTGTTACACCGTCTATTGCTAATTGTGTTCCTGTTGTTTGGGAAGTACCAGTAGGACCTTCTCGTCTTTGTTGTAATCTTTCTTGTGATGCAATATTTATGCCGCGACCAGTATCATCATTTCCTGTAGCAGCCGTTCCACCTGCCGTATTTCGTAAGGTTCCTAAATTAATATCACCAGCTTGCAATCTAACTATCTCAGCAGTAATATTGGCTTCTTTGAGTGCGGAATATGCAAGACCTTCTTTTGCTTTACCTGTTTCCATAGTTTCTGCTAGTGTTTGTTCTGTAGTTTTACCAGAAGGAATTGCCTTGCCAGCTAACATGGCCGCAATCATTGCATCAGCCTCTTCTTTTGAGCCGGCTTTAATCCCTGCAAGTCCATCCATCAATATTTTTCTTTGTAAAATAAATTGAGACGCGCCTTCCTCTCCGCCCTTTACAGAATCTGCTTTTGAGATCATTTGACCGCTTGGCAACATACTCTTGATTGTTTCTTGTACTTTAGCTGCGGCAGCTGCCGGATCAGTTCTTTGTAAATCTTCAAACTGTAATGCTCCTAGTAAGCCGCCGGGACCGCCAGTTTGTTGAGAAACAAGGGCTTCTTGAGCCTCACTCATATCTTTAAGTTGAGTTGTATATTTGGAAGCAAGGGCTAATGCATTTTGTGCAGGGATACCGGCTCTTTCAAGACTGCTGGCCCAATTTTTTACAGAGTCAGTTAAGCCTTGAGTCATTTTAGCGGCATCAACTCCCTTCATCGCAAATAAATTGAATGCCCCAGTTGTTTTAAGAATAGCATCACGAACATCACCTTGTTGAGCGCCTAAATCCTTACTCACGTCTACAATTCTGCCCATAAGTGCAATGGATTTAGTTGTATCCATACCAAATTGAGACTCTACTTTATGCATGTCCTCCATTGTTTGCGCTCTACTTAAATTTGCACCATCTGCTAACCTAAGAATAGCGGTTAAACCATCAAGATGCGAACCGGCCATATCTACACCTTTAATCATAGCATTCATTCCATCAGGTGTTTTTAGCAAAGCTCCTACGAATTTATTCATTTCATCAACTGATTCTGTGCCAGTCGCTTTCATGGCGGCGCCCATGATATTATGAAATTGACTAGTAACTGCGCCTAAGTTTTCTAAGTGTGCACCAACTCCTCCGAAAGAATCACCCAAACCATTCATGAGTTGAGTAAAATTACCACCTTTAGCCGCAGCGTCCATAATTGCACTTCCAAATCTCAAAGAGTTGTCTGCTCCTATCATTATTTTTTCTGCAAAATTGACTAGCGCTGCGCCTGACATAGTGGCGGCGGCAGCCATATCTTTATTGCTAACGCCTAAATTTTTAAGCATGCCCATTAGTTGTTGACCGGCAGCGCTGGCGGCACCAAATCCAGGAGACTCTCGTATAATGGCAAAAAGATTTTTAGTTGATTCAGTAAACGAACCTAAACGTCCTGTGTCAAGACCGGCAAAATTTTCTGCCTCTTTTCTTGCTCCAGCGATACCGGCAGCTAATAAGCCAAATTCTGTTGCTGCTGCACCACTTACACTTCCAAGTGAATCTAATCTATCAGCCGCTCCTTTTGTCCATTCTTGAATTTTTTCTAAAACACTAAAGGAGTCAGTTATTTGTTCACCCGCTTCTCTAATACGTGTTTTAGCATGCGACATCATCTCCTTAATTTTTTCAGGAGACATACCCGCATCTTTTAATTCTTGTTCGGTAAATTCAGCCATAGTTTAGTCTCTTTTAATCCTTTATAGTATTCTTACGCCTTCTTCTCTTAATTGGCTCATCTGGCAAAATTAGATTATCTGCCATCATAACATCAGTATCTTTAACCATTCTCATAGACTCTTCCATATCTTCATCTGTAGATTCATGAACGTTATTGCTTAACATTTCTTTTACAGCTTCAGGATTCCAGAAAGACCCTAATAGATATGCGTGATTTTTAGCAAGTTCAGCATCATCTCTATGATCCCCTAGCCACTGAGAATAAAGCCACATTTTACGAACCAGATCCATTTCCGTGATCTCAGGATCACTAATGTCAATGGTATTCTTCATCTTCATTAAATACCAATGAAAACGGTGTTCCGGTTCGTTTATTATTTTTTTAGGTCTTCAACAACCTCTTTTACTTCTGCCGGTGTCTTCAAGGCATATTTGTCTTGAGCTTCATTAGACAATATAATATATTCATTGTAAAGTCTTAACAGAAGTGAATGATCCATCTCTTCAATAAAATCTAGTTTAGTCTGTAAATCAGTAGAATTTAAAAACTGTTCTATTTCAACGCCTGCCACTACAATTATGGAACGGGCTAACATTTGTTTTCTAGTTTCAAAAACAAGCTGTATAGTTCCGTCAAATTCGGCTGTCGCTACTAAAGCTTCACGTAATTCTCTAGATTTTAGAGTCTGAATTCTGTATAGCTGACCATCTATTTCTATATCTTTAGTTAATCGCGTCATTCCAATTAACATTTCAACACGACGTTTGGCTCCGTCTGAAAGCCTTTCCTTGCCATCTCTTTTAGCTCTCTTAGCCGCCAAAATCTCTTGTTCTAATTGAGATAGCTCTCGTGGTCCAGGTTCCGCCATTTGCATTCCAGATTGAAAATCTTGCATTGATCTTTCATCAAAAACTGGTGGGCCTTGCTCACGTACGTGACGCTGTTGACGAGACATCGGCTGCTGATCATAGTTTGTATCATCAGGAACGCTAACATCTCTCATTGGTTGACCTTGAAACTGTTTACTACCAATTGGACTATCAAATTTCGGCATCATTAACTCCACATAAAAAAATACCCTACCATGACTATATATCAAAGGAGGGTATTTTATAAGTAGTTAAGAGATATTAGAATCTTTTAGAAGATACCATTTGTATCGATACCACCAACAGAAGACTGTCCAATATCGATAAGTCCGGCAGCGTCAAGAGAGCCTCTTCTACCATTAGAGCCAGTGTCAGTTTGAGATTCAATCCAGTTTGGATTGCCAATCTGGAACGGTCCAGAGCCCAGTACATTGCCTTGTCCCAAGCCTGCTGCAGAAGTTGCACCAGTGACAGGAATAGAGGCTGGATTGCCATTGAGGAAGCTGTAGATGGTTTCTGCTTCCCAAGTCATACTATCGGTAATAACCCAATCGCTAACTTGATAAGTATAATCAATACCAGAAATCCATACGTTTTTAATAACCGTACTTACTTGCTGTGAAGTTGCCGCTTTTTGTTTATCAATTATGATAATATCAAAGGGGTATACTTGAGAAGCTACGTGTACGAAGCCTCTATCAAAAGCATTAGCAACTCTTAAGGCTTGAAATCTTACTCTTTGACAAGTTCCAGTAACACTAGTTGATTGATTAGGTACAGAGTCAATATGACCATCAGTACCAACTTCATCAATCATCTTAATAGGTCTCTTTTCAGAGATTGCCATAGATTGGACTGCACCAACAGGTTGATATCCTTTGGGTGTTCTAACAGCAATAATGATATTAGTTGAAATTGCTGTATTTGTGGTATTAGTACCTGATGGTAAAAATAACCCTGAATTTGTATTGCCTGCTTGAACATAAGTGTTAGCCATAGTTTGTTACTCCTAGTATATCTATATCAAACCCCTAAATTACTAACACTAACTTTGATATAAATCCAGTTGATTGGATAAGTTGGTTGTACGCTTACCGTAATGTTCCACTGACGAGGGTCCAAAGAATCACGTTGAACAGTCAAGCCCTTGAATGCGGTAATTAAACCTTGTGAAATCAAAGAGTTGAGTAGTAGAACTGCTTCAGTATTTAGAGAAACTCCAGTGGTTGAAGTTTCTGCTTGTCCAATAAAGCCGGCGAATCCAGAACGTAGAGTCTTTGCAACCCTATCTCTAATGAAGACAATTGAGATTTCTTGTTCTTCTGGGAATCCACTTTGTGAAGTGGTAATGCCCCATACTACTCTGCCGCCACCAGCCACTGGTTGTAGCGTTGTAACGCCAGCAGCAGCTAGTTGCTCAAGAGTAAGAGGAGAGAAAGTCTTATTTCTCAGGATAGTAAATCCGCTAAATACCTTATTGGTAAATGGATCTTGTAGCGCAAGGTCTGCGTTAGCAAATCCGGCGGCTGCCGCAGCGATATAGAAACCGTCCACTAGAACATTATCTGAACCTGCTTGAACAACAATCTGGTCAGGATAGAAGTATACGGCTCTGAAAGTTGAACCATAAGAATTAGATACTGAATAATTTGCCAAATCTTCTATGTTGCCAGCCAAAATATCTGTAATGCTATCTCCTTGGATACCTTCTAGGATTCCAATATCTTCTACGGCCGCAGGAGTTACACCAGTCAAATTAGCCGGAGTCAAACCTTGGATGGCGCCCATGAACAAAACTCTTTCTTTCTTATTAGCAATGTTGCTCATTGCAATACAATGACTTAAACAGTTTTGGAAAATAACCGATATTGTTTGATTTGGCAAAGGAACTAAAATATCACATTCTACGGTTTGTAGAACTTCTAGAGCATTAAGCCAGCCAGCATCGAAGAAGCTTGCGTCTTTAGCATCAACGATAGTAACTCTTAATTGATATCCATTAGGCACTATGTTATGGTTCATAACCAAATAAGTGCTCTCAGCAAATGGATCTAGGATTTCATATCTTAAATCGCTTTCACTTACGAAAGCCATCTGGATAGTCAATTGGTTACCAATAGTATTATAGCCAATGATATCGTATGTGCCATTGTTACCAGCAGTAGATCCAGTGATCTTTAACCTGTAATCAGCCACTAAATCGGCTCTATCAAAATTAACTGCGCTACTAGTAAAAGTGGCAGTTGCAGTATTTAATAGGGCAACTACTGTTCCATCAGTGCCGGTCGTTGAAGCAACTGCAAGACCTGTTGGAATATAGATTAATTGAAATGTTTGATTGGTACCAGAAACTAAATCTGGGAATCCACTTGGGGTAGTGAATGGTACCGGATCGCCTGGTTCACCAGTAGTAATCGTTTTAATACTTAGTTGGCCGCTAGAAACTCCAGTAATATCGAATGTTCCTCTATCAGCTTTGCTAACAGAATCAATTACCTTAAGCAATTTGCCAATGTAAGTTGAATCAAAAACAATACTTGGAGTAGAGAATACTGCTTGGGTTCCGAAAGCTGGCAATCTGCCAAGATACCCATCAAATCCTTCGACTTCAACTTCAAAACTATTAGTGATAGTATAGTCGAATGAATATCCAGATGGCGGAGAAAGATTGCTAAATACAAACTGACTCGTGGTTGGTTGACCAGAAGTGTTCAGCGTATAGTAAGTAAACTTATTAGGTAGTAATTGCGTTTCAACTTGAGTAGTTAAATTAGTAACAAATACATGGATATCGGAGTTGAAATTGGGAACAACACCAAGAGGAAATGGAAAGATAAAGTCATCTGTATTAGTAGATAATGAATCAACAGACGGAGACATTACATAAGAAGTTCTACGTGGTAGTGGAGG
>Ga0315288_10013965_pt1 | contig 10038 bp, 9 predicted proteins | sample YL17G11_20_MG_FD_203454 | JGI IMG/M metagenome (GOLD analysis project Ga0315288, IMG submission 203454) | Sediment microbial communities from Yellowstone Lake, YNP, Wyoming, USA - YL17G11_20 | ecosystem: Environmental > Aquatic > Freshwater > Lake > Sediment | place: USA: Wyoming | collected... | reverse complement strand
AAGGCGAATGTTGAACGAGCATCCGCTTCTAGACCCGCCAGTACTTCTTGAGCTAAGGTTGCCGATCCCGTCTCAATTTTCAGGCTCAATCCGATCTTCCCCAACACCTAGGTTGCACCAAGCCAAGCCAGGCTAGTCCGCCTTCTTGCCGTCCATTGCCACCGTTCCCGTCGCGTCCACGTCCCCCGTCAAGAGAGACGAGATGAGCTGCCTCAGTTCTCCAGGAGCATAGGAGCGTTTCGCCGGCACTCGTAGAATCGGCAGACCGGCCCGGCGGACGGCCTCATCGAGAAACGCGTCCCTACTTCGCCGACGGGCTTTCTGATGCGAGGAATCATCGAGTTCGATGAGCAGGCGCGGCTCGGTGGTAGCGCTGTCGCAGAGCACGAAATCCACGTGCTTCGACTGAATTCGGTTCAGGTAAGCCTGTCTATCCCTGGTGCCCTGAGGCAGCCAGAGCAGGTCGCTGAGCCTAACCTTCGCGAATATGTACAGATCACCGTCAATGGCTTGCCCGAGCACCCCAAAGAAGGACCGCTCGGCTGGAGTCAAGAGATGATCCGTCTTGCGGTAGGGCCAGCGAGCCAGAGCTTTGGCGAAGAACCGATAGAGCAATCCAGCGATGACAGCAGTCACAGTCACGACGAGAAGTATCAGGAAGCTGTTCAAGCGCAGGCTCCTTTCAACGCAGAGACCCCTGGCGCTACCGCAGAGCAGCCCTCAGCCGGTTCGCCAGCAGCAGATAGCCGCAGCGCGCCGTTATCCCCCCCGCGACCGCGACGTCGACGACGACGTTCCGCTGCAGGTACTTCTTGTAGTAGTGCCACATGCTGCGATGCCGCGCGACGATGCTCCGGCTGGGCAGCGTGCGGCTGCTCCGTCCGATGTGGTGGATGACCGACGTTTGCGGCAGGTAGACAACCTTGTACCCCGCGCGGTGCACCCGCTGGCACAGGTCGACGTCCTCGATGTACATGAAATAGCCCTCATCCAGCAGCCCTATCTGCTCGAAGAGCGAGCGGCGGACCATCAGGCAGGCGCCGGACACCCAGTCGACGTCGCTTACGCTGTCGTGCCGCCAATCGCTGAGCAGGTACTGCCGCGAGTATCGATTTCGCGGGAAGAGCCGCGTCAGCAGCGAGTAGCGGTTGAACAGCGCGACGGAGAAGCTCGGGAAGCTGCGGCAGGACAGTTGCAGCGACCCGTCCGGGTTCAGCAGCCGCGGCGCTACTATGCCCGCGTCGTCGTGCTCGCGCAGGTAGGCCAGCATCGGCGCGAACGGGTCCGCCTCGACCTCCGAGTCGGGATTCAGGAGGACAATCGCCTCGCCCTTCGCCTCCCGGGCGCCGCGATTCGCCCCCGCCGCGAATCCGAGGTTGCGCGGCATCCGCAGCAGGCGCACGTCCGGGAACTCCGACGCCACCATCGGTGCGCTGCCGTCGCGCGAGTCGTTGTCGACGACGATGACCTCGTGCGCGACGGCCGGCGGGTGCGCCGCCAGCGATTGCAGGCAGCGACGCAGGTGCTCGCGCCCGTTGTAGCTGACGATGACGATGGAGATGTCCACGCTCAGCCCTTCCTCAGAGCCTCTGCGTAGACTTCGATGGTCTCGCGGGCCGCCCTCTCCCAGCTAAACGTCGCTGCGCGCTCCAGGCCGCTCTCTCGTAGATTCGACCTCAGGTCGTAGTCTTCGAGGATGCGCTCCATGGCGTCGCAGAGGGCGTTGGCGTCTCGCGGGTCGACCAGGAGGGCGGCGTCGCCGGCCACCTCGGGAATCGACGAGACGTTCGAGGCGACGACGGGCACGCCGCAGGCCATCGCCTCCAGGACCGGCAGCCCGAAGCCCTCGTACAGCGAGGGGAAGACGAAGAGGTCGGCGGCATTGTAGAGGGCGGGCATCTCCTCAGGCAGGACGTAGCCGGTGAAGATGACATCGCCCTTGAGCCCCAGCTCCTCGGCGAGCCGGAAGTCGGCGCCGTAGTTCCATGCCCGCTGCCCGGCCACGACCAGCTTCTGCTCGACGCCGCGACGTCGCAATTCCGCGAAGGCCTTCAGCAGCGTTGTGCGGTTCTTGCCCGGCTCCAGGCTGCCGACGCTGAGGATGAACCGGTCCGGCAGCAGGTGATTGTAGCGCAGCCGGTCCAACACGGCCGGGTCGTCGATAACGCGGAACGCCGGCGACGCCGCCTCGGCGATGGGCCTCACCTTTTCGGGCGGCGCGTGCAAAATGCGCACGATATCGTCGCGGACGGCCTGCGACGGACAGATGAGCATCGCGGCGGCCTTGGCGGCTGCCCAACTAATCGACTGGAAGTAGAGGCGACGGCTGCGAGGGTAGCGCTCCGGCAGGATGAAGAACGTCAGGTCGTGGAAGGTGACGACGCGCCGGCAACCGGCGACGACCATCGGCGTCGTGTGGTGCGGCGAGTGCAGGACGTCGATTGCCCGCGCCCGGAGCTGTGCCGGCAGCATGAGCTGCTCCCAGGCGAGCCGCGTCGCCCGCGACCTCCCGCCGGCGTGGACGACCCGAAACGACGGCCGTGCGCGCGCCAGGCCGTCGAAGGCGTCGCCCTTCGCGAAGAGGACGTACTCGTTGTCGACGTCAACGCGGGCGAGAGCGCGGATGAGGTTGTCGGTGTAGACGCCGGCGCCGGCCATCAGGCGCGGTATCGACGTAGCGTCGAAGGCGATGCGCATCACGTCTCCCGGAGCTGTTCCACTTCCAGCGTCCGCCCCATGCGGCCGCGGTAGTAGTCTAGCACGCCGAGCGCCAGCGCCTTCGCCATCGGCCGGTCGCGCTTGATGGCGTAGCGGCCCAGGTAGACGAGCCGCGTCGCCAGGAAATAGGCCGTGAACAGCGCGAACCAGAAGCGCGACGACGAGTTCTTGCGCACCAGGTAGAGCCGGTTGCGCGTGGCGTAGTAGTGCTTGAAAGGCGTCATCCAGCCGCCGCCGCTCGACGCGCTCTCCATGTGGTAGACGACGGCCTCCGGGTCGTAGCGAAGGCGAAAGCCGGCAGCGAGGGCGCGCCGTAGCCAGTCGGTCTCCTCGTAGTACATGAAGAAGCGCTCGTCGAGCAGGCCGGCCTCGCGGAAGGCGGTCGCCGGCACGAGGGCGCAGCAGAAGCTGGCGGTCTGGAGGTCGCGCGGACGGCTCGTCGCGGGGCCGTCGGGCTTGCCGTGGAAGGTCTTGCTGAACAGGCCGAAGCGCCAGTCGAAGTCACCGGCGTGGGTGCTTATGAGCCGCGGGTCGTCGTGGTAGAGGATTTTGGGGACGGCAATGGTGCGCTCGTCGGCGAACGCGACCAGCTTCGAGAGGAAGTCCTCCGTCAGCACGGTGTCGTTGTTGAGGATGAGAATCCGGTCGAAGCCCTCGTCGAGGCAGTAGCGAATGCCGATGTTGTTGCCGCCGGCGGTGCCCAGGTTCTCGGGCGCGCGCAGGAGGACGGCGTCAGGCAGAAGGCGTTGGAGCTCGGCGTCGGAGCCGTCCGTCGAAGCGTTGTCGACGATGACGATGCGCCGGTTGGCATAGTCGACGCGCGCCATCGACTCAGCGAAGCGGTCGATGAACCTCGCGCCGTTGTAGTTGACGACGACGATGCCCACGGAGGGCTGCTGCGGGGCGGATGGCTCTTGCATCGGTACGCGGAATGCATCTTATCATCCGCGAAGGCAGAGATGTAGGCATGCCACCGCGAGTCGGAGGTTGGATGCAGATGTAGGGGCGCACGGCCGTGCGCCCCTACGGACGCGGCGATGTCTCTCTACGACGCGAAGTGCTCGGCGAGCGCCTTTTGCCACGGCCGGAGCGTGATGCCGAGACGCGCCCCCGCCTCGTTGCGAAGCGCCGTATAGGGCGGCTTTGGAGGATAGGCGTTGTACTCCGCCAGAGTCGTCGGCTTGAGGGCGACGTCGGAGCGACCGGCGAGGCGCAGGACCTCCCGCGCCCACTCGAAGCGAGAGCACTCGCCGCTGTTCGTGAAGTGATAGACGCCGTAGACCCCGATTTCGACCAGTCGCGCGATCGCATCCGACAGGTCGCGAGCGAGCGTCGGCGTCGCGACCTCGTCCGTCACCACCGTCAGCTCCGCCTGCCGCGATGCGGCCGCCAGCATCTTCGCCGGAAAATCGCGACTGCCGCCGCCGTACAGCCACGCCGTTCGAACAATGTAGAGCCGCTCGACCAGCGCTCGCGCCTCCTCTTCGCCCTCCAGCTTCGAGCGTCCGTAGGCGTTTACGGGATTCGGCGCGTCCGACTCGACATAAGGCTCGCGTTTCAGGCCGTCGAAGACCTCGTTCGTGCTCACGTAGAGGAGCGCCGCGCCGGCGTCGCGACAGGCGAGGGCGACGTTCCGCGTCCCCAGTCCGTTGACGCGACGCGCCAGATGCGGGTCGTCTTCGCACAGACGGGTGTCCGTGAGCGCCGCCGCGTGGATGACGATGTCCGGCTTCGCTGCTTCGATCCTTCGACGCGTCGTGTCGGCGTCCATGATGTCGAGCTCCGGCAGGTCGCCGCCGTCGACGGTGTGGGCGGAGAGCGAGCACATCAGCTCGCGCCCCAACTGGCCGCGATTGCCGGTGATGAAGATGCGCATTTCGAGTCGAGGCTAGGCGTTAGCGGGAGGCGCGCTGCGCGCGGAGGCGAGACGGGCGCCGTACTGCTTCTCGTAGTAGGCGCGGAAGGCGCCCGACTTGATCTTCTCCCACCACTGCCGGTTGTCGACGTACCAGGCGACCGTCTTCTCGAGCGACGCCGCGAAGTCGTGGCGCGGCGACCAGCCAAGCGCGCGGACCTTCTCGAAGTCGAGGGCGTAGCGACGGTCGTGGCCCGGCCGGTCCTCGACATAACGGATCAGGCTGCGCGGCTTGCCCAGGAGGTCGAGTATCCCTTCGACGACGTCCATGTTCGGCCGCTCGTTGCCGGCGCCGATGTTGTAGACCTCGCCGGGCGCGCCCTCGTGCAGGAGGAGGTCCAGCGCCTCACAGTTGTCCTTCACGAAGAGCCAGTCGCGCACCTGGCGGCCGTCGCCGTAGACGGGCAGCGGCTGGTCGTCCATGGCGTTGCTGATGAACAGCGGCGCCATCTTCTCGGGGTACTGGTTCGGCCCGATGTTGTTGCAGGGGCGAGCGATCACGACCGGTAGCCGGTGGGTCTCGATAAACGCGATGCACTGCATGTCGCCGCCGGCCTTGCTCGCCGAATATGGGCTGCGCGGGTGCAGCGCGTCATCCTCTTTCGAGCGATGCGGCGCCGGCACCTCGCCGTAGACCTCGTCGGTCGAGATGTGGAGCACCCGCTCGATGCGCCCGCCGGCCTGGGCGACGGCGGAGAGCAGGCAGTAGGCGCCGTGGACGTCGGTCTGGATGAACGGCGCCGGCTCCAGGAGCGAGCGGTCGACGTGGCTTTCGGCGGCGAAGTTGACGACGGCGTCGACCTCGCCGATAAGCTGCCCGACGAGCTCGGGGTCGCAGATGTCGCCCTTGACGAAGCGGTAGCGCTTGCCCAGCGGCCCGCCCTCGATGTCCAGCAGGTTGTCGGGGTTGCCGGCGTAGGTCAGCTTGTCGAGGTTGACGACCTCGTAGCCATCGTGCTGCGTCAGGATATGTCGAATGAAATGGCTGCCGATGAAGCCCGCTCCGCCCGTGACGAGGATCTTCCGCATCGCGCTCCTCGCTAGGGGATCCGCACCCGGCTGAAGTCGCCGAGCACCAGCGTGCAGCTTCGCGGCTTGCCGTCGGCGCCTCGCAGGTCGACGTTCCGGCCGATGAGGCTGTCCTGGATGCGCGTTCCAATGCCGCTGATAACGGTGTTCTCCATGACCACGCTCTGCTCTATCTCCGCGTCCTGCACCAGGCAGTCGTAGTAGATCGACGTGAACGGCCCCACGTATGAGTTGACGATGCGCGTCCTCTCGCCGATTATCGACGGCCCCCGCACGACGCTGTTCACCACCTCGCAGCCCTCCTGCAAGACTACGCGCCCCTCTACGCGCGACGCCTCGTCGACCTTCCCGGCGCTCGCGGGCTCCAGGCCCTCGAGTATCGCGCGGTTGGCATCGAGGATGTCGTCCATCTTGCCGGTGTCGATCCAGCAGCCGCCGGCGACCTCGCAGCGCACGTCGTGCCCGTGGTCTACCAGGTACTGGATGGTGTCCGTTATCTCCAGCTCGCCCCGCGCCGACGGCTTGATGCCGTTCACCGCCTCGAACACGGTGCGGTCGAACATGTAGATGCCGATGACCGCCAGGTTCGAAGGCGGCTCCTTCGGCTTTTCGACGACGCGCACGAGCCGGCCGTCGCGCAGCTCCGCCACGCCGAAGTCCTGCGGGTTCTTGACGGGGTAGAGGAGTATCTGACCCGCGGGCCGTGGATTCTGGCGGCAGAACTGGTCGACGAACGGGCGAATGCCCTCGCGCAGAAAGTTGTCGCCGAGAAAGAGCACAAACGGGTCGTCGCCGAGGAACCCCTGTGCGATCTTGACGGCGTGGGCGATGCCCAGCGGCGCGTCCTGCTCGATGTACGTCACGCTCACGCCGAAGCGGCTGCCGTCGCCGACGGCCGCCATGACCTGCTCCTTCGTGTCGCCGACGATGATGCCGATGTCGCGCACGCCGCACTCGACGAGGTTCTCGATGGCGTAGAAGAGGATCGGCTTGTTGGCGATGGGCACTAGCTGCTTGGCGCCGGTGTAGGTGAAGGGACGCAAACGGCTGCCCTGGCCGCCGCTGAGGATAAGCCCCTTGAGCTTGATCGGCAGGTCGAGCATGCAGCCCCCGCCTCTGAGCTACGCCGGCTGTCCGAACTTTGTGAAGCCATTGTAAGCTGAGGAGTTTGCGGCGGCAACTTCGGCGAACCACCTACGTTTGTTCCCGACTTCCCCCAAAGCTGCGGGGGTGGGATAAGGGGAAGCCGACGAACGTCGCGACCTTCAACGCAGGGACTCGAAGACCAGTCCCTGCGATCTCAATCAAGGGTAATGAGGTACCACTATGCTGCGAGGCTGTCGGCGACTTAGGGTTACAGGCCAAGGGCCGGAGAGAACGTCGGCCCACCGGTTCTCGGTGGTCTCCGCCACGAGTACGAGTGGGCCGGCGCTTGACCTACGCAGATACGGATGCAATATTGGCACCCTACAGGGCAGACTGGGGAGGGAGGCATAAGCAGTAATCATGTGGCACGTTGTAGTCACCTGCGTGAAGAATAAGGCGTTTGTGGGCCCAAAGGTCTCCGATGCCGCCAAGGAGATCCAGCCGCGGGGGGTGCGAAACGATGTCAGAGCGCTCTTCAAGGAGTGGACGCAGCTTGTGGATGTCCGTTTCGCTCACGGCCCACAGGTAGCCGCCTCTCAACTTTACAGAGGCAACCTTTGGGTTCGTTACTGCGAGGCCTTCCGGCGACTCCCGGAGCCCAAATGCCTGTGGATCATCTCCGCGGGCTTAGGTCTCCTTCAGGGAGATGACCTGGTGTGCGGTTATGGGGCCACGTACCATCTCGGCGTAGAAGACTCCGTCTACGTTGCAGACTACTTTACCGCTCTCGGTCAGTCAAAAGTGCATCGAGAGTGGTCGAACCAACTGGCCCTATGGAAGCCTTCTCGCTGGGCACATCCCCGCAGTCTCCAGGCCCTCCAAGAGAGCCTTGGCGACCGGGACAAGATGATCGTTGCCGCTGGTAAGGAATATCTGGGGGCTCTCCACGACGATCTTTGTCGCCTCACGCCTGACAAAAGGCTCTTGTTAGCCCGTTCCAAGAGCGCCAGCAGTACCATTCCCCCAACCTTGCGGGCATACGCGCGTGTGTATCCCTCAGCCAACCCTAGGGAAGCCCCTGCCGCAGCCCTCGAGCAGGCCTTAGAGGAGCTCTTGCGGCGTGGATCGCCATGATCTAGCGGTGTGCGAAGCGAGGGCGCCATGATAACCGACGTCCTGCCGCACCGCTTTCCGGCGAAGCGGCGGCAACGTATTAGTACCGACTAGGGATGCCCTTTAGCCCGGCGAGACACCCTGCGTAACCCCCAGGCGCGGCGTCGCTAGTCAAGATGGCGGCGTAGTATTTTGCCGCAGCTTCAGGATTCCGAGTGCCAGCTTCGCTGAACGTCTCCTCACGATCCCACCCACAGGTCTTGTAGCCTACCCTGTAGTTGAACCCGAAGTCAGATCGCGGGGCACTCTCCTGTGCAGAGCTGGTCGGGTACGTGAACGAGACCGGTACGTTGCTTTCCCCCTCAGGCCGTACTACGCCGACGACAGTCATTATCATTGCGAGCGCGGCCCCGGCTGTCACTGCCCATTTTATCCCCCTCTTCCAAGGCGCATACGACCACATCAGAAATACGCCAACAGGTAAGAGAAATATCAGCGCCAACGCAATTGCGCCTTCTTCCTGCCACCATGGCTTGCTCGGAGAAGCGCCTTCACCCGACAACGCATACCTCCGTATTGGCGGGGTCAATCTGCGAGGATAGTCGTATTGTACACCCGCGAGTCAAGGAAGCCGGACGATACACCCGCCCGCAACGCAAGACAGCGCCAAGCACGCGTTAGGGGCACTTCGCAAGGATCGTGGGAAACGGGCTGCCCCGTACAGCGGCCTCGCAGGGGTGTCACTTCTACCTTGGAAAGGGTGCGCGACGACGCTACAATACGCGATATGCTCTCCGGCAAGTGGATCTGGGTCTGGAACTGGCGACGCTGCCTCGACGGCAACGCCATCGCCGTCGCTCGACGCCTCAGGGACGCCGGCTGCCGCGGCGCCTTCGTGAAGAGCGACGACGGCGGCCACTCCTTCGACCAGGGGCGCCCCGTCTGGGAGATCGTCCAGGCGCTGCAGGAGGAAGGCCTGCTCGCCGGCCTCTGGGGCTACGTCTACGGCTGCGACGCCCCGACCGTCATCTACGGTGACCTCAAGTACACCGCGACGGAGGAGGCCGCCATGGCCGCCCGCTTCATCACGGAGAAACCATCGCCCTCGTATCGCGGGCCCGACGCCTACGTTATCGACGTCGAGGCCGAGTACGAGCGTCAGCCCTCCGACCCTTCCGCCACCGCTGAGCGCTACCTCAGCGCGATACGCGCCGTCGCCGGCCCCGACTTCCCGCTGTTCTACGCGCCGCTGCCTCAGCCGGACTACCACCGCGCCCTGCCGTATCGCGTGTTCAACCGCTACTGTCAGGCCGTCATGCCGCAGGCCTACCACAACGCCATGCAGGTCTCGCCGGAGAGGGCCGTCGCTCTCTGCTATGACGCCTTCGCCGCCGAAGGACTGCTCGACCTCCCTATCGCGCCTATCGGCGGCGCCTACGGCTCCGTCACGCCCGAAGAGCTGTCGCGCTGGGCCGCGGCCGCCCTCCAGCGCGGCGCGACGATGCTCTCCTGGTGGAGCTTCGAGCACATCGAGAATGAGCGCCCGGAGCTCTGGGACGCCATCGCGCGCGTCGACCTGCCTCGAAAGGACGATACCGACGTGGACGAAGAGACGAAGAAGACCGCCGCCGCCAGCGCCTTTCGCCAGCGCATCGCCGGGCTCATCCTCAGCGGCGACCCCGATCTGGCGGAGCGCGCCTATCGTGAGATGCAATACGTGCGTGCCCTCGCCGGCCTGCCCACCTTGGCGACCGACCAACCGAACGACACACGGCCGACGGTGCTGGCCAATCTGTAGGGGCGCACAGCTGTGCGCCCTTCTGTAGCGGCGGAAGCGGCGCTGTCCGCCTTTGGTGGATAGCCGCCGCGACTCCCCTCCAATGAGATGATTTCCATGCCGCGGCCTTTCAGGCCGCGGTGGTGTGGTGCCTGCCTAGACTCGCCGCGTCCCGCTCCTGTAAGATACGGGATGCGGCTTCCCCGCGCCCAACTTCGTCATTCCTCCGTGGCGCGCAGCCCGGGAGCAACTCGATGAAGATCGCTTTCATCATGTACCAGGGGAACATGTTCTCCGGCGGGCAGGGCATCTACACCTACTACCTCACGCGCGAGCTCGCCCGCCTGGGCCACGAAGTCCACGTCATCGCCGGGCCGCCGTTCCCTGAGACCGACGAATC
>Ga0315288_10013964_pt1 | contig 10039 bp, 9 predicted proteins | sample YL17G11_20_MG_FD_203454 | JGI IMG/M metagenome (GOLD analysis project Ga0315288, IMG submission 203454) | Sediment microbial communities from Yellowstone Lake, YNP, Wyoming, USA - YL17G11_20 | ecosystem: Environmental > Aquatic > Freshwater > Lake > Sediment | place: USA: Wyoming | collected... | reverse complement strand
CTGGCTTAAGGATACAACGGTACTTGCGATTAAGGAAGCAGAAGACTTAACTTACAAAGGGAAAATCAAAATGCAAATTTTTGTGTTATCCCACGAAAAAGACCGTCTTATATTTAATTTAGGCAGTCTTTTTTATACTGAATTCAGAAAAAATCCGGAGTTCAAATACGGTGAAAAGATGTTAGAAATTATCAGCAAAATACATAAGACTGAGGAAAAAATAAAAGAAAAGAAAGAGGAACTTAAAAGAGAGCAGTAAAATAAAGGAGGAAAATGAAAAGGAGATTATTACTTCATATATGCTGCGGGGTTTGTGCGAGCAGAATCATTGAACGATTACAACCCGAATTCGAAGTTGTAGGTTATTTTTATAATCCAAATATCGAACCGCCGGTAGAATACCAGTTGCGTTTGAAAGCAACTGAAGTTATAACAAAAAATTATGGTATGAGATTAATTAAAGGACAATACGAAAATAAAATATGGCATCACGCAGTAACTGGTATGGAATATTGGGATGAAGGGGGGAGACGTTGTTGGCGATGTTTTAGATTGCGATTAGAGGAAACAGCGGAATATGCAAAAAAGGAGTCAATAAATTATTTTGCGACCACGTTAACCGCCAGTCCTTATAAAGATGCAAAAGCAATCAATGCTTTGGGCAAAAAAATTGGCCTGCAACATAACGTTAATTTTATCGGACTGAGTTATCAACCAGAAGACAAAAATAAACCATCGCTTGCACGAAAACTAGGTCTTTATCATCAGAAATACTGCGGGTGCATTTATAGCGCGGGGATATAATCCTCAAACCTTACACTCACTAAAGTAATAAATAATTAAAACTAAATTATATTACTTCAAACGAATTATTTTCTGGGGTTTTGTCAGACCTTCAATCGTTATAAAATAGATACCGGTTCCGACCTGGATACCAATTTCGTCTTTTCCATCCCATATAAAAGAGTAAGGTGCAGTCAAAAGAGAACTATGCGGAGTAAAAGATTTGATTAATCTTCCGGAGGAATTATAGATTTTAATCGGTTTTGGTTCACGAATTGCTGTATTTAAGTGGATATTGGTCTGACTATGGAACGGATTGGGGAACACTCTAATTAGCGATAGATAATTAGTAATTGAATATTGTGCATTGTAATCGAAAATTCCTTGCGGAGATTGAGTTGTATATTTAATTGCCCGGTTAGGTTGAATCATGGCAGCGGCGGGATGATAACTGCCGTCAAATAGATACTGTATTCCAATTGTTTCGGTTGGGTCTTTAATACCAACCGTAGAACTTGTGTAACGATTTGCAGTCATGTACTGAACAATAATCATATTATCACCCGTCGATGTTACATAGGTTGAGTCATAAATAATGACTTGAAATTTATCTCGTACGGATGATGCTGCGTAATAAGATAGACTATCCCATTCGATAATAAACCTTCTTGTAGATGGGTCGTAATACCAATAGACCCCACCGTTTCCGGTATTAGAGTGAACAAGGTCGTCCCAGTTTGCCGCAATCATCGCGGCAGGTCCATCTGAATTGGGAAGTGAACTGTTCGAATAATCCGGGATTGTGTCAAAACCACAAGCGACCCATCCATCCGCACTGATTGAAACAGAATTATAACTTTGCCCATAAAACTTCAGATTTCCAAAACCAGTAGGTAACGGTACATTTTTTACTTGATCATTATTCGCAAAAGATAAACGCGTGCCAAGATTTTTGATCTCTACCCAATTGTAATCCGGATGATTGGAATACATCGTATCGGTATTATCATAAGCCCAGTAACGAGCCGGACTTCGTGGTCCATCAGGAATTGGGTCAGTCGAGATAAATGCACCAATCGGTATTACAAAATTATAATTCCAGGTTGTTTCCGCACTTATTACGGTCAGGTTAAAGCCCGCATTATAACCAATTGGAGTGTTAGAGGTTGATGAGACAATAAATGGTGTAAGATTGACCGAAGTATCCAAAGAAACAATATTACCAAAAGTGGCTTGGTTTTGATTAATTATTACAAAGGATGATGTGCAGGCAATAGTTGCCGATACATTGTATGCGGTTGTTTGCCCGATATTTCTTAAGGTAATAAATAGTTTTGTTGTTTCGCCAACATCCCAACGTCCATTGTTATTACCAATCGAATCAGATATTTGATAGTTACGATAAACAACTAAAGGTTGGTTTGGGAAAATTGGATTAGCCAAACCAGCCAGACCGGCAACACCTGCTTTGATGCTATTAGTGCAGAATGATAAGTTATTAAATCCTGCACCAATTGAATCAGCCGAAGTGTGATAATAAGGATTATTTAGCGGATAATCTTCAATCCCGCAAAGTCCTACATATCCATTTTGCCAAAATGAGTGGTGGTCAGAACCAGATAAACTGCTTACCATTCTGCGATTGGTTGCAAGTTGAGGTACATAGAGCGTTGCTGAGTTGATAAAATAATTAACAAATGTGCTACAATTCGGATTAGAAATTTTCCCAAAAACCTCTAAATTTTCCGGAACAATATCAGCATAACTAATCATATCAAAATTAAACACACCTAATATTGAATCACCCTGATTTCTTGCTTGTTGGGCATAAGCAGCACTACCAATTAAACCTTGTTCTTCGGCACTAAAGGCAATATATCGGATTGAATATTCAAAGTTAAAATTTTTCATTACCCGTGCTGCTTCTAATACCGCCGTTGTTCCAGAGGCATTATCATCAGCACCAAAACAATTATTAACCGCGTCAAAGTGCCCGCACACTACATAATAAATATTGTCAGGATGGGCATATCCTCTTTTTATCGCTACAACATTTGGTGCATAAGTTGTACTGAAATTATGAAGATAGACACTGTCACAATTATAATTAAGAAATTTACTTCTTAACCAATTTGCCGCAACCCGGCAGGATTCACTGGTTGAATAACGAGAGCGAAATGCCTGAAGCCTTTGAACAAAACTCAAAACCGTATCCGAACTTACATTGTTGACCATTTGCTCAATAAGAACATTGAAAACAATATCCGGATAAGCTGGTGCTTGCTCAGATAATATCACAGGAGTAAAATCGAGTCTTGATAACATAATCGGTAGTTTTGCCAAATTGTCTTCATCACCGGGCTGTGCCGAAATCAGAAAGCATTTATTATCCGTAGTCAAAACCTTATATGATGCGCGGATTTGTGCTTCGGCTTGTTTGCTCATTGGATTTACAAGAAAATAATTCTTATCGTCTGAGACTTCGTCTAATATAGTATAGTTTTTTCCTGAAAGAAGTGCTAATTGTGAAGAATCGACAAGTGCAAGTGCCGCATCAGATAGTTCACCAACAATCGGAATTTCCTGCTTTATTAAAGATGATGTTGTGATAGAGTTTGTATAAGGAATCCTTACTAAGTATTCTTTAGCACTGAGTGTGATTGATAATACAAAAATAATTAATATAGCTTTTTTCATTTCTCTTCTCCTTTAATAATAAAGTATTAATAAAATTTTAATCCTGATAATTGTTTCTGTCAACATTGCAATGCATTATTAATAGGATTAACGCACATAAAAAGGAACCAAAGTTTCGATATCTGAAATGTCTTGTTTTAAAATACATTCTGATGTGTGAAAGGCAATTGCTGATGGTATTGGATAAGTAAGGTTATGAACGGTGAAATTGGTCTTAATTTGATTTTTGATAAGGTCTAAATAACGATTGATGCCACTACCGAGTACAACCGCATCTTTGGTTATCTTTTGAGATAAAACCTCGGGATTGGTGAGCATTGGTTCAGAAATAGGTTCTGTTCCTTGATAAATTCGAAAATAGACTTCATCTCTCCGAACATCAATTGCAGGAATAATTATTTTTTTCTCTACTAAATAAGCTTGGGGTAATGACAAGATCAAAGCATCCAGCGTATAGAAACCCTTGATTGGAATGTTATTGACAACCGCTAATCCTTTGGCACAAGCAAGTCCAATTCGTAATGATGTGAACATACCCGGACCAATAACAACTCCAATACCATTAAGCTGATTAGGGGAGATGTCTAAGGATTTAAAGGTATTGTCTAAAAAAGTAAAAATTGTTTCGTTGTGATGTGCATTAGTTTCTTCGATTAATTCATAGAGGACTTTTTTGTTTTCGACGATTGCAATTCCGGTTTCTTTCTCAGTAGTCGAAATACCGAGATACAAACTCCGTTTGGTGTGTTCCATTTGAGCCTATTTTATTATATGTCAAGCGAAGCTTGTTATGTTATCACTCCTTCGATTTCATCCATATTATAATATTCATCCGAAGCGCGAATCAGTTCGACCGAAGTGTATCCTCGACCTAAACCAATAACGGTAATTCTTTTACCGCGTTTGGAAAGCCAGTCAACCAATGCTACAAAATCGCCATCACCAGTGATTAATATTACATGCTCTAAATATTCTGCCATGGAAAGAATTTCCAGCGTGATTTCAATATCCATATTGGCTTTAACCGAACCATCAACCCGTTCTCGTACTGGTTTTGCAACAACTCGGTATCCCTGAAATGATAATGCATCAATCAATCGTTGCCGACGTTCATCATCTCGTTTGAATGGAACAAAGGCAATAAATTTATATTCGTAGTCGTCACCCTTATTTTGTAAAATTACATTACGGTGTAAAGCGTCATATCGAACTTCTTTACCTTGCCGTTCAAAAGTTTCTTGGACATTTTGAATGTCAATAAATACACCTATTTTAATCATTTGTTTCTCCCTTTTATTTTTCTTTGATAAATAATTGCCAACCCTTTTAAGGTTAGATTTACATCAATATCATTTAAAATACGTTTTAGGTTTGGTATAAAATTAGCGCCTCCTCCAGTAGCAATAATATACAATTTTTTATTAAGATTTTTCTGCATATCACTTTTTATCTTTTCTATGACGCCGATAACCGAATAGTATAATCCAGATTTTACGGATTGTGAAGTAGTTAGAGCTAAGGTATTTTGATTACCTCCTTTTGTTTTTTTATTTAATAATTTTAAGTGAGCAGGAAGTATATCGTGTAATCCTTGGATACCACAAGTAATCAATCCGCCTTGAAATACACCTTGTTTTGATACGGTATTATAAGCGGTAGCAGTGCCAAAATCGATGACCAAACAATCTTTCTTATAAATTGTGTAAGCGGCAACACAATTGGCAATACGGTCGGCGCCCAAGGATGCTTTTAGATAATATTTAATCTTTAAATCGCAGTCCATATACGGTGTTAAATGGATAAAATTCGGTATACGTTTTTTAATCCAGAAAATTTTAATAATTTTGATATTGAAGCAGAACTATAAGCATCACTCAGAATAATTCCTTCGATAACTTTTTGCTTCAGAAGATAAGTAAGAAGCTGCTCGATCGATTTTCTATCATTAACGACTGTAAATGTGTGTAGTAATTTGGGAATTGTTTTCGAGTAATTGAATAATCCGATATGGATATTACTTATACCAACATCGGTTGCTAAAAATATTTTTTTCATTTATAAATCTTTAATTTTTACAACTCGACCGGAATCAAAAACGACAATTCTTGATGAATCAGTTCTCAAAACTAAACGACCATACTCATCAATGTCCAATACCGTACCAGAAACCGCTTGCAGACGTCGCATTACCTTGATTTTCTTGCCAATGATAATCGACCGTTTTTTAATATCAATTAACAAATCTTTTCTAAAATCATCAACCGTCTTAGTAATAAGAGAGTTTTGATAGAATGCTAAAGTGACGGATAGTTTATCGATTATTTTATAAAGAATTTCACCACAATTTACATCCTGCTTAATATTTTTAATAGTTGTCAGCTCTTGTTTAAGCGAAGTAGCATCCGGAATCTCAGGCGGAAAAGAAGTTTGGTTTATGTTTAAACCGATACCGATAATGAGATATTTCGGTTCAGAATGGAGTAAACTATTGGTATATTTTGTTTCACACAAAATACCGCCAATTTTCCGATATCGGTTTGTATTAGTGCGGTCACAAACTAAATCATTGGGCCATTTGATATAAATCGGTATCGAAGAAGTTTCCTCCAATACTTCGGCAACAATTTTTGCGGATAATAAAGTCCAAAGCGTGATTGATTTATCATTCTGGGGATAGTCAATTAAAACACTAAAATGCAAACCTTGTTCGGATGAATACCAATGGCGACCAAATCGTCCCTGACCAAGGGTTTGCTGGTTAGCAATAACTATTGCTTGAATCGCAGGACCATCGTTTTGAATGTAATTCAGATTTTTACTCTTGGCGATTCTTCGGGCGATTTCCTGAGTTGAAGTTACCGTGTTAAATAGATGAATTTTACCGAACCGGGAAAGCCGGGATAGTATTTCACTACTGAGAAATTGTGACTTATCTTCTACTGACTTAATCTTTTCGGTTATTGCGGTTGACATAGCTCAATAAGACATTTTAACAATTTTTTTCATAATCGTCGAGTGGTCGAATACTACTTGGGCAAAGTAGATTCCTTTGGGAATTGCTTGATTAAATTCGTCTTTTCCGTTCCAGATAATTGCTTTAGCGGGTAAAGTCTTTATTAACATACCCGCTGAATTATAAATCCTGATTGATGATTTAACATTTTTACCGCATTCGAATTTTACTTGGTTCGAAAACGGATTGGGTGCAATCATCAAATCATTATCCTGATTCAATATATCAGCCAAAGGTTCCTGAACCATTGCTTGAGGTGTTGTATTATGGAGAAGATAATTGCCAACCGCAGCAGTCCAGTTTGTCACAGTTAAATCAGGATGAGTAGAATATTGATATCTTATCACTAACGTATCACTATTTTGCGGTGCGGTATTTAAACTGATCCAGCCAGTCAAAAGGTCATAACAATAATTACTAACCGGAAGTAAATTTTCATTATTTGCAGCATTTAAGAATTTCTGCATCGGTGCTTTTGTTGCATAGAATAATTTTCTTATGCCGTCTCCCATAAATGTATCTGCTTTCGTCATTATGTGATAATTTCGGACATCGCCCCAAACTAATGCTTCACTAACCAAATTATAACCACCGCCCCATGACCAGGCTGGCATTGTATCTAAGACACCGTTATGGTTTTCAAAAACAACAATTGGTTCCCACCAGCCACCCGCGGCTAAATCTAAATAGCCGTCATTATTAACATCGCCCCAGGCAACACAAGAACAGTAATTACTATTACGACGCATAGTATAACTGGCAAATGTATTTAATTGCCCTTGATTATTTTTGAATACTTTGATACGACTCGAATCACCGCTAAGCTGTCCGTTTACTGCAACCGCAACATCAATCCAGTCATCTTTGTCAAAGTCAGCAGTGGCAATCCGTAAAATCCAACCCCGCTCAGAAATCGACCAGCTGGCAATTGGGTTAATAACTCCATTTTGGTTTAGATAAACCCAGAGTTTCCGATAGCCGCCTACGATTAAATCCAGATAGCCATCTCGGTTAATATCCGCAAAACGGATTGCATCCGAAGGGGTAGAATCCTGAGCATACCAGTAAGGAGTTGTTTCTATCGTGCCATGATTATTCCGATAAATCCTTGCTGGTGTGCGAATATTATTATAAGCATCGCCGGTCGCAACTGCCACATCTAAATCGCCGTCCAAATCCACGTCTCCCAAACAAACATCAAATGAATTGTTTTGGTCAGATGAAGTCCAATACGGGTTTGCATTTAAACCAGTCCCGTTATTCTTATAGATTCGAGTGCGTCCTTGATTTGAAACATTTAGTCCGAGATAACTCACCGACATATCAATATTACCATCATTATCAATATCGCCTAAATAGAGATGACCAAAATAACCAGAATCAGCAGAACGCCAGGAAGCCTGAGTTTCTAAAACACCCCCATTATTCATATAAATTCCCTGCTTATTAATCGCCATATCATTGCCATTAGCAGTACAGAAATCAATAAAACCATCGCTATTAATATCAGCAAAACCTCCGCCAGTCGAATAATCATTGTCAATCGAAGTCCATGAAGGCGATGAGGGTAGTGGAATTGTGGCAAAAGCAACCGATAAGAGGAATAAGCCACTGATATACACAGATAAAAACTTGCCACAGATAAAACACAGGTGATTAATAGAAGGAATGAGTTTATCAGTGTTCATCCGTGGCAGATTTTCCTCAACGAATCTCATAACTTAAGTATATAATACCATTTAACTAACGTCAACCCCGTTAGAAATTCTAAAAGGCGATAGAAAGGTGTCAAAAGTTTGCATTGCAATTGTATTTGCTCAGGTATTTCTAATGGGGTCAACTGATTTTGATATTAATGATTGTCTTATAAATACTATTATGGTCAATATTGATATGATAATTAGAAAAATTCCAACTCCAAACAACACAATTTTATATGATGTCAAATCGCTGACCACACCAATCAGCATAGCGGTTATAATAAAAGTAATATTGCCAAAAAACTCTTTTATGCCAAAAATCCGCCCCCGAATTTTAGATGCAACCTGTTCTTGTAAAATCGTATTTTGAGCAACCGTTACCAGTGAGAAAATAATACCGCCAAATAGCGCAATGATAATTATAAATAGACGGGTGAAAAAGAACGGTCCGATTGCGAATAATAAACCATAAAGGAAAAGACCGCCAATAACAATGTAGAGTTTATTAAATCGGATATGGAAAACCCCTAAAGCCAGTGCGCCAATAATCATACCCAAAGCCAAGATACCGCTCATAATACCAACACCAGCCGTGCCCCAGTTCAGAACCTGCTGCACAAGGAAAATCAAGATTGTATAAGATACGCTGGCAATAAAAGTCAAGAGTGCAAAGGAACTGAGCACAATCAATACGATTCGGTCATTTTTCATCAAGCGGATAATTTCCTTAACATCATTGCTTAAGATTGAAAACGTCCGAGCCAGCGATATTTCTTTACCCGACACATGGGTCGGTCTTACATCGGATGATTTTGTGATACCTAATATGAGCATTCCCGCAGTAAAATGCATGGCCGCATTAAAAATAAATCCCCATCGCCAGCCGATTTTTACGATTAAAAATCCGCCGACTAACATGCCGGCAACCGTGGCAAATCGGGTAAGAAACTGGTCCAATGAATTTGCGGGCAGTAATTTTCGATGAGCAACCAAATTAGGCATTAATGCCGGCTTGGAAGTATTATTAAAAATATCAATTGCGAAAAAGAGGGTTATGATAATCCAGAACGGATAATACGAATGAGTCAAATCAATCAGAAACGGAGTTGATATCAAAATAATTGCCTGGATAACATGCGCCCGAATCATTATTAAACGCCTTGACCAATGGTCGACCAAAACACCAATCAAAGGCGAAAATATAATCACAGGTAGTGTGAAAGTTAGTGAGGCAGTAGAAAATGCGGAAATTTTCCCGGGACTTGTGATGCCAATTAAAGTAATAAGCAGCATGTGAGTCAATCGGTCACCGAATTGCGAAACCGTTCCGGATAAAATTAAAAAAATCAGGTTGCGGATTTGAAAAAGCTTAAAATACTGCCTGAATTGCATTTGATAAGTGTATTGATAATCAAAATAAAGTCAAGGACACAACGCCTGAAAAAATATTTTAGCCACAGATTTACCCCGCCCCTATTTTTTACACTTGGTGAGTGTCGCTTTCACAACAGTTATTGATTGCAACTTTGTTAGGAAATAGGGGCGGGGTGAATACAGATGAACACTGAGCATAAGAAAAAATCCTGTTAATCCTGTCAGATATCGGTCATTCTGGACTTGATTCTGAATCAAGGAAACAACGGGTGCGTCCCGGTTTTGCGGGTCGCACCCGTGAGTCAATCAATAAGTATTCTTATTTCAAGTATTTAGCATAATATACAGGTCGTGCCCGGGGCGTGCCCCGGGCATTGTAAGTGTTCAGTATTTCGGTAACATTTTTTAAGGTATAATATAAATAAAAAGGACATTATTATGTTACCAACAATAAAAAACGGGCTAACCGCCA
>Ga0315288_10013961_pt1 | contig 10042 bp, 10 predicted proteins | sample YL17G11_20_MG_FD_203454 | JGI IMG/M metagenome (GOLD analysis project Ga0315288, IMG submission 203454) | Sediment microbial communities from Yellowstone Lake, YNP, Wyoming, USA - YL17G11_20 | ecosystem: Environmental > Aquatic > Freshwater > Lake > Sediment | place: USA: Wyoming | collected... | reverse complement strand
GAGGATTCGCGGTCACCCTGACCATCGGTCTGCTGGCGAACCTGTTTACGTCGGTCTTTGTGTCGCGAGCGATATTTGATTACGTGCTCACCCGGCGGCAGCACGGTGAAGCCCTTAGTATTTAAAAGATACGGGAACATCGGCCTGGCGTGCGGTGTCCATTTCTACGGCAGGAGATAGAGGAGCACGATGGAGTTCTTTCACGAACCCAAGATCGACTGGATGGGAAAGAAGTGGCTCTTCATTGGGGCTTCGTTGTGTCTTCTCCTTGCCGGACTTGTCTCAATCGCCATCCACCGGGGGCTGGTGTACGGGATTGACTTCCGGGGCGGCACCCTGGTGTATGTCAAATTCGCCCAAACTCCTAACTTGGATTCCATTCGGAAGGCGCTCGATGCCCAGGGCATCCGCAACGCGACCCTGCAGGGGTACGGTTCAGCGGCGGACCATGAGGTCATCATCGGGCTCGACCTCCAGGCTACGGCCTCCAGTGGGGAACTCGACGTGGGCAAGCGGGCGATCAGCGGTGCCCTGGCATCAGTTTATGGAGTGGGCCCGGCCGGAAAGATTGACCTTAATAACACCAGTCCCCAGACGGTAGCCGAGAGATTGCTCGCGGTGGATCCGCTCCAGCAGGCCCCAGCAGGACTGGAAACAGTGACGAAGACCTATCGGGAGCTGGCGGACGCCCTGGTCAATTTCCGCAACAGCCCGCCGCGTAGCGGCCTGATCGCGGACTTCCAGCAATTGAGTGCGGTGCCCGGAGTCAACGCGGCTGTGATTTCCGCCCTGCAGAGCGACTTTTATCTTTCGAGCTATGCGCTCCGCAACACGGAAATCGTGGGCCCGAAGGTGGGTTCGGACCTCCGCCGCCAGGCTATCTACGTGACGCTGGCGGGACTGGGCGCGATGCTCCTTTACATTTGGTTCCGATTTGAGTTAATCTATGGCATCGCAGCGGTGGTGGCGACTTTTCATGACGTCCTTATAACGCTGGGGATCTTTTCGCTTCTGGGCAAAGAGATCACGCTGACGGTGATTGCGGCTTTGTTGACGCTCGTCGGATATTCCATGAACGACACTATTGTAGTTTTTGATAGAATACGAGAGAATGTCAGGCTCAACCGACGGGAGAACCTTGTGGATCTGGTAAACCGAAGTATTAACCAGACCCTGAGTCGAACCATTTTGACCTCCGGCTTGACCTTCTTAACGGTGCTGGCCCTGTTCCTTTTTGGCGGAGAGGTCATTCATGGATTTTCTTTCGCGCTGGTGGTGGGAGTGATCATAGGCACCTATTCCTCGATCTTCATCGCCAGCCCCATCGTCGTTTTCTTTCAGCAGCGGGCGGGACGGAGTTCGGCGGGTGATAAGCCCAAGGCCTATGCGCGTGAGACCGCCGGCGCGCGCCGTTAGCGGGTCGGTTCGCATGGCAGGGCGCTTTCCCACGCGAACGGATTTCGGGTCCCGGCAAGTTCCCGCAGGAGGTGACTGCTATGGCTATGTTTGATGATTGCTTACTTGAATCCTCACCCTCACGGACACCCGTCCTCAGCGGGAACCACTGGCTGATATCTTTCGCGGTCGGGATCGTGATATCCTTGGTGGTGTTCTTTGGACTGCCGGTGGTGCTGGTCCCGCCGGAGACCAAAGTTCTGGTCACGCAATCCGCCATTCTCGGGATCCTGGCGTTCGGCTTTGCTTTGATGCTGTGTTACGTCTACGCCGATGCCAGGCACCTCGGGTTGAGCCGGTGGTTCTGGGTCGCTTTTACCTTCATCTTGAACATGGTCGGGTTTATCATCTACCTGATTTACACAGGGACCAAGACGGGCGACTGGAAGAGGGTAACCTTCCCCATTGCTTATATTTCGCAGGGCATCCTGGTCGGCAGCATGGTCCTGGTCCCTCTGATCTATACCGAGGCGTTGCCGAAGGGGCAGTTGATGAGCATCCTGATGGCCCCCCCGCCGCCGCCTCCTCCCCCTCCTCCGCCCCCGGTCGCGGCGATTAGGATTAAGAAAGTGACAGTGGATGACATGATGCGCGCGCCTACCGTGATTCCGAGGAGGGTTGCCCGCGAGCAGGAGGCGCCTACGGGAGCCATCGGTGTCGTGGGCGGTATCCCGGGCGGCACGCTGAGCGGAGCGATGGGTGGCGTACTGGGTGGAATAATTGGAGGTGTGTTGTCCTCGGCGGTGGCGCCCCCCCCCCCACCTCCCAAGCCGTCTGCCCCGAAGCGGATTCGCGTTGGGGGTCAAGTCGAGTCGGCCAAGCTGATCTTCCAGCCCAAGCCTGAGTATCCTCCCCTGGCCAAGATGGCGCGCATCCAGGGGTCGGTGCGGCTGGAAGCCATCATCAGCAAAGACGGAACGATTCAGGACTTGAAGGTTCTGTCGGGCCACCCCTTGCTGGTCAAGTCGGCCCTGGAAGCCGTGCAGCGCTGGCGTTATCAGCCCACGCTGCTGAACGGCGAGCCGGTTGAAGTAGTCACCGACATCGACGTGAATTTCACTTTGTCGGAATAGTGAGGCAGGTTCGTAGCAAGCCAGCGTTTGAAATTTTTCGAGGAGGGTACAAACAATATGTTGGGTGATAAACTCTTCACACTGGGTTTGTGGTTGTTCCAGGAAGCCGAAGCGGTTGCCTTCGACCCTATCAATATGTGGCGGATGATGGGTTGGCCGGCCCGGCTCGTGGTGGTCACGCTGTTTATCATGTCGGCTTGGTCCATCGGGGTCATGATTGACCGCTGGCTAACGTACCAGTCGGCACGGAAGGAGTCGCGGTTGTTTGCCCCGGCCGTGGCGGGCGCTCTCAAGGACGGCAAGATTGAGGAAGCCATCGCCATTGCCGAGCAGCACCGACGTAGCCACCTGGCCAAAGTGGTCACGGCGGGTCTGCAGGAGTTCCAGGCACACCAGCTTTCGGCCGAGATTTCGGGAGAGACGATCGAGGCTTCCAAGCGGGCCCTGGAGCGGGCTTCGGCCATCGTGCATGCGGAGTTGAAGCGCGGCGTATCCAGCCTGGCTACCATCGGTTCGACGGCCCCTTTCGTCGGCCTGTTCGGGACGGTGGTGGGGATCATCAACGCCTTCAAGGGCATTGCGGGAGCGAAATCCACGGGTCTAGCGGCCGTGGCCGGCGGAATTTCCGAGGCCCTGGTGACCACTGCGGTCGGTCTGTTCGTGGCCGTCCCGGCGGTCTGGGTGTACAACTACTTCATCGGCAAGATTGAGTCCTTTGACGTGGAAATGGACAACTCTTCGTCCGAGTTGATTGATTACTTCATCAAGCGATCGTCTATGCGAGGGAAGAAGTAATGGCCATGAAAATGACTGCCGGGGATACTGTGTCCGCTATTAACGTGACGCCCATGGTGGATGTCATGCTGGTGCTGCTGATCATCTTCATGGTCATCACCCCCATGCTGCAAAAAGGCGTGAGCGTCGACATGGTTCGCACCGAGAATTCGCGGTCCATGGTGGATGCGGACAAAGAGGATGCCGTGCTTTTGGCCGTAACCCGCGACGGCAAGTTTTATATCGGTCCCGACCTCATCGTGCTCCGCGATGTCACCGCCAAAGTGAAGGACATGATCGTCAACAAGCTGGACAAGACCGTCTATGTCAAGAGCGACGCGCGGGCCAAATTCGGAAACGTCGTGTCGCTGGTGGATAACGTGCGGGCGGCGGGAGTGGACCATATCGGGCTGCTGGCCGAGAAGATAGAACGGCTGCCCGGCGCGGCCGCAGCGGCGGAGACGCCGTAGCGGCGAGGTCGACTCGCTCAGCTCGCAGGAGGGTATTACTATGAGTATAGCCGTTGGGGGTGACAGCAAAGGTCCGATACTGGACATGAATGTCACCCCTTTGATCGATGTCTTGCTGGTGTTGCTGATCATCTTCATGGTCATCACACCATTAACGCCCAAGGGGTTGGACGCCTTGGTGCCCCAGCCCAATCCGAACGCCGCACCCAGTGAAGATGTCATCGCTCGGACGGTCGTCGTGTCGATCGATGCGGAGCGGAATGTGAAGATCAACCAGGAGTCGGTGGACATCCGGGAGTTGGGCACCCGTCTCGAGGACATCTTCAAGACGCGCAGTGAGCGGGTGATGTTCGTCAAGGGCGATTCAGCGCTGCAATTTGGCGTCGTCGCCAACGTCATCGACATTGCAAAAGGCGCGGGGATTGACAAGATCGGGTTGATCACCAAGGAACTGGAAGCGGGTAATTAACCCAACACTCTGCGGGTCGAGGGAGGAACTCTGATGAAACATTATAAGCTCGCCTTGGCGTGCGGAGTGCTACTGGTGGCAGTTGCCTCGTGTGGCTGCAGCAGATTAAAGGCACGCGACCAACTCAATAAGGGTGTCGCGGCCTTCCGCAACGCCGAATTCCAAGCTGCCATTATGCGTTTCAAGGAATCGGTCAGGCTGGATCCCACTCTCCTCAATGCCAGGCTCTATCTGGCGACGGCTTACGCCCAGCTTTATATCCCGAGTGGTGAGTCGGAGGAGAACATTAAGGTTGCCAAGCAAGCGATTGAAGGATTTGATGACGTCTTGAGGCTTGATCCGAAAAACGTCACCGCCATCGCCAGCGCCGCCCAGATCTATTACCAGATGAAGAACTTCGACAAAGCGAAGGAATACCAGCGGCGGCGGTTAGAGGTGGAGCCCAATAATCCTGAGCCCTACTACTGGATCGGCGTCATTAACTGGGCCATCTGCTACCCGCGCCAGGCGCAATTGCGGAACGATCTGAGGCTGAATATCCCCAAGGATTTGAACAATCCGGACACAATGCCGCTGCTGCCGGAGAAGGCCCGGGCCGAACTGGAAAAGGATAACGGTGCGTTGGTGGAGGAAGGCTTGAAAGCCCTCCAGAAAGCCGTTGAGCTCAAGCCCAATTACTCGGACGCTATGGTCTATTTGAGTCTGACCTACCGTCAGCGTGCGGATCTCGATGCGGACAAGAACACGCATGAGGCTGACCTCCAGCAGGCGAACGAGTGGGTGCAGAAAGCGCTCGACATCCGCAAGGGGGGTGGGGAGAAGGCCGCCCCGGCGACATCTGCGGAGGGAGCTTCTTAGTCCGTTCCCTGCTGTGTAGGTGAAGAAGTTTAATCTATTGCGCCGCTCGACAGGCTGCGGCCTGTTGCAGCGGCGTTTTATTTTTCTCTCACCCGCGGCACAGGGGGGAGTTTGGGGGTGAGTCGGCCACGGCAATTAGCTTGAACGTCGCTCCAGCCCTGGCCTAATATTTCAAGAGAAAGCATGTTGCGTTTCGAAGACATCGTCGCGAAGGTTCAGACGTATCGCCCCGGTGAGGATCTGGGGTTGCTGCGGCGGGCGTACGAATTTACGTCCGCGCAGCATCAGGCGCAGAAGCGTCTTTCGGGGGAGCCCTACCTTTCCCACCTCCTGGAAGTGGTCAACCTCCTGGCTGACATGAGGTTGGATGTTGTCTGTCTGGCGGCGGGGATGCTGCACGACGTCGTGGAAGACACGCCGATTACGATCGACCAGTTGCGGAAGGACTTCGGGCCGGAGGTCGCCCGCATCGTGGAGGGCGTGACCAAGATTGGCCGGATTCACTTTACCAGTCCGGAGGAACAACAGGCCGAGAACTTCCGCAAGATGGTGCTGGCCATTGTCGATGACGTCCGCGTGATCCTGGTGAAACTGGCGGATCGCCTGCACAACATGCGGACCCTTCAGTATTTGCCGGCTGACAAGATCCAGCGGATCGCCCGGGAAACCCTCGATATCTACGCGCCCATCGCCCACCGCCTGGGGATGGGGAAGATCCGCGGCGAATTGGAAGACCTCGCCTTCGGGTACCTGGAACCGGAAGCCTACTTGGAAGTCAAGCAGGCGGTGGAGAGTCGGCGCAAGGTCAGCGAGGAATTCCTGGCCGAAGTCAAGGCGGCCGTGCAAGACCAGATGAAGGCCTACTCGATCCCCGCGCGCCTCGAGGGCCGCATCAAGCGCCTCTACAGCATCTGGCAGAAACTGCAGCGCCAGCACATTCCCGTCGACCAGGTCTACGACCTGCTGGCCCTGCGCATTGTCACGGACACCATCAAGAACTGCTATGCTGCCCTGGGCGTCATCCACAATACCTGGCGGCCCGTGCCGGGCCGGATCAAAGATTTCATTGCCATCCCGCGTCCCAATTTTTACCAAGCACTGCATACCAGCGTGATTGGCCCGCACGGCCAACCCCTCGAGGTGCAACTGCGCACCGAGGAGATGCACCGTGTGGCGGAGGTGGGCATTGCGGCCCATTGGAAGTACAAGGAGGGGCAGCCTCAGGGGGCCAGCGACGAGGAACGTTTCGCCTGGCTGCGCCACATCCTTGAGTGGCAACAGGAAGTGAGCGATCCGGGCGAGTTCCTCTCCACCCTCATGATCGATCTCTATCCCGAAGAGGTTTACACCTTCACCCCCAAAGGCAAGGTGATCGTCCTGCCGCGCGGGGCTACCCCGATCGACTTTGCCTATGCCATTCACACGGAAGTCGGCCACAGTTGCGTGGGCGCGAAAGTGAACAGCCGGATTGTTCCGCTGAAGGCCCATCTGCGGAACGGGGACATCGTGGAAATCATTACCCAGGCCAATCACGCGCCCAGCCGTGACTGGCTGGCCCTGGTGAAGACCTCGCGCGCGCGCAACAAGATCAAGCACTACGTCAACATCGCCCAGCGGCTGCAGGCGATCGAGATCGGCAAAAAGCTGCTGGAAAAAGAGGCGCGCAAACACGAGATCGCCCTCAAGCGGATCGCCGAGGAGGATTATCAGCGCGTGGCGCGCGACTACGGGTGTACGCAGGCAGACGACCTCTACGCCGGGCTGGGTTACGGAAGATTCGCGGCGCGCCAAGTGCTGGCCAAGTTGTTTCCGGCGGGATCCCTGGAGGCGGCGCCAACCTCGCGAATATCCAGCGCAGTGCGTCGCGCCCTCGGGCTGAGTCGCGACCTCGCCATCCAGGTGCACGGTCACGGCGACCTGATGGTCTATCGCGGCAAGTGCTGCAACCCGGTGCGTGGCGAAGAGATTATCGGTTACATCACCCGCGGCCGGGGTATTGCCGTGCACTCCCGGCATTGCCCCAACGTGCAGAATCTGATGTACGACTCGGAGCGCCGCATCGAAGCCGAGTGGGTCGGGCCCAAGAGCAGTGTCTACGCGGTGAAGTTGACCGTCTTTACCGAGGACCGCAAGGGATTGCTGGCGGACGTGACCGCCGCCATCAGCGGCCTGCAATGTAATATTCAGAAGATCGAAGCGCGCACCGGGGATACCGGGGCTTCCATTGACGTGACGGTGGACATCGTGGACCTGACGCAACTGGAAAAGGTTGTTTCCGCGCTGCGCAAAATTGACGGGGTTTATCAGGTTGAGCGGATAATGCACGCCTAGGGTAACTCTCTCGGCGCCCGCCCGGTCAGTGCCGGGGCGCAGATTCTTCCCCGGGTGTCATGCGAAGTTCACTTTGAGGCAGGGCAATACTCACCCTTCTCGGCGTGTGCAGACATCGGGTGGAGCAAGACCGAAACACTCAGGAGGATTAGCGGTGAGCAAAATGCTGATTCAGACGGCCCAAGCGCCGGCGGCCATCGGTCCTTATGCCCAGGCGGTTCGGGCGGGGAACTTGTTGTTCGTCTCCGGGCAGATCCCCCTGGATCCCGCCACCGGCCAGATGGTAACAGGCGATATAACGGTCCAAACGGAACGGGTGCTGAAGAATCTTGCCGCCATCCTGGAAGCTGGGGGTTCCGACCTTGCGCGCGTGCTGAAGACGACGGTCTATCTCCGGGATCTGGAGGACTTCGGCAAGATGAACGCGGTCTACGCCAAGTTTCTGGGAGAGGATCCTCCCGCCCGCGCCACCGTTCAGGCGGCCCGGTTGCCTCGGGACGCCGCGGTGGAAATCGACCTGATCGCCGAGGTTTGAGCCGGGCGTGGGGCTGCACGCCTGCAAGGAAGCCTCGCCTCGCTTGCCTGCTCAGGCGAGGGTGTACCGTCGCTGTCGACCGAGGATCGGAGGCGCTATTGCTCTGCTCTCCGCATGCCTCAGCGGTTCAACTGTCTGTTTGGATACTTGCCAGGTTGCGGTATGAATCCGTCGTTGGCTTAGGCGACTTTGGCGACCTTGCCGGCGCGGATGCAGGCAGTGCACACGGTGACGGTCTTGTGCGTGCCCTGAACGATGGCCCGCACGCGGCGCAAGTTTGGATTCCAGCGGCGCCGGGTAATGTTATGGGCGTGGCTGACCTGATTCCCGTAGCGGGGCCCTTTCCCGCAGATTTCGCAAGAGCGAGCCATAGGCTGACCTCATCAGAGAGAAAATCCGTTGAATCCGAACGTCTATTCTAACAGAAAGGTCTACTTTTTCCCACTACGAAGCAGCGCAAAAAGTCTTATAAAAGCGGGCTGAAACAGAATAGAATACCAACCATGAACCATTTACATTACGAACTGATCTCCATCCTCAGGCGCGGCGGGGCCGTGCTGATTCTTGCCTCGCTGGTTTTGTTGCCTGCCTGCAACCGGAAGACCGGCGCGGACCGCGAGGTCTGGGCTGAGGTGGATGGGCAACCCATTCTGCGCGAACAGGTTGACAAGATTTATCGAGGCCGGGCAACGAGCGGCTCGGAAGCGGTCAATCCGGAGCAAGAGCTCAGCTTTAAATTGAGCATCCTGAACGAACTCATTAACAACCAGATATTGATTGCGCATGCCTCGCGGGCACGCATCAGCGTCTCGGAAGCGGAGATTGATACGAAGGTGGCGGAACTGCAGAGCCCCTACACCAAGGAAGAATTCCAGAAGAAGCTGGCGGACCAGGGAATGAGCCTAAACGAGCTTCGCCAGGAAGTGCGCCAGAGCCTGATGATTTCCAAGTTGATCAACAAGGAAATTGCGGCGCGGCTCTCTGTTACGGACGCCGAGATTGCCAGTTTCTACGAACGCAACAAGGCGAGTTTCAACGTCTCGGAAACCCAGCTCCATTTGGCGCAGATTGCTGTTACTTCCGTGCCTGATCCCGAAATCCGCAACTTGAAAAATGACGACGCCAAGACCCCGGTGGCCGCCGAGCGGAAGATCCAGGCACTTTACGCCCAGTTGCAGAATGGCGAGTCCTTTGCCAAGGTGGCGCAGGAATATTCCGAAGATCCGGTGACCGCGAGCGGCGGCGGCGACATGGGTTTTGTCCGACTTTCGGAGCTCAAGGCACCCCCACTCAAGCAACTGGTGAGTTCTCTCAAGGTCAACCAGATGTCAGGAATCCTCACGAGTGGAAACAGCTTTCATATCATCAAACTCCTGGGGCGGGAAGAGGCCGGCCAGCGCCAGCTCAACGACCCGCAAGTTCAAGCTTCCATCCGGCAGAACCTGATGAACGAGAAAGAACAGTTGCTGAAGGCTGCTTACATCGAAGTGCTGCGCAACCGCGCCAAGATCGAAAACTTTCTGGCGGCGCGAGTTGTCGAGGACGGCGGCGCGAAAGCAGCTGCCCGCAAGTAGCGCGCGTATCGCCACGATTCATCTTTCATTCTGCCGGCGCCTCTGCCCCCGGCGTACCCTGAGGTGGTGAGTGCGAGCCTACGGTTGGCAAAGCGCCAACCGTGATGGCTACCGCTCGGCAGGGCTGTCCAGAACCGGGGAAAACGGCAGGTCGGAGGTCGGAGTCACGGGATCCTTGGGGAGGCCATTCCACTCTTCGCAGGCGATGATGGAGTTGAAGGGGCTTTTCAGATCGTACTTGATGCTTACGGTTTGCCCGGGCAGCCAGGAGGTGGAGCGGACCACTTCGGCAAGGACCGTGCAATCCTGGCCTACCTCGTAGGCGACGCCAGCGACTTCGTACTTGTAAACAATTACCCGTGTGCTGGGCGCGTCTTCGGGTGGCTCCAGCAATTCGAGCACGGTGCCCACGGTGATACGGCCCCGCTGGTTTAGGTCCAACCGGCGAAGCCGCTCGATCTCCTCCGGGCTCTTTCGGCGCCACCGCCGCCGGAAATACGAAT
>Ga0315288_10013960_pt1 | contig 10042 bp, 17 predicted proteins | sample YL17G11_20_MG_FD_203454 | JGI IMG/M metagenome (GOLD analysis project Ga0315288, IMG submission 203454) | Sediment microbial communities from Yellowstone Lake, YNP, Wyoming, USA - YL17G11_20 | ecosystem: Environmental > Aquatic > Freshwater > Lake > Sediment | place: USA: Wyoming | collected... | reverse complement strand
GGACGGAATCAAATCCGGTCCGGGCCATGCTCCTGGCCAGGTCGCGGGCGGAAAACGGTTCGCGGGCGAGCGAAGCCATGAACTCGCGGACTTTCCGCAGCGAGAAATACGCCCGGTCCGCCTCGTCCATCATCCATCGGCTTTCCCCGTTTCGTAGTCCGAGCAGGGCCGCCGCCACGGTATCAGGTACGTCGGTTTGGATCGGGAGCGGGGTCCAGAGCTCAACGTATTGCTCCAGGATGTCGCGCAGGTGCCCGGCGTCGTCGATTTCCTGATGTACGTCTACCATTAGTAGGGCAAACGCCCGTGCCACTCGCTCCCACTTCTGGGCTGAAAAGTGCGGCATTACCAGCTTCGTCGAGTCGAAGATGCAAGCCTGCACCCGCTTGGGCGTCAGCAGCTCGGCCGCCGTGCCGAGCCTGACGCGGATGCCACCGCCGAGGATCAGGTCGTATGCGGCCGGGGCTGTCCCGATCTTTTCGAGTCGGTCAACGCTGATGCGAAGTTTCTTGCGGAGCCACGTCTGGGCCGCGGCGGCCGTCTTTGGGAACCGTTCTTCCTCCTCGTCTTCCGTGTCTGGCGCCGCGGCAGCGGCGACGATCTGGGTTTCCCGTGCCGTTCGGATCGTTCTGGCCAGGTAGTCCTTCCGCATTCCCTTGGCCGCCTCCTTGGCGTCCGTGGCGTAGGTGGACCGGAAGTACCGGATCGCCGCCGCTACATCGGCGTCGGTGAATCCGGCCGCCACGAGCGAGTTGGCAATCGACTGGTCATACGCCGACAGGGACGGGTCAACCAAGTCCTTGCGGGCGTGCCGCCAGGTGGCCGCGAACCGGGGATCGTTGACGGTCAGGGCCTCGATCCGTGCCGCAAGCCCGGCCTCCAGCGGCGGTCCCGTCGCGCCACGGGCACGATTCTCGGCGATCCCTTGGCCCTGGGTGAGCGTTCCGGGTTCCCCAGGGGGTTCTACACCCCATGCCCGGCCTGCCCCCGTTGTGGGCGATCCTGGGCAGTTTTCGGCCCGCAGGTCCGCCGCGTCATACCTGACGGGCGGCCGGGTCCAGTCCTGCCCGTCGGCCGGTTCCACCGGCATGGGCGGCGAGTGCTTGCAGTTCAGGGTGCCGGGTATCCTCAGAACGCGGGCGAGGTCCCACGTCGCGTCCAGGTCAACCTCGTATTTCGCCTTGGCGATTCTGGCCAAGGTCTGCTGCCAGCCCTTCGATAGGGCCGTGGCGTCCGCCCGCTCGGCGTCGGTTGTGATCGTCAGAAACTCGGTGAAGAGCCAGTAGGCATGAAGTCCGCCGCCGCTGGACACCACGACGGACGGCCGATGCTGGAGGCCGTTCAGGAAGGCCGCCGCATCCGCCATCGTCTGAAACTGCCGCTTGCCCGCCTTTGCTACGTGGCCTGGCCCGGCCACGTCCAGGTCCGCCCAGAGTCCGGGCAGGGCCACGACATCGGCCGCCCCGCCGCGTTCGGACGGTTTCAGCCCGGCCCGCCTGAGTCCGCAGCCAAAGTACACGTCCGCACCGTCGGCGGCCCGGCGGCCTGCTTCCGCCGCCGAGTCCGCCGTCGCGTGGAAAGTCGTTCGCTTGTCCGGCAGGGTCCAGATCGAAACCAGCGCCTCCGGCCCGGCGGCCGAGGCGCCGTTGTCGAAGAGCATCGAGAGAAACCTGCAAGCCACTTCCATTCGCCGCCCCTGTTGCTCGTCGTTTCCGCGCCGCACCGGGGACCGGGCGCCATCCATGCCGCCCGGCCCCCTTGGGGCGCGAGTATCAGCCTGTCGCCTGGACCGTCTTGAGCAGCCCGCTCAGCCGCTCGTTGAACGCGCGAATCTTCTCGCGCATCTCGACCGGCAGCACCTCGGCCAGCGTGAACGTCGCCTCCGAATACTTGATTCCGTCGGCGTTCTTCGTCGGCTCCAATCCGATCCTCAGCACGGCGTCGCAGTAGCGCATCCGCTGGTTGGCCATCGCCATGAAAAACGAGCGGCACGCCTTCAGGCTTGTTGGCGGCAGCTTGAGCATGATGGGTATGATCGATCCCGGCCGCAGGACCAGGAGCATCCGGTACTGGCCGCACTGCTGTCCACGTTTGCCGTCCGATCCGAACTTGCTTAGCGGACACAGGTGGCACGGTCCGCCGGGATCGCCGATGCCAGTGAGTCCGTCGTCCGCCTTGCAGTCCGGCGGGCTCCCGCCTCCGCCTTCGTCGAAGGACGTTTTCCACATCAGCCTTACGTCCTTGAAGGCGATCACGATCCCGTCGATGGACTTGACGTTCTCCTCGCCGGTGAGCGAGGCCACGGTCCAGGTGGCCGCCCCGCCCGTCGGCATCGTCACCGACTCGAAGTCCCGCTCGCTGATGCCCGTCGATCCGGCGTTTGCGGCGATGATGTCGGCGACTTCTTCCGGCGTGGTTTCGAGCATCGCGTACTGGGCGACGGGCACGATGTCCATCGCTCCGTTTTTCGTTCCGTTCTTGGCCATGTGTTTCTCCTGTTATGAAAAGTGAAAACTCACGGGAGCGAACTCCCGACTCAACATACGGTTCAGGTTCAGGGTCCGGTCCGCCGCCGCCATTGCGTAGCGGTCGAAGTGCTGGCGGCTCGCGGCGGTCACGGCGTTGTACCAGGACCACAGATTTCTCGCGGCGAACGGGTGCGGCGTTTCGTTTTCCACCGGCCAGACGGGCTGCCCGGCACGCCACGACGCGAGTGCTTCGGCCAGGTCGCGGGTCTTCATGGCGTCCGCGTCGATAGCCTTGATAAACAGGTCGTGTGCCCGTTCGTCGCTGATGCCGCGCCACTGCATCCACTCGATCATCGGACGCCGATCCTTGGCGTAGCGTTCGAGGTAGGCGACGGCCTCATTCATCCGGCCCGGAAGATCATCGAGTATGCCCTTCGTGTGCCTGCGAAAGACGGCGAACTCGCCCGCGAATGCGAGGTTATCGCAGACGATAACTCGCTCTCCGACGCAGACGCCGAGTGCGAGGCTCTGGTCCGTCGAGTTTCGCAGTCCGGCCGCGACGGTCACGCCGTCGAGGATGTCCACGCAAAGATCGAACGTGGCGAAGCACTGCGATCCATCGCCACTGACCGTCAGGTGCTCGTGGAACTGCCCGTAGTTCTTGCTCCGAATAACGGCGGCGATGAAGTGGTCCACGGCCACGGCGTGCGGTATCGGGCACCACGTCTCAGTCGGCTCCGGGCATGGGATGTCCCGCAGTTCGTCAAGGGTCACTGCTCGCGATTTTTCGTTCATGCCTTCACCACCCTCAATTCGTCCACCCGCTGCACCGTCAGAAGTTCCGTCAGCGTCGCCGGCAGGACCGGCTCGCCATTGTCGTTCGGCGTGCCGTCCGGCAGCGGCTTGCGTGGCAGTTGCCGCATCCACGCCCATAGCGTCTGTGTGTTGTAGTTCCGCGAGAGCATGTCCTTCATGTCTTCGCGCTGTTGCATCGACCTGATGAGCTTGTCCTTGCCGCCCGGCGGCGGGAAGCACCGCCACTCCTGGCGCAGGTAGACCGTGCGGTCGTCCACGGTCGTCCGCTGGATTCCCTCCGCGATGAAGTAGTCTTTCAGCGGTTGCTCAAGGGCGTCGAGATCGGCCTTGACGGCTTTGAGTCGCGCCTCCAGCTCCTCGCGTTCCTTGCTGAGCTTGACGAGTCGCTTGAGATTCTCGACCGGCGTAATGGTCGGCGGTTCGAGTGACTGGCATTCGGTCGTTGTCATTCGGTTTCTCCTGTGTTCGGGTTGAGGTTTCCCAGAATATGTTTCACGACATCCTCGCGCGCCGCGAGGGCTTGATAGATCGCCTCGTCCACGGTGCCGCGTGCCACCAGGTGCAGGATGATTGTCTTGCGGGTTTGCCCGTGCCGGTGCAGCCGGGCAATGGCCTGCTTGAACTCACCCATGCTGTGCGTCAGCGAGAAGAATACCGCGTAGCGTGCCCGCGTCAGGTCGATGCCAAGGCCACCGGCCTGAATCTGGATCACGGCCACGGTGGCATCGCCCGCGACGGTCCCCGGTTCGTCCGTCCAGACGGCTCCGATGTCGTTCTGGCCGCCGCGCAGAACGCACGCCTTGCGTTCGCACTCGGCGGCAACTTCGGCGGCGGCGTCCAGGTCCGAGCGAAACCGGCAGAACACGACCACGGGTTCATCGGGCGGCAGCGTCTCGAAGATTTCGGCGAGCGCATCCATCTTGCCGCGGTCCACGCGGATCATCTCCACGTCCGCCTCGAACGTCGCCAGTTTCGTAACGGGCACCATACCGCTCGTAACCTGTTGCAGTCGGACGATCTTGGCGAGTACGTTCGCTGCCGTGACCGTACCGTCTCCTACTTCGGCCACGAGCGTGCGTTGCAGGTCGCGGTAGACTCTCTGGGCGACGACCGACAGTTCCACGGACCTGAACTCGTCTACCAGTTCCGGCAGGTCCAGTACTTCGGCGGCCGTCACGCGGTACATGAGCATTCCGAGCCGACGGGTGAACTCGGTTTCCATTGTTGCGCGGTCGAGGCGGCGCAAAAACTTGATGCCCTCCACCCCGGCGTTGACGCAGGCCGTATCGAAGGCTTCGCCGACGGCGACCGGCACGTCGAGAAACGCACGGCACACCGTGCTCAGTCCGTCGGTGTGGCTCGGCACCCGCCAGCAGGTGCCGTTCCAGTGTCGGCCCTTCACGTTCATCTCACGGCAACGTCGCGTGTAGGCGTAGTCGCCTGTGACCGTGATCCAGTCGTCCACAAGGTCAAGGGTCACGGCCCCATCGAACGGGTATCTCAGCTTGAACGTCGTGTAGTTCTCGCCGTAGACCCCCGGATCGAGAAACCGGAACTGGCCGTAGATGTCGAGCGGGCTGTGCGGCATTGGCGTGCCGGTCAGGCAGACCCGCCGCTCGCACCGTTCGCGAAGCCGGGCCATGAACTTGCTGGTCACGCCGCCGGGTGCCTTGATCGCGTGCGACTCGTCGCAGACGCACAGGCCCCACTTGTACCCAAGCAGCACTTCTTGCATGGCCTTTCGCCACGCCGCCTGGTAGTTCATCACGACCACGAACCGCAGGTGCATGGCCTCGGCGGTGGCCCGGAGCAATTTCAGTTGCGCGGCCCGGTCGGCGACCGGCCCGTTGCGGGCGATGTAGGCGTAGCCTTGCAGGGCGCCCGCACCCGATCCGGTCCGTTGTGCCGAGCCGGTGTCGGTCACGCCGTAGAGCGCCCACGTCTTACCGAGTGCCGTGTGCTTGGCGATCTCCGACGCCCAGACGTGGACGACGGACGGCGGGCAGAGGATCAGCACCGGCCCCAGGTCGAGGTTGTTGATCGCGTCAACGACCGTCTTGGATTTGCCAACGCCCATTTCCCACGCGAGCATGTTGGCGGGTCGCGTGCGGATCATGTGATATCCGCGTCGCTGGCTCATTCGTTCGGCCATTAGCGTTGCCGGCACGGGCGGGAGCTTTGCGGGATCGGCCGTCAGTATCCGGTCCGCCTCCAGTGCGTCGATTATCAGGGTGGCGAACTCGTCATCGTGCTGCCAGTGTGCGTTCGGTGCGTGCTCGATGAGTTGCTTGACGGCCAGAGCCCCGCCGTGCGTGGCGGGGAAGAGCCAGCCGATACTGACGGCACCGGACCACCGGCCGTCGGCCTCTTTGACGTGTCCGACGATTGCGTTTCGGGTTTGCTCGTCGGCGTTGGCAAGGCATACGCGGATGCAGCGCCGGTTCCGGTAGTGGCCCGTACCGTTTGCGATTGTGATGCCGATCATGGCGTCGCCTCCAGATCGTCGAGGACATTCAGACCATCCTCGGTCAACTCGATCCGTTGCTGGGCCATGTGCTCCGCCTCGCATACGTCACAGAGCAAGTTGCCGCAACACTCGCACGGTTGCTTGGGGTGCTGGATTTCCCGTCCGCACTTGCATCGCGGGATGTTTCGGTCGTACTTGTAGCGGCCGTTGTCAGGGTAAGACATCAGTAACCTCCTCTCCTGTAGACGGCGCGGGCTCGCGCGAATGTCACGTGTTGCCCGTGCCGCTCTACGTGGCGTTTGCACGCCGCGAGTATCCGGCCAGCCACGCGCCGCGACTCGGCCGGGTCGTGTGCCCAGGTTGCCCAGGGCTTACGCCCGCCGAACGCTTCCCACGGGCGTCGCTGAATCTGGTACGGCCCGCGACTTCTCGGCTGGCCGTTGCGGTAGTCGCCCAGGGCGGCGGGGTTGCCGCTTGACTCCAGCATCATCGTGCGGTCCAGCCACTCGGCGGGCGGGGTCCACACGTCGGCCGCACCGGGCAGGGCTAGCAGGACGTAGAGTGCGCAGGTCATCGCCATGCCCTCGCCGTCTTGATGATCGCCTGCATCTCCCGCCAGCAGTCGTCGGGCAGGGCCTCGGACCACTTGTCGGCCCAATCGTCCAGGACGGCTCTCGGCCATGTTTTCTTCGGTTCGGCCTGTGCGGTCGTCATCGACTTTTCGACGGCGGCCAGTCCGGCCATTGCGTGTTCGGTTCCGTCCATGTTCATCTCCTGTCAGTGTGCGGCGCGGGGCCGAATGGCATCACCCGCTCGCCCCGCGCCGCGGGGGAAAGAAGCTCAGTCCGCCAGCGACACCGTGTTCGTTCTCTCCTGTGAAAGTGATTCCCATCATCTTCATCGCCGCCTGCACCGCCGTGGCCCCGGCCTTCGACACGTTCGGCGGCACGGGCGGCGGCTCTTCGGCCCGCATCCACGCCAGCAGGTACTCGCCCGCGTAGCGGTGCTTGGCCATGTGCGAGATTCGCAGGACGTACTCCAGGGCTCTGGCCTCGTCAGCGGGCATTGTTCACTTTCCCCGCGATCCACACGCGGCCTTCGATCTGTTGCAGCGTCGCGTTCGAGTCCGGCCCCAGGGTGGTCCGGTAGAACCCGCTGCCTGAGTACGTCCACACCGGCCCGGCGAATGACGGCCCGAACCGGAACAGGTCGCCGGGTGCTAGGTGTTGAAACGGTACCAGCGTCCAGGTCACGCCGTCCTCGATGCAGGCACATACGTCGTTGCCGTCATAGTCGGTCACGACTTCACTCCAAACTCCGCGAGAAATCCTTGCAAGCCCTTGGCCTGCGCCTCGGTCATGCCAACTGGCACGGCCGGCAGGCTTTTGCCGTCTCGGACTGCACGCATGATTTCCACGGCATAGTCACGACCCACGGGATCGCAGAGTCGTGAAACATAGTACCAAGCTTCGCTAAAGGCAGGAGACTGTTTTGGCGTTTCTTCCTCGTTCATCTTTGGCTTCTTGATGACCGTCAGGAGGCAGTTCAGCAGCGGATAAATCTCATTCTTGTCGCCGTATTTCTGAGTACAAAAAACGACCGGGCCGTCGGCGGGAATGTCGATCACGAGCCGCGATACATTGGCCGGAATATGATCGCGCTGGTACAGTTCCCTGAGGACGGAGAGACCGGATTCCACTTGGTGGTTCACGTCACACTTCCATTCATCATCGAGGCCGCGAGCACGCGGTTCGCCACTCGGCGAAGTTTCTCGCGCTGTGCGTCATCGTCGCAGATCAGTGCCCAGTGCTCGGCGCACAGCCGGATGCTGAGCCACGTCAGAGAGTATTCGCGTCGGCAGCGCGGCCAGCGGCATCGGTTGTCATCATGGGGTGGCGGGCCGGGTGGCGTTGGTCGGGGTTTCCCCGGCCCGCCGTGAGGGGACACATTCTGTTCGGTTGTCATTTCGTTTTCGCCTTCCCCCGCTCGCCGTCGCGCAGGAGCCGGGCGAGATTGATGATCGCCCAGCGTCCGAGCCCGCCCGTTGATTTCGCCGAGTGGCCGTCCCGTGCAGCGTAGGGCCGCAGGAACTCCACGTCATCCGCCGGGACATCGTAGCTGTACACGTCTACGTACCGTGCCGGGCGGGCGTTTTGTTGACTGGTTTTTCGGGTGATGCGGCTCATACGCCCAATAATGTACGGCATTTTTGCGGCATGTAAAGCGCGAAATAAAAGTTTTTTCGCGCCGTAAGTCGCGTATCCGCAAGCACTTACGGACAATCGTGTTTTCGGCCGCCGGATTTCGTTTGCCCATTATCCATATTGGTGTATACTAATAGGTAGTGATGGGACGAACGAAAATGAAAAACGAAACAGGAGAAACGAAAATGATGACGACGACCAAGACATCAAAACAGAACTCTCAGGACCTTGCTGATTACGGGATCGGGTGTGCGTTTCAGGCCGCCCACGAATACATGCGAGTGCACCACCTGACGGCTGAGATCGATACCTTGAACTCGTGCATCATCGCTTGCGTAAAGATCAGGATCGCCGAGGCGATGCACGACGCCAAGTCAGCGATGGAGTGCGGGATGGTTCAAGCCGCGGTTATGACCTTCTGCGCGAGCATGAGACTGGCCGGGATCGAGGCCGCGAAAGAGGCGTCCTTCCTGCCATGACGACCCACCCGCGAGGGCTCCTGCGGGAGCCCAAGCGGATGAGCCGTTGGAACCGGCCCACGCGGGAGAAACGAAAATGACGACGCGAACGAAATCACACAAGCACACGATGAGCACGGAGTATGAGCGATGTTTCACGACCTGCGCTCGTTGGACTCGCTGCAATCCAGCAGCGCACGGTGGCATCACCGTGCGGGAAAAGTGCGCATGCGGAGCAGTGCGGCTCGTAAACCGCAACGGCAACCACGTTGAGATCGGCGCCTGGGAGGCGCCGTATTAGGAGGAAACCATGACCGAAGTTAAAGACACCGCTGACCGAATCAAGGCACTATTCGCCGCACTGTCGCCCGGCGAGTCGAAAGCCCTGGACGACCGGCTCGGTCAGCCGGACTGCCTGGGCGAGGCACTGGCCCCGGACCCCGACGGCGATCCGCCGTTCGACGGTTTCGCGCCGGAGGATACCGAGGTTGTGGCCGGACATCTGCTGTTGCTGGACGTTGACGCCGCCTGCGACATCAATCCCCGCCTCGCCGTTGCGGTCCTCGTGGATTGCGTCGAGGGATCGACCTGGGCGGCGTGCGCGACTCAGGAGCCGTCCACGGTTTATGCGACGTGTTGCCGCCAGCTTTACGGATTGCGTGACAAGATGCAGCGCCACTTGGGCGTCGAGATTAAGCGATTGCCGATTGAGTAACAGCCGCTTCGAGCGGCGGGAGGAAACCATGACACCACCCATCCCCTATTACTGCCTGCGTTGCGGCCACCGCTGGTTCCCGCGTCCGTCGCGGGCGGCCACGATCCCGATCTGCTGCGGCCGGTGCAAGTCGCCGTACTGGCGGACGGAGCCACAACCGAAAAACAAGAAGACAAGGAGGAAGCCATGAAAACGACTACCTGGACGGGCAATGCGAAACAGAGAGAACAGACCCGGTGGAACTGGCTCCTGTGCCTGCTCCGAATACGCAGGCCACGGGGGGACTGGAACGATCCCGATAACTGGTCGGACGGAGTTCCAGGCGACGGTGATACCGCGAAGTTTTTTGCCCCGCAGTCCATTGTGACCGGCCTGGACCAGTCCGCCGTCAACCTGAACGTTCTCATCATCGGCGCGGCATGGCGTGGTCGGATCGGGGAAAAGGTCGAGCCGATGCGAGACGAGATTACAGGAGAACTCTGTACGTGCCCGCCCGACGGTGTGACTTGTTGGAAACCCTGCAAGGGGGAGTGCGGTTGCAAAGTCTGCTGGAACGCCTATGGGGATTTCCTGAGTTGCGAATAGCAGGAGGCCCGCCCCCATCATCAGGTGAGGGCGGGCCTCGTTCGGAGGAAGAGAGAGCGTCAGGCCGCGGCGATCACGTCCACGTACATCCCCTTGTCCAGGTGAATCGGCGTAGGGGCCGCGTCGCCGTACACGTAGATGTTGCCGGGGATGATGTTCCGGCAACCGTTGTTGAGTTTCAGGATTCCCGTGCCGTAGAGCGTCACCGTCGTCGGAGTCTTGGCCGTCTCCTCCTGGGAGAAGTCCAGGGTGCCGCCCGAATGAACGTTGAATGCACTCGCGGCGGCCGCCTTATTCCAGACGACCGAACCGCCCCAGACGTTCACCGT
>Ga0315288_10013958_pt1 | contig 10043 bp, 6 predicted proteins | sample YL17G11_20_MG_FD_203454 | JGI IMG/M metagenome (GOLD analysis project Ga0315288, IMG submission 203454) | Sediment microbial communities from Yellowstone Lake, YNP, Wyoming, USA - YL17G11_20 | ecosystem: Environmental > Aquatic > Freshwater > Lake > Sediment | place: USA: Wyoming | collected... | reverse complement strand
ATTGCGGGACCCAAGGCCGCCTGCCAGGCTGGATCCCGGAATTCTCAAGGCAGAAGCGCCCGTTGCGACGGCTAGCGCGGCACCACCGGCGTGGAGCCGGCAAGCGTTCTTCCATCGGCTCCGGGAATGCGCGAGCGAACTTCTGAAACCGGGCGCTTAGAACAGAAGCTTCAAACCCAATTGGACCTGCCGGCTGGGACGCGACGTACCGCCGATGATTCCGAAAGCGGCGTTGCCGAGCGTGACGCCGGGCTGCCCGAGTTGCGGGGCGTTGAAGAGGTTGAACGCCTCGGCGCGGAACTCCAGCCGCGACGACTCGCGCATGGGTAGCCGGAACGCGCGCTGCAAGGAGACGTCGGTTGAAACCGTTCCGGGGCCGATAATAATGTTGCGTCCCGCGTTGCCTTGCACATATTGGGCCGGGAACACGAAGGCCGAGGTATCGAACCAGCGGCTCACCAACGGGTTGTCGAGCTTGCCGCTGGCGATACGATTCGGCCAGTTGGTGTTGCCGGTGTTGGCGTTGTCGAAGCTCAGGTTGAGCGTGGAGGCGACGCCGCTCGACAGGGTGGTGATGCCGCTGAGCGCCCAGCCGCCGGCGATGGCCGCGCCCGCGCCCTGTGCCAGCATCTTTTTCCCCTTGCCGAACGGGAAGTCCCACAACCCGCTAAGCACGAAGCGGTGCGCCATGTGCGAGTCGGAGAGGCCGTAGTTGAGGCGCCGGTTGCGCGAATCCACAACCGCGCCGCTGCCGCTGGAATTGGCGCAGCCGTCGCACAGATCGATGGTGGTCTGCATGTCGAGGGCGCGGCCGAACGTATACACGCCGAGGAAGCTCACCCCGGCCGAGAAGCGGCGCTCCAGTTTCGTCGTGACGCCGTGGTAGCTGCTGTTGACCCACGGCTCGACGCGCAGTATGCTGGCCGCCGTAATGGATTGCAGGGGACGCCGCGAGTTCACCGAGCCCGCCGCGGGCACCGGCTGGTTGCCCTCGTAAGCGCCGTAGAGCTTGACGCCGTGGTTGCCCACGTACCCGACTTCCCACACGAAGTTCTTCGCCAGTTCCTTCTGTATGCTCAGGTTCCACTGTTCCACGTAAGGAATGGTGTAGCGCAGCGGCCAACTGCGGATCTGGGCCGTCGCCTTGGGGTCGAACTTGTAAGCCGCCGGGTCGGGAGGCGAGGGACGTGCCGGGAGTTTCCCGCTCAGCGGAATGGTGCTGGATATGTTGAGCTGGTCGCTGGTGATGTCGTAACCGCCGAAGCCGACGAACGGCGGGTTGTTGGTCATGCGCTGGCTCACGCCGAAGGCTTCGTCCTGGGCGTAGAAGATGCCGGCGCCGCCGCGGACCACCATCGACTTCGGTGCTTTCCAGGCGAAGCCTACACGCGGCGCGAAGTTGTTGCGGTCGGCGGCCTGGATGGTTCGCGGCAGGCGCGAGTCGCCGGCCATAACATACTGGCCATAGAGCGGGCTTGAGCCGTCGATCACCAGGTTGGCGAGGCGGTTGTTGTCGTCCCAGTACGGGCTGGTGATCTCATAGCGCAGGCCCGCATTGAGCGTCAGGCGCGGCGTGATGTTCCAGTCGTTCTGCACGTAGAAATAGTAATTGCGGGTGCGTTCTTTCGAGTCGGAAGGCGTGCCGACGGTGATGGAGTTGGGAATGCCGAGCAGCAGGTCGGCCACCGAACTGCCGCTTCCGGGGCGCCGCTGCGGGTTCTGGGTGAAGACGCCGGTGAAGCCGAAGGAGCCGCGCCCGCTGAGCGTCGCGAAGGTGGGGGCATGGATTTCCTGGAAGTCGAAACCAACCCGGGTGGTCATCTTGCCGTGGACGATCGACAGGTTGTCGGAGAAGTTATAGACGTAGGAGTTCTTGCGCACCGGCACGTTATCGAAGTTGGCGGGCCGGGCGCCGATGCCGGCGTATCCGCTGATATTGATGGTGGGCATACTGGACTTGGTGGTGGGAGCCAGGGCGCCGGGGATGAGATCTTCCAGCGGCTCCGTGGCATCCTGCTCCAGTCCGACGTTGTTGTAGGCGAACCGCGACTCATTCACGATGGCATTGGAGAGGATGCGGGTATAGCCCAGGCCGAGGCTGCGCGCCGGGACGTCGCGCGTGACGCCGGTCTGCGCGCCCAAAGGCAACAGGGGCAGCGCGCTGAAGGCGGCCTGATCGATGGACCAGCGCGCGAAGACCGTATCATGGTCGCTGACGCGGATGTCGCCGCGGACGGTGGCGTTGTGGGTGCGCGTGGCGCCCAGCGGATTGTTGAAATAGTTGATGCTGCCCGGCTGGTTGGGGTCGGGGTAACGGCTGACCAGGCCCCCTCCCACTTTGTCGAAACGGGCCGCCGGAATGGTGTTGTTGGGGAAGAGATCGCGGATGGAGCCCGTTCCCGCCGGATTGGCCCGGGTGGTGAGGGGATCGAAGACCTGCACGGCGAACACGCCGTTGCGCTCCTGCGCCAGTGGCACCACACCGCTTGCCGTGCTGCCCTGGCTGATGTGGGAACGCTGGTAGGCGGTGTGCCACCAGGCGCGATTGCGGATGATGCGCCCGCCCAGCGAGCCGCCGAACTGGTGCTCGACGAACAGCGGCTTGGGGGCCGAGGCGGGCAGGAAATAGTCGCGGGCATCCAGGGCGCTGTTGCGCAGGAATTCGAATGCCGAGCCATGCAATTCGTTGGCGCCGGAGCGCGTGACCACGGTCACCACGGCGCCGGCGGAGGCGCCGTACTCGGCCGAGTAGTTGCTGGTTTGCACTTTGAACTCGGCCACCGCCTCGAGCGAAGGCCGCATGGCGTCGCGGGCGCGGTTGTCGAGGCCGCGCAGGTAATTCTGGTTGCGCGCGCCGTCCAGCAGAAAGGCGTTCTGCAATCCACGGTTGCCGTAGGCCGAGAAAGTCTGGTCGCGCGTGCGCGAATTGGGCACCGTGCCGGCCGTGAGATTGCCCAGTTGCAGGTAGTTGCGTCCGTTTAGGGGAAGTTGCTGCATGGTGCGTTCGTCGATGGCTTGGCCGACGGTGTTGGTGGTCTGCTCCAGCAGTTCGACGCTGGCGCTGACGGTGACGGATTCGCTGGCGGCGCCCACCTCCAGCGAGAGCCGCAGGCTGAGCACGTCGTCCACGCGCAGCACGATGCCCGAGCGCACCAGTTTCTTGAATCCGGCGGCCGAGGCCTCCACCACGTAAGTCATGGGACGGATGAGCGGGGCGGCGAAAGCGCCGTCGGCGCCGGTGGAAATCTCGCGCACCACCTCGCCGGTCTCGGCGCCGATGAGGCGAACCTGCGCGCCCGCCACCATCGCGCCCGAAGGGTCCTGCACCGTGCCTTCAATGGTGCCGGAGGAAGTCTGCGCCTGGAGTGCCGCGGCCAGGCACAAAATCAACGACGAAATCCTGAACCTCATAGTGGTAAACTATATCACACAGCCGCTATCCGAGGCGCCCACGAACCACACTTCGCTGCAATTCAGATACGGGGGGCGTTGGTACACTGGGAAGTCCTGGTCAAGGGGCCGTGGTGAAAGCCGCAAACGCGTCGGCGGAGACAGTCCGGACTCTCCGCCTCGCTGTAGTTCCCGCCGCGCAGCAGGATCAGTTCCGGCCCAGCGGAGCCGAGCGCTGCCGGGAGTCTCGGAAAGTCCAGGTCCGCGGTGACGATTACCCGGCCGTTGCCGGCTGCAAAATGCAGAATCTCCGAGTCGGGACTCCGGTGCATGAAGACGTCGTTCGTATGCGCGGCATCGTGGCCTTCGGCTCGCAGCCACTGAGCCGGTTCCGGCGACAGGGGCATATCGACGAAGAATCTCACCGGCTCAGCTCAATCGTCTCGTCTTCGGAAAGGTCCGCCGCATAGCGCGAGGCTTCGTCGATGTGGGCCGCTTCAAGGTAGGGACAGGCCTTCAGAATCGATTCCCTGGTCTCCCGGGCCGCCAGCAGACCGAGGAGGCGCGAGACCGGGAAGCGCGGATTGCGGATACACGGCTTGCCGGCCGCCACCGCCGGGTCAACCGTAATTCGCTCGAAGCGCATGAAGAGAGTCCCCTCCAATCATGGCGCGCGCGCGAAGCGGCGTCTGACACTCGCGGCCACGCCGGACGGTGGCGCCGGCCAGGCCGGGTTCGGGCCAGAACAGCCTACCGGACCCTTTCGTCCTTTTCGACTTTGCCGTCGCGGACGTGGATGACGCGATGGGCGTGGACGGCGATGTCGTGCTCATGGGTGACCAGCACGATGGTGTTGCCCTGCTGGTGGAGCCGCTCGAACAGTCCCATGATTTCGTTGCCGGTGGCCGAGTCCAGGTTTCCGGTAGGCTCGTCGGCCAGCAGAATCGAAGGATTGTTCACCAGGGCGCGGGCGACGGCGACACGCTGGCGCTGGCCGCCCGAAAGCTCGTTCGGCTTGTGGTACATGCGCTGCTCCAGGTCGACGTTGCGCATCGACTGGCGGGCCATCTGCAGGCGGGTGTCCGACGAGATGCCGGAGTAGATCAGCGGCAGCTCGACGTTGTGCAGCGCGGTGGCGCGAGGCAGCAGGTTGAAGGTCTGGAAGACGAAGCCGATCTCCTTGTTGCGGATGCGCGCCAGTTCGTCGTCGTTCATCGAGCTGACCAGCCGGCCGTTGATGTAGTACAGGCCCTTGGTGGGCGTGTCCAGGCACCCGATCAGGTTCATCAGCGTCGATTTTCCGGAACCGGACGGACCCATGATGGCGACGTATTCGCCCCGGTGGATCTCGATGTCCACGCCCGACACGGCATGGATCTCGGTGTCACCCATGATGTACGTCTTCCACAGGTCGTAGGTCCGGATGACGACCCCGTCCCGCTTCAGTTGTTCGCCGAGCTCAACCGCTTCGTCGACTTCTTTGGTCATGCGTTCTTCTCTTCCTTCAATTGTCTCACCTGGCGCGGGCCGCCGCCAGATCAGCTCTCGGTCTTGACCGGAGCCTTGTTGTCGACCTTGACTCTGGCCTCGTTTCGCAGGGTGCGGATAATCTTGTAGCTGCCGGTGATGATCTCGTCGTCTTCCTTCAGGCCGCTCAGAACTTCGATGTCGGTTGCGCCCGTGATCCCGGTTTCAACCTTCCTGAAGGCCGCCTTCTCGCCCTGAATCACGAACACGCCCTGGATCTCTTCCTTCTTGGCCTTCTCGGCCGCCGGGTCGAGCTTGGCTGCCGCCTGCACGCCGCTCTTCTTCTGGTCCTTGGCCGGAGTCTCCAGGTCGCCCCTCTGCCGCACGGTCAACGCCTGGATGGGGATGCTCAACGACTTCTGACGGGTGGCGGTGGTGACTTTCGCCGTGCAGGACAGCCCGGGCCGGACCTCCTCGGGCGGGTTGTCCAGGGCGATGACCACCTTGAAATCCTTCGCTTCCTGGCTCGATATGGCGCTCTGCGAGGCGGCCAGGCCGGTCGACCGCAAAATGGCCGTATTTCCGATTTCGATCACGTGCCCCTTGAAGGTCTTGTTGGGGATGGCGTCGATGGTGATGTCGGCCACCTGCTGTAGTTTCACGTTCACGATGTCGGTCTCGTCCACCTTGACCTCGGCGGTGATCAGCGACATGTCGGCGATGGTCATGATCAGGCTGCTCGGCGAGTTCTGGATGCCGGGAACCACGGTCTCCCCGACTCGCACCGGGAGATTGGTGATCATACCGTCGATGGGCGCGACGGCCATTGTGCGCCGGAGCACGTCCGTGGCGCGGTTCAATGTCGCCTGGGAAACCGCGATGCGCTTCTGGGCACCGGACAACTGGCTGGCCACCTGTGACCGCTGGGCGCGAAGTTGCAGGATGCGCGACTCGGCCTCGCGGACGCTCGCCGCCGCCGAATCGGTTTCCGCCCTGCGCTGGTCGAATTCCTGTTTGGCGATGAGCTTCTCCTCAAACAACTTCTGTGACCGTTCGAAGTTCAGCTTCGCGCGCGTCTCGTCGGCTCGCGCGCGTTCCAGCGAAGCCTGGGCCGTCCGCGAATTCTCCTCGGCCACCCTGAGCGCCGCTTCGGCGGAAGCCGATTCGGCCTCGGAGGAGCTCAGGGAGGCCTTCTGCGCCGCCACTTCCGCTTCCTGTTGCACCGATTCGAGTTTGGCGAGCAACTGTCCCTTCCTCACCCGGTCGCCTTCCACGACCAGGATCTCGGTGATTCGCGCGATGTTGCCCGCGTTCCCTATGTTGATGTAATTACGTGGCTTAATCTCACCCGAGGCGGTCACCAGCGACACCAGATCCTGGCGCACCACCTTCCCCGTCTGAACGGTCACCACGCCACGCTGGTTAAACTTGACGCTCGCGAAGATCCCGCCGGCGACGATGAGAACGAGGGCAAGAATCAGAACAATCTTCCACTTGCGCTTCACTAGTGCTCACTCCCTCTTATTTCAGACGCTAATCGAAGGGCAAAAGTTCGCGAATTCGCTCCGGCAAGATTGTTAAGACGACAGAACCCTGCCAAAGGAAACATGCGGCACGCAATTTGGCGCGCGGCCGCTACCTGCAAGAAATCGGGCCGGATATATCCGACCCCTACAACGTCACCCGTTCGGGCTGGATATGCCCAGCCCCTGCGACGGCACCCGGTGGGGCTGGGCCGCCCCCCACCCTGGCACGCGCACGGTTCGGATACATCCGACCCGCTGTCACACGCTCCGGACGGCCGCTCCGCTAAACCGCCTCCGCGAAGAAGTTGCCCATCTGCCGAAATTTGTCGTAGCGCTGGTCGACCAGTTGTTTGGCCGTGAGCGGCGTCAATTCATCCAGGCTCTTGCGCAACTGCTGGCGAAGCGACTCCGCGGCCTGGTCCCAGTCCTCCTGGGCGCCGCCGGGCGGCTCGGGCACGATCGTGTCGATCAAGCCCAGCCGGTGCAAATCCGGCGCGGTCAACTTCAGCGCAGCCGCGGCCGGTTCGGCCTTCCCCGAGTCGCGCCAGATGATGGCGGCGCAGCTTTCCGGGGAAATCACGCTGTAGATGGCGTTTTCCAGCATCAAGACCCGGTTGCCCACGCCCATGGCGAGCGCGCCGCCGGAACCGCCTTCCCCGATGACGACCACCACGATCGGCGTCGCCAAACGGGCCATCTCCCGAATATTCAACGCGATGGCTTCGGCCTGTCCGCGTTCCTCGGCGTCCATGCCGGGGTAAGCCCCCGGAGTGTCCAGCAGGGTGATCACGGGCCGCCCGAATTTCGCCGCCATCCGCATGACACGCAACGCCTTCCGGTAGCCCTCCGGCTTCGGCATTCCGAAGTTGCGCAGCAGCTTCTGTTTCGTGTCCCGGCCCTTCTGCTGGCCCACCACCATGACCGGCCGGCCTTCAAAAAACGCCCAGCCGCACACGATGGCTGTGTCGTCGGCAAAGCCGCGGTCGCCATGGATCTCGTGAAAATCGGTGAACAGCCGCTCGATATAGTCGAGGGAATGCGGCCGCTTGGGGTGCCGCGCCATCTGGACCCGCTGCCAGGAGGGATGCTTTTCGGGCTCCTGCTGGATCGCTTGCAGCTCCTGCTCGAGCTGGTCGATCCTGGATTCCCCGCCGGTTGAGGCCGCCTGTAGCCCGGCAATCTCCCGCTCGAGCTCTTCAATCCTGCGTTGTGCTTCCTGACTGTCCATGCAAATACCAGGATACCGCGCCGGTGGGATGGCCATCAGGCTGTGTTGCTTCACAGCCTGATGGCTAATGCCGCATAGTTTTGACTTCTTGGGGGGCAGGCGGTTTCGCCTGCCTCTTGTGGGCTCGATGACTTGGCGGGCCAAAGGGTAATGCCGCATACTTTTGCCTTCTTGTGGGGCAGGCGCTTTCGCCTTCCTCTTGTGGGTTCAATGACTTGGCAGGCCAAACGGCCTGCCCCACAGGGGGCAGGCACGAAAAGTATGCGGCATTAGGCCAACGGGCCTGCCCCACTGAGGGCTGATACGAAAAGTATGCGGCATTGCCCTACAGCCCGCGGCCCGGCGGCGCCCGGGATGCGGTATGGGTTGGTCTTCGAGAGTGTCCCCGTCCGGACTCACCGGCCTCTCTTGAAAATTTCCGTAGTTCAGGCCGCCCATGGCGCCCCCTGGTCCCGGAAGTTCGTTGAGCCCTGGAGGGTGGCCTTCAGGCCGCGCTTGGCTTTAGCCAAGCCAGCGCCGCCGGTTGCAGGCTGCCCAGTGTCCGAATCGTTTATTTTCATGGTCAGGGGTGACGCATCGCGCCATGGTGCCGACTGTCCCCAGGATTTGCTCCCACGTTCTCACCGGCAACCACCACAAATTGCATGCCTGCCGGAAGGCCGTGCGCCGAGAAATCGCGGCCTGCCATCGCCACATCCTTCCGATCCTCTCCGCCACACCCCCAAGCCGGTCTGGCGATTCTTCGGCTCGTGGATCCGGACCGTTCGGCCAGGGCTGGCCCCCTCCGAACACGTCGCCGCCATCGCCCTCCGCGATGCTCTCCCGGAAGTTCCCGCAACTGCCGCCAAAACCTGAATCGCCGTGAAATTCATCCGCACCCGCCTTGAACTGTCCGGAGCCGAACGAACCAGCCTGTACGCCGTCAATACGACTTCGCCGCGACACACGGCGCGATGTTTTTGACAACCAGGCACGAATATGCTGTAATACCCACCGGCTCGTGTCTTCATATTGGCCTCGTAGAGGTGAAAGGAGACCTGCGATGCGCCTGCTCCGCGCCTTAGCCGAGCTGCTGGTCTTGAGCCTGCTCGTATTGCTGTTCGCCACGCCCGCCCGTGCGGAAGAGGGTGAGTGGCAGTTGACCTTTTCGGCGATCAGCAAACTTCTGGACAACAACGACAACTTTTCACGGGACGGCCGGTTCCTGGTCTATGACACGCGGGACACGGTCGCAACCGGGATCGGCGGCAGTATCGCCATCATGAAAGTGTCTGTCACCTCGGGTCTGGAGAACTTCCTGTATGCTCCCACTCCGGTGATGTACGGCACGGGCGGCTCCGCCCCCGGTGTGGCAGCGGTCTCGTTCAGCCCCCTGGCCGACGAGACCATCTTCATTCACGGGCCGCTGGTCAGCGAGGTTCCCGCACTCGGCTTCTACGGCACCACCAACCGCCGCGGCGGCGTGGCGCCGGGCGACGGCGCGGGCGACATCCGGTTCCTGGATTGCCGCGACGTGACATCCGCCACAACCACGCCGGGCGCGCACCGCGGCGGGACTCACCGGCACGAGTACAGCGTCGACGGCAAGCGCATCGGTTTCACTTACGACGACCATCTGCTGACGCAGTATGGCCGCACCATTGGCGTGCTCCTGCCGCACCTCAAAGCTCCCTGCGGGGTCTCGCACTGGGCCGCCCTCCTCGTTCCGGTGGTTCCGGCCAGCGCCTCCAAGCCCGGGGACATTGAAAGGGCGGCGGACGATTCGTGGGTCGGCGCCAGCGCGCTCATGCGGGGGTTCATCGGCAACGTGAAGGAAGAAGACGGCAAGATCATGAGTTCGTTGTTTGTCGTTGACCTGCCCGAGAACGTGGACATAACGACCTCGGATTCGGGCACGCTCAGCCGGCCCATGGCGCCGCCCAAGGGCACAACCATCCGCCGGCTGACCCGTACACCGGCGGCGGGCATCGTTCGCGGCTCGCTCGACGGCACGCGCATCGGCTACTTCGCCACGCCGGCCGGCGGATCGCGCCAGGTCTTCCTTGTCAACTCGAAAGGCTCCGACCGGGATCCGAATCCCGAGATGCGGCCCATCCAGGCGACCACTCTCGAGAAAGGAGCAACCGGGGGCCTGAGATGGCACCCGTCCGGCAATTCCATCGCCGTGATCGGCGACAACGGGATTGCCGCCGTCTGTGTAAAACCCGGTCCGCTGTTCGGCAAGTCGCACTGGCTGACCCAGCACGGCTCGACAACTCCCGCCGCCGACGCGCTGGTCTGGTCGCGGGATGGAACCCGCCTCGCCTTCAACCGGCGCGTGCCGACCTACGACAGCGGCGGGAAGCTCGTGAAGGACGCCGGCGGCAACGATTTCCGTCAGATCTTTTTGACCAGTTTCCCGGATGCCAACCGCAACGGAATCGCCGACCCCA
>Ga0315288_10013957_pt1 | contig 10043 bp, 20 predicted proteins | sample YL17G11_20_MG_FD_203454 | JGI IMG/M metagenome (GOLD analysis project Ga0315288, IMG submission 203454) | Sediment microbial communities from Yellowstone Lake, YNP, Wyoming, USA - YL17G11_20 | ecosystem: Environmental > Aquatic > Freshwater > Lake > Sediment | place: USA: Wyoming | collected... | reverse complement strand
GTTTGTTTTCAAGTTAGAATCAAAGTGATAAAAAAAGTAATGGTGAGGGAAACCAACTAGTCAATCTAGTCAAGCGACTAGATCCAAAAATATCATCACAGAGATAAATGACTAGATTGACTAGTTTGTTTTCAAGTTAGAATCAAAGTGATAAAAAAAGTAAAGGTGAGGGAAACATACTAGTCAATCTAGTCAAGTGACTAGATCCAAAAATATCATCACAGAGATAAATGACTAGATTGACTAGTTACTTTCAAAGTGGATCAATCTAGTTTTGAAATTTCCAAAAAAAATCATTTTTTGGTAGGTCGGGATATCCGAGCTCTGGTCCACCAGGCTGCAGAGTCTTTCAGACCTTAAAATTTTAAGATCATGAATTTTGGCGATCGCAGGAAGTCAACTACTTTTAAAAAACAGTGCGGACTTGAGAAGGACAACATCTCAGCTCAGCTGCAGTTTGGGGGGATACAATCATACGCGACCGATCGAGATCTGCCAACAGAACGAAGATATGGGGCTCACTTCTCGGAGATTACCCCCGCGGGCAGGTTTCGCACCCGGAATCTACATTCTTCTACATTCTCCACTGGAAATAAGTATCCGGGATCCGCTTTGAGGCCTCCCTGGTGCAGGTCCTCCAGGATGGCCCGCATTTCTCCGCGTTGAACATTTCACAGGATTCTGCGTCACAATCCAGTTCACATTTCTCCGATAAAAAAACACAATAATCATCTGCGTTCGTATCTGCAAAATCCCGGATTGTTATGCCGAAATTACCGGCGATATTCTTTATATTTTCCGGGAGTGATAATGTCCGATCAATCTCCGCAGCAACATCTATTTGTTCCGGGTCTAATCCGTGATCTGATAAATATTGCTGGATTTTATAAATTTGTAATTGTATGTTCATTTTTGTCATGTTTTGCTATGTACCCATGAGCCACAGTATACAAAATCGCCTGGCGCATATATGCCAGCACTCAGTACCTCGATGAACCATGGCACGATGGGATGATCTAAGCTTGCACCAGTCAGTACAACATACTCGCAGAATTGCCCGACACCATATGCATTCCACACGATAGTAACCATCTGAATAGGAGAATATATATCCACCCATTGTATATCAGTTACCTAAGCACACGGCTGGCACAGTGCCGGAGTCATGATCCGTAACTGTTCTTGCCCTCAGCTGGGGCGTAGTAAGTCGCTGTGCGAGCAAAGAGTGTGCGAAACACGCAGAGTATCTACCTCTGAAATTCCCCAATCGGGGACTTCGCAGAATAGGTATTCTAGGGCTGTATAAGGCTTATTTTGCCGAATACTGCCTAATATATCGTCCGTTTTCACACTCATCGAGGTGAGGTAATTGAATATACATACTGGAAGTCAGGAATCTACGAGATCGGTGTTGAAATACGGGATATCAGATTTGCGGGAATGGATCTTTGTCCTACGGTGCCGGCGGATCTTATCCACCATGAAACGACGGGGTGCTGAATGAAGACCGCCACGTGCGGAGCTGACATGATCACCCTGCAGGATGGCCGGACACTGTTATCCGTACAGTATTGCCATGGGGACGATTGCAAGGAATATCCTTGTACTCAGGTCCGTAAATGGGCGAAACGGCACAGGGTCCTGGACGTAGTCAAAGCCAGCGGTAAAACGAAGGTGTGTGCGTGACGCTGGATTTGGATAAACTGATTTCTGATCTAGAGGAGTTTTCAGTCATTATGAATCGTCTGGGGATACCATGCCGGGTGACATTCGTGGTCCCTGCAGCACCAGGACCTGTACAGGTCCCTCATCAGGATCACACTATCAAAATGGAAGTAAAGGAAGTCACCCAGGAGAAAAAGACGCAGTGGGTACCAAACGTAGCAGAACGTAGCCCGGCACCATCACCGGGCTTGAAAAATAAAAAACGGGTAAAACCTGGTAAATTGATAAAGTGCCTGTTCTGTGAGCGGTCAATGGACCGGCGGTCCCTTCATCAACACATCAGGAAAGGACACCAGGACAAGTACGATAAGGAAGCTGTGACCCAGTATATCAGGGGTGAAAGTGAGATCGCCATCCAGGGTATTGACCAGGATCTCCTGCAGGCTGTACCTGATGCAAGGCCCCGAACCCGGGGTGATCCTAAGGAGCTCGCACCCGGACCGGCACCAGGTCCTGCAGCTGAGATCATTTCCAAAATGCACGTGAAAACCATCAAGCAATACAAAGGGATACCAACCGGCATGATCGGTGTGGTCCGTGAACGGTTTAAGAACTTTGCCGAAGTCAATTTCGGAAAGTCCGGATACTGCATGATGCCCGTGGGCAGCCTGGAGGCTGTATGAGCAAATACCCGGCCGGCTACAGGGTGATCGAGGAAGGGAAATGCCCCCGGGAACCCCGGTCAGCTTTAGGATGTATGTTTTGCACTGAGGGCCACATGACAGAGTGTCATCAGGGGATGGACTGCTACGAGGCACAATGCGATCACCTGCTGCAGAGCAACGGGGTGCTGTGATGAAATGCTCTTATCTTCACATTCCACTCGCAGCTCATAGTGATCTCGATGATTGCACACTCCCTGCCGGTAAGGATTGTCCATACCCTGAAATGTCCTGTTACGACACAGATTTGGTTAATCCTTATAATGAAGATGGGGAGCCGGTTGGGGTTGGTAGTCGTGAGGTGCCCGTATGATCGTACCGGATTGGATCGTCCTTATCATCGCATTGGCGGCTCTCCTGATGTCGTTCTGGTCAGTGCATATCGTGTGGCTCAGCTATCGAAGCACAATAAGATTACATAATCTTGTTGTGCACTGGCTGAAGGAAAGCAGGGGGAAATGATGGCCCCCTACACACCGGCGCTTTACATACCCCGTGTTGAGGAGTGCCGGCAGCGGGACGGGGTCTTCTGTAAAATATTTAAGATGTCGTGTGCGATGGTGCACCTCAACTTGCATCCGGACCGGTGTCCGATTCAATTAAGGCAGGTGTTGCTATGATTCAACAGCGCAGTATTAACCGGAATATCCGGTCCGTCGTACTCCGGTACCTCCAGGGATGCATGCCCGGGACCCGTATCAATGCTGCAGTGTTGGCCCGCCAGCTCTCGGACCGCGATCGCGTGTTCCTGGTGGGTACGGTAGCGGAAATTCTTCGAAAACAGAAGGACCTGCGATTCGATTCCATAAACGATTACCTGGTTATCTGAGGAGGCCCTGACCTAATGCCGCTCTGGATTAATCCGTTTATCTGGCTGGCTGTTTTCATCACCGGATTGACGGTGATCGCGTTGTGGCTGGCATGCCGGGCAAACAAACGGCTGGAGGGAAAATACGGGTAAATCAAGCCCAAAACTCCAATCGCTAGCGCAAAAAATGCTTGGATTGTGGAAATGCTTATAAAGACAACGTCGGAAAACGAGTGCCTAAAAATCGTGCTACGAAGGATCGTGTTCGTGTGATTGAGAATGAGAGAAAGATGAAGATCTACATTGAGTATATGATGAACGGCAATGCTGTAATTATCAAGCCGCCCTCAGTCCCCAGGATCATTTCAACCAGGGCCTGTCTTCACTGTGGAAACTCGTACCAGATCAATATCCCGTACGAAGATTGCGTGCCCGGGAACAGGGACCTGTGTGATAGTTGCTTAATTAAGAGGGTGAAGTTGTGAAGTTTGTAATTTGTAAGAGGTGTGGACGTGCCTGGTATACGGAAGTCACCAAGTATTCGGTAACCTGTTCCCGGTGTAAGTCACAAGTACTTACCGGATTTACAGGAGTTTTGACTCCTTCTTCTTCTTCTTCTTCTTCTTCTTCTTCTTCCGGACTAGCTCCGGAGCTAGCTCAGCAAAAAAAATCCGATCTTAATAAGGGTGGAACATGACAAAAATCCGAAAACATGTTTGGGTGGATTCAAATTTAGCACTGATGCTCGATGATAAGGGTATAGATTTATCAGCTTTTTTGCATCTTGCCATGGCAGGATTCCTTGATGTCCCTGAGGACCCAACAGTGAAATTGTTGCGGGAAAATATGGAAATGACTGTGGACCGGGTCCGGGCCGGGTATTTAAAGGCGGTCCGGGACCGGTCCACTGAGCTAGGGGTAGCTCAAACTGAGGAGGACATCAAAAAAGTTAAGCAAAATGAGTTAACTCAAAAACTCACGGACCTGGGTAAAAAGCTGCAGCGCACCAGCTGCTACCCGAAAATCCTTGAGGCCCTGAAGACCATGGACTCGGAGGCCTGGTGCTGGGATCGCGCACTTGAGGAACTTAACTCCATGAATGGTGACCAGTACGAGATCCACGAGCTGTGGAATCTTGCAATCGAATGGTACCGGAAATGTCCGGTACCTCAACCATAATTCACGTGTTTTTCTTCATTTTTTCGCATTATGCAGTATTCGGACTATGCAAACCATGCATTAATATGCATGGCAGTAATATTGAGCACTAATGGTCTGTAAAGGGTGCGGGCAGGACAAGCCCCTGATGAGGTCCGGCCTCTGTTCCCGGTGTATGGATCAAAGAAAAATTAACAAACGAATAGGATTGAGTACTATGGGTTTTTTCGACAGATTCAACCAGGAAGCCGGAATCCAGAATCCTCCTGCAGTGCAGGACCCAAACCAGATCGGCATGACGGACGTCCCGATCGGGATTCAACAGATGGGAAACGCGATCAAGAGTTTTATGCCGATGATAGAAGATATCACGGGCCTCACTCGGAAGGAGATCACCAAGGAGATCACCCTCACACTCCTGAAAACAGGACTTAAGGGAAACAATCTCATCGATATCCTCACGGGCCTGGCGAACCCGAAACCCACGCCCCAGGCGAAGATCATCACGATGTTCAAGACTGCAGTAATCTACGTGCCGTTATTCGTCGCCCTGATGGGGGGGACCGTGATCTTCCTGATCTTCCTGGCGAAACTTTTGTGGGCGATGACATGAGCAGCGGTTTAGACATGCTTGGAGAGGGTATAGAATTTATGAAATCGGCTCTGGTCATTTATATCCTTTTTAAGGGGTTCGATTTGCTATTTGCCGCTCTTGACGCACGGAGGATTACACCATGAAGACGTCAAAGACCATCGCGGATGTGGTCCGGGTGGGTGTCTGTGTGGACCGGGACAGGGTCCCCTGCAAACAAGCTCAGGACTACCTGGCAAGGAAAGGATTGATTTGCAAGGCCCATAGCGCCCCGAAGAAGCATACCCGGAAACGAAAGAAAAAAGGGTTTTGGGAATTGTTTCTTTCCTGGTTTATCTAATTATTACTACCAGTAATATTTTATCCGTCGTAGAGGGGTCTGGAAATCCGCTTTTTCCCGGTCGAGTGATATTACCACCAGTAATACTTTATAGCTGCGATGCATTGATGCAAATTAAATACCTGGATGCAGGTATTGGGAAACATTCTATGGCTCGAAAGAAAGGAAAAATCGTCTGCACTCCGAAGCAGCGGGCAAAAATGCCGCAGATCTGCCGGAAAGGTAAGACGAGAAAACGGAAAGGAGGAAAGAAATAATGATTGGAAAACTAACGAAATACGCTCCGATCGCTGCACTCCTGGGATATGCGGCCGTCTACAGCTCAAAGGGATGGCAAAATGTCACCAAGGATCTGCAGGCATTTGCTGCGGACCCAATCGGAAAGCTCCAGGCAAAATGGCAGAACATTGCCATTGCCGTAGTTGCCGGGATTGCCATCGGTTTCATCAAGAAATCAGGGCTCCCACGGGAGATCAAAGTTATTCTTCTCCTGATTGCATATGCGATCATCGGCTATGAGATCGCTCTCACAATCGATCCACCGTACGGGAACGGGAATGGTATGGTATCGCCATCCGCAAACCGGTATGCTAACGGAGGCTCGTAATCATGTTGGACATGATTGCGTTCTATGAAGTGCGCGCTGCTGTTGTATATCCGGCATATCAGAATACTGCCGGATTGGCTGACCAACACGTAACCGTACTGGGTGATAACATCACCGTGCCGGATGTCTGCAATAAGATTATCGGTGTTTACTGGGGAGCTGCCCTAACAGCACTCGCCGTTCCGGTCAGATTAGCGCAACTCGCATCACCCTCGCTCATGCCGAGACTTGAAATTGGAGCGGTTGATTCACAGGTTACCGGTGCCGGTGTCGAATACCCGGGAGCCGGTGCGCTGCCGTTGTCGTCAGCAATCTGTTATAACGACTTCAAGGAAGCACCGATCCCGCTCATACCAGGTGAATCGTTGCAAGCACTTTCAGCAACACAGGCAGCGTCCGCAGTTGAAACAAACCGGATTCTTGTGTTCCTAACGGACGGACAGATTGACAAAATGCCGGCCGGGGTTCGTATCAGGACTATAGCGGCTGACCTCGCTGCTCCTGCCGTGGCTAACGTCTGGACACCATCAGCCGTTGTATTCCGTCAAGCACTTGACGCCGGGAAATATGCCGTCGTCGGTATGAAGGCTGTTGGTGTCACGATGACCGCTATGCGGCTCGTATTTGGTAATCAGGGCGCGCGCCCGGGTGTGATCGGGAACAATGGTGTTCTTGGCCCGCTCGGTCAGGAAAACATCGCTGCCGGACTATTCCGGTACGGCCGGCTTGGTGTCTGGGGAACATTCACGCACACCAACCCGCCAACGGTTGAAGTGCTCTGCCAGGCAGCAGACGCTGCTGCAACAATGTTTGTCTATCTTGATGTGGTCAAGATCGGATAAACCGGGGGGTAATCATGGCGCGTGAACCCTCACAAAAACTCGTCGATTACGGAATAATCGCCGGTATAGCACTGGCGGCTTATTTCGTATGGACGGCGTTTTTTAAAAAAGAAGCGCCGAAGCAATGTCCGCCCGGTCAAACTGCTGTCAACCCGTGCGAAGGTCAAATGGGTTGGCCGGCGTTCCTCTGCAACCTCGGAAGGAACGTCACGGGTGCATTCCTGGACTGTAAACCGGATACTACACCCGGATTAGATGTCTGCCCGGCCGGTTCGATTTTAGAAGGAGGTATCTGCAAACCTGTTAACGTACCAGTCGTTCCATTACCCCGTGATACGTTTGGATGTTTAATGGGTACTCAACGGTGGTGTCCAATCGATGAAAAGTGCATGGATATAGCACGCTCATGCACTCCTGATCCGGCGCTGATACCATCACCCGGCCCATGCTATGAATGGTCACCAACGTTTCATAAATGGCTCTATTCACCATCCATGCCCGGCTGTGAATCAATGATCACCTGCCCGGACGGTTCGGAGCATTACCCGGGAAACTGCCCGGTAAAAATTCCGAAATGCGCAGAATCAGAGTGCATCCCCGGAACGTTAGTGTGCGTTGACGGTATATCGAAAATCTGCGTGCCGCTCGGGGCTGGCTGTGAAGACCGGGGATTTTGGACAACCACTACGATCGACCTCTGCAAATTACAGTCACAAATTGTTGATTGCTCATGCGGCAAGGTTGATTTAAACAACCCGCCCGGAAATACCTGTGAGAAGGCGTGCGCCGGATATGTCGCACCCGGTGCATGTAAAAAGAACATGTGGGATGCCATGCGCAGCTGCGGGCAAACCCTGCCGGGAAAATCGTTTAACCTTTCAAAAGAGGGATGCGAAAACAACAACGGTGTTGGGAATTGTTATCCCACTAACGGCGGATGGGGAAATGCCGCGCAAGTGAATTATAACAACTGCTTAAAGGCAGCGTGCGGGTGGTAAAAATGGGAAGTGTATCAGAATTTATCAGGAAAAAATACGGGGCTCGTTGTAGTTTCCCGGACCCGGTGATTGTCGTGCTGAATGCAGGCGCGGCAGTCCAGATTCTTCCGAACAATCCGAACCGGTTTGCATGGACGATTCAGAACATGGGCGCAGCCATTGCGTATATCTCGCCCCGGCCTGATGTCGGTCCACTGCTCGGTATCCAACTTGCAGCGGTTGGCGGACTGATTGGGTTTGATGCTGATGTAGACGGCCCGATCCCAACACACGACCAATGGGGTATCGGCGCCGGTGCGACTACGTTGGTTGTGTGGGAAGTCATAGGCGGGTGATGGTATGCGATACTACGTACCGATCTCCGTCCAGACGCTGAACACCAATATTAATGCCGATTTGGATTTGGGTGCGGCGCACGGAATAAAAACAGACTGGATAGAGAATACGAGCGGAGGTAGTCCGCTCGTACATCGCACCGGCGCATCTCGTGTCTGCCAGGCTGTAGATAACCTCAATTTTTCGATATACGGAGGGCAATTCGGCGCTGAACACGGAGCGTGTATCATTCTCACAGGTTCAACGGCGATAGGAGCCGGGTCGTTTTATTCGTATGTTCCTAATGCGGCGGCGGCGGCCGGTGTACCCATGTTTGAAATTTTAGGCATAACCGACACGCCATTTCTGAACATGCTCGGACACCGGATAACAGGACTTGCGCAAGCCACAACCGCAATGGACGCCGTACCGTTAACCGCAATCTGGCAGGCGTGGACACCAACATTAACATGGACAGGCGGCACACCGGCCGGGCTGACGACTGTGGCGCGATACTGCCAGATCGGACGCACCGTATTTTTCTCATTTCAAACGTCATCAGCAGATTCAAACGCTTGCACAAACCTGACAATTTCTCTCCCGGTTGTGTTCACATCTGCAATGGTCTGGATGGTTGCTGCTTCTGAAAAATACGGGCCGGCGGGTGCAACATACTCACCACTTGCAGCATACGCCGATGCATCAGACGACTTGATTCACTTCTTTGATTTCAAAGCAGCAACCGATAACCAAGCAGTAGCGGTTTTCGTAACCGGGTTTTATGAGGTGTGAGGTGGATGTAGATGGAAATTGATACTTTGCTCGTCCTGGTCGGGTTGGTGCTCGCAATGAATGCGCCATTCTACATTATGAGTCTCCAGAGTTACCGCACGATCGCCTGGATCCGGGCTAACTGCCCGGCGTGCATTGGAAGTGGTTTTAATGGTGGAAACAACTGAACTCGATCCTTATGACGGCCCGGGCGAGAGGAAAGAAATCTTTACTTTCTATTCCGGGCCGTTTTCAACCTGGCGGGAGATTCATATTAGCATCCGTGCGATCGCTGCAGGGCTTCGGGCCGGGCAGTTAGCGCAGGTCCCTCCGTGTCCGGCCATGTGGCTGGATGAAGGGCAATACTGGGACGGTTGCTCGATGCTCGCCAATGTCGCAAAGATATACGGCTTCGCTTCAGTTGCTACCCTGGCGGGTGCTGTTGTTGCGTTAAAGACCAATGGAGTAGTGTAAAATGGGAATCGGAATAGATGAAAGTTTAAAGGAATCGAAATTCGTTGACCAGCGGACCGGCTTGAAATTCAATACCGCAATCGCGCTCGCAGAATTTCAGAGAGATTACCCGGCGCCGGCATTTGTCCAGGTAGGAGACCAGCCCTGGATGAACCGGGATGGCAGCGACAAGCCACTTACAAACGCGGAGCGGCTTGCGCAGATCGAAGTCACAAAATTGCGGTATACACCGGCAGAGATCGCATATCTGTCGTCAACCGATTCGATCGCAGAATATATTGCCAACCCGATCGTGTTCCTGGCAAAGTGGACCAGGTAAAATTTCTCCTTTTTTATATCGCAACCGGTGGTATATTAGCGACTGATATTTTGTCGCAGAATATCTGTACTGCGCAAAGTTTCAACCTGCACTCCGATTTCCGATATCGCCACGCGCAATACACCTTTGTACAGGACATTTCCACTGGAGAACAGGGTGTTTTCAAAAACGTGGTATTTCCAGTGGAGAATGTAGAACCGAAAATTATTATCAGGCGTAACCCGCGGGCCATCCTGGAGGACCTGCACCAGGGAGACCTGGAAGCGGATCCCGGATACTTATTTCCAGTGGAGAATGTAGAAGAATGTAGATTCCGGGTGCGAAACCTGTCCGCGGGGGTAATCTCCGAGAAGTGAGCCCCATATCTTCGTTCTGTTGGCAGATCTCGATCGGTCGCGTATGATTGTATCCCCCCAAACTGCAGCTGAGCTG
>Ga0315288_10013956_pt1 | contig 10043 bp, 7 predicted proteins | sample YL17G11_20_MG_FD_203454 | JGI IMG/M metagenome (GOLD analysis project Ga0315288, IMG submission 203454) | Sediment microbial communities from Yellowstone Lake, YNP, Wyoming, USA - YL17G11_20 | ecosystem: Environmental > Aquatic > Freshwater > Lake > Sediment | place: USA: Wyoming | collected... | reverse complement strand
CGGCGAGGGGATCCATCGTGTCAAAGAGCGCCGCGGTTTCGTTCCTCACCACAGCCGGAGGCCGAAGCCCGCCCTCCTGCCACTCGATACAGCCGCGCAGAGCCCAGTTGAGAATGCCCGACGCCTCCGCCCGCAGTTGCCCCTTCAGTCCCTCATCGCGAACGGGTTCCCTGCCTTCCTCCGGCGCATAGAACGTCTGTCGGAACGGGACAATATGGACGCGTCGCCGGATGGAATAGGCCTGGCTTGTGAACCGGGGGACCTCATTCGTCGCACAGACAATCTTGTACGTCGGGTAGTAGCTGAAGAACTCGCGGTGCAGGAAGCGGCAGGTGATAGGGTCTCCGCCGCTCAGGCGCTTCAGCATTCCCTCGTTGAAGGTCTGCCGCGCCGATCCTTCGCTCGCGGTGACCAGTCGCGCCCCAACCAGCCCCGCGAGGTCGTTCGTGGAGGTGTCGTAAGTCTCCAGCAGTGTGGCGAAGGGTGTGTCCTTCGCGTAGTCGCCCACGACCGCGCGCAGCGTTTCGATGTACACGCCCTTGCCGTTCGCCCCCTTGCCAACCGGGAAGTACACGCCCTGTTCCGAAACATCGCCCGTCAGCAGGCAGCCGGCCAAGCGCCGCACGTACTCCGGCAGCTCCTCCTCATCCGGGAATACCTCTGCCAGGAACTGCTCCCACCGCGGGCAGGCGGCATGCGGGTCGAACACGACCGGCGCCAGCTTCGTGTGGAGCTCTCTTGGGTCGTGTGGACGCAGCTTCCTCGTCCGCAGGTCGAGCGTGCCGTTCAGTATGTTCAGGGCCCACGGGTCGCGGTCCAGTTCCGTCGCCTTCACCGGGATTCCCGGCCGCCAGCGCGCCCGGCTAACCGCCGCTTCCAACCGGGGAACCGATTCGCTCTTCAGCGCGTGCTTGAACAGGTCTTCCTGCTCTCTCAGGTCGGCCGCGGACGCCGCTTCCTGTGCGATAGCTCGAACCGTCTTGTCCATGAGCCGACAGACCTCTCCGGTATCGTCCTCTGCCCATACCTTGCCCGTCCAATGCAGCCAGAAGCCCCGGTGAACGTGATACCGGAGGTTCGTACCGTGCGCCGCCACCAGACGCTCGGAATTGCCCAGGTCCGTCAGCGGGAACCGTCCCCCTGCGCTCTGCTGCGGACTCCACTCCGGCGACGCGTCTGCCAGGGCCTCAAGCTGCTCGCGGGTATGACCGGCCGCCAGCCAGTCGCTTACGTCGCCCTTCTCGGGGAGGCCTGGCAGGCTCACCACCTTGACACTGGCCGCTAGGCCGTGAAGCGAGCGCGCCACCTGGTCGGCGTCTTTGCGGCCTGGCCCATCGTTGTCGGGCAGTATCACGACGTGCGCGCCGCGCAACGCCTCGCCGTCCTGCTTGCGCCACTTCCCCGCGCCCATCGCGTTTGTCGTGGCAGTGACCCCAAGAGCGTCGAGCGCGTGAACGTCCTTCTCGCCCTCCACCTTGTAGACGCGCTGGCCACGCGCTGCTGCTTCGAGCACCTTCGACAGGTGGTACAAGACGCGACGCACACCCTTGAGGTCCCAGGTCCAACCATCTTGCGCGCTGGGGTCAGGTCGGCGCTGCCTGAAGTCTTTCGGCTCGAACCGCACTGTCTGGAACAACAGGCGCCCCGTTTCGTCGGTGTAGTCGTACTCGGCCACGACGCGGCCCCGTCGCGCGCGTCCTGCGGCCCTCTTTTCTCGCGGTGCGTCGAACAGGTCTGCCATGGTGAGGCCCATCTTCGCCACCACCTGCTCGGGCGAGCACCCTGCGTGACAGCAGAGAAGCACCTTGCCATTCTTCCCGCCGATGCTCAGGCTCGGGACCGTGTCCTCGTGGGCCGGACACAACCCTTCCCACTCGTCGCCCGTCCGGCGCACCCCCTTGACGCGTGCGAGCACCCTCTCCAGCGCCCCCGCGGTCATGTCCCCACCTCCGCGAAGAGCGAGCCCTGACGCACCGTGACGCTGTCGTTTGGAACGAAGCTCCACCAGCTCAGACTGAGAGCCACCTGCGGGCCGTGCTGTCTGTCGATTGGAACGCCGTGCTGCTCGAAGTCGGCCAGCCGCGTCCACCAGACGCCGTATCGCCCGTCACGGATGACTACGCGCTCCACGCCGCGACGCAAGGCTTCCTCCAGCGCTTCTGTCGCGATGGCCCAGGCCTCGCAAGGCACCCTCAGCATGTGGCTATCGGCGTGCGTCACCTTCTGGAACACCTGCTCACCATCGTGCCAGACGAAAGCCCCGGCGACCTTCACGCCCTGGGGCGTGGCCACGCGGAACAACTCCGGTCTTGCATCTCGCCTCCGCCTGTGATACTGTCCTCGTGACGCTGCGAAAGCAGCGCCTCCTTGCGGCTCTGGGTTCGAGCTTGCCGGCCGGCCCCAGGGCCGCTCTGTCGTTCGGTTCACTTTGCCGCCTCCTTCTCGAATCGCCGCGGGTCTTCAAGCAATCGCTCGATAACTTTCCGCGGGATTCGGTACTTAGGCTTCGTGCCGACCTTCAGTGCCCGCACTCGGCCCTCTCGGACCGCGTCATACATCCGGACTCGGCCGATGCCCAGCAACTTCGCCGCCTCCGGCACACTCAACGTCGCACAGTCCATAGCGTGCTACCTCCCTTGCGGATTGCGCTTCCATGCACCGGATGGTATCATGGTCGATACCGTAAAGATTCGAGAGGTGGTCACGATGCACGAGGGAACCCAACTCACGCGCAGCCAGCAGGCCACGGTTCGCAGGTTGTGGCTGGAGGAGCAGCGCAGGAGTGGAGTCACCGTCCCGGTCGAGCTGTGGTGCCTGGTGGAGGCGGAGGACTACTTCAGAGGTGTCCTGGATTCTGATGTCGAGGAAGACGACCTAAGAGGTGCCATCGCGGCCTTCATCGAGAACAAGTGGCCAAGAATCGCGCCGCTCATCCACCACCAGGCCACCACCCCCCGCGCTTCCGGGCTGAAACGCGGCCCCCACCGCATATACCGTAAACCTCTCCCACACCGGCTCGGCATGCTCGAACTCATCGCCCCCCGCGTCGTCCCCGCCCAGAACCTGCTCCACCGTTCCCTCGACACCGGGCGCGCTCGTCTGCCCCGCGGCACCTGGCCGCAACTGGCCGACGCCTGGAACACGACGCACCCCCTAGACCTCCGCTCCCCTGATGACTTCCGCGCGCTCCTCTGGCAGGCGCGCCGCGACGACCACCTCCGAGAGACCTACTTTGACCGCCTCTTCGCCCGGTGGGCCCGGTACGTGTGGGGGCACGAGTGGAAGAACGTGAAGCTGTTCCAGCGCCTCGGCCTCGACTCACCCGAGGACCGGCTGGAGTTCATGGCGCTGGCGGGCGAGAACACCGACGAGTACATCCGCCGGCACCGCGAACACCAGGAGCGCACGCAGTCATTGCCGCCACTCTCCGAGGAGTACATGCGCTCCGACGAGTACATCGGCGCGCGCCGCGAGCACCAGCAGCGCACCCGCCACCTGGGCAAGTCCAAGACGCGCGCCCGGAAGCGCTGACCCTCACAGAACCCCGTTCTTGCCACCTGTCACGGCCCCGGAGACGCGCAAAGATTCAGGGATAGTGAGGGGGGGAGGAGTCTACACGCGGGCCGATTACTGACAGACCCGAATGGGCGCGACGACCGGCGACGCGCCTCCGGCCTTGCCTACTCAGGAAATGCCCGCCAGCCGCCGATTCCCAGCGGAAACAGGCATCTGCTGCGAAGGTCGGGCTCCCACGACCCTCCCGCAGCGCGAGCCCCCTCCTATGGGTCCCCGGAAGGCCTTCGCCGGCGCGTTGGGGCGACCGTGTCAGCTACCCCTCACGGAGCTTGCCACAGCACCTTGCCGTCCTTGCCGATGAGCACCAAGGATGACTCCGTGGGTCGGAGTATCCCGCTCTCGCTGAGTCGCAGAGACGACGTGCCGAGTGACGCACGCTGCTTCTCGTCTTTGTCTGAGAGGTCAAGGAATGGGCCTCCGTCCGGCAGCAACCCTAAGACCTCCCGAATCTTATGCTCCCCGTCCATGAAGACCAACGTCGGACTTCCATCCTGCAGTACGCTCAACATGACCCGCGACCGGCCATTGGTATCGTAGAGGCACAACGCTCCTCCGCCCCCTCCGCCGGGCGGTACCTGCAGGTCAACTCCCTTCTTGCCGTGGCTGTCGTAGAGCACGGCGATGGGCGTCCCATCAGGTGACACAGTGATGCGAACCCTTGGGTTGTCTGCTCTGTCGTATAGCACCAACCCCTCCGAACCATCGCCGAACGAGCTCAGCACGGCAAACGCTCTGCCGGCGGCATCCACGACCTCAAACCGCTTCGCCCGCACCACCTCCTGCACCGGCACAGCCTTCGCCTGCCCCGCGGCATAGGCCGCCGCCACCGCGGCCAGCACCACGACAATCGCCAGCACTATCGCCCACTTGCCTCTGCTCATCTTCCTCGCCTCCTCTGGCGCCCCACTTTCTGCGCCGGTACTCTCTGCCGCTCTGCTACCTCAGCCGCGTCCTCCCCCGCCTCTCGCCGCCCCGGAAACCAGCACCTCGTCGCCTCCGCCGTGGATTACCGAGCCGGCGCTGGCCTCGCCATCTGGGAGGCCATCTGACCCTCTTCCTGTATCCCCTCGACGTAGGACCGCTTCCATCCCATAAACAGCGACTTGCCGCCCGTGTCCGAGAGGAGGCGCAGGTCGTACTCCCAAACCCGCCCGCTCTCGCTGTCGAGCAGGAAGACGTGGTGGATGGGTTGGTTACCGTCGAAATCGTGAGTCGCCTCGACGATCCGGTACCGCGGACTCTCGACCAGTGGCATCGCCAAGGTTCCCGGGTGTTCACCCTGCGCCAGTCCCGTCACAACCAGGCCCAACGCGATACCCAAAGCCACCAGACAGACAACGAGACTCGTCACCTTCATCACTTTCCCCTTTCCTTCGCTGCTCGGGCCGGCCTGACTCGCCCTCTGCGAGGTTGCCTGGCCCGTAAGGTCTACTGTTCAAACCCGCCGCCCTCAGACCTATCGCAGCCTCTTCCTCCCTCCTGCCTTCTGCACTGTGCCGAGGAACCTGTCGCCCGGTGAGCAGGCCCGGTGCTTCGCCACCGCGTCGGCCTGCGATAGCTCGCAGTAGCGCCGGGTCATGGCAAGGTCGGAGTGGCCCAGCAGCTTCTGCAAGGTGAACGCGTCTCCGCCGTTCCGCAGGTACATGACCGCGAAGGTATGCCGGAAAGTGTGGGGTGAGCAGCGCACCCCGGAGACGCCTGCCCGCTTGCCGCACTCACTGAGAAGCCTGTGTGCCTCGTGCCGGTTCGTCGGGTCGCCGTAGCAGGTCACGAACAGCGCCCGCTGTCCGGGGACGCTCCCCCGCTTGCTCACATATGCCATGAGCGCCTGCCGTGTCGCCTCTCCGAAGGGAACCACGCGCTCTTTGCTCCCCTTGCCCATGACTCGCAGCGTGCCTTCATCCCAGGACACGTCTTCGAGCATGAGGCCGCAGAGCTCCGACACCCGGAGCCCGCAGTCGAGCAGCGTCAGAATCACCGCCCGCAACCGAATGCCGTTGAAGCTCCGGGCATTGCAGGTCGCGAGCATCGCCTCGATATGGGCCGGGGTGAACGTCTCCACCACCTTGCGCGGCACTCGCACCTTCTCCACCTTCTCCACTGGGCTCGCGGTCAGCCACTCCTCACGCACCAGGAACCGGAAGAGAGCGCGAAGGGCAGCATAGCTGTGGTTCGCAGTGGCCGCGCTGGTGCGCTCGCGTTCGGCCGAGAGGAAGTCGCGAATCACGTCGGCAGTTACCTGCTCGGGCGCGAGTTCCAGCCCCTTGCCCTGCAGGTGTCGAGTGAAGCATCCGAGTCGTTCGCGGTAGAAGTCCAGCGTGCGAGGTGAGAGATTGCGGGCGCGACAGCGCGCGTGAAAGGCCTCGATAGCATCGTGCAAGGCCTGGCGCGGCGACGGCGCGTCGAGCACGGCGAGCTTCGGTCTGGTAGACATGGTGTCAGCCTCCTTGGGCGTGGTGGCTGACGAAAATCATGTGAGGTAAGGGTTGAGGCGGTTTCGCGTGAATCAGGTGACGAAGTGCCACCTTCGTTGCCACACATAATTCGGCGAGCACGTCCGAGAGCGTCTACGTTGCCCTTGGTGCCGGTGGAGGGAGTCGAACCCCCACGGGGTTGCCCCCACCTGATTTTGAGTCAGGCGCGTCTGCCATTCCGCCACACCGGCACCGGGCACCGGCAGGTCGTAGACCTGCCCTGCCGAAACGCTACGTCAGTCGATTGCGAGTATAGTGTCGTCGCGCGATCAGTGTCAAGCTCAGGGATAGATAGGGTGTGACTTCGGAAGGTTGGTCGAGGAAGACGCCGTCTCGTAGGGGCGAGTCACTGACTCGCCCACCGGAGGCGGGCAAGCCCTGGGCGACCCACCGGGTCGCCCCCTACCTCTTGACCAACGAAGATAGGTCACACCCGATAGACAGGGGAGGGTGAAGTGACTGAACAGATGCCTCCACAGCCGCCGCCATCAGCGCCGCCGCCACCGCCACCACCGCAAGGGCCGCCGACCTACCCACGCGCGTGGACCCAGCCGCCCCGGCCCCCGCGGCCGATCTGGCAATGGGGATGCGGGCTGGGCCTGGCCGGCTGCCTGGTGGCCGTCATGGTGGGGATACTGCTGCTTCTCGTCGCCATCGTCGGGACGGTTGGCGGCGTGAAGGGGGTCGAGACCGGCGGCGGCCAAGGAGTCGCGCTCATCCGGATCGAGGGAGTCATCGTCGCGGGCAAATCGGGGTTCTCGATGTTCGGCGGCGACGTGACCGGATCTGATGATATCGTGGATCAGATCGATCAGGCGATTGGGGACAAGAGTGCGAAGGCGATCCTGCTCCGCGTGAATAGCCCCGGCGGGTCGGCTGCGGGCTCGCAGGAAATCTACGGCGCGATCAACCGCGCCAAGAAGGCGCGAAAGGCCGTGGTGGTGTCGATGGCCGACGTTGCGGCCTCGGGCGGGTACTACGTGTCCTGTCCGGCCGATGTGATCTTCGCCGACCCGGCCACGATGACGGGCAGCATCGGCGTCATCATGATGCACGAGAACATGGCGGGCCTGATGAGCAAGATCGGCGTGCAGACCGAGACCATCAAGAGCGGGAAGCTCAAGGATATGGGCCAGCCTACGGGGCCGCTGAGCGATGAGGCGCGCCAGGTCATGACGGCCATGATCAACCAGGTCTTCGCCCAGTTCGTCCAGGCCGTCGCCGAAGGCCGGAAGATGGATCGGGCGGAGGTGCTGGCGCTCGCCGACGGCCGAGTCTACACGGGAGAGCAGGCGAAGCAGAACGGCCTCATCGATGAGCTTGGCGGCATGCACGAGGCGCTTGCAGAGGCTGGGAAGCGGGCGGGCATCACGGGGACGCCGACGACGAAGGAGTACGGTGCGCCGAGCTGGCTCAAGCGGCTGTTCGGCAGCAGCGGCACTCAGCAGCGCGCGGTCACCGCCATCGGCGGCCTGCTCTACGACGACATCGCCGCCCGGCTGGTGCGGGGCGCGCTGGAGCCGGGCGCCGCGACCGCGCCGAGAACACAGGGCGACATGTGAGCCGGAAGGCGGCGGCAACGGAGCAACCGCGCAGAGGCGGGCTGGTCCTCATCGATGGGAACAGCCTGCTCTACCGCGCCTTCTTCGCACTGCCGCTGCTCACGAATCCGCAGGGCGAGGTGACCAACGCTGCCTACGGGTTCACCATGATGCTGCTCAAGGTGCTCGACGAGCGGCAGCCCGACATGATGGCCGTCGCCTTCGACCTGCCTGGCCCGACCTTCCGGCACGAGCTCTTCGAAGAGTACAAGGCGACCCGGCGGGCGATGCCCGACGAGCTTGCCCCACAGATCGGCATGGCGCGCGAGATCCTCAGCGCTATGCACATTCCCATCTACGAGATGGAGAGCTACGAGGCCGACGACGTCATCGGCACTCTCGCCAGCCGGGCCGACCAGCAGGCGGTTCCTGTGCTGATAGTCACGGGCGACCTGGATGAGCTACAGCTCATCTCGGAGCGCGTCTCAGTTATGGTCACCCGGCGCGGGATCACGGACACCCACCTCTATGACGTCGCCGCCGTCAGGGACCGCTACGGCCTGTCGCCCGACCAGTTGGCGGACTACCGCGCCCTGCGCGGCGACACCAGCGATAACATCCCGGGCGTGCCTGGCATCGGCGAGAAGACCGGGGCGCAGTTGATCGCGGAGTTCGGCTCGCTCGAGAACTTGCTCGCCAGCATCGACCGCGTCAAGCCGCCCCGCATTGCGGCCGCGCTGGAGGCGCATGCGGAGGTCGCTCGCCGCGCCAAGGAGCTGTCCGTGATCGTCCGCGATCTGCCGATTGAGTTCGATCCGCAAAGACTGCAAGTGCAAGAGCCGGACAGGGCGCGGCTGATCGAGATCTTCCGGCGGCTTGACTTCCGCAGCCTGGCGAAGCGGTTCGAGGGCGCCGAGGCGCGGGCGAGCGCGGCCTTCAGTCTCATCAGAGCGCCTGACGGTGCGAAGGCGCTCGCCAGGGACGTCGAGCGCGCCGATCAGGTGGTCGTCCATGTGGTCGATGGTGGCGGCGCGGCGATGTGCGCGCCCTTGCTGGGCCTTGCCATCTCTACCGGCGCGGAGCCGTCAGTGATCATCGGCTCCGACGGGGGCGAACTCGCCGCACTGGTGGCACCCCTCAAGCCTGCCCTGGCATCCACGCGCATCGCGAAGGTGGGGCATGACCTGAAGCGCTCCGCGCTGGTGCTGTCGTGCCACGACACACTCTTCGACGGGCTCGCGTTCGACACGATGATCGCCGCCTATGTGGTGAACCCCACCCGGCCGGCCGAGGCGCTGAGCGCGGTGGCCTACGACTACCTCGAAGCCGAGACGCCGAAGTTCACCAAGGACGGCGCGCCCGACCCCAGCGCGATCGCCACCGCTGTGGACCAGGTCGCCTCGCTTCGCAGCCTGCTGGAGCAACGGCTGGCAGAGATGAAGCTTACCCCGCTCTTTCGGGACATGGAGATGCCGCTGATCCCCGTGCTGATCGAGATGGAGCGGACGGGAGTGGCGGTCGATTGCGATGCCCTGGCCCAGCTCTCCGCGAAGCTCGGTGTGCGCGCGGAAAAGCTGGAGAAGGATATCCACGCGATCGCCGGCGAGGAGTTCAACATCAGCTCGCCGGCGCAGCTCCGGCGCATCCTCTTCGAGAAGCTCCAGCTTCCGCCGGACAAGGCGAAGCGAACGAAGAGCGGCTACTCGACTGCGGCCGATGTGCTCACCGCGCTGAGCGAGTACGAGATCGTCGCCAAAATCCTGGAGTACCGCGAGGTCACGAAGCTCAAGTCCACCTACGTCGACGCGCTGCCGCCGCTGGTGAATCCCAAGACCGGCCGCATCCACACCTCGTTCAACCAGGCGGTGACCGCGACCGGCCGGCTGAGCAGCACCAACCCGAACCTGCAGAATATCCCGATTCGCTCGGAGTCCGGCATGGAGGTCCGCCGCGCCTTCATCACCGGCGGATCGGACCTCGTCCTTCTGTCAGCCGACTACTCTCAGATCGAGCTGCGCATCCTCGCTCACATCACCGAGGACGAGAACCTGATCGAGATCTTCATGCGCGATGAGGACCTCCACCGGGCGGCGGCGATGGAGATCTTCGGAGTTGGCCACGACGGAGTGACGCCGCAGATGCGCGCCTTCGCCAAGATGGTGAACTTTGGCATCCCCTATGGCATCAGCGACTTCCGCCTCTCGAGGGAAATGGGGATCTCGATCGACGACGCGCGCCGCTACATGGCGCGCTACTTCGCCCGGTTCCCGAGGGTGCACGAATACGTGAAGGAGACGCCGGAGCGGGCGCGCGAGCTCGGCTACGTGACCACCTTGCTCGGCCGGCGTCGCCCCATCCCCGACCTGCGAAGCCGCGCCCCATCTGTGCGCCAGGCAGCAGAACGGGTGGCCATCAATACCCCCATGCAGGGGAGCGCCGCGGACATCATCAA
>Ga0315288_10013955_pt1 | contig 10043 bp, 9 predicted proteins | sample YL17G11_20_MG_FD_203454 | JGI IMG/M metagenome (GOLD analysis project Ga0315288, IMG submission 203454) | Sediment microbial communities from Yellowstone Lake, YNP, Wyoming, USA - YL17G11_20 | ecosystem: Environmental > Aquatic > Freshwater > Lake > Sediment | place: USA: Wyoming | collected... | reverse complement strand
AGAGATGACTCCGACTCACCGGTTACGGTTCACAGACAAATCACCCTCTCAGGAGGTGCAACGAGAACATCCCCTTGACAGCCGGCGCGCTTTCAGAGATGTCCCCGGAGCGGGCCTGGGTAGAATGAGCCCGAGCGGGCTCGATCGCTCGAACGAACGACGAAGAGGGGAACATGGCAGATCTCAAACGCGTGGCCTATTGTGGCCTGTACTGCGGTCTTTGTCTGAATTGCGTTCGCATCCCACGGCGTGCGGGCGAGTTGAAGGAGCTTCTCAGGAAAGTGTCCGTCGAGGAGTGGGGGCCGGAGCTCCCCGGTTTCGATGGGTTCTGGCGCTTCCTCGACACCCTGGCGGAGTTCGAGCCTCGCGCGAGCTGTCGCGAACAGACCTGCGGTCCGAAGCCCTGCGCGATCCGGACCTGTGCGCCGTCCAAGGGTGTCGACGCCTGCCCATTCTGCGACGAGTACCCGTGCGACCCCATTCGTGCGATCGCGAAACGCTACGTCACCCTGCTCGGCGACGGCCAACGCATGCGCGACATCGGAATCGACCTATGGGTCCAGGAGCAAGAGGCTCGCCAAGCCCGCGGCTTCGCGTACACGGACATCGGCCACGGACCGGCCAAAGCCGCCGAGCGTTAGTCGGCGCGCGGCACCCAGCGCCTGGCCGCTCGACGAGGAGGGACATGAACATCGTCGATCTCAGCGAGGATCTCGTATCGCTCTACTGCGTCTGCCTTGAAGATTGGTCGCAGGAGATGAACGAGGCCGGCACGCGGAAGCGCGAATGGTACGAGGCGATGCGTGGGAGAGGTCTGCGCGTCAAGCTCGCGCTCGACGACGCGGGCACCGTGGGCGGCATGATCCAGTACGCGCCGATCGAGGAGACGTTCGCTTCCGGGAAGGATCTCTACTTCATCCTCTGCATCTGGGTACACGGCTACAAGGTGGGGCGCGGCGACTTCCGCAAGAAGGGAATGGGCAAGGCCCTCCTCCAAGCGGCCGAGGACGACGCCCGCGCTCTCGGCGCCAAGGGGATGGCGGCGTGGGGACTCGCGCTCCCCGTATGGATGAGAGCCTCCTGGTTCCGCAAGCGCGGCTACCGCGTGGCGAATCGCGACGGGATGCGCCATCTCCTCTGGAAGCCGTTCGCGAGCGACGCTGCGAAGCCAAAGTGGATCAAGGAACAGAAGCGCCCGCCCGCCGTGCCGGGCAAGGTGTCCGTGACATCGTTCGTCAACGGCTGGTGCCCGGCGCAGAACATCGCCTGCGAACGCGCCAAGCGCGCGTGCGCCGAGCTTGGCGATCGCGTCGCCTTCACAGAGATCAACACCGCGGATGCCGCCACGTTCCGCGAGTGGGGCATCACGGACGGCCTGTTCATCGATGGGAAGCCCGTCCGATTCGGACCTCCCCCACGCTTCGCGAAGATCAAGCGCCAGATCGAGCGACGGGCGCGACGGCTGCCAGGTCCCTAGGAACCTGGATTTCTTTGCGCCCTTGGCGCGAGAGGCAGTGTTGGGGTGTCGATCGCCGCATCACGCAAAGCTCGCCAAGAGGAGTCGGGTGTAGCGTCGGAGCTTGCCTCCGACGTTCAGGTTGTTCCAGATTCGCGAACGTCGCACTCAAGGTGCGACGCTACACCAACTCCGCAGTCCTCCGCGTGCTCTGCGTCGTCCGTGTGAGACGGGCCGTTCATCACGCGAAGCGCGCCAAGATCGCCAAGGTGCGAAGCGGTCGTTGGCTCTCAACACGACTGTGAAATTGGACGCCCCAGACGGCTAGATGAGCGTGTCGAGCAGCGAGGCGAGGTCGGCGTCGATCTCGGCCGGGGGCTCCCACGTGACGTGGACTACCGGAGCGCCCTGGTTCTTCAGGCTTTCGGCGAAACCGCGAAGCCCGAGGTTGATCGCGATGGGTCCGGTGTCGAGCAACGCCTGCAACGTCGTGGTCACTTGGCCTCCCTGTTGCCCGCGAGCCTTCCAACGAGCTCGCAAGCTGCTGATGTGGCCTGCGCGTTGCTGGCGCATACCAGCGCCCCCGCATCGCGGAGAGTCGCTTCCTGACCCTCAAGGCCCTGCGGGTCCCCGTCCGTGCCACAGACGGACGCGATGACCGCGAGGTGCCCGCCTCGCCGCTCGGCGCCGGCGCGTGCACCTCGGATCGCGTCCGCCAGATCGCCGGCCGGATCCTGCGCGGCGCCGTACCCCAGGATCACGTCCAGGAGGAGCACGGCGGCCGTGGCGTCCTCGCCAACCGCCAGAACATGGGCGCTGCGCTGCGTGGCGTCGATCATCGGGTGCGGCTTCCCCTCGGTGAACTCGTCGGCGCCCATGTCGACGAGCGTGTGCTCGCAGCACGTCTCCCCCTCGACCCACCCGTGCATGCCGGGCAGGGGAGCGTTGGAACTTGCCGTCATCCCCAGGTCTCTCAAGATCTGCTGCGCCTGGTAGCAGAACGTCCCTCCCGCGAACAGCCCGCGGATGTACAGCTGCTCAGACGTCATCCTTTCCGCCTCGGCACCAACCCATCTCCGTACGTCCACGGCCGATTGCACTTCGGACAGATCGGATGCGCCCACCGCCCGCAGGGCCATGGCTGCCGCTTCGTCCAGCGTCCGCGCAACGAGCGGCCGGGGGCCGCGAGGCAGCGCGTCTGCCGCGAGTCCGAGAAGGCAGACCACGGTCGGCTTGGCACAGCTCGCGAGCGCGGCCAGCAGCGACCCCAGAGCCCCTGCACCTGGCGGTTTGGACAAGACGACGATCGCTCGCGTCTCTCGATCGAGCTCGAGCGCCCGCAACGCCGCCAGAGTGGACAGGCCACCGACAGCGTCGGTGAGGTCACGGCTACCCGTGCCCAACGCATGCGAAATCCCGGATCCCGCTCGATGCACGAGGCAAGTGAACTCCTGAAGCCCTGTGCCCGAGGATGCAACAACGCCGATCGGCCCCCGGCGCACGACGTTCGCGAACCCCAACCCGATGCCGGCCACGATCGCAGAGCCGCAGTCCGGCCCCATCACGATCAGCCCGGCCTGCGCCGCCTTCCGCTTCAGGGCGAGCTCGTCCTCCACGGCGACGTGATCGCTGAACAGAAAGACGTTGAGGCCCGCGTCCAGCGCGGCGTGAGCCTCTCGAGCCGCGTAGCGCCCGGGCACGGAGACCAGCGCCACGTTGGAGGCCGGCTGCTCTTCCAACGCCTCGCGCAACGACGGAGCCGAGATGGACGAGACGGCGTCCTCGTTTCGCACGAGGTGCGAGTCGAGATCGTCGAAGACGCTGCGGACGGCCTCCCGCTCCCCGCGCAGCGCAAGGACGAGGTCGTTGGCTGTGGCCTCTCTGAGCCCGGCGGGATCGAAGCCCAGGTCGAGGAGCATCTTGCGGTTATTCGCCGTCGCCATCACGGCCGCCGCGTCCTCGATCCCCGGAAGCTTGGCCAAGCGACCGGCGACGGACATCAGGAAAACGGAGTCGTAGTACCGATTCCTCCGAATCGCGACATCGCTGATCACGCTGCCTCTCCCGTTTCCCATGGCGACGCCCTCCGCTACGCTCCGTACTTCGCCGCGAAGCGTCGCACGGCCTTCTCGAAGCACTCCATCGGCGGGCGGACCAGGCCGGCGCCGATGATGGGGTGTCCCGGCTCCCTGTGTGCCATCGCCGTGTCGATGATTGGGAGGATGCCCGTCTTCACGACCTTGCGGACGTCGATGCCCACGGCCGTTCCCTCGAACCCCAACGCGGGAATCAGGTACTCGCCACTTCGGCCGATGCAGATCTGCCGCATCTGCCGACTGTAGTTGAGTGCCTCACCCGGCGTTCCGCCGACGAAGCTCAGGATTCCCGGCGCGCCTCCGAGAGCAAACCCACCCCAGCCCACGGTTTCCGTGATGGCCGAATCCCCCATGTCGAGTCCCGCGTCGGCTTCGCTGAACCCGGGGAGGAAGAGACCGTGAATCGCGGGAGCGGGGCCGACGAACCACTCGTCGCCAAGGTCACTCACCTGGATGCCGAACTCCGTCCCGTTCCGCGCCATCGCCGTGACCCCCGTGCTGTAGGGGATTCCTCGCGCCGCATCGGCGATCGCCTTGCCCGCAGCCATCGACAGCCCGAGGAACAGCAAATCATGGCCGCCAAGATACCCCAGCGTCGCCGCCAGGTGCTCCTGAGGGAGGCCGGCCTTCAGGAGAGGGACGGCCATCGTGCAGGCGAACAGCTTGGACGCAGCGATCGGGCGATTGTGAAGCTCGTCGCCCATCTGTAGCGCCTTGGTGAGGATCGGTTTCAGCGGCACCCCGCCGGCATGTCTGACGGCCTTGCGCAGCGCCGGCGCCCAGACGTCGCGCCACGTGACGAGTCCCTGCAACGCTTCGGCTCCGTAGTCGCCGAATTGCTGTCGCCCCTCGACCTGGCGGCAGAACGAACGGTTCCCGAAGGCTCGGTTCTCGACCACGAACACCCACATCGACCGCGTGATCGTCCCGGCCATGGGGCCGACGGCCTGATGGGGGTGGTTCGGTTCGAGCGAGATCTCGCCGCCACGGAGCAGCGCCTCCGCCTCGGCGCGGTCTTTCGCCCACCCTTCGAACAGCGCGATGCCGATGCACGCCCCGCGCTGCGCGCCGCTCATCCGCTGCCAATCTACGGGAGGGCCGGCGTGAAGGATCATCCGATCCCGAAGCCCGGGAATGACGTCCCCCGCCGGGGCGACGTCGACCAAGACCGGATCCCCCGCGGCCATCCGCCGGAGGAACTCGGCATTCGCGTCCTCAATGCGCTGTTTAAGATCCGTTCCCATAGAACCCTCCTGCGGGGATCCTCGTCTGACCCACCCTCAGAAACCGAGCGAGCGACCGGTTCGCGCCAGACGTCGCCACCTCCAGACACGGCACCGAAGCTGCGCCGTTCACCAGCGCGACCGAGAACCCCGCGAGCAGGTCCCAACCCGACGTGTTTCCGATCCGGATGACGCGCGCCGCATGGCCCGCAACGACCTCACGGGAGCCTCCACTCAACGTCTCCCGCGCCAGGGCATGCAACGGCTCCGGGCCGTACCCTGCAGCGAGATCGGACAGGATCGCATGACTGATCCTGCTCGTCAGCGTCGATGCATCAGCAACCCAGTCCCGCACGACGTCCCAGTCAATCCACGTCTCGTCGAAGTCCGCGCATTCCCGCTGCCGCAACCCAAACAAGAGTCCGCCAAGGAAGTCGTCGCCCGACGGCGTCAGCCCTTCGCCAAGCCCCACGAGAGCGCTTCCCGCAAGCAGCAGGCCCGCGGCATCGCGCGCCCGCAACGCGCGCACGACGTCCCTGACGCGGCCGCCCGTCTCGGCCAACCAGTCAGCCATCAGCCCCATCTCCGTTCCACCCCAACGCCGTTCGCCGGCCGCAACCCCGAACGCAAGCTCCGCCAGCCCCCGCGGTGCATGCCGCAAGGAGAGCGCGCTCAACCCGCCCGCCAGGGCCGCCGCCGATTCCTCCGGCGTCACCGAGGCGGTCCCCGCAGGCAGCGCCTCCCCCGGAGGCGGCGCCTCCCAGACGTCGGCGCCACTCCAGCACACCCCATCGGACCAGCCGCCGCAGAGCGTGTCCCCGTCGCTAGAGCAGACGTCGCCTTCCTTCCAGCTCCCGCTAGTCAGAGGAACCACCACGCACCGACGATGCAGGACCGAGCCAGGCGGCGACAGCCACAGGATCTCGCCCGCCCGACCCTCGAGGTAGATCGCTCGAGATCCAGCCGCAATCACCTTGGCCGTGAAGCCGGGGTGCCCCAGGTGGCCGTAGGCCCATTTCCCCACAGTCAGGGCGCGCGTGACCTGCATCGACTCGCTCTCCTTTGACCTCTGTGCCACGCGGCAGGCGACCTGGCGCGGCACGAGGCGGCGCCGCGCTTCGATCCGCTCGGCGCCGCCAGGCCGTTTCTTCCTACTGAGGCGCCCCGATGATCCCCTCGACCAACCAGTCGAAGTCGCCCATCTTCTCATTGCCCCAGGCCTCGCCTTCGGCAATGCGGACCACGCCATTCTGATCCTTGATCGGGCCGGTGAACGGATTCAGCAACCCTGCGTTGAAGCCCTCTGTGAGGGACAGCACGAATTCCTGTACGTTCTGCGGCACTTGGGGTCCGAACGGAGCGATCTCCATGAACCCCTCAGCCAAGCCCATGCGGATGAACCCCGGCGCCCAGGTCCCATCGATGACCTTCTGCGCATTCTGGGTATAGAAGTCGCCCCACGTCAGACCTAGTCCCGTGATCCAGCCGGTCGGAGCGAACTTCTGCGAGTCGAGAGACATGAAGCCGATGGAGTATACGCCCGCCCCTTCCGCGGTCCGCAGCACGGCGATCGGCGAATCGAGGTGCATCGTGATCACGTCGCAGCCTTGATCAATCAGCGCCTGCGTCGCCGCAGCTTCCTTGGTCGTGTCGCCCCAGCTGAACGTGTACACGAGCCTCGTCTCCACGTTCGGGTTGACAGAGCGCGCCCCGAGATGGAACCCGTTGACGTTGCCCAGCGTGAAGCCCAGCGGCATCCCGGCGACGAAACCGAGCTTGTTCGTCTTGGTCATCATGCCGGCCGCAACGCCCATCAAAAAGAACGTCTGTTGCGTCTTGGCGAAGTAGTTCGCGAAGTTGGCGCGCACTTCCCATCCGCCCGGATGAATGAACTTCACGTCGGGATGGCGTGCCGCCACGGCAATCGCCGGGTACTGGAATGGGAATCCCGCCGCGATGATGAGCTTCGCGCCTTGCTGAATCATCGTCTCCATGACGCTTTCGGCCTCAGAGTCCGAGACGTACTCCGCCACGATGGTGTTCACGCACGGGATGTTCTGCTTCACTTCCATCAGCGCATCGTAGTGCGACTGGTTGTAGCCCGCGTCGCTCGCGGCTCCACCCATGATCATGCCGATCGTCAGGCATGGGTCGGCGGCTGCCGCGGACGCGCCGAACACACCCGCAGCCGAGAGCACTAGAAGCAACGTAAGAGCAAAACGATTGAGCCCTCTCATGGTCCTCCTCCTTGCGAATCCCTTTCACGATCCTGTTCCGCTCCTTCTTCCGCCACGACTCTCGCCACCGACCACCTCCTTACCCCTGCAGAGCTTCATGTCCAATGTCAATCCTCCCCGTAGTACACGCGCCCAAGACCGCCCGGCGCCGCGGACCGTCGCGATCCCGCCCACAAGACGAGAACACCGAGGGTCAGGACGTAGGGGATCATGTTGAGCAGGAAGGGCGAAATCCCCGTGCCCTGAGCCTGCAACTGCAGTTGCAGCGTCACCGCGCCGCCGAACAACAGCGCGCCGGCAATCGCCCGCAGCGGATGCCAGCGCGAGAAGATCACGAGAGCTACCGCAATGAACCCTCTCCCGCCAGCCATCCCTTCCGTCCACGCCATCGCCAGCGCGAGGGACAGATGCACTCCTGCGAGCCCCGCGAGACACCCATTCAAGAACTGGGCCTGGTACCGCAGAAGATCCACTCGTCTTCCCGCCGCATACGCGGCCGTTGGGCTCTCCCCCACTGCGCGAAGACTCAACCCCCAACGAGTTCGGAAGAGCATCCACCAGATGATGATCGCGATTGGGACTGAGATGTAGACGAGCACGTCATAGTTGAACATCGTCTTCGTGACCCACGGCAGTTCGGAGAGCCCAGGCACTTGGTAACGCGCTAACCCGACGATGCGCTTCCCGATGTAGGCCTTCCCGATCAGTGCGCTGAGTCCGATGCCGAGGAACATCAACGCCAGGCCGCTGGCCAACTGGTTCGCGCGGCGCGTGATGGCGAGGTACGCGTAGAGCAGGTTGAACACCCCGCCAGCCAACACGGCCACAGCGACTCCCAGCAACGGGTTCGCCGTCTCGGCGGTCACGGCGAATCCGACGGAGGCGCCCACGAGGAGAATCCCCTCCAACCCGAGATTCACCATTCCCGAACGCTGGCCGACCACTTCGCCAAGCGTCGCGTAGAGCAAGGGGACGCCGTACATGATGCAGCCGGAGAGCACGCCCCAGACGAGCGCCCACGTCATGTCTTCCTCCTTCTCCAGAACTGCGGCTGGACGAGGACGATAAACAGGATGATCGCCATGAGGACGTTGACCGCCGCGAACGGTACTCCTTGGGTGATCTGCAGCACACTGCCGCCCGAGAAGACGACGGCCAACAGGAAGGACATCGCCAGCATCCCGAGAGGACTTCCGCCCGCGAGCCAGCTGATCATGAACCCGACGAACCCATACCCAGGAGAGAAACCGGCTCGCAGACGGCCGTACAGCGCCGACACCTCCGCCATGCCGGCCAGTCCGGCAACCCCTCCCGCCACGAACAGGACTACGACCATGGTGAGCCCCACTCGGAAGCCGAGGCGCCGCGCCGCCTCCGGGTTTCCGCCAATGGCGCGCATCTTGAGTCCCCACTCTGTTTTGTAGACCACAAACCAGTAGGCCGCGAGCGCGAGGAGCGCGAGGACGAGGCCGAGGTGGATGCGCGTGTCTCCGAATCGAGTTAGCCGAGCGGCGGCGGGAAACGCTGGCGACTGCGGGTACGACGAGCTGTCCGCCGCCCGCCACGCCCCATAGACAAAGAACCCGACGATCAGCGGAGCGATGTAGTTCATCAGCAGGGTGGAGATCGTCTCGTTGATCCAGCCTTTCGCCCGAAGCAGTCCCGCGATGGCGGCCCAACTGCCGCCGCCGACGAAGCCGAGGACGACAAGGAGAGGGATGAAGGCGCCGGCGGGCAGTGACGTGAACGTGATCGCGCCCCACGTGGCGAGCCACGCCCCCATGTAGAGTTGGCCCTCTCCTCCGACGTTGATGAGACCCAAGCGCGAGGGGAACGCCACCGCGATGGCGGTGAGGAGAAGCGGAATCATCCGGACGATCACCTCGGAGCGTCCGTTCGAGGTGCCGAGCGTGATGTTCACGATGTCGACGTAGGCCTTGATGGGGTCCTTGCCCGCGATGAGCAGGACGGCCGCGTACGCGGCCAGGGCGACGACGAGGATCAGGAAGTAGCGGACCGCGGCCAACGCCCAGGCCCGCCGTGCCCCGCCTGCAGCCCCGGCCCAGGCGCTACGCATCGCAGCTCCCCGTCATGAGATGGCCGATCTCCTCGCGACAGATCCCGCTTGGCACAGCCGTGCGAACGATTCGGCCCTCGAACAAGACGATGAACCGATCACTCAGCCCGTAGAGCTCGTCAAGGTCCTCGGAAACGAGAAGCACCCCTGCTCCTCCATTCCGGATCGCGATCAACAGTCGGCGCGCCGACGTCGCGCTGACTACGTCGAGCCCGCGGGTCGGATACGACGCCACGACCAAGCGAGGCTGTCGTCCCAACTCGCGCGCAAGGACTGCTCGCTGCAAGTTCCCGCCAGAGAGCGTTCGGGCCTGGGCATACACCGCGGGCTCCCCGAACCCCAACGCGGCGTACGAGTGTTCCACGTCAGCGCGCGCCGCCGCCCAATCCATCGTCAACCCGCCCCGGCGCGAGTACTTCCCAGGGTTTCCAAGCGCGGCATTCTGCAACAGGGTCATCCACGGCACGGCGCCCATCGCAAGTGGATCCTCGGGGATGAACCCCACCCCGCTGCGGCGGATGCGGCCCGCCGACCACCGCGTGGCATCCTCCCCGAACAGAACCCTTCGCCCCGCTTGGCAAGGGAGGAGCCCGAGGATGACGTCCGCCAGTTCTCGTTGCCCGTTGCCCGAGACCCCGGCAACGCCGACGATCTCTCCAGGTCGCACGGTGAGGTCGATGTCCTTCACTCCCGTCTGCCCGGCGCGGGCCTTGGACGTGACACGGTGCAACTCAAGGAGTGGCGCTGCAGCCTCATCCTGCCGACACTCGACGAGGCTGACGTCAATCGGCGCCGCCGCTTCGAACATCAACGCAACGAGGTCCTTCTCCGTCGCCGCACCGCGACTCAGCGTCCCGGCAACTCGGCCGCGCCGCATGACCGTGATGCGATCCGCGCAGGCAAGGACCTCGCGCATCTTGTGCGTGATGAAGACGATCGAGTAGCCGCTTGCGC
>Ga0315288_10013954_pt1 | contig 10044 bp, 8 predicted proteins | sample YL17G11_20_MG_FD_203454 | JGI IMG/M metagenome (GOLD analysis project Ga0315288, IMG submission 203454) | Sediment microbial communities from Yellowstone Lake, YNP, Wyoming, USA - YL17G11_20 | ecosystem: Environmental > Aquatic > Freshwater > Lake > Sediment | place: USA: Wyoming | collected... | reverse complement strand
CTGGGTAGCGCTTGAGGCGTTCAAACTGCTGCTGGGACCGGACAATCACGTCGTTGGGGATGCGCAGTCGCGCCAGCTCGCGCCGTATCTCGGTGACGGCGCGCTGCCGCTTAGGGAATGGGGGATCACCGTCTACTAGCACGTACAAGTCCCAGTCGCTGTCTGGGCCGGCCTCGCCGCGCGCGCGGCTGCCGAACAACAGGATGCGCTCCACGCGCAACCCGTGTCGGCCCAACACATCGCGGATAATCCGTACCGCCGTCTGTTGAGTGTCCATGCCTCACTCCGCACGCCCGCTTTGAACCCGCGAGTAGAGTATACACCAGCCGAACCCACCCGCCAAACCGACGGGAGTCCCGCTTTGCCGCCGTTCCACTAGGCTGCGTGGACAGACTTGTGCGTGTGTTCCGTGTGAGAGCTGGCCCCCAGGACACCCCGTCAAGCCGTCGCCTTCGGCGGCCTCGCCAACAGACGGCGAGGTGCTTCGCGAGGTGAACGACGGAGGAACACGGTGAGCACTGAATGGCAAACCTGCCGGACGCAGGTGCATGGCCAAGCCGTGCGTCAGATCGTCAGTCGCGCGGGGCTCGCGCCGGCCGTTTGCCCGAGACCCGTGCCCCGGCCCCCGCCGCCCCTTCCCGTTCCAGCAGACCCTGCAGGTCCATGCCTGAGGGCTCCTGGAACACGCGCAGGCCGAACTGCGGCACGGTCGCCAGCAGATGACTGAAGATGTCGGCCTGAGTGGCCTCGTACTTTTCCCAGTCGGGAGTCTGGGTGAAGGCATAGATCTCCAGCGGCAGCCCGGTGGGTCCGGGGTCGAGCTGGCGCACCACCAGGGTCATGCCGTCCTGGCGGATGTCGGGACGGCTTTTGAGGTACTGGATGACGTAGGCGCGGAACGCTTCCAGGTTGGTGAGCTGCCGCGCGTTGACCGGGTCCTCGGGGTTGACGTGACGCTCGCGGTTCCACTGCTCCAGCTCGTTCAGTTCGGCCCGCATATAGTCCTGCAGCAGGTCGATGCTGCTCAGGCGCTCGATCAACTCGGCGTCGCAGAAGCGCACGCTGGAGACGTCCAGGTGCAGGGCGCGCTTGATGCGCCGCGCGCCACTCTCGCGAATGCCGCGGTAGTTCTTATAGGGCACCTCGATCAGCTTGTGCGTCGGAATCACGGTCAGGGTCTTGTCCCAGTTCTGGATCCTCACCGTGTGCAGCGAGATGTTGAGCACCTCGCCGTCTGCATTGTAGGAGGGCACCTCGATCGAGTCGCCTTCCCTCAGCAGGTCGTTGGATTGGATGCGCATGCCCGCCACGAACGAGAGGATCGTCTCCTGGAAGACGAGCAGCAGCACGGCCGTGATCGCGCCCAGCCCGCTCAAGAGCGCAAGCGGCGACTTGCCCGTGAACATCGAGACGCTCACGATCACGCCCACCAGCACCAGGACCATCCTCGCCAGGTCGGTGTAGGTCTCGATGGACTCGCCGCGGTAGAAGCGGCTGGCCTCGTAGACGGCGTTCACCCCGTTGAGCAGCGAGCTGAGCGTAATGACCACCAGCCAGAGGATAAGGAAGAGCACGACCTCCCTCACGGGCTCGGCCACCTGCGGCAGCAGGCCGGCGAAGCGGTACACCACCAGCAGCGGTGCAATCCAGGCGAAGCGAAAGGGCCGCAGCTTTTCCACAATGATGTCGTCGTACTTGTTGGCGGTGCGCTTGGCCAGGTACACTAGACCGTTGGCGATCAAGTAGCGCGCAATCACGAACACCACGGCGCTCGAGACCGCCAGGCCTGCCGCCAAAGCCCAGGGCCCCACGTCGGGTGCTGGGCCAACTACGCTTGGATGATTTCCGTTCCCATGTGCCCCCTCCCCGAAACCTGGTTTCATGAACCAGAAACCAGGTTTCCCCCTTCCGAAACCAGGCATCTTTGTACATCGCGCAGGTGCAACAACTGGTGGCCGTGCATGCCCAGGATGATAGTCTCCAGGGTGACCCGGCCCAGGCCGGGGTGCCTACCCATGCGATCCAACTGCACGTCGTCGAGCGTGCGCAGCCACGCCAGGGTGACGCCGCGCGCCGCGGCCAGCGCCGCAAGCAACTCCTGCGGCGAGCGACCCTGCCGGCGCTGCTGCTCCTCGGCGTTGAAGGCATCGGGGTCGAAGGTCTCGGCAGCCCCCGCACCGCCCGCGGCCACGTCCTGCGCCAGTCGCAGCAACCCCTCCTCGGCGGACAGCAGGTGCGCCAGCAGGTCGCGCACGTCCCACATGACGGGTTCGCGGTACACGACCGCGCTCCAGCCCTCGGGCGCCAGCGCGCCCAGCGCCTCCTGCGTCTTGTTGCCGCCCTTTTCGAGCCTGGCGATCAATGTTTCCACCCTGGGCGTTGGCACGTCGTGCCTCCTTTGTGGGGCAAACCCGCTGGCTTAGAGCGCGGCCGCATGCACGGACCATCGAGAATCACCGCCAAAGGCGAGTGCATCTCCTCGAGCTTCTCGGCCGTGAGTCCATGCGCCTGGGCCTCGTCACTCCAGGGGTAATCATACACCCGCTCCAGGGGAATGCTGAACCGACGATTGCGCCTACTCGCCGCCCTGGCCTGATGGGGTAGCGACTGGCAGAACCCTCGAGCAGTTCACGCGGCATCCGTGCGAGGTCGACGGATGCCCGCGCGTGGTCCGCAGGAGGACGCGCTGCCGATTCACGAAGCGGGGTGGCGACCCGCTCGAGGAGTCTTCCGTCCCAAGCGCCGCATTCGTCCGGCGGCTTGACAGAAGTGGCACAGTGCCGCTATAATGCCGGTGAAGCAGACACGTGTGCGCGCCGCGAGCGTGCAGCAAACAGCCGCGGCGCGCAGTGGATGCCATCGCACGCACATTCTCACACAGAAGCCCGTTCACTGCGAAGCGTTCCCTTTGAGAGGTCCTCGCCCCCTGCGGGGAGAACGACCGCCAGCGGTGTGGCGGGACGCCGGGTCGGTGGATGGGCTTTGCTCATGGGCCGGCTGGAGTGCGCGCGTCGAAGCTGAGCAAGGCACATGCTTGGGAGTGCTGTTGCCAATGAGATGCCGCGTGGTGCGCCAGGCGAGGACCTTATGCGGCCAGTGTGCCGCCGAATCAGTAGTTGGGCCCTCCCAGGCCGCTGATCGCGAGGAGAACTATGCTGCAGATGTCAAAGCAAGGAGTTCGTGGGCTGCTATTCCTCTTATGTCTCGCTAGTTTTGGTCTAGTTCCAATGGCTCCCTCTTCCGATCCGCTGGATCCGTTCCCCTCGTTGCCACGTTCCACTTCTGTTGCCTCTTCGTCTGTGCTCATCATTGTGAAATCCAACTCTGATGCGATAAACGGTAACTGCAGAAATGTAGGTGCTTTGTTGGCCAATCCCGGACCGGATGGTATTTCGTTGCGCGAAGCCATCACAGCATCCAACAACACCCCAGGCGAGGAGGTCATTCGCTTTGATCCCTTGATGGCTGGAAAAACCATCACGGTCGGAACCACCACCCGCCAGGGCCTTCCCATGCTATTGGGCGGCGGATTGACCATCGACGGGGACATTGACGGCGATAGCCAGCCGGATGTGACCATTGACGGCTCGCTCGGCGCAGTATATGATGGAACAGTTGGGAATGCGTTTTCTATCTGGTCCAGCGGGAACGTCATCCAACACCTGCGTTTCACAGAATTCCATACAACTATCCAGTTTGCAGTGCCTCACCCGGCGGCAGGCTACCCGAAGACCATTTCATCGAACCAGATCCTGAACAACGTTATCGAAGCGAGTCACAGCACTGACCTGATCAGCGTAGGACCACTTGGACTGGCCCCCGTCGACAAACCTGAAACCATCTCTAATTTGACCTGGCAAGACATTATCATAGCAGGCAATGTAATCACCAGTCCTGGAGGCATATTCCTGTATGCCGGTACCGGCTTCTCCGTCAACAATCGCATTATGTCGGTGACGATCAGGGATAATCACCTGAGTGGAGGTGGCGGTATTGAGCTGATCGCCGGGGATGCCAATACGGCCTACCACAAGCTGCCACCACCTATCCGGTATGCGGACTACAATTCCATCACCGATGTGCTCATTGAAGGCAACGTCCTCGATGGACCAACTTATGACGGTATCGCACTGATGGCAGGCAACGACGGCAACCGTTACAATCGCGTCGAGCGGGTGCGAATCATTGGCAATTCGATTCGAGGGGGGATGACAGGAATCAACATCACTGCCGCCGATGATGGTGGTCCGGAAGCTCGCACTACCAGGTATAATCAGGTTAGCCAAGTAGAAGTGCGGCAGAACCGTATTGAAGGCCTGTGGTGGGGTGGCATCTTGGTTCAAGTGGTTGGTGGTACTGACAACGCAGTACAAGACTTGGTCATCGCAGACAACGTGGTACAGCAGGTCAGCCCCAGCGGGCTAACCGTCTATGGGGGGGCCTTGCCGAGCGGCAGAACGCTTTCCGCCAACAACGTGGTCCAGAACATCCAGATTACTGGAAACCAGGTGCTGACTCAAACTCAGGGTGGAGCAGTCGGCATCGAACTCTTTGGTGGTTGGCGCTCTGGCTCGGCACAAAGCGGCCAAGTTACCGGAAACCGCGTAGAATCAGTGAGCCTACGGGACAACCGAGTGAGCGGCTTTGACACCGGGTTGGTCCTCGTCGGTGGAGATGGCCTCCAGGTGACCGGGAATAGCATATCCGGGACTGGCTGCGGCAGCTTTCAGTCACTGGTGCAGTCTGATAACCGGAACGGCGCCCAAGGCAATACCTTGGACTGGCAGTGGTGTACGCCGACGCCGACAAACACCAGCTCGCCTACTGCTACAGCCACGCCGACCGACACCCTGACGCCGACGGCGACGAGCACCAGCACGCCTACTGCCACAGCCACACCGACCGATACCCTGACACCGACGGCGACGAGCACCAGCACGCCTACTGCCACAGCCACGCCGACCGATACGCCGACGCCGTGTGTGGCCTACCTGCCGCTGATCACAAAGCAGGCGACTCGATAGCATTCAACATTGGCAGACTACAGAGGTTCACATGTGCTCGCAGCAAGGTGCAGCCTAACACTGCATGCACCCGACTGGCGCCGCGCGCTGCTGATTCCGGCGACTCCTGCCCGCCTAGGTTCGGGTCGGCGACCGAGTCTTCCCAGACCCGCGCCAGCGGGTGATGCTGGCCGTTAGGCGCCAGCACGTGCCCGCGACGCCGGCAATCACACGGTAAGGACTGATATGGCCAAGACGAGCCACAGAAACAGTGACACCACCGCCAATCTCGGCTTTGAAGCCAAGCTCTGGCAGGCCGCCGACGCGCTGCGCAACAACATGGACGCCGCCGAGTACAAGCACGTCGTGCTGGGCCTGATCTTCCTCAAATGCATCTCTGACGCCTTTGAGGCCAAGCACGCAGAGCTGGAAGCGCAGCGCGACCAGGGCGCTGACCCCGAAGACCCCGACGAGTACCGCGCCGTCAACATCTTCTGGGTGCCCAAGGAGGCGCGCTGGGGGCAGCTCCAGGAAAGCGCCCCGCAGCCGACCATCGGCAAGCTGGTGGACGACGCCATGAGCGCCATCGAGCGCGACAACCCCTCGCTCAAGGGCGTGCTGCCCAAGGACTATGCCCGCCCCGGCCTCGACAAGCAGCGCCTGGGCCAGCTCATCAACCTGGTCAGCGACATCGCGCTGGGCAGCTCTGCCGAGCGCGCCAAGGACACGCTGGGCCGCGTCTACGAGTACTTTCTCGCGCACTTTGCGAGTGCCGAGGGCAAGAAGGGCGGGCAGTTCTACACGCCCGCGCGCGTGGTGCGCGTGCTGGTCGAGATGCTCGCACCCTTCAAGGGCCGTGTCTACGACCCTTGCTGTGGCTCGGGCGGCATGTTCGTCTCCAGCGAAAAGTTCATCGCGGCGCACAGCGGCCGGATCCGCGACATTGCCATCTACGGCCAGGAGTCCAACTATACCACTTGGCGCCTGGCCAAGATGAACCTCGCCATCCGTGCCATCGATGCCCAGATCGCCCACGGCGACACCTTTCACAACGACGGCCATCCGGACCTCAAGGCCGACTATGTACTGGCCAACCCGCCCTTCAACGACAGCGACTGGCGCGGCGAGCTGCTCAAGGACGACAAGCGCTGGGTCTACGGCGTGCCGCCCGCGGGCAACGCCAACTTTGCCTGGGTGCAGCACTTTGGCCACCACCTGGCGCCCACCGGGCTGGCGGGCTTTGTGCTGGCCAACGGCTCGATGTCGTCCAACCAGTCGGGTGAGGGCGAGATTCGCAAGGCCATCATCGAGGCCGACCTGGTGGATTGCATGGTGGCGCTGCCGGGGCAACTGTTTTACTCAACGCAGATTCCGGTCTGCCTGTGGTTCCTGGCGCGCAACAAGCGCAACGGCCGCTTCCGCGACCGGCGTGGCGAGGGCCTGTTCATCGACGCGCGCAAGCTCGGCACGCTGGTCGACCGCGTGCACCGTGAGCTAAGCGACGCCGACATCGCCAAGATCGCCGACACCTACCATGCCTGGCGCGGCGACCAAGGGGCAGGTCAGTACCAGGACGTACCCGGCTTCTGCAAAGCCGCCACGCTCGATGGTATTCGCAAGAACGGCCATATGCTCACGCCCGGGCGCTACGTGGGCGCAGAGGCCGCCGAGGCGGACGGCGAGCCGTTCGAGGACAAGATGCAGCGGCTGACCGCCACGTGGCGGCAGCAGCAGGCCGAGGCCGCCAGGCTCGACGCTGCTATCACCAGGAATCTGAAGGAGCTTGGCTATGGCCAGTGAGAACTTGTGCAATCTTCCCGCCCCATCGGAGGGACAAGTGCTGATCTATCAGGACGGGGCACTGAACCTCCAGGTCCGCCTCGACGGCCAGACGGTATGGCTGACACAGGCCGGCATGGCCGAGTTGTTCCAGACCACGCCGCAGAACGTCACCCTTCACATCAGGAGCATCTACGACGAGGGCGAGCAGGACGAGGCGGCAACTTGTAAGCAATACTTACAAGTTCGGAAGGAGGGTGCTCGCTCGGTTCAGAGAACGCTCAAGCACTACAACCTCGACATGATCCTCGCGGTCGGCTACCGCGTCCGCTCCGCGCGCGGCACGGCCTTTCGCCAGTGGGCCACCGCCCGCCTGTCTGAGCTGCTGGTCAAGGGCTTTACCCTCGACGACGAGCGCATCAAGGAAGGCAAGACTCTGGGCGCTGATTACTTTGACGAGCTGCTCGAGCGCATTCGTGACATACGCGCCTCCGAGCGGCTCTTTTACCAGAAGATCACCGACATCTATGCCACGAGCATCAACTATGATCCCACCGATCCGATGAGCCAAACCTTCTTCGCCACCGTGCAGAACAAGCTCCACTGGGCCATCCACGGCCAGACTGCGGCGGAGATCATCGCGACCCGCGCAGATGCCTCCAAGCCCCACATGGGCCTCACCACCTGGAAGCACACGCCGCGCGGTCCCATTCGCAGGGTGGATGTGACGGTGGCCAAGAATTACCTTAGCGAAGAGGAGCTGCGCGAACTCAACCGCGTGGTGAGCATGTATCTCGACTACGCCGAGGACCAGGCCCGGCGGCACAAACCCATGCACATGGCCGCCTGGGTCGCCAAGCTCGACGCCTTTCTTCAGTTCAACGAGCGCAACATCCTCACCCATGCCGGCAGTTTCTCGCACCAAATGGCCGAGGAGCGCGCGCACGCACAGTTCGACCAGTACGAAGCCGAGCGCCGGCGGCTGGAGGGCACGCAGCCCAGCAGTGATTTCGACCGATTGGTGGAAAAGACCAAAGAGCTGGAGATGCTGCCATCCTCCGCACGCAGGTCAGCCACCCGCCGCAAGACAGGGAGTGCGAAATGAACGATGTACTGCGGCAGCCGCAGGCCGAGGCCACCAGGCTGGACGCCGCCATCGCCGCCAACCTGAAGGACCTGGGGTATGGAGACTGAGCTCTGTGCATTAGCGCCGGCGGACTGGCAGATCAAGTCGATTGAAGATGTCTGCGCTCGTGTGACAAGCGGAGGCACTGCCAGCCGACGCGAGCCCTCGTACTATGTCGGCGGCCACTGGCCGTGGGTCAAGACGCAGGAACTTCAGGATAAGTGGCTTGATGGCACAGAGGAGCACATCACCGATGCGGCAGTAGCCTCTTCATCAGCAAAGGTGCTGCCAAAGAACACAATTCTCGTCGCAATGTACGGAGCCACGGTCGGCCAGCTAGGGATACTGCGCCGACCTATGACCTGCAACCAGGCGTGCTGTGCTCTCGTCGTTGATCCAAGGGAGGCCGACCACCGGTATCTGTTCTTCCAACTCCTGCGCGCTCGACCACAACTGAAGCGGCCTGCAACTGGTGCGGCCCAGCAGAATCTCAGCGGAGTCCTAATCAAGTCGCTTCGCTTCCCGTTTCCACGGCTCCGCGAACAACACGCCATCGCGCACATCCTCGGCACGCTGGACGACAAGATCGAGCTGAACCGGCGCATGAACGAGACGTTGGAGGCGATGGCGCGGGCGCTCTTCCAGTCGCGGTTCGTGGATTTCGACCCCGTGCGCGCCAAGGCCCAGGGCCGCGACCCCAGCCTGCCCCCGCCGCTCGCCGACCTGTTCCCGGATGCGTTTGAGGAGTCGGAGCTGGGGGAGGTGCCGAGCGGGTGGAGGGTTGGGCTAGTCTCTAGATTGGCCACGTTGAGTCGCGAAAGCATCAATCCAAGCGACTTTCCAGACGAGACCTTCGATCAGTTTGGCATTCCTGCCTTCGATGAGGGGCGACGGCCGAAGGCTGAGGCAGGCGGAGCGATCAAGAGCAACAAGCTTCTCGTTCCGCGCGACTCTGTTCTGTTGTCAAAACTCAACCCGCGAATACGGCGCATTTGGCTGCCAGCGGTGCGAAGCGATCATCGTGCTATCTGCTCTACCGAGTTTCTTGTCACGCTTCCGCGAGCGGGCATCTCCCGGGAGTTCCTATACAGCTTCCTCTCAAATGATGCGTTTGCTGGTGTCTTCGAGACGCTGGTCATAGGAACATCGGGAAGTCACCAGAGAGTGCAGCCGGAAAGCCTTCTCAACATTGACACAGTGATGCCAGATGGCCAGGTCATCGAGCAGTTCACGCGCGCTGTGCGGCCGCTGTTGATGAGAGTCGACCACGGACGCCAGGAATCGGGGACTCTCGCCGCCCTGCGCGACACGCTCCTGCCCAAGCTCGTCTCGGGTGAGTTGCGGGTGAAGGACGCGGAACGCTTCGCGGCGACCGCGGTGTGATCGGCGGGGTGGATAGAGTGGGCAGCATGGACAAAGAGCCGTTGATCCCCAAGCATGGTGGCTACCGCAAGCTCAAGAGCTTCCAGGTGGCGCAGTTGGTCTATGACGTCACGGTGCGCTTCTGCGACCGCTACATCGACCGTCGCAGCCGCACGCACGACCAGATGGTGCAAGCCGCGCGTTCGGGGGTGCAGAACATCGCCGAGGGCAGCCAGGCGTCGGGGACATCAAAGAAGACCGAGATGAAGCTCACCAGTGTGGCGCGCGCCAGTCTGGAGGAGTTGCGCCTCGACTATGAGGACTTCTTGAGGCAGCGGGAGATGCCACTGTTGCCGCCGGATCATCCAGCGCTGAAGCGCTTCAGAGCGATGCGCTGCGCTACGCTGGACGAAGTGCGCGCTTGGGTGGCTGCAGAGAGACGGGGCAAACACGGACCAGCACGGACGCACACAGACGAACACGGACGCAGGGACGACCTCGAACCGTCCGTGTCTGTCCATGCTGGTCCGTGCCCGTCCTTGTCTTCCTCCACACTCGTGGCCAACGCGGCACTTTCGCTCCTGAACGTGTGCTGCTATCTGCTGGACCGCCAACTGGCGGCGCAGGCGACCGCGTTTGAGCGGGAAGGCGGCTTCACCGAGCGACTCTACCGCGTGCGCAGCAAAAGGATCAACCGTGGATAACTTCACCGAGTCCGTCGTGGAAGACGCCGCGCTGGCCTGGCTGCAGGCGCTGGGCTACGCCGTGCTGCAT
>Ga0315288_10013952_pt1 | contig 10044 bp, 11 predicted proteins | sample YL17G11_20_MG_FD_203454 | JGI IMG/M metagenome (GOLD analysis project Ga0315288, IMG submission 203454) | Sediment microbial communities from Yellowstone Lake, YNP, Wyoming, USA - YL17G11_20 | ecosystem: Environmental > Aquatic > Freshwater > Lake > Sediment | place: USA: Wyoming | collected... | reverse complement strand
ACCCCCTCACGGACGAGCGTCCGCGTTTCGGGGTCTATCCTCACCGCGGTGGTGTCAGGCACCTGTTTGATGCAGACGATGATTTCCATGAGATAAATCCCAAATCCCAAATCCCAAATAGAAGCGAAACAGCGGTAAGGATTAAGCACTAAGCAATACGTTAAAGGGCTTACTCCTTACTGCTTAATCCTTACTGCTTATTTACTGGGATTTTACCTATCCCTTTCTCCCCGCATCCTCTTTGACCAGATGAGAGGCGATGATCGTGCGCTGGATCTGGTTCGTCCCCTCGTAAATCTGCGTGATCTTCGCGTCGCGCATCATCTTCTCCACCGGATACTCCTTCATGTAACCGTACCCGCCGAGTACCTGCACGGCGTCAACCGTGACCCGCATCGCCACATCCGACGCGAAGAGCTTGGCCATCGCCGATTCCTTGGCGATCCTTTTCTCGCCGCGGTCTATGGCGCGGGCGACGGCATAGACGAGGGCGCGGGCCGCCTCGACCTGAGTGGCCATGTCCGCGAGCATGAACTGTATCCCCTGGAATGAAATGATCGGCTTGCCGAACTGTTCCCTCTGCCTCGCGTAGGTCACCGCCTCGTCGAGCGCCCCCTGGGCGATGCCCACCGCCTGGGCCGCGACGCCCGGTCTCGACGCGTCGAAGGTCTTCATGGCGACGATGAACCCCTGCCCCTCCTTGCCGAGGAGGTTTTCCGCGGGGACGCGGCAGTCCTGAAAAACGAGCTCCCGCGTCGCCGAGGCCCTGATACCCATCTTGTTCTCTTTCTTGCCAAACTCAAAACCGGGCATCCCCTTCTCCACAATGAACGCGCTCGCGCCGCGGCTGCCGCGCGCTTTATCGGTCATGGCGATCACCGTGTACACGGCCGCTTCCCCGCCGTTGGTGATCCACTGCTTCGTCCCGTTGAGCACGTAGCTGTCGCCGTCCTTGCGGGCGGTCGTCTGAATCGCGCCCGCATCGCTCCCCGCGTTCGGTTCCGTGATGGCAAAGGCGACGATGTTCTTCCCCTCAGCGATATCCGGCAGATATTTCTTCTTCTGGGACTCGCTCCCGAAGAGGATCAGGGGGAAGGTTCCCAGGGCTGTTGCGGCGAGGCAGAGGGCAATCCCGCCGCACACCCGGCTGAGCTCCTCAACCGCAATGCAGAGGTCGAGCACCCCGCCTCCCGTTCCGCCGTACTGCTCCTCGATGTATATCCCGAAGAGATTTGACTCGGCGAGGACCTTCACGATGTCCCAGGGAAACTCCTGAGATTCATCCAGTTCGGTCCGACGTGGCAGGATTTTTTCTCTGGCGATCTTCGCCGCGATCTCCCTGATGAATTGCTGCTCCTCTGTGAGGAAGTAGTTCATGGCGCATTCTCCATAGTCAAACAATCAGACATTACTCACACACACGTGATGAGGAAAAACCGAAAGAGAAGCGATCCTCCGCTGAGAGGCAGGATACTGTGGCGCACACCCCCCACCAGCCTTAAAAGCTCCGAACCACGAGTGTGGAATTGTGACCGCCGAATCCGAACGAATTGGACATGGCAACCCTGACGCTCTGTTCCCGCGCGGTATTGGGCACATAATCCAGATCGCACTCTGGATCGGGGTACTCATAGTTTATGGTGGGTGGAATAATGCCATGGTTGAGGGTGAACACGGTGCTGATGAGCTCAACTCCCCCCGCGGCGCCCAGGAGGTGCCCGAACATTGATTTGTTGGAGCTCACCGCCAGCTTTTTGGCATGATCTCTAAAAACATCCTTGATCGCCATGGTCTCATACTTGTCATTGAGGTCCGTGGAGGTGCCATGGGCGTTGATGTAATCAACCTCGTCAGGGCTCACCCCCGCATTTTTTACGGCCATCCTCATGCACGCTGCCGCCCCCTCGCCTCCGGGTGCAGGAGCGGTCATATGGTAGGCATCAGCGGTTGATCCATACCCGATCAGCTCAGCATAGATGCGCGCATCCCTTTTCCTGGCGTGCTCCAGCTCCTCGAGAATGACAACACCCGCCCCCTCGGACATGACGAATCCGTCCCGTTCCTTGTCAAAAGGCCTGCTCGCCTTCTCGGGAGCGTCATTCCTCGTCGAGAGCGCTTTCAGGGCGCAGAAACCCGCAACGCCGAGGGGGGTCACTGCCGCCTCGGTCCCGCCGGCGATCATCACATCAGCATCACCGAATTTGATCATGAGCGATGCCTCCCCGATACTATGCCCTGCTGAGGCGCACGCAGAGACGATGCAGCAGTTGGGGCCCTTGACCCCGAGCTGCATAGCGATCATCCCCGGCGCCATATTGACGATGAGCATGGGGATAAAGAAAGGCGAAATGCGCTGGGGGCCTTTGGTGACCATCAAGGTATGCTGTTCCTCAATGGTGCTGATGCCCCCGATGCCGGACCCGACAACAACACCGATCCTGAGCAAATCTTCCTTCCGAAGATCAAGGCCGGCGTTGTCAACGGCCATTTTTGCCACCACCACGGCGAACTGCACGAAGCGATCCATCCGCCTGGCTTCCTTCGGATTGATCCATACCTTCGGATCGAACCCCTTCACCTCGCCGCCGATTTGCGTGGGGAAGGGAGAGGGATCAAAAGAACTAATACGGGCTATGCCGCTCCTCCCCTTGCAGAGAGACTCCCACATCTCTTGAGCGTTATTGCCGTTAGGGGCAAGTGCACCCACCCCTGTAATGACCACCCGCCTCACGTTATCCTGCTCCTTGACTGGGATTCAGGTTTCCCTATTCCTGCTTCTGGCAATGTTCCTCGATATACTTAGTGGCTTCACCGACGGTCTTCAGATTCTCCGCATCCTCATCGGGAATCTCCGCGTCGAACTCTTCCTCGAGGGCCATCACCAGCTCGACAGTATCGAGAGAATCCGCCCCCAGATCGTCGATAAAAGAAGCATCGGGAGTCACCTCATCGGGATTGACCCCGAGCTGCTCCACCACGATATCCTTTACTCTCTGTGCAATATCCGACATGTTCAACCCTCCTCTTGTATAAGTGCCTTTACAGTCTAACGCAAGCCACCACTACATCACCATGCCGCCATCCACCACGATAACCTGCCCGGTGATGTAATCCGAGAGGCCGCTCGCGAGGAATAGGGCAGCGCTCGCGACATCCGACGGTGTGCCAAAGTGCCCCATCGGGATGCTCTCCAGCATCTTCTGCTTTATCCCATTCGGGAGCACCTCGGTCATCCGCGTCTGAATACAACCGGGGGCTATCGCATTCGCGGTAATCCCACGCGACGCGAGCTCCTTGGCAATGGATTTTGTCAATCCTATGATACCAGCCTTGGAAGCCGCATAGTTGGCCTGCCCTGCGTTGCCCACCAGTCCTATGACTGAGGCGATGTTGATGATCTTGCCGGCGCGCCTCTTCAACATCGGCTTCACAACTGCCTTGGTGAAGTGAAACGCACCCGTCAGATTCACCGCGATCACGGCATCCCAGTCTGCCTCGCTCATCCTCAGGAGAAAATTATCTCTCGTGATGCCGGCATTGCTGACGAGTATATCAATCCGCTCGAAAGAGTCAATAATTTTGTTTACCGCATCGTGAACCTGCTCCGCGCTGCTCACATCCACCGCGAGCGCGCACGCGCGCCGCCCCAGCGCCGTGACCTCATCGCACACCTTCGCGAGCGGGGCTGCTTCACGATCGCAGATGGCGACATCCGCCCCCGACCGCGCGAAACAGAGCGCGATTTCTCTCCCAATCCCCTGGGCGGCTCCCGTCACAACGGCTACCTTATTCTCGAGCATCATGCCTCGCCTGCCTTTCCACCCTTAACCCGATCTATTCACCAAGCGCTGATATTGTGCCCACTCGCCTTCAATGTTTTCTATCCACGGATTGCACGGATTACACTGATCAAAAGAAACTCTTAAAAATTCTTGCGGTAAAATCCGTGAAAATCAGTGAAATCCGTGGATACAACCTTTGTTTATTAAAATCCGCTCAATCCGGAGAATCCGCGGTTACTTATTGTTTGTTCACGAATAATTCATGTTAAGTGCTTCCAGCGCCTTCCCGAGGCTGTCCGGATCCTGTACGCTTACCACCTTTTGATCCTTGTCGATCCTGCGCATGAGACCACGCAGCACCCTGCCATGGCCCACTTCCATAAAGAGCGTTGTCCCCCGACTCATGAGGTACCTCATGCTCTTCTCCCACAAGACCGGTGAACACAATTGCGTGAGGAGCGCTTCGCGAATTTCCTCTGGTCGTGTGACCGGCAGCGCGCTCACATTGGCAATCACGGGATACCGCGGCTCAATGATCTTCGTTTCAGCCACCGCCCGGCGAAGCTTTTCTTCAGCGGGCTTCATGAGACGTGAATGGAATGCGCCGCTCACCTGAAGCTGCACGGCTTTCTTCGCGCCCCGTTTCTCCGCCTCTGCCATCGCGGCCTTCACCGCTCCCACACGGCCCGAAATAGCTATCTGGTCCGGGCAGTTGAGGTTTGCGAGGTCAATCACGTCCCGGTCCTGGAAGAGCGCGCAGATCTGCTGTACCGTGTCCGCATCAAGCCCCACGATCGACGCCATTGTGCTCGGCTCCAGGTCGCACGCGTCCTGCATTGCCTCCCCGCGCTGGCGCACGAGTTTCAACCCGTCGGCAAATGAGAATGAACCCGCTGCCACATGCGCGCTGAACTCCCCCAGGCTCAAGCCTGCTGCCGCCAGGGGAAGTGGCATGTCCGGGGCGACCTCCTTGAGCGCTCGAATGCACGCGATACTGGTGATGAATATCGCCGGCTGGCTGTTCTTGGTCAACATGAGTTCATCTTCCGGCCCCTCGACGCAGAGTTTTCTGAAATTGAACCCGAGTATCCCGTTTGCCTCTTCAAACAGTTCGCGCGCGCAGGTGAATCGTTCAGCAATTGCCCATCCCATCCCCACCTCCTGAGAACCCTGGCCGGGGAAGAGAAGAACAATCTTATGTGGATCAGACATGATGTGTGCTCCTATTGATAAAAATGACAAAGCAAGGAGAATGACAAATAACAAATACCAAATGACAAAACATTGATTCTATTTGTCATTTGTGCTTTGGTATTTGTCATTCCAGATTCTATATTCTTACCACCATCGCGCCCCACGTGAAACCCCCGCCGAATGCGACGAGGAGCACGGTATCACCCCGCGCGAGCTTCCCTTTTTTCACCGCCTCATCGAGCGCGATGGGGATGGAGGCCGCGGATAGATTGCCGCAGTGATCAATCGCGATGTAAAACTTCTCGAAGGGAACACCCATCTTTTTCGCGACCGCCTGCATGATTCGCAGGTTCGCCTGGTGCGGTATCACGCACGTGACCTCTTCCACGCTCATCCGGGCGCGTTCGAGTGCGGCCTTCGCCGATTGCACCATAGCGGTTACCGCCTGCTTGAATACCTCCTTGCCCTCCATCTTCAGGTAGTGGAGCCGCTGGTCCACGGTCGCGTGGGACGCCGGCGTGCGAGAACCGCCGCCGGGGAGGTACAACAGCTTGTCCCAGCGCCCGTCAGCGCCGAGGCAGGACGAGATAATTTCGCTCCCGTCTGTTGTCTGGCCGAGGATGGCCGCGCCGGCTCCATCGCCAAAAAGAACACAGGTGTTTCGGTCCTCCCAGTCGGTGATCGCGGTGAGTTTTTCCGCTCCAATCACGAGGGCGTTGCGGTACCTGCCCACCCGGATGCACTGCCACGCGACATCCATAGCGTAGAGCCAGCCCGTGCAGGCGGCATTCAGGTCAAAACAGGCGGCATCGAACGCTCCCAAATGTTTCTGGACAATACATGAGGTGGAGGGGAAAGCCATATCGGGGGTAACCGTCGCGACGATGATCAGATCGAGCGCGCTCGCGCTCAACCCGCTGTCGGCGAGCGCCCGACGGGAAGCCTCGATTGCGAGGTCTGAGGTGGCCTGGTCCTCACGAGCGATATGCCGGAGCCTGATGCCGGTCCTCTCGACGATCCATTGATCAGTGGTATCAACCATCTTCTCCAGATCTGCATTACTCAGTATCTTTTCCGGCAGATAGGATCCAAGGCCGATAACACCAACCCTCGCGTCGCTCATCACGCTGCCTTTGCGTACCTCTGCGCGCCATTCATATAATCACTGTGTCCCGCAGCTCTCGGTGGTCCGCTGCATAATGTACTCATTCACGCCATGCTGCACAAAGCTCTCGGCGACGCGGATGGCATTCCGGATCGCCTTTGCATTCGAACTCCCATGACAGATAATGCAATTCCCGTTCACGCCGAGCAACGGGGCGCCCCCGTATTCCGTGTAATCGCCCCTCCGTGCTATGCTTTCGAAAGACCCCTTGAGGATCAGACCGCCGATCTTATTCCAGAGATTTTTTCTCACCTCTTCTCTAATCATCTTCATGAGCGCCCAGGCGAGCCCTTCCGTGCATTTGAGCACCACGTTGCCCACAAAACCGTCGGAGACAACCACATCCACCTTGTATCCATAGACATCCCTGCCCTCGACGTTGCCGATAAAATTGAGTTTTGCTTTCTCGAGGAGCTCGAACGTTTCTTTGACCAGCGCGTCCCCCTTGGTCCTCTCAGACCCGATACTCAGGAGGCCGACCTTCGGATTTTGCTTTTTCTGGATCAAGCGGGCGAACGCATCTCCCATGATCGCGAACCCGAGAAGGTGCGCCGGCTTGCAGTCTATAGTGGCGCCCGCATCGATGAGCAGCGAAACACCCCACGGCGTGGGAAGGTAGGTCGCGATCCCCGGCCGCTCAATCCCCTTGAGGAAACGCCACTTGAGTTTTGTCGCCGTCACCACTGCCCCGGTATTGCCCGCTGAGACCATCGCCCCGGCCTCTCCCCTCTTCACCAGATTGGCTGCCTCGCCGACGGAAGAATGTTTCTTTTTCCTCAGCCCGCTGAGCGGCTCCTCTCCCATCTCAATTACCTCAGGGGCGTGCACGAAGGATACGTGAGCCAGGAGTTCAGGCTTCCCGAGTTTTTTGACCTGCGCACGGAGTTCATCCTCCCTGCCGACGAGGATGATCTCCCGATCCGGCTTCGCCTCGATCGCCTCAAGCGCGCCCTGGACGATGGCGCGTGGGGCGTGGTCGCCCCCCATCGCATCAATCGCAATTTTCATCTGCTACTCTTGTTTTACCGCCATCACCTTTTTACCCTTGTAGAAGCCGCAGTGTGGGCATGCGCGGTGGATGGGTTTCGGCTGATGGCACTGAGGGCAGAGTCCCGGGACGGCGCAATCGAGCCGCTGGTGAGCCCTCCGCTTACGCGTGCGACTCTTCGACTGTTTTCTTTTAGGTGTCGTCATTCCTTGTTCTCCAGAGGGAGCTTGATCTCCTCAAGGGCGCTCCACCGTGCGTCGCCACTTCGGGGCGCGCACGAACAGCGCTCCAGGTTAAGATCTTTGCCACAGTGAGCGCACATCCCCTTGCACGTCTGCGCGCAGAGCGGCTTGATGGGCAGGGCGACTATAATATCCTCCCTGAGATTTGCCGTCAAGTCGATTATCTCCAGCTCCTTCACTGCCTGGCTGAAGCTGAAGCGATCCACGCTGATTTCAGTCCCGAATACTCTCAGGCATCGCGAGCAGATGAGTTCGAGAGGCACGCGCAGCCGCCCGCTCACGATAAGCTCGCCGCTCACCACCTCCACGCTCAGATCATACGCCAGCCCCCCTGCCACCGTAACCCCCTCACACTCGAGATCGAGCTCATCGGGACTGAGAATGCCACTGAGGCGCATTCCTGCCGGCGGTATTCTCTGGACTTCAATGATGAGCCCCATAGGTATCTCTCGCGCGGGGGGTGGAGGCTACGTCTCAAGCGGTGAGGGCCTTCGTTACCTATCAACCCTCAACCCTCGACCATGCTTTCTGAGCATTGCCGCAACGATGTCCGGGACAAAAGCACTGACGTCCCCACCGAGGGCGACAATTTCTTTTATTATCCTGGAACTGAGATAGGAATAGTGCTCGCTCGGCATGAGGAACACCGTTTCGATGTCGCTACAGATCTTGCGATTGGTGAGTGCCATCTGGAATTCGTATTCAAAATCAGAGAGCGCCCTCAATCCCCTGATGATGATTCTCGCCCCCCGGCTCTTCGCGTAGTCAACGAGCAAACCGCTGAAGCTGTCAACCTCAACCGCCGTCATGCCCGTGGTGACTGTCCTCAGCATCTCGAGCCGCTCAACGACCGAAAAGAGAGGGTGCTTCTCCGAGTTAGTGGCCACCGCGACGATCAAACGGCCGAATATCTTCAACGCCCTCTCCATCACATCGACATGTCCATAGGTAACGGGGTCGAAACTTCCCGGATAAATTGCGAGCGCCATTTCTTCTCCTCGTTAGAATGTGTTCACACCATAAGAGCCGCCATGCCTTACCGTTCCTGCTTTAAACTTCTGGCAGCATTCCCCCTCACCACGCGCGTCGAAAAAAGACAACGCCGTGTCACCGTAACGTCTCTGCATTTTAAGATTGAGCCGCGTGAGATCATTCGGCGGCTGGTCTTTTTTAAAATGTTCGATGACGACCATGGCGTGTGGTGCAAACGTATCATATCTTTCCAGGGCGCGCAATATCTTTTTGAATTCGCTCTTTCCCTCTTTCGACGTATGGTAGGGAGGGTCTGCCAGCACAAGGCCGAACCGCTCGCCTCTCGCGCTGAGGAGCCTCACCGCCCGTGTGCACTCGATGCGCATCACCCGCGTGCGCGCGCCGACCCCCAGGCGCTCAATGTTCTTTCTGATCACGGCGCAGCACGCGGGATCGTGCTCGATAAACCAGCACCTCTCCGCCCCGCGCGAGAGTGCCTCCAGTCCGAGGTTTCCGCTCCCCGCGTAAAGATCCAGCACCGAGGCCCCCTCGAGGGATGAAGCGATTATCTGAAAGAGCGCCTCCTTGACCCTGTCAGCCGTCGGGCGGACAGCGCGTGAGCGAGGCGAAAGCAGCTTCCTGCTCTTAAATATGCCTGCGATAATACGAACCATAATAAGTAAATCCCAAATCCCAACAAATAAGCAGTAAGAATTAAGCACTAAGGATTAAGCCCTACGCAATACATTAAAGGGCTTACTCCTTACTGCTTACTCCTTACCGCTTAATCCTTACCGCTTAATCCTTAGTGCTTAATTCTTACTGCTTAATCCTTAATCCTGTTTTTAGCCGGTGACCCCGAGGAAGAATTTCCCGCTGTATTTCTTTACGAGCATCTCCCTCATGCAACGGTGCGATTCCATTTTCAGCATCCGGTCCTCGGCGACAATGCGCGCGGCGGTCTCGCGGGCGAGCGTCAGTAGTTCCTCGTCCTTAAAGAGATCGGCCAGTCTCAGGTCGGGGCCGCCGTGCTGCCGGTCACTGAAGAATTCGCCCGGCCCCCTGAGATCGAGATCCATTTCGGCAATCCGGAAACCGTCATTCGTCGCGCACAACGCCTCAAGCCTCTTTCTCCCCTCCTCGGTCGCGGGCTGCCCGCTAAAGAGAAAGTATGATCGCTCGCCACCCCGGCCAATCCTTCCCCGCATCTGGTGAAGTTGAGAAAGGCCGAATCGCTCGGCGTGTTCGACCAGCATGATGCACGCGCTCGGTATATCGAGCCCCACCTCAATCACGGAGGTCGCAACCAGAACCTGGATGCGACCCGCACGGAAATTGCTCATCACGCCCTCCCGCTCCTCGCGGCTCATTCTGCCATGTATCAATCCCACGCTCAGATCGCGGAACTGTTCCTTCTTGAGCCACTCCGCCATAGTGCTCGCGGCACCGAGGGGGAGTTTTTCGCTCTCATCGATGAGGGGATACACGATGTACGCCTGGCGTCCCTTGAGCGCCTCGCTTTTGACAAGGCCATACGCCTCACCTATCTTCTCCGGCGGAACCCAGCGCGTCGTGACGGTCCCACGGCCGGGCGGCATCTCATCGAGCACTGAAACATCCAGGCCGCCATAGAGCGTGAGCGCGAGCGTCCGGGGGATGGGCGTGGCGGTCATGACCATGAAATCAGGATTCTCTCCCTTC
>Ga0315288_10013950_pt1 | contig 10045 bp, 11 predicted proteins | sample YL17G11_20_MG_FD_203454 | JGI IMG/M metagenome (GOLD analysis project Ga0315288, IMG submission 203454) | Sediment microbial communities from Yellowstone Lake, YNP, Wyoming, USA - YL17G11_20 | ecosystem: Environmental > Aquatic > Freshwater > Lake > Sediment | place: USA: Wyoming | collected... | reverse complement strand
GAAGCCAAACTCCTTGATCGACGCGCCCACGGCATCCACCGCCGCATCATTCTGGCGCGGGTTGCCGGGGTACGGCTTGATCTGGTCGATGGGGCGGATTTCAATCTGCATGGGGATTTCCTTTCACGAAAGAAAGTCAGTCGCTAACGGTGATCGTTCCCACGGCCATCTCCGGCCGAGGATCGCCAGGGAGGAACCATGCCCCCCCGGTCGTCTGCCACACTGGCAGACGCGCCCGTTTGGCCCACGGCGGGCCGATTGCGGGGTTGGGATTGTTGGCCACCTCGCCGCGAACGACGCGACGTGGGCCAACGGGGCGCGAACGTGGCCTACCCGGGCGCTATCGCCAAGGCGGTTAGCCAGGCAGTCTTGCGACTCTGCGAGTCTGGCGAGTGTGTTTCCGGCCCACCCTGTATTTCTATTATTTTTCATTTATGCTTCCCCCTCTTGCGCGAAGGGGGCGGAAAAAGACTCGCGAGAGTCGCAGAGTCGCACATCGCCCCGGCCTTCGGCGGCATGAACCCGCCAGACGGCCCCGTTCCGGTGCTGCTCGTGGGGGTTGGTGTCCAACATGAACCCGCCGATGACCCGGCGGCGCGCAGCGCGGAGCTTGTTGCCTACCTGTCGGGCGTTGGGCACTTTGCCCGGCGGACACCCGACGAAGTTCTCGATAGCCGCGCGCATGGCGACGCTGGCCTCGTCGCTCGGCTGGAAATCACGCCGGTAGAGGGTTGCGAGCAGATCGGAAGCGACCAGACCGTTGCCGCCGGAGTCATAGGCCTGCCAAGAACGAATAAGTTGGCCGATGGCATCGGAGGTCGTGTCGGAGAATTCCACCAGGCGAGTTCGCGTGCGGCAGGGGTCGGGCAGTCCCGCCCAGACAACGGCCTGGCGGACGATGCTCGACCACCCTTCAAAACTGCCGAAGGATGGGAGGTTCTGTGAGGGTCTCCCGGCGCGGCAGTAGGCCGCGAGGATGGTGATTGCGGCGCTTAGAAGTCTGCCCCGGTTCCGGCGCACCCAATCGAGCAGATCGGGATGCTGGAAATCCTTGCGATCCTCGGGATGCTCTTCGAGTACGTCGAGGCGCACATGGATGATGCGGCGGGTGGTGTCGGCGGCGACGGCGACGTTGTTGCCCGTGCCATACCACGCGGGCATGAGGGGCAGATCCACGAGTTCGCTTTTGCCGAGGATGCGATCCTTCCAGCGGGTGCTGGTCAGTGCCCGGTCCAAGGCGTCGTTGCCGAAGTTGCCTTCGAGGTTGTCGAGCAACACCAGACGGTCGCCGGCGATGGCGATGGACGTGATTTTCTTGCGCATCTCCTCGGATTCGTGGGCGTAGCTGAAGACCGGCATCTCCCGCCCCAACACGATCCATGCGATCACCTGGACCAGCAGGCCTTTGCCCGCGCCGCGCACGTTGGCATCGATGAGGAATAAGGGTGAGGGTCCGAGGAAGGCGAACCTCGCCAAGGGTGTCAGTAACGCGGCCAGCCACGCGGCCCGGTGGTCATCGCTTTCAAAGCGGAAATCACAGACCACCTCCAGCAGTGTTCCCACCGCAGCCCAGGCATCATCCGCCGTCAGGACATCCGGGATGGTCGGGAACTGTTCCGAGGGTTCGTACAGCACGCCGGTGGTCGCGTCGTAGCCGGGCGTCTGCCAGATCGACCCATCCGGGCGGATGATGGGCGAGTCCGAGACTGCCATCAAATGCCGGATTCCCGGCCATTGGCCCCGGGCGTCCACGGCGGCGACAAGCCAGGTCGTCGGATGTGCCGCGACCTCCACAACGGTGTCTCCCTGCCGGACATACTTGCTGAATACGGCAAACTTCGTCATCCGCTCCCGCAGACATGCCTGCGGCAGGGCCGCAATCGTCGCCGAGCCGTTGGCCCGGATGATCCCATCCTCGGGCTGTTGGTCGCGCAGAACGCGGACGAGCATGCCGCCGCGCTGGTAGAGGTCCGGGTCGGCCGTCAGCGCCGCCACGGTATCGGTAGCCACGCGATGCTCGTCGGTGTCGATCAGGATGGTGGGCTTGCTGCCGCCCGCGGGCACGCGCCGTATCACGCCGCGCTGGGTCTTCTTCTCGGCGTCGCGGATGCGGTCGAGAATCTGCTGGTCGGTCCATTCGGTGGGGAAGGGTTTCTGCCGCGCATACTCGCGGATCGCCGCCAGGCCATCGGCGTCCGAAAGATCATGCTCGACGACACGGCATGCCGCCGCAAAGAGACGCCCCGAACCATCGTTGTGATCCTCCAGTTTCATGTGCAGCATGGCAGCCACACATGTGCCAGCACCGCCGCCGTTTTTGGCCTTGCTCGTCGGTGGGCGCGCCGCCGGTTGTTTCGGTGCTTTTGGAGGCTTGGGCGCGACCTTCTCCCCGATCTCGACCCTCACCGTGTTGGCCAGCCGCTCGACGGCAGCCAATAATTCGGCGGGTTCCACCACCGCTGGTTCCGCGCCGTCGGTTTCCCATGTGATCGGCTCGCCGCCTTCGTGCGTGCTGGGCGGGAACACCGTCTGCATGCCGGTGGAACGCAGTTCGACCAGCATCCCGGCCGACTTGCTCTTATGCTTTTTCGTGGCGACAGGAGCGCTGACCCGGAAAATGCGATGCGAACGGGGCTTGCCCGGTCGCCCGAACACGGCTGGCGTCGGCGGCAGGAACTGGTCCGCGAGTGCGACGCACCGGACGTGGTCCAGGTCCACATCGACCAGCCAACCGGACGGTTCGCCGAGGAGAATGCCAATATTCTGCGGCTGGCCATCGAAATGAGCAGGCACATCGCCTTCCTTGAGGCGTGTCTGCTCCCACCCGTTGAACCCGGGGTTCTTACTGCGGAACGGGATGGGCACGGGTGACCATGCGCGCCGACAATATGAGACTGCCGCTTCCAGTGGCGTCATGCGACACTCCCGGCAGGATCGCACGTCCCGGCCATCGCCAAATAGATGCCAATGGCCTCCTCGCCGAACTCGCGCCGCACATAGCCGCCAAAGATCGCGGCCAGGGTTCGCCCAACCTCCGTGGTCGTATCGACGAGGCACGCGTGTCGGGCGCGATCAACCTTCGTCCTTGTCTCCAGGCGCAGCCGGTCCTCTCCATGCAGGCTTTCAACCGCCAAAAGGGCGAGCCGCAACGTCGCCTCCCTTGAGGTCGAGTTCGAGGTCGATCTGTTCCGGCGTCGTGGTCCCGTCGATGAGCGTTCCCTCGGGACCGTCGTCGTATTCAATGTTCCTCCGATCGTCGCGCTTTTTCGCGGATCGCTTGTCAATCAGGTTCAGCAGCGTGTTCTTGGCGACCTTACCCACGAATCCCTCGCGTGAGCCGCGCTCCGGGCGGTGCCGGTGGAGTTGTTGAACGACCTGCGTCGCCACCTCCTGCTCGATGTCCGCGATGTCGCAGTCCCGGTAGCCGCTCCGTCCCACCATTCGCCGGGCCTTCTTCTTCACGATCTCGGCGTCCGCGGATGTGAACCGCTCATCCCAGAGTTCGCGCATTGGTCGGCTCCGCAGGCGGCGGAGCGAGAACGCGCGTGGGTGTCAGCCGAGAGCGAGCGAGACGCGAGGGTCGCAGACATCAGCCGGCCGAAGCGAGATCGCTGTGAGGGAGCCGTTGTCGGCTTCCACCCACAGCGATCTCCGCTTCGCGGCCGATTCGATGTCTGGTGAGAGAAGGCGAAAGGATGTCCTTGAGGACCTACACCGCGATGGTGTCCTCGAACTCGTGAATGATGGGCAGGCCGTGCGCGACCTCGATGAGCAGGACGACGCCGTTGCCGATCGCATCGAGATCGGAGAGGAATTCGACCCACTCGCGTTTGAGAGCGAAGTCGACGGCATTGGCCTGAGGACGGGGTTGGCTGATCCCGCTATTCTTCCTGCGGCGCACGATGCGTGGCGGCGGATCGAGCACCGGTTCGCCGGCACGGACGTTCAGGTTGTGAATCGAGCCGAAGCCAAGGTTCTGCAAGAGCGTTACGAGCTGTTGCCGGGGCACCGAGAGACCCGTCTTGCGGACGTCCGCTTTTGGCGACGCCGCACCGATACGAGCGAACTTGAGCATTTGATGCTCCTTTGTTGGGTGATCGTCGAAATGACAATCACGACAAAAGAAGCATCGCCGCGCGCCGTGCGCGTTCGCGGGCGAGTTGAGTGCGAGTTCAGTGCGAGTTGGAGTCGTAGGCCGAGAGGTCGAGAGCGGCATACCCGCCCCCATCTCTACTGCCTGTTTTCAGGCACTTGGCGAGCCGCCCCATTCGAGCCTTGGTAAGGTGATCGCGCAATCGCGTCGTGGCGCGGCGGATGGAGGCGTCCGCGACGGCATAGTCGCCGTAGATGTCGCCAGGTTGCCGCATCGTGTCGAAGAGAACGTGTTGTCCGGGGCGGCGGTTCAGACGCTTGAACAGCGCCCACAGATCCTTCGCCCGACTGGAAAAACGGCAGGTCTTGCCCCAGTAGGTCACAGACATGCACTGATCGTCCACCACGGGTTTGTCCGTCGTCCCGTCGTTAAACCCGACGGACGTATCGATGCGGGCGCGGTCAATGACGAGCCTGCCGGCTCGGTAGCGGAGCACAGAGGCGAGAGGAATCACTGCCGCATAACCGCCTTGCGCGCTGTCGCACCCGTTGAGTTGGCCAAGCACAATGAGAACAGTCTTCTCCGGAGCGATGCCGGACAACGCAGCCTTGCCAGGCGCTGATGCGCCAGCAGCCCCGCGAATCATCACGACGGCCAGCAGGCGGTCTTCAACGGTTATTGATCCGAGTCGCCATACGTGCTCGGGCGCGAGCGATTCTGTGGTGCCTTCGGTGCCGAGCGCTTGGGCCGTCAACCTGGCGAACCGGTCGAGGTCGATCTCCTATTGGCGCAACTGATCTGCGCCAAGCTCGATCCGGCCTGCTTCAGGACAGACTATGAAATGCCGGAGGGAGCCATCGGGGAGCTTCTGCTCATCGACAGGAGCCGTATGTCGCTCAGAGCACTGGTCGCAAACAACGTGACCGGCATCAGAACACCGTCGCAGGAGGCCCATCTGCTCGAAGGACGCGAGAGCCCCAACCGACCAGGCGGCAACGTCGTAATGTGCAAGCACCGCGTCTTGCACGCCAGCCAGAGTCAGGATGGTGTCCAGCGGATCAGCCACAATCGATCTTCCATTTCCTCAGGTACTTCTCGCCCACCTCGCGGTACTCCTCACGAAGGCTTTTGAGGTTGCACCCATCGGGTTGCGAGAGGTTGAAGCTGAACGACGGGGGACGGCCACCGCCGTCATGCTTGAGGCGAAACGACAGGGTCGCTTGGTCCACGTCCAGCACGGCGACGGGAAGGTTTGCCTGATTCAGGTAGTTCGCCATCATGTCATAGATGTCGCCGGGTCCAGCGTCTGGGTTAGCCTCGAGCGTAACGCGCCGTTTGTGGTTTCCTTTGACGGAGAGGCGGACCCTCCGCAGCCGCACATGATCCACGCGGTCACCGGCTTCGACAGGGAAGCCGAACTTCGGATTCAACAGCAAGCGGAGTTGGTACGGCTGCCCGTCGTCCTCTTCAGCCAATTCGACGCCAAGGATCACACGCGCGAAGATCTCCTGGAGCGGCGTCACGACTTTCTTTCCGCCCTTGGCGTAAACGTCCAGCGTCCCGGCTTTCTGTTCATACACGAACACCACCGCAAACGCCCGCTGCTCGGACTCCCGGACGAAGTCGTTTTTCTCGGGGTCGAGCTTGTCATATGTGTCGGCGTAGTCCGAAAGGTTGACGAAGAAATAATCCAGCGATCTCGCACGCAAATGATGTAAGACCTTGCAGCAATGGCCCCGCCCCTCGCTCTTGCGGTAATAGGCGCACAGCGACGTTTCGAGTTCCGCGCACGCCTCGGCGTCCGTCTTTGGCGTCCTCTTCGGCACGTTCGCCCGCTTCACCCAGGGCCGCGTTCCCTCCAGTCGATCCGCGCGTGCGAACTGGACCGCCAGCGACCAGACATCGTGATGCTTCAGAAATGTCCACATCGCCTTGTCGTAGCGGCTCTCCCATTTGTCCAGATCGTCGCGCAGGTCTTTTCCCCAGGTGTCCCCATCCTGCACCAGAACCTTCACGCCATCCTCGTTGGCCATCGCGTGAATGTCTTGCAGCACCACCTCGACCTCGCGCCGGGGGCCATCCTGCAGTTCTTGCCACGCTTGAAAGATCGGCTCGATGGCCGTCTCCGAGATCTCGTCCCACTTGATGTCCAAGGGCACCTTGAGTATTCCAAAGAACTGCTTCAGCAGAGTGTTGGAAACCTGTCGAAGAGCTTTCCGTGGGTCAAAGTGCTGGGACATGCGCAGACCTCTGGGGCCTTCCCGCCCCGTGAAAACGTCCCCCGCCAGCGGATGGCATGCGACGAACGATGCAAAACCGCAACGGCATGAAAGGACACGGCCGGATTCGGCCGCCGACGCATATTATCGCCTGCGGCCGATGTTTTGACAACAGTATGTAGCGGTCGTACCGCCTCTACACCCCCAGCGGTAGGGTCTTATGCCATTTGCTTCCGCCATAGCCGCCGCTGGTCAGTCCACCCCGGCGTGGCCGCGATGGGCCTGACCTGCCACTCCTTGATCACATCCCGACCTGCCTCGACGGGAGGCAGGAACAGCAGCGCTTCTTGGATGTCAGGCGCGAGGTTCAGGAGATTGACGATCTGGGTGACCCGAGCGCGGGTGACGTGGCCGAGACGGGCCAGTTCCGCGTAGTCGGTCACCTCGCCTGCGGCCAGGAGGTTCTCGAACCGAATCGCCAGCGCCATTAACCGGCTGATCCGCGGAATACGCCCCAACGGCACCTTGGCCGGCGCGGGCGTTTCGCCCACCGTCATCTCCTTACGCCCGTGTCGCTTCTGCTGGAAGTGGACTTTGCACTGCACGGTAAGACCGTTTGCCATCATGCTGCCTCCTCAAATTGCTTCGCCAGGGTCTTGATGCCGCTCGGCCGGAAGGTCACCGAGACCGTTCCGCGTTTGCCGTCGTAATCCACCCGCTCGACGAGCAATTGGATGATGCGCGCCTGTTCCCGCGGGCTGAGCGTCTCCCACACCGGGTCGAAGACCGACAGCGCCGCCTCGACTTCGCGTTCGTCCACCAGTTCCCGGTTGAGCGCTACCGTCTGCTCGCGCACCTCCGTCGCGCGTTGTTCGGCCACGCGGATGCGTTCCTGCAACTCGGCAATCTCGTCCACCGTCGTCGTGTCCCGCACGTGCCCGGCCAACTTCCGCACGTCGGCGTTGTGGCGGGCCAACTCCCGTTCAAGCCGGCGCTCTTCCGTCTGCAACCCGGCGAGGGATCGTTGGCTCTGCCCCCGCGCCTGCCGAAGCGTCTCCTTCAATACCGCCGGGTCTTTCCCGATGCCCTTGATCTGCTCGACGACGAATCGTTCGATCTCCCCGGCGGGCACCGACTTGGTGGGGCACTTGTCCCAGCCGCGTTTCTGGGCGCGGAGGCAGACGTAGTAGCGGTATCGCTTCGTGCCATGCGCGGTGTAGGAGTGGCCCATCGAGCAATCACAGGGGGCACACCGCAGGAGGCCTTTGAGCAGCGCCCCGTATTTGTTCTTCACCACCCCGCCGCCAGTGCGACCGTTGCGCCCCAGCACCGCCTGGACGCGTTGCCAGATCTGTTCGTCAACGATGGCGGCATGCTCCCCCGGATGCACCTCGTCCCGATACCGCACTTTGCCGAGGTAGACCACGTTGGTGAGCAGGTGATAGAGCAGGTTCTTGTCGAACGGGCAACCACCGACGCGCCGCCCGTCCTTCGTCTGCCACGCCTTGGTCGTCCAGCCGCGCTGGTCCAGTTCCCGGACGGTGGGAATCAACGCCTGGTGCTTCAGGTACAGCTCAAAGATTGTTCTCACCTGGTTTGCCTCGGCGTCGTTGACGAGCAGTTTGGGTCCGGCGGGGTTGCTCAACAGGTCGTATCCGAGGACCGGCCTGCCGCCCGCAAACTTTCCCTTGCGGCGCGCCGCCGCGATCTTGTCCCGCGTCCGCTCGGAAATGATCTCCCGCTCGAACTGGGCGAACGACAGGAGCACGTTGAGCATGAGCCGGCCCATGCTGTGGGACGTGTTGAACTGCTGGGTCACCGAGACAAACGAGACGTGGTGCTCCTCGAACGTCTCCATCATCCGGGCAAAGTCCATCAGCGACCGAGAGAGGCGGTCCACCTTATAGACCACCACGCAGTCGATGTTCCCCGCTTCGATGTCGCTCATCATCCGCTGGACGGCGGGACGGTCCAGGTTGCCGCCGGTGAACCCGCCGTCGTCATAGCGGTCGGGCAGGCAGACCCACCCCTCGTGCTTCTGGGCGGCGATGTACGCCTCGCCACTTTCCCGCTGGGCGTCCAGCGAGTTGAACTCCTGCTGGAGGCCCTCCTCGGTGGACTTGCGGGTGTAGATGGCGCACCGCACGACCTTCTTCTCGCCGTTGGATTTGGCCGTTGCCTTGCTCATTGTTCACCTTCACCTTTGAGGCCGAAGAACAGATGGCCGTTCCAATGCGATCCCGTAACCACCTTGGCCACAGCGCTCAACGACCGGTAGACCTGGCCCTCGTAATCGAATCCCTTGGGCAGCACCGTCACTTCGATCAATCGCCCCCGGTACTTGCGGGTGAGGATCGCCCCGGGCATTGGCAGGCGGTTCGCCACCCCAACGGGTGCCGCCACGACGCGGGGGGTTGCGCCGGGCGTGGTCGGCGGCGTCCGAGGCATCGTCATGCGGATGTCGGCGTCGCGGGCCAACTCCGACGCCCGTTGCCGCGCCCGTTCGGATAGGCTGCCCTCGGCCAGCGACTGCATCCGCCAAGCCAGCCGCTTGCAGAGGAACTCCCGGTTCCCCGAGCGCGTCGCTTCGCCAAAGACCTTCAGGTACTTGTCGCGGAGTTGGGCGGGCGTCATCCGCCGCAGCGTGGCGATCTCGATGTTCATGTTCACAGCCATCGTAGAACTCCTGTTCTCTGGTTCTCTTTGCCGTTAACCACGGGGTCCATGAGGGCTTGTCTTGCCGCAGTCATCAAGGCCAGTTTGCTCAGATTCCACCGAGGTTTCATGCCCCGGAAACGGGGCGGCCTGACCCGCCAGGGCGGACCTGCTGCGTAAACGCAAGACGCCCGTCGCGAGGATGTCGGCCACCTCGGCGAGGCGCTCTTCGGGGGTCATGTTGGCGGGATTGGTCGGGTCGTTAGCAATGGCCATCGGCGCTCTCCGTGAGAGGCGATGCCCGCAACGACCTCCGCTTCGCGGCCGGGTCCGGTGCCTGGCAACTGGATGCGGGAGACCGGCACGATGCCGATCCCCTCATTCCTCTATAGACAGGATTCTTTTATGAAATGGTTGTCTTCGGGGTTGCTTGGCAACCGCATTGTTAACTGGGAGGGGTATTTTCGCGCGAGAGTTTGAGAGTTCTCGGCGGAAGGCGTTCCCGGCCACGCCGGGGGGCGTCCCCAGGGCGCTCTATCTCGCTCTCGGCGTCGTCCCGCCCCTCGTCGGACAGCGCGTAAACCCTTGCGGTTACTGGCGAAAACGAACGAACCCCGCGACCTCTCGGCAGCGGGGTTCTCCGTTAACTGGTCGGTGCGTCAGTTCCGCAACCGAAACTCAAGCTCCCCGAACGCAACCCTCTTCATAACCACTCTCTCGTACTGGCTTGGTGCGGTATAGAGGCCATGGCTGTTAACTGGCTCCATGCCGCACTACATCGGCCAGCGCCTTTTCCTCGAACCGGCGGATTTTATGACAACGACATCCGTTCACAAGTTCGCCCAACGTTCGCTCCGGCCGCAGTTTTGCCGATGACACGTTTTTCGAACAGGACGGACCTGCGCTTCGGCCGAGTTTCTTGACCATGGCAGGCCGAGTGCGAACAGGAGGGATGGCCGGAAACCGGAATGGCCATTTCCGACTATCTTGGGTTCCGCACGGCATGCGACATCATCACTTCCGCTTGGTGCGGACCTGGATGACGTTGGAGTACGTCGAGACTCCGGCGGCGTTGTAG
>Ga0315288_10013948_pt1 | contig 10046 bp, 11 predicted proteins | sample YL17G11_20_MG_FD_203454 | JGI IMG/M metagenome (GOLD analysis project Ga0315288, IMG submission 203454) | Sediment microbial communities from Yellowstone Lake, YNP, Wyoming, USA - YL17G11_20 | ecosystem: Environmental > Aquatic > Freshwater > Lake > Sediment | place: USA: Wyoming | collected... | reverse complement strand
ATCGTTCCACGGGTTGAAGCAGATGCCTTCCTGCTCGAGGCCGGCGCGCTGGCGGCCCTCAATGCTGTGCTCACTGATGCGCGCCTCTGCCCTGGGCTGGACGGCGAGGGGATAGGCGTGCCATTCCACATTGATTTTGTCGCCGTACTCTTCTTTTATCCCGCGCAGGCGTACCGCCGCCACGTAGCACCAGGGTCAGATATAGTCCGAATACACTGCCACTGAGACAGGTTCTTTCATGTCACCACCTCTCAGTTTTCAGACCTGCGGACGCCACTGAAAAAGGGACTGCGCGCCGGCTCGCCGCGGCGACGCCAGAAATCGATGGCGTCATCGAATGCCCTCAGCAATTTCTGCTTGTCCTGCGGCAGTTTGCCATCGATATCACCCATGAAATAGTTCCAGGCGTAATCGCTCGTGACCACCTGCGAAGGGCCATCGAGCAGTCCGATCAGGCTGCGCACTTCGGCAAGAGCGCCTTCGATGGTCAGGACATGGTATTCACCGCGCATGGCTTTTTCAAACATGGGAGTGCCGGGCAGGACGTGGAAACTGCGCAGGCGGACAAAGTGCGGGTTGACGGCATTCAGGACGCGGGCGGTGTTCTGGACGTGCTGTTCCCACTTCTCTTTGCCACCCAGCCCGGGCATAACATACATCGAGACCTCAAACCCGGCATCCATTGCCTTCTTGCCGCCATCGATCATGTCCTGCGAGGTAGCGCCTTTGTTGATATAGGCAAGCAGTTCATCATCGCCGGTCTCCAGCCCGATGTGCAGGCGGGACAGGCCCGCTTTGCGCAGTTGCGCCAACTCTTCCGCGGTCTTGCGGCACAGTGTCTTGCCCCGGGCATAGCTACAGATGCGGTCAAGAGTGGGAAAGGTCTGCTTCAGGAACTCGATGATTTCGACAAGCGGCGCCGTCTTCATGGTGAGCGTATCCGAGTCCTGCAAAAAGGCGCTGGTGATGCCGTCGTCGCCGAGCCATGATATGTCATTGGCAACGGCCACCTGGCTCAGGGGAGAACCCACCTGCTTCGCCCAGGCGGTCAACTCATCGGCGACACGGCGGAAGGTGAGGATGTCCTCTTTGACCTCTTCCACCGTGCGGATGTGGAACTTGTCCTGCTTGAACGCCGAGCAGAACTCGCACCGGTTCCACGGGCAGTTTTCCGTGACGCGGATGAGCAGTGAGTGCGCTTCCGAGGGCGGCCTGATGGGTCCGGTTACCATTTGATTCTCCACGTGTATCTTACATTAAGGAACGGACGGGGACAACCCGCCTGCCTGCCCGTTTTCCAGCGGCGCAGCGAGCGGGGCAGTAAAGTCTTTCAGGGGTAGCTGGAGCGTCCTCAGGCAATCGACGGCATTGCGGGGCGCGTAACCCTGCCAGTGATTATTGAAGAATACGAAAAGGAGCGATGCCCGCTGAGCCGCTGCCTGTATTTTGCGGGCGAGCTCCTGCATCTCTTCCGGAGAGTAGAGGTACTTGTAGCGGGTTTCCACGTCACCCTTCCACCACATCTCCGCGTTCCGCCCGTGGAAGCGGAAGTATGCCATATCAGCGGTCAACGGCACCTCGGACGCCACCGATGAGGCGAATTTCGGCTCGTCAATTTGCACCCAGGCGACGTCATGCTGTTTCAGGAGAGCAGCGGTATTGGCGTCATCACTCCAGGAACGGTGCCGCAGTTCGACGGCCAGCCGGTATTCGCCGAAGTGCCTGATGACGGCGCCCAGAATTTGCCGGCCGTAGTCATCATTCTTGAAGCTGGGTGGGAACTGTGCCAGCAATGCCCCCAGTTTCTTCTGCCTGACCAGCGGCTCGATGCCCCGCTTGAAAAGTTCGATGTCCTCCTGAGAGATGGCGGCGGTCTCCCCGGTGGCTTCTCGATACATTTTGGGATGGGTGAATTTTTGCCAGAGTTTTACCGCAAACAGGAAGCCGGCGGGCACGCGCCGCGCCCAGTTGTAGGCATAACCGGGGTTGGGCGGACGGTAGAACGAGCTGTTGATTTCCACCGTGGAAAAGAACTGGCTGTAATATTCCAGTTCATTGGTGGTGCCAGGCGGGTAAAAGAAGCCGTTCCAGGTGCCTTCGCCCTTCGGGTAAGACCAGCCGGACGTGCCGATGAAGATTTGAGCCACGGCACCATTATACGCCAACGGCACAAAACTCTGAATACCGGCTGGGTGGTGGATTTCGAATCAAAGCTTGCCCCGTACCCGATGCGGGGTGAGGGCTGTCAGTCGTTTGCTGTTAGTTTCGGCACCAGCGCGCCCGTCGGACAGGCTCTGACGCATTCCAGGCAACCCTCGCAGGCCGACTCGCCCATCGGGGCGTCCCCGAAGGTGGCAACCCGTCTCATGAACCCGCGGTGAGAGTATCCCAGGACGGTGTTTCCCAGTCGCCGGCATGTCCAAACACACCGGCCGCACAGGACGCACTTATCGGGGCTGTAAACAAAAAGCGGGTGGCTGTCATCCACAGGCAAGTCTCTCACCAGTTTGCGCAGAGCGCGCGGCTTGAGACTGACATGCAGGTGGTGCGCAATCCTCTGTAGCTCACAGTCGCCGTTCTTCTGACACTTCCCGCAATCGAGGGCATGCGATGCCATCAGCAATTCGAAGCCGCGTTTCACCAACCGGAGCGCACGCTCACCCTTCGTATGAACGACCATACCATCGGTTACCGGTTCAGTGCAGGCGGTTACGAGTCCACTTCTACCCTCGATTTCCACCCAGCACAGACGGCAGGCAGTCAATGGCTCCGGGTTTTGGCGCAGGCCGCAGAGGTTGGGTATATATAGGCCGTTGTCCAACGCCGCCCAGAGCAGTTTTTCTCCCGCGGCCGCGGTCACTCTTTTACCGTCTATGGTCAAGGTTACATTTCTCATAAGCCTACTCGGACCATGCTAGTTCCTCGCCGGCACCATGGTCACAGGCGAGAGTTTGATAACGGCATTATATTGCGGCGGGCAGGCAACCCGGCAGGTATCGCACTTGATACACTTGTCCTGGTCGATGACCTTGATGCGTTTTTTATCCGGGGAGATGGCTTCCACGGTGCAGGTGCCCACGCACGCATCGCAGCTCCGCTCGCACTTGTCCCGCAGGATGTAATAGGCCGTGAGGTCGCGGCACATTAAAGACGGGCACCGCTTTTCCAGGATGTGGGCTTCATATTCATCGCGGAAATAGCGCAGGGTGGTCAGCACCGGATTGGGCGCAGTCTTGCCCAACCCACAGAGGGAACCGGCTTTCACATCCTCGGCCAGCCTCTCCAGCGTCTCCAGGTCCTCTATCCTGCCCTTACCTTTCGTGATGTCATCAAGAATCGAAAGCATCTGTCGGGTGCCGAGGCGGCAGAACGTGCACTTGCCGCACGACTCTTTCTGCGTGAACTCAAGGAAATAGCGGGCGATCTCCACCATGCAGTCGTCTTCGTCCAGGACTACCATACCGCCACTGCCCATCATCGCGCCGGCGGTCGTCAACGAGTCAAAGTCGATTGGCAAATCCAGCACCAATTCCGGTAGACACCCGCCGGACGGCCCGCCAATCTGCACGGCTTTAAACTTTTTGCCGTTAGGAATGCCACTGCCCACATCGAAGATTACCTGCCGGAGGGTGGTGCCCATGGGCACTTCCACCAGCCCGGTGCTTACTATTTTGCCGGCGAGGGCGAAAACGGCCGTGCCCTTACTCTTTTCGGTGCCCATGCCCGCGAACCATCCCGCGCCATTCTTAACAATGTGCGGCACGAACGCCAGCGTCTTGACGTTGTTGATGACGGTCGGTTTGCCGTAGAGGCCGGAAACGGCAGGGTAGGGAGGGCGGTGGCGGGGCAAGCCGGGTTTGCCCTCGAGCGAGGCGATCAGCGCAGTCTCTTCGCCGCAGACAAATGCCCCTGACCCTTCGAACAGGGTTATGTCAAAATTAAAACCGCTGCCCAGAATATGTCGGCCAAGCAGGTTTGATTTCCTTGCCTGCTTTAGGGCAATGCGGGCGTGGTCCACGGCCAGCGGATATTCGGCGCGGACGTAGAGGTAGCCGTAACGCGCGCCCACCGCATAGGCGGCAATCAGCATTCCCTCGATGACGGAGTGCGGGTCGCTCTCCAGGATGGCGCGGTCCATAAAGGCGCCGGGATCGCCTTCATCGGCGTTGCAGATGAGGTATTTCGGGCGGCCCGGCGATTTGCGGCAAATGCTCCATTTGTCACCCGTAAGAAAACCAGCGCCGCCTCTGCCTCTCAAACCGGACTTTCTCACGGCATCGATGATGCTTGCGGGCGGTTGCCTGAGCGCTTTCTCCAGCGCACTGTACCCGCCACTGGCGATGTATTGCCCAATATCAAGCGGGTCAATGTGCCCGCAATTCTTCAGCAGCATTTTCTGTTCGTAGGCGGCGCGTGGGAAGTCCTGAAAGCCCGGCACAAGCTCGTTCGGCTCCATGGCGGCGAGCACAAACTCCAGGCACGGGTCATCTCCCAGGATGTATTCCCTGACCAGGCGCTGTGCGATGACAGGATTGACACGGCCGTAGCAGATGGCGGGGTTACCCGGCTTACTGATAATGACAAGTGGCTCGGCGTAGCAGTGCCCCATACATCCGACCTCGATGACGGGGTAATCGAGGCCCTGCTGTTTCAGCTCTTCCCTTAAAGCATAAAGCACATCAAGCGCGCCCGCCGCCCGTCCGCAGGTAGCCGTGCCCACCATGATAACCGGCCTGCCGCCTTTCATAAGCTCTTGCCAGTGCGTCGCGGCTTCCTTTTTCAGCCCGGCAAATGGGCTTCTGACCGCGGGCTGTCTTTTTATAGCCACTATTTACCCGACTCCCCGGTTTCTTTTTCCCGCTGGAACGCCAATAATAGGCCATCGACCTTGGTAGGTTCCACCTTTGCCTGCGGCTTTTCATCTACCACGGTGACCGGCGCCATGGTGCAACAGCCCACGCACGCGACCGTATCAAGGTCGAACTCCCGGTCATTGGTGGTCTGCCCCTGCTTGATATTCAGCCGCCGCTCCCATGCGTCCAGCGTGATGTAACCGCCTTTCATGTGGCACGCCGTGCCCAGGCACACACGGACAGAGTGTTTACCCGGCGGATTGAGGCGGAACTGGTTGTAGAACGTGACGACTTCGTAAACGTCCACGGGCGGCAAGTCCAGATACACTGCGATTTCTTCCATGGCGACACGCGGCAGAAAGCCAAGACGCCGCTGGACGGTCTGGAGAATGGGAATCAGAGCGCCCGGCTTTTTGGTGAAGCCTTTCAGGGCATCCCGTGTTTCCCGTTTCGCCCTGGTTTCTTCTGCGTCGGAAATTGTCCCGGGAACCGAGTTTCTCGTCATTTTACTGCGTCACAATTTTGATGGCTTTTTCCGGGCAGGCGCGAACACAATCGGCGCAGGCGCGGCAGGCTACCGGGTCGGTCATAGGCGGCTGTCCAGGCTTTTCCTGCCTCATCAGCTTGCGCGGGCAAACCTTTGCCGCGGGACAGATACCGTCCTCGCAGTCCTCGGGATGGCACCTGCTGAAATCGACCAGCGCCATTTTGCCGGGCATTGCTCAGATTGCCACCCTCTGCATTTGCGGTTGCGCCACCGGTTTTTGCGTCTGGCATAGCTCGGCAATCAGTATCACAAGGGCAAGCTCGCCTTCGTACTTGCCAGTCTTGATGGCGAGGTCTGTTTCCAGCAACTGTTCATAGACCTGTCTAATACGCGGCAGGGTGTAGCGGCCCGCCTGTTCCAGAGTTTTGCGCACCAGCCAGTCCGCAGACAGACCCAACCGGGAGCGTATTTCGGATTCGGGGACTCTCTGCTGTCTCAGGTCGCGCGCCCGCACTACGAGACGCATCTGGCGGTTCAACATGGCAAGCAGTTGTGTGGGAGTGTCACCTTCGTTCAAGAGTTGCTGGAGCAAGGTCTCGGCCCTCTGCAAATCGAATTCAACTATGGCATCCGCCATGGCAAAAACACTTGCCTGCTGTACGTAGCTCACCACCGTCTTCACGTCATTTTCTTCGATGCGGCGCTCCCCGGCATAAAGCACCAGTTTTCTCAGTTCGCTGGACATGACCCACAGGTTGCCGCCAACCATGCGCGCCAGGAGACTGATTGCCGCGAGTGAGATACTGCCACCTTCTTCCCGGATGCGGGCGCCAATCCATTCGCGCAGTTGCGGCGTTTTAAGCAAGGGGCATGCTTTTACACTGGCTTTCCCGATTATCAGTCTAAATAGCGGGTTTGATTCCCTCAGTCCGTTTTCGATAAGGACAAGTATCGTGCTCGGCGGGATACCGTTGATAAGCCCGCCAAACGTCTCGTAAGGAGTGCTGTCAACTTTACGGGCGGCGCGACCCGGCTGGCGCGGCGCATAACGCTCAAGCAGTCCGTAGACCACGACCAACCGTTTGTCGGAAAGAAAGGGCACCGTTTCGCAGGCTACCCGCAGTTCGTCCAGCGCCACCTGCCCCCCATCGAGCGTCGACGTGTTGGTGACGAGAAGCGAAGGGTCTCCGGCCGTCTTTTTTATGGCATCCAGTTCCTGTGCTATTGTGAAATCATCGGGCCCATTGAATATGTACAGCAAATCGTTCCTTATCTTCCCAGTTTTCAGTAGTCAGTAATCAGTTTTGACTTTTGAGTTTTCAGCTTTAAGTTATTATCAGCTTGGCATTATGCCGTGTTTTTTGGCGGGCCTTTCCTCTACCTTGGTAATGACCTGTTCCAGCGCGGCTATGAGCCTGGGTCTGGTCTCCGCCGGATCAAGCACATCATCCACGTGCAGGTGCTCCGCGGCGCGGTACGGATTTGCGAACTCCTCACGGTACTGCCGCACCTTTTCTTCCAGCAAAGCTTCCGGATTGGCCGCCTTTTCCAGCTCCCGCCTGAAGATAATCGGCGCGGCGCCTTCCGCCCCCATTACCGCCAACTCGGTGGTGGGCCAGCAAAAGACAGCGTCCGCGCCCAAATCTTTACTGCACATGCCCAGGTAAGAACCACCGTAGGCTTTGCGGATGGTGAGCGTCAGTTTAGGCACGGTCGCCTCCGAGTAAGCGTAAAGCATCTTGGCGCCGTGCCGGATAATGCCGCCCCACTCCTGGTTTGTCCCGGGCAAATAGCCGGGGACGTCCACCAGGTTGATGACAGGAATATTAAAGGCATCACAGAACCGGATAAACCGCGAAGCCTTGTCACACGCATCGATATCCAGACAGCCCGCCTTTGACAGCGGCTGGTTGGCAATGATACCCACAGACCAGCCGTTCAGCCTGGAGAAGCAGGTGATGATATTGGTCGCGAAAAGCGGGAAAAGCTCGAAGTAGTTCTTTTTGCCGTCGGTTCTCTGGTCGAAGACCCGCTCGATGATTTTCTTCATGTCGTAAGGTTTATGCGGGTCCGCGGGCACAATATCGATTAGCTGGCCATCCGTGCGCTCCGGTTTATCACCCCGGTCAACCCGCGGCGGTTGCTCCCGGTTGCTGGACGGCAGGTAACTCAATAGCTCCCGCATGTTCTGGAAGCACTCGGCTTCGCTGTTTTCCGAACGGCAGACCACGCCGGCTTTCTTCTGTGCTACCACTGCGCCACCCAGGTCTTCTTCGCTGACATCCTGACCGGTGGCCGATTTCACCACGCGGGGACCGGTGATAAATATGTAGCTGATATCCCTGACCCCGAAGATGAAGTCCATGAGCGCCGGAGAGTAAACTCCACCCCCTGCCGTGGGACCGAGCATGGCACAAATCTGCGGAATTACCCCGGAGGCAAGTGTGTTCCGGCGGAAAAGCTGGCCGTAGCCCGATAGCGAGTCCACGCCATCCTGGATGCGGGCACCGCCAGAATCGTTGAGCGCGATGACAGGACACCCCACCCGCATGGCGCTGTCCATTAACTCGCAGATCTTTTTCGATTGCATCTCCGCCATGGTGCCGCCCATGCTGGTGAAGTCCTGCGCATAGACATAGACTTTGCGGCCATCTATCTTGCCATAGCCGGTAACGACCGCATCGCCGGGCACATTTTCATAGGCGCCCTCGTTGCGGTTGCGCACAAACATGCCCGTCTCATGAAAGGTCCCTTTATCCAGCAGGAGGTCGATGCGTGCGCGGGCGGTGAGCTTGTTTTTCTTCTCCTGTGCCGCCACCCGCTCGCGGCCGCCCATCGCCCTGACTTTATCCCGGCGTTCCTTCAGGTCGGCGAGCTTCCTGGTTTTGACCTGCTTGTCGTCGTCCATCTGGCGCTCCTTTCAGGATTGCGGTTTTTCTTCTTTGCCCCAGTTCTGCATTAGCTGCTTTAACTGCTGTGCGAGCCTGGGGCTGGAGCGGAGACGGTCGATAAATACCGGACAGCCCTCAAGCAGAGAATTCTGGGCGGAGATGGCCATGCCGGAGAGCATGTTTTGCATGGCGCTGTCCATCTGTCCCGTCTGTCCCATCATGGCCGCCTGCGATTCGAGCTGACGCCTCAAGTCTTCCGCCGTGAAACGCATTGGCGTGACGCAGGCTTTATACCAGGGGCACTCCTTGCACTGCACGACCCCGTAGGCTTCATTTAGAATGTCACCCATAATATTTACCTCCAGAGGTAAAGTGTAGGCTATTGCAGCAGGTCGGTGATTTCCGCCGTGACCTGGTCGGCGTTTTCGTAGGCGCCTATTCTGCCACTCCGTATGTTACCAGTTTTATCGATGAGAATGGTAGTGGGCAGGTAGCGGGCATCGTAGAGCGTCGAGGCATAGACTTTGGGGTCAAGGATAATGGGGAAAGTGATTTTATTGCCGATGACGAATTTTCTGACTGCTTTTTCAGCATCACCCGTATTGATACCCAGGATGATTACGCCCCGGGAGGAAAGCTCATCAAACGCTTTCTGCAGGTACGGCATCTCCTTGACGCAGTAGGGGCAATTTACGCCCCAGAAGTTCAGCAGGACCACATTGCCCCGCAGTTCGTTCAGGAATACCGTCCGGCCGTCCGGCATAGTGAGCTGGAAATCGGGTGCGGGCCCATCCTTGGACAGCGGCTGGGACGTGTCCGAGCGGTAATTTGTGACCGTGCCAAGAGATAAGCTGTTCGCCGCCGACTGATTTGAACATGCCAGGGCAGTCAGGACGACTGAGAGGGCAAGTGCCGCGGCCAGGACAATCTTCATTGGTTTTTTCATCTTATATCCCTCCCCGCGTCAGGGTCAGGACGCCTGCCGTAATCAGCAGAAGTCCGCTGAACAGGTAGACGATAGGCGTGAACCTGCTAATTTGTTTTACCAGTGGCAGGAGGAAATCGAAGGCGATTCCGAGGACAAGGAACGGAATTCCCAGCCCCAGGGAATAAACGGCAAGCATGGACGCGCCTCGCCATGCCGTGGCTGTATCCAGCGCCAGTACCAGTATGCCTCCCAGGATTGGTCCCGCGCACGGCGTCCAGGCGAAGGCAAACACCCCGCCAATAAGCATCGAACGCAGGTAGCCGGTAGTCTTGCCCTTGCCCGGCGTCAGGCGTTTTTCGAAGTTAAGCTGGGGAATCCGTATTGCCAGCAACATAAATACCCCGAAGGCAATCAATAGCGCCCCGGCGATGCGGCGCACGAGAACATGGGAGGTGATAGAGAAGCCCGCCCAGCCCGCCAGCGCTCCTAGCCCCACGAAGACCAGCGCAAAGCCCAGAACGAAGACCACGGAATGGAAGAATACCGGCAGGTGTATTTTCCGTGGGTGCGTTTCAAAGACTTCTGGACCTGCCAGGCTCGCGAAGTACGCAGGTACCAGGGGCAGGACGCAGGGTGACAGGAAAGACAGCAGACCGCCTCCCAGCGCCACCAGCAGTGACAAATCCGTCTGCATGAATACTGAAACCTACCTTAATGCTACTTAATTGAAGCGAGTTTTGTCAAAGACTGGCAGATCCATTTCGCCTTGCGCATATGGGCTATAATGTGCAAGAGAGGTGACATCACCTGTGTCATTTACGGACATGCCCCCTGAAAACAGGCTGTCAAACTTACTCAGGAAGTGGCGCCACCCTGCGGTGCCGGCT
>Ga0315288_10013947_pt1 | contig 10046 bp, 9 predicted proteins | sample YL17G11_20_MG_FD_203454 | JGI IMG/M metagenome (GOLD analysis project Ga0315288, IMG submission 203454) | Sediment microbial communities from Yellowstone Lake, YNP, Wyoming, USA - YL17G11_20 | ecosystem: Environmental > Aquatic > Freshwater > Lake > Sediment | place: USA: Wyoming | collected... | reverse complement strand
CCGCGCTGAGTGCTCCTGATTTTGCCGTGATTCTAGGTCCGCCAGGAACAGGAAAGACCGCTGTGATAGTGGAAATATTAGCGCAGCTAGCGAAGGAGGGGAAACGGGCTCTGGCTGTTTCAGTGACGAATACTGCTGTTGACAATGTTGTCGAGCGACTCCTGGACGAGGGGCATAAATTCGGTATACGATTCGGGAATTGGTTCAAGATTAGAGAACGAGCAATGCAGATTGCTCTGATCAACATTGTCACAAACGAAGAGGACAAAGCGCTCGCTGCTGTTGAGAGAATGAGCTCTGCTGCGGCAGTTCTGACTACCTGCAGTAGTGCCTCTCTGGATCTGGTCAAAGCAGGAAGATTTGACGTTGTTCTTTTCGAAGAGTCAAGCCAGATACGAATGCAGGACGCATTCTCAGCTCTCGTTCAGGCTGAAAAGGCAGTCATAATAGGGGATGAAAAGCAGCTTCCACCTGTGTCTTCACTTCATAGACAAGTCAGCAGTCTCCTCGACGTTACACTAGATACTCTCAGAAGGCAGAATCTCGCCCGGGAGTTGGTGACGCAGCTTAAGACCCAATATCGGATGCAAAAGCAGATCTGTAGTCTAATCAATCGTATGTTTTACGATAACGCGCTGAAGTCAGATCCAATTACCGATATGAGGCCCAAACTTCAGAATTGTTCGGAATACACTGGTCTGCCCCAACTGGACCGTGCATTGTATCCAGATGTTTCCATAGCAGTGATCGATGTTGAGGGCGTGGAGGAGCACCGCGGATATAGCATCTTGAATCGAGCCAATCTTGTTGTGGACTCGATGATTGTCCGTTGCCTAAGATCTAGCGGTTTGACTTCGAATCATATTGGCCTGATTACTCCGTACAAAGAACAGCAAAGGCTCCTCTCATCGAGTCTCCGTGACTTGGCAGAGGTCGGAACCGTAGATAGCTTCCAAGGGCAGGAAAGAGACATCGTGATTCTTGATTTTGTGCGCGCTAACCCCGACAAAGATGTTGGCTTCACTCTTCAGCCCAACCGACTCAACGTGGCTCTCAGTCGCGCGCGTCAGAAACTGATAATCGTGGCAAATCTGCCAACCTTCCTGGGCCATGACCAATTCAGCCAACTGATAGAATCAATAAGGTCAATGCAGAACACAAGTATTCAGCAGATAAATGCGGAACAACTCAGTATAGAACTTCCAAAGTACCGAAAGAGAATGGAGATTCAGATCAGACCAGAGATGGTCGATAGAATCGAGGAACCTGAAGAGCAACCTCCGGCTGCACCGATCACTCCAGTAGGGAACTACCTTGACATATACTGACCAGACAAAACCCGATTTCACATTCATCCATATGGCAGACACACATCTGGGGCTTAATTGGCCAGCTATAGGTAGGTATGAAAAGATCCAGATTCCTGTCTACGGCAAAGCATTTGGCGCAATAGTGGATGCTGCAATAGAAAAGCAAGTTGACTTTGTAATACATGCAGGAGACCTTGTTAACCGCCCGCGACCACCCACCGCAGCATGGAACCGGATACTTCAGGAACTCCCCAGACTAAGAAAGGCCGGAATCCCCTTCGTTGTGACAGTCGGCTCACATGATAAACCCGAATCGTATTTCGATAGAGCAGGAGGTGATGTACTTCAGCTCCTTGACTCAAGATTAGACTTGGCTAAGAGGGTTGACACCGACCAGAATCCGTTCGTTAACTTGAGAACACGAGGAGGCAAAAAGGTCGCGATCTACGGGTTGGGAGATCACGGTCGCGAACAAGAAGAAAGCCTACAGCAACTTACCAAACATATGACTCAAGAGAGTGATTTTAGCATCCTAGTTATGCATGGATCAGTATCCACAATATCGCCATTGATTGGGCCCACGATCAAGACCGAGAAGATCAGTGAACTTCTTTCTAAACGGTATGTCGACTATGTTGCGCTCGGTCACAACCATAAGAGATGGGAACACAAGGATCTGCACATTTACAATCCCGGCTCCCCCGAGTTTACCAGCTTCGCCGACGCCCCAACATTGGACTACGTGATGGAAGGATCAACCCTCAAGGAAGAGACTCGAAAGGTCGCTGAACACGGATATTACTTTGTTGAGGTCAGAGGAGAAATACTCAACGCCCAGTACCACCATATGTTGACCAGAGATGTGAAGAACGTCCAAATCAGGTTCAATAATGCTACCCCCTCACAGGTTGTTGAGGGAACAAAGCAAGCAATCATAAAGAACGCCTCAAGCTCGAGTATTGTGCGCCCATTACTGAAGGGCACCCTACATCCATCTACCTCGAGGAGTGAGCTTGACATCAGAGAGATCCTTTCATTGAGAGAAAGAATGCTCTTCCTGGAGTACCCGATGGTCGACCTAGGTGGCAGTCAAGTCGAAATTGAGTCTGTGCAAGGATCTGACTTTCGACAACTCATCAATCAATACTTCAAGTCAAGGCTCGGAAAACCCGCCGAGGAAATCACAGAAATTACAGTGAAGCTTGTTCAGCTCTATTCTCAGAAGAGCAAGACAACTGACCAAGAAGCCCTAAGCCTAATTGATGGGTGGAACACCAATGATTAGGCACCTGGAGCTTCACCACTTCGCCTCTCATCAGGACACTGAGATAGAATTCGGAAGTGGGAAAAACGTCATCATAGGACAAACGGGGTCAGGTAAGACTAACCTCCTGCTAGCGATAGACTTCGCTTTTGCTGGCGAAGTCTCGGAAATCACCCTAAGCGAGCTAATTGCGGATGGCGCTGACGCAGCTGAAGTAATCCTGGACTATATTGAACCACGAACTGGACAGAGCTACAGGATCAGCCGTACTTTGACCCGTGAGGCTGACGGAACAATCAGTCATGAATGCTCATTATCTAATCTCGACACAAACGAGACAGTACAGAAGCCTAGTCCAGTTCAGAAAACTCTTGAGTCCCTAGGAGTATCCCCATCAGTATTCAGGCACGTTGTCCATGTTGCACAAGGTAGCTTCGCAGATCTTCTTAAGGAAACCCAAGACAGAAAGAACACTCTCGACAGACTCCTCCAGATCTCACAACTTGAAAGTGCTTACCAAGAACTCGGGCGCCAAGATGGACCCATTAGTCAGATAGAATTGCGTAGACAGAGAAACCTCCAGAAGAAGAGCGCACTTGAAGCGGGCGCTTCCAAACTAGACCAAGAGAGAAAGATCCTCGAGAGAGTAGCCGAAGAACGGCAACAGAAACAGATGCAAATCGATGAAGCAATCAAAGAGCGAAATGAACTCGAGAAGACATCCGGAAACACATTGGAGGCTCTGACTGCTCTCCGAGCTAACGAGGATCAGATCGCCAAATCGCGCGCTACAATCGCAAGCTCTTCACAACAGATAGAGCCACTCATCGCCAAGCTAGGTCAAATCCTACCCGAACAAGACTTCAACAAGATAGAGCAACAAAAATCCTCAGAGATCCGGCTCTACCTAGAGAGACTGGAATCCGATATGCGCGCTCAGATCGAGGAAAGCAAAAAACACGAGGAAATATGCAATAATGCCCTCGAGAGGGCCGCCCTTATACAGTCACGACTCACTCTTGCGGAAGAAGATAGAAAAGCAATTCTCAACCAAGTAGCCGCTATCAAGACATACCTGGATGGTAAAGGGGAGCAGCCGCAAATCGAATGTGACAGGTGCGGTAGCATACTGACCAAAGAGCAATGGGGCAAGCACATAAAGGAAAAACAGGAAGAAGCGACCAATCTCGAGAAGAAGACTGCAGAGCTGCTGACCAATAGAGAATCTGACAAAGCACTTGCTAGTCAGCAAAAGGTGAAGCTCGAAGAGACCCGAGCCAACACTGACAGTCTTAAGACTGCCACAATCCTGACAGGACAGATACTTGCCCATCGCCAAGCGATGGAAGACGCATCTGCATCAACAATTCAGTTACAAGCAGAGAGAGAACGGCTAGTAGGCGAATTGCGTCTCATCTCCCATGCAGAACCTGTGCTCGCGGATCAAGAGGTCGTAAGCCAAGCTCTAACAATCAGGCAAAGACTGCAGACGCTATCGATACAAATTGATGATTTGGCCGGCGAGTTAGGTAGGTATGACGAGATACATCTCAAACCTCAACAAAAAAGAGTTACAGACGCTGAAGAAGCGACTGACCAGCTCCGAAGGCTTGAGCCGGAAATCATAACTGACGAAAAGAAGATTTCGCTGCTTCAGACAGTAAGATCCGCTCTTAGAGAAATCCAGCCGGCCGTGAGAAGGGGCTTCGTTTCGAGAATAACACAAAGCGCAAATGACTACCTCACGCGACTCTACGGAGGAGAAGAGATACAGAAATTCGAACTTACTGAGGATTACGAATTCATTGTGACAAGAGCTGGATACAAACGGCATGCGAAAAGACTTAGCGGGGGTCAACAGGTACTCACGAGCATGGCATTTCTGCTGGCTTTGAGCGAGGTACTCAGCCAGCTGGACTTTCTCATCCTTGATGAGCCGACAACACATCTGGATGCCAATCGGAGAAGAGAACTTGTTGCTGTGCTTGAGAACCTCAGGCGCGTACCCCAGCTGATAATCGTTGACCATCACCCAGAATTGCTTGAAGCAGCGGACACACGCTTTCGAATCTCCCTCACAAAAGAGGGACTTAGCCAAGTGGATCAGATCAATGAACCGCGATTTACCTCTAGCTAAATAGCGCCGGATGTCAGAAGTTCTTAATCTATGAGCATGTCTATGGAGGGCGCGCTGTGAATGGCGCGCCGCTGCAATTAGGATCAGAAAAACTATAGATTGCTGATCGTGCTTGAATCTAACATCTAGGGCGCTCGGAGGGTCAGTAGTCTATAGGTATGCCCCTCGATCTCATACGATCTATCTGAACGTGACTAATCGTTGTACCAACGACTGCTGCTTCTGCGTCAAGAACTACTCAGACGGGCTATCGGGTTACCACCTCTGGCTTGCAAAAGAGCCGTCCGTCGATGAAATCTGGAACACCTTCCAGAAGGAGGTAAGAGAATCCGATAGTGAGGTCGTCTGGTGCGGATTCGGAGAACCAACCATGAGACTAGATGTTGTTCTTGACATTACAAGAAGAATAAAGCGGAAACATCCACATATGAAGATCCGCCTGAACACTGATGGACTTGCACAGTTAAGGGAGAGAAAAAGACGAGTAGCAAGAGAACTCAGAGGTGCCGGCATGGATTCAGTGTCTATAAGCCTCAATGCTGAAAGTCAAGAGAAATATGATGAATTATGTAGGCCCTCAATGGCAGGATCATACTGTGCGCTTCTCGATTTCGCAAGAGACTGCAAGAAATACTTCTCAGAAGTTGTGCTGACCGTGGTGAGTGTTGAAGGAATAGACGCGCTCGCATGTGAGGGTATTGCCAAAGACATTGTATGTGAATTCAGAGTCAGGTAAGGCGTTACCGGTTTCGCGCGCTTCCCTGAAGCAAACTGAAAGTGATAAATAGACTTCGCGCAGATAATAGATTTCTGGCGACGATAATATGACTGAAAAACCTAAGAGAATCCCCTTTATGTCGACGCGTCAAGTAGCCTTGACAGCCGTCATCGGCGGTATAGCATTTCTCTGTGAGTCAATAGGCCTGTGGGCACCCACACCTTGGCCTGGCGGCACAATAAACATCGGGGGCTTCGCAATAACCCTCGCGGCGATGGTGGCTGGTCCGTGGGCAGGATGTATCGTTGGCTTTCTCGACTTGACGCCTATGGCCGGTTTCGGCCCCATTGCATCCCCGCTTTACTGGTGGACACCTCTGTACACCGCTGCGACATACAAGCCGATATATCGATTGGTGCAGAAAAACAAGGTGCTAGGTCTGATTGTCTTCTTCATAAGTCAAAGCTTGAACATGGTATTCCCACACAACCTGCTGTTCGCCTGGTGGTTTAGTGCTGTGACAGAATCGTTCCCAACAGTGCTTAGTGCTTGGTACTACATCACGTTGACAGGTTATCCAATATTCGCCTGGATCTACGTGGTACTGCCTATGATAGTCTTGGCAACTGCTGCAGACTTCGTTGAACCAAGGTGGTCATGGTTTCCAAGGAGGGCTAAGAAGGATTGACACCTAATCCCTTGGTCCTTGAAATGCCTGACATGGTGCGTTACATTGGGTTCATAATTGCGTTCATTATGATGGCGGCGCTACTCTGGTACGTGAATAAGAGGACCAAGAAAGACTGAGGGTCAGTATCTCAAGCTTGGCGCGCAATTCTCAGAAACTGGATACCTGGATTTCCAAGAGTGTCGCGCGCTAAGCCTTTTGTTATTATCATGTCAAATGTGTCTTTGTTCTTGAACTTTTTCCTTGATTGCCAGGGTCTCATGGAAGAACAGGTTTTAGATTCTCGACTATTGTTTTTCCCAGCTTCGTCAAGGAATAGGGTGACTTGAGGGACACAACCCCGGATCTTGTCAATTCGCCTATATTGTATTCGAAGATACCTTCATTTCCGGCAAGGGAAGTTCTGAATAATTCTTCTCTGGACGTTTCTTTGCTGGATTTGTCCAAGCCAAGGACTATTCTGATGTTAATGTCAGAACTTGCCACTGTATTGAAGGCCAGCAAGTAGTTGCCCTCATCCTTTTCTTTCTTGCGGGCCTGGCTCACAACTCTTCTTCTCCGTGGGACTCCTCAAATCCGTTTGGGTTAGCTGGGCATTGAAATTAGCTTATAGGTGGCTAATCAACGTTGTCAAAATGTCTGATCGAACGGATGCAATGCATCAGGATAAACATATAACGGCTCTAATGCGTGTTAAATTGCCATGCGGGGATACCCGAGTCTGGTCTAAGGGGCAGGGCATCGCGGTTAGATCCGTGATGTGCTAAGCTTAGGGGGTGTCCAGATACACCTGAGATACCCTGTGGCGTAGGCCTTCGTGGGTTCGAATCCCACTCCCCGCACCAATTTACTCACACACACAAAAAATACATGACCTAACGGTCAAAATTCGGGTACTCTCATCAAGGGATACACGCGCGCGTATAATAATTGTGTACGGAAGTTCATATGACTTCAAATTGGCTAGAAGCGAATTTCACACCGCGCGCTCTTAGAAAATGTTACAATACCGGTGTGATCTTCATATCTGAATATGATCTGCTCCCTAACTATTTGTTCAAGATGTTTGCGTACAGTCTCCCACTTCAAGCTAGGCCTACCAGTCAACTGCCTCAGCCTAACGGTTGCGGTCTGGCATTCTGCTGGATAGGCCTATCTTCTACTTGGTTTTACTGGTAAACCCGTGCGCGAATCCCACTTCCCGTACCGTTAAGGGTGCGCTAGTCTCTCAGCGACTCCAAGTAATGATTGCAGGCTTCAGATAGATTGCGTTCTCGTTCGTTGAGAAATTGTTCATAATTGGCGACTTTCAAGAGCTCTGGGTCGGTTGGCACATACTGTTGGTCGAATAGGTCATTGGAGATTTCAAGATGCGGAATGTAGATTTCGGGTGGGTTGCTGGGAGTTACCCTATTGCTCTTCTCGTTAAGAATTACTATGTTGGCTATCGCGTTGGCCATAAGTCAGTCAGAGTACCTGCCTTTCACAACCGAGCTAAACCGACTTCGCGATCTTCTGCAGACGTCTTATCGATAGCTCATCCACTCCCGACTTGGTTTGAACATAAGGAAGAATTTTCTCTCTCCCAACCAAAGTGCGCACTAGACTGGATTCTTTCAACTGCTCAACTTGGTTGTAATCCCAAATCGCGGAATAGGAAGGCTCACCGCTAACCCTTCTTCTGGCGTCTTCAGGGCTGCATAGGTCATAAGAGTACTTACTCCTAGAAAAGATCTTCATCTTTGGGGTACGTTTTGCAAAAGGAAATTGCCGTCTTTTGAACGTGCCCCCAAGCACATCTACATATGCAAAAAGACTCAGAAAGTCGTCAGCTCTGCTGGCAGACTTGTCGAAACGAGGAAAACCGCAATTGAAGGCGCAGATGAAGGTTCTGTCTAAAGGTGAACTGGAGTTGATCTCAGACAAGATGAATCTAAAGTCAGCTTCATTACCGAAGACATCTTTGAAGTTAGCATCTATGGCAAATGCTCCTACCCCTTTCCTATGGTAGAGATCAATGAGGGGCTTGGAGAACTTGCTCGCAATCAAAGGGACCGTGCCAATGAACGTTTTGGAATTACCAATGCTCTCGGTTTCGTCCATGATGAACTGCATCATGTCAAAGTACTGTTTGAATTTCCTCTCCGATAGTTTCTTCTGATCCATCAGCATACCCGTCTTGATCGTCGGCAAAACGAACGTTTTTTCGCTTGCGGCGTACAAGCAATGCGAAAGAAGCTTCACGTGATTTGTAGTCGGGATCCGATCAACTGCTAAGTCGAATATGGTCAGGTTGAGACTGTTTGGCATGAACTTGGATTTGATATCACTGACAAAGCGGTGGCTGTCGCTTTCAAGTGATAGGGGTGTCTTTTCGTCTATTCGTTTGACTATCTCATTAACGGCCATCTCTTTGTAGGTCTTCGAACCGATGCGTCTTATTGATCTTGAAGGCGTCTCGAACGAGAAGCTACTTGAGATAGACACGTCTTTCTTTGTGACGCCTAGTTCTTCGTCTCTCTCAATCTCTTTAACATTCATTTATGTATCCGCATAATCAAATATGGTCATTGGTGGCGATAAAAGTATGGCTCTCACGGCAGACTATGGCCTTGAAACTCCGGCAAGGCGTCTGCTCTTGGTGGCGCTGTCCCTCGAGGACAGAACCCGGAAGAGAAGAATGGACATGCTTCATATCCAAAAAGTCATTAGATTCTACGAGCATCTTCGCGCCAAGGCTCTAGAGGTAGACTTCTCTAACTATGACATGGGCGGAGTGTCCTATGAACTGCATGAAAACATAGACACCCTGCAAGAGTACGGCCTAGTTCACAAACAAGCTGACTGCTACGAACTCACAAGAGAGGGAGAAAGAGCCGCCCGAGAGTTGAGGAAGGAATTTACAGATGACGACCTGCAGAAGTTTGCCTTTTCCAAACATCAGCTAAACGACCTGTCATTTGAAGAAGTAATGTATTTCATGTACAAGACCGTTCCAGAGACACAAGAGAACTCAACCTATTACGCACGTCTCGAGAAGAACAAACAATCACTAGTGAACTCCCTGTTTCTGAAGGGGCGAATAACCTCCGCCACAGCCACAAAATGGCTTGGTATCAGTGAGAGGGAGTTCGACACGCTTTTGTCCAGTTAGGGACCGAGATGAGATATGTCTTCGACACTTCAGCAGTGATATATCTTCTTGAAAAATGGCAGCTAGCTGACAAACTGCAGAAGTTCTCCCGAAGCAATGAGTTATGCATACCAGAACGAGTTAAAGAGGAATTCCTCTCCGGTGAAGTGGATCCGCCCAATGTAACAAGCTTGGCAAAGACCTTCCATGTTTGCCGTGTTCATTTAGATGACAGATTGTTGTCTTTCTTCAACCATGATTCATTCGATGGGGCAATACACGTAATGTCTTACGGCCTTAGACACTCGAATTCATGTTGTGTGATCGACGAAAAATTCGGTAGAGATCTATGCGAGTTTCTAACGCAGAAAATGGGCCTCAGACTTAGATTCACAGGGACAATAGGGATACTAAAGAAGATGAAGAAGTCAGGTATTCTCTCAAAGAGAGACTTGGCATGCATCAAGAGCGGAATTAGAAACAGCAGGTTCTATTGCAAGAGAGAACTACTCAATGAATTGGATCTCCCTGAATAGCGCGCGAGCTTCTTGCTAAAATGGCTAGAAATGGCTTTTAATGGACGTCTTTTCATATCTTAATGGTATAGATTCCTTTGATCAGCTTATTCTAGACTCCTTGAAGGATGGCTCATCAAGGACTTTCAAGGAGGATCCTAGCCAAAGGCGGACTCTCCCATAATACGTTGAAGCGTCACCTGCAACACTTGATGGATGAGGGTCTAGTTCAAAGAGCAGAAAAGGCCGAAAATAGGCGTGGTAGACCAGAATACGGGTAC
>Ga0315288_10013946_pt1 | contig 10046 bp, 6 predicted proteins | sample YL17G11_20_MG_FD_203454 | JGI IMG/M metagenome (GOLD analysis project Ga0315288, IMG submission 203454) | Sediment microbial communities from Yellowstone Lake, YNP, Wyoming, USA - YL17G11_20 | ecosystem: Environmental > Aquatic > Freshwater > Lake > Sediment | place: USA: Wyoming | collected... | reverse complement strand
CGGCTCACGGCCCTGCCCGGCAGGCGCGCTTACGGCTACTTGAGCGTGCTCACCCAGCTTTATTCACGTCCCCGGGTCGTACTCGGTGTTCCGCCGGGGGCCTTTTCGCCCCCGCCCAAGATTCATTCGGCGCTCGTTGATTTCCAGATGATTCCTCAACTGCCGGAATGGGTAAGGGAACGAGAGGCCGCCCCGATTCCGGCGCGGCAGGCGGCCCATCCGCGCGAAATCGCCTTCGATCCCGCGGCATGGTTTTTGGATTTTGTGAAGTGCTGTTTTGCGCAGAAGAGAAAGAACCTGCTGAATAACCTGGCGGGGATCTATTCTCGCGAACGCGTCGAGCAGGCCTTGGCCGCGTTAGACCTGCCCCCCAACACCCGCGCCGAGCAGTTGGCACTCAGCCAGTTCGCCGGCCTCTTCGAGCGCTTGTCGTAGTGGAGACCTTCGGAGCCTTACGACGCCGGCAAGGCGCCTGGCAGGTTACTTCCGGACCTCAACGGAGACAATCTCACCGTCGTAGGCTGAACCTTCGAAGGTGCGGTAGGAAATGGCCGCCTCGTGACCCTGGAGGTGCTGGCAGGGGTTGAAGCCCTCAGGCAGTTTCCAGGTCGTCATGACGAGCTCAACCTTGAAGTAATTGCTGGCGTGCAGGCGGAGCTTGCTGAGCGTGCCCTGCAACGTCAGTTCCAAGGCGGGCGCGACTTTGCAGCTCACGGCAACGATCTTGCCTGTTGACCAGCCCGGCCTTCCCGTTCTTGCAGGCGAGAGTTGAGCAGAAGGCGTTTCGGGCTCCGCCAGTTGTTCTTCCTGAGCCCTTTCCGCCACCCTTTTCCTGGCCTCTTCGAGCTGCCGCTTGAATTCTTCCGCTTCGGCCCGCGCCCGCTCTTCGGCCTTCTTCTGTGCTTCCTGATAGTGCTGATACTGCCCGATGTTGGCGAGCAGCATTTCCGCATTGGCGCGGTCTTGGGGCGACTTCGCCGTATTCACCAGCCGCTCGGCAATCTGCCGCGCTTCGCCCACGTTACCCATCTGCATGAGCAGACTCGCGGCCACCAAGTGGTATCCCTGGACGCCAGGCTCCAACTGGATGGCGCGGCGGGCAATGGCGAGCGCGGCCTTCAGGTCTTTTCCCCGGCGCCCCAGCACGCTGGCCAAGGCCCCGTACGCCGGAGCAAACTCGCTGTTGAGTTCCGCAGCGCGTCGCAGACTGGCCTCGGCCTCCGCCAGATGCTTCTCGTCCTGACCTTCTCTTTCAGTCAGCATGGCGTGATAGTAGTGTGCCAGGTAGCTGCGGGAATCGAGCTTCACCGCCTCGCTGAACCACTTCTTAGCCTCTGCCAGGTGCTCCTGGCGGAGTTCAATGAAACCCAGGCTCTCATGAGCCAGCGCGTTGCTCGGATCTTGCCGGAGCGCGTCCTCCAGAAGGGCCTGGGCCCGCGCGTATTCCTGATGATGCGCGAGGAAATCGCCGCGCAGGGCAGCTGACTCCGCGGGGGTGAGCTCGCGCGCCGGCAGGGACACATCCTCCTCGCTGACCGCGGTCTTCACCCGCAGGAAGTTGTAGGCCGCCTGGTGGATGTAGGAATCGAGTTCCTTCTGCACCTTCGCGAGATCTCCAAAGGCACGGCCAGCGGCTTCCCATCCGTCCACATCCTGCTCCAGCGAATTCAAGAACGTCAGGAGGGGGTTGTCGCTCTGTTTCGTGCGTACCACCATCAAGTAGTGAACAAAGGCCCAGGACTGGGCGTAGAAAACCGAGCCCTTGTGTTCCTCATTGTAGTAAGGCGAGGAATGATCAACCTTGAAGAGCGTGTCCATCGGCATCAGCCGGCTCTCCCGGAGGAATTGGACGTGATCCCCGCTCGGGTACCCCAGCTGGACTTCCTTATCGAGGATGCGAGTGTTGCCATAGAACTCCGCCAAACCTTCGTCCAACCACAAGGGCAACGATTTGACATTCTGATTCACTAGCAGATGGGTGTACTCGTGGAAGACGGTGCGGTAGAGCTCCGTCCCTTCCACGTCCAGACGGAGCAAAACGAAGTTCTTCTCCGCGCCGCGCAGGAAGAATCCTGACCGCTTTATCTGGCCCCGCTTTTTCCAGTCGCCCGGCCCCAGCGCCTCGAAGGTTTTCTCGTCTTTGGCGGCGATGACTATGATCGGGGCGCTGGTATCCACTTTCAAACGCGGAAAGGCCGTGTGGAACACCTCACGGATCCGCTCGAATTGCCCCATCACGCGCCGCGCTTGCTTCTCGTTGCTGTTGGTGATCACCGCAAAGTGCGGGCTGCGGACTTCGAGCCACTTCTGGGGCTTCTCCGGGGTGGCGGGACATACTGCGGACGCGAACGAGAAAACCAACAGCAGGCGCGCCAACAGACGGCCAAGCATTAGTTACATATATAGCGTGATAGCCGCCGCGCGTCAACTCGCGCGATGCGCGGCAGGAGGATCATCCAGGGGGGCCTGGCCGGCATGCGGAGGCCGAGCGGCAGGCCCACTTAGCCTTTAAGCTTGCGGGCAATCCGGGCCACGTGACGCCCCTGGAAGCGGGCGATGGCCAGCTCATTCTCGCTGGGTTGTCGCGATCCATCGCCGCCGGCCAGCGTCGATGCGCCGTAAGGGGTGCCGCCGGTGATCTCGCTCATGTTCACAAGCCGCTGCTCGGAGTAAGGCACGCCCACAATGATCATGCCATGATGCAGCAACGTGGAGTGGAAACTGGTGATGGTGGTTTCCTGCCCCCCATGCTGACTCGCCGTGGAGGTAAAGACGCTCCCCACCTTGCCGATGAGCGAACCCTTCATCCACAAGGGCCCTGTCTGATCGAGAAAGTTGCGCATCTGGGCGCACATATTCCCGAAGCGGGTCGGCGTGCCGAAGATTATGGCATCGGCCTCGGCGAGCTGCTCGGGCTTGGCCAGAGGGACGTGGGCGAAGGCCGCCCGGGCCGCCGTCGCGCCGCTCCGCGCCAGAACCTCCTCGGGGACGAGTTCGGGGACCTGATAAAGGCTCACCTCGACGTCCTCTACTTCCCGGGCGCCTTCCGCCACCGCCTCGGCCATCTTGTGGGTGTGGCCATACATGCTGTAGAAGACAATCTGGACGTTGATCTTCATTGCCGCTTCCTCCTGGGCGTCTTGACGCTCGCGCCCACAGGTTTATGATCTGAGCCAGTAACCCTTATTGCCGTTGTCGTCCCCTGCCAGCCTAATGGTATGCTAGCATAGCGGATGATTGAGGAGGATCACATCTCTTCCCCCGACAAGATACTACGCGCTATACCCCTCGGAGGCCTGGGCGAGTTCGGCATGAACATGATGGCCTACGAATATGACGGCCATCTGCTGGTGGTCGACTGCGGGGTGATGTTCCCCGACGCCGAGCTGCTCGGTGTGGACATCGTCATCCCCGACATCACTTACCTGCGCGAGAACCAGGAGCGGCTGCGCGGCATTCTGCTCACCCACGGCCACGAAGACCATATCGGAGCTTTGCCCTACGTGCTGGACGAGGTGGACGCGCCGGTTTACGGCACGCCCTTCACCTTGGCGCTGGCGCGACCCAAGCTGGTCGAACACGGGCTGGAGGATGCGGTCGAGCTGCGCGAGATGCAACCCGGCGCGCCCTTCGACCTCGGGCCCTTCCACGTGGAGTTTATCCACCTCACCCACAGCATCATCGACGCTGGCGCTCTGGCGCTGACCACGCCGCTCGGCACCATCATCCACAGTGGAGATTTCAAGTTCGACCCCACCCCTATGGACCAGCACGTCAGCGACCTGCACACGCTTGCGGCTTACGGCCGCCAGGGCGTGCTGGCATTGTTTTCCGATTCCACCAACGTGGAGCGGCCGGGCATGACGCCCTCGGAGCGCGCCGTGCGCGAGCGCTTCGAGGAGATCATGGCGGAAGCCAAGGGGCGGGTGCTGATTTCCTGCTTCGCGACTTCCCTGCACCGCCTCCAACTGGTCACCGACCTGGCCGAGGAGTACGGGCGTCGCCTGTGCTTTGTCGGCCGGAGCATGCTCCAGAATTCCGAGATCGCGCGGGAGATGGGCCGCTTGCACGTTCCCGAGGGATTGCTGGTAGCACCCCAGGAGCTGCGCAAGCTGCCGCCTAACCAGGTGGCCGTGGTGCTGACAGGCAGTCAGGGCGAACCCATGGCCGCGCTTTCCCGCGTCGCGGTCAACAGTCACCGCTGGGTGACGGCCGAGCCGGGCGACGACGTGGTGATTTCCGCGCGCGTCATTCCCGGTAACGAGAAATCCATCTTCCGCATGATCGATCACCTCTACCGCCGCGGCGCCCGCGTCCATTACCAGGACGGCAGCCAGCCCCCCGTGCACGTCTCCGGGCACGGCAGCGCCGAAGAATTGAAGCTGATGCTGAACCTGGTGCGGCCGAGGTACTTTGTTCCTATTCACGGCGAATATCGCCATCTCCGCCGCCACATGCTGATGGCCAAAGAGCTGGCGGCGGTGGCAGGCGAAATCTTCCTGCTGGAAAGTGGCGATGTGCTGGAGTTCGACAGCCAGGGCGCGCGCCGCGGGGGCCGCGTGAAGGTTGGACGTGTGTGCATCGACGTGGGGACGCTGGATGAAGTCGGCGACGTCATCCTCAAGGAGCGCCGCCACATCTCCGAGGATGGCATCGTCATCCCCATCCTGGCCATCAACGCACACACCGGGCAATTGGAAGCCCCGCCGGAAATTGTCTCGCGCGGTTTCGTGCCTCTGGAAGAGGCCCAGGACCTGGTGGAAAGCGCCCGCGAGGTGATCCTCAAGACCATCGAAAAATCGAACCTCGAAGAAGTGAGTGACTGGGGCGTCATCAAGGAGAAGATCCGGATTGCCCTGCGCAAACACTTCGATCAGGAAACCGGCAAACGGCCCATGGTCCTTCCCGTCATTCTCGAGGTATGACGGCTTTCGATTTTGGATTTTAGATTTTGGATTTTGGATTCAGAGATCCTGCTCGCGCGCTAATTGAGCCAGTGGAAGGCCAAAGGTGGATGAGAAGACGTTCAAAGAGAGAACCAAGAGATTTGCGCTGGCGGTTGTACGTCTGGTTGAGACACTGCCACGCACGCGCACTGCAGATGTGCTTGGACGGCAGCTACTGCGCGCTGGAACATCGGTAGGCACCAATTACCGCGCCGCCTGCCGAGGCCGCTCGGCCTCGGACGTTGCCGCAAAACTGGGCATTGTCGAAGAAGAAGCAGACCAGGCAATTTACTGGATGGAACTGCTGGTTGACGCAGGGTTAGCTTCACGGGACCGCGTAAGCGTTTTGCTGAAAGAGGCAAATGAACTTGTTGCCATGACGGTTGCCTCAATTAAGACGCTTCGCTCACGAGAACGTGCGAATGCTCAGCGAGGTGTGATTTCAAAATCCAAAATCTAAAGTCGAAAATCGGAAATCCAAAATGGATGAGCTGCGGGGTCAATCCAAAATCCAAAATCTAAAATCCAAAATCGTATGCCTCTCTACCAAGCCATCGTTCTATCTATAGTGCAAGGCCTCACCGAGGTCCTCCCCATCTCCAGCACCGCCCATTTGGCGCTTTTCCCCTGGCTGCTGGGGTGGAAGGATCCGGGACTGACGTATGACGTGGCCCTGCACTTCGGGACGCTGGTGGCCGTGCTGGCCTATTTCTGGCGCCCTTGGGTAGACATGCTTTCGGCCGCGTCAGGACTCGGGCCGGCTGAGAACCCCCAAACTGCCGAAAATCGCCGGCTCTTCTGGTTCCTGGCAATCTCCACTGTTCCCGCGGGACTGGCTGGATGGCTCTTCGAAAGCGCCGCCGAGAATCGGCTCCGCCATCCGCAGGTGATTGCCACCGCTTTGATTGTAGTTGGGCTGCTCATGTGGGTGGGCGAACATGGGAAAACCCCGAAGACGACCCTTAGGCAGGTCGGTCTGGTGGATTCGCTCCTGGTCGGCTTGGCTCAAGCGCTGGCAGTCATCCCCGGGGTATCGCGCTCCGGCGCGACGATGACGGCTGCCCTTTTCCGGGGCGTGAACCGCGAAACCTCCGCCCGTTTTTCGTTCCTGCTGTCCACCCCCATCATTGGTGGGGCCGCGCTCAAGAAGGGCGTGGAACTTCTCCATCAGGGCATCCCGCCGGAGATGCGGCTGCCCTTTCTAGTCGGCATCCTGGTGGCGGGGATTTCGGGGTATCTGGTCATCGCCTGGTTGATCCGCTACCTGGAGCGGGGGACATTCAAGATTTTCGTTGTTTACCGCGTGGCACTGGGCGTGGTAGTATTGCTCCTCGGATGGGGAGTGCGTCACACCTAAGTGCCAGGTGCTGAGCTATGCGTGTCGGGCGAATCTTTCCCGACACCCGAAACCTGACACCTGGGACCTGTTCATGAGGGCGCCGGTTCATTTGAGAGAGGCCCCAAGATGCCTTCCCCACCCAGCCCGCCCCCGAAGCATCGAGACGGTACGTCGTCTGCTCCCGATTCCAAATCGTCGCTGCTCGGCCCGCGCCGGCTTTGCGAGCTCACGGGCTTCTTGCTGGGAGTAGCCGGGCTGCTGCTGCTGTTGAGCCTGGCGTCGTACCTCCCCGGCGACCCTTCCCTTCACACCTCCACGGTGGAGGGCCCTACCGTCCATAACTGGATTGGGCTGGTGGGCGCCTACGCCGCCGACTTGCTCTACCAGGCACTCGGCTGGGTGGCATACCTTGTCCCCCTGACGCTCTTTGTGGTGGGAACACGACTGCTCCTAGGGCGTTCCTTTGAAGCGCCTTGGACCAAGGCGGTGGGCACGGCGCTGCTGGCTGGTTCACTGGCCTCGCTCCTGGACCTCTTTCCTTACACTCCGCCGGTCGGCGGACTGGTGCGGGGCAGCGGGCTGGCCGGCTTCCTCCTAGCCGCCGGATTGGTGCACACCCTCAACCCGCTGGGAGCGGCAATCGTGGCCGGTGCGCTCTTCCTGACCTCGCTGTTCTTGGTCACCCGGTTTTCTTTCTCCGCCGCGGCGCAGTTCCTGGGGACCCGACTCGCCTCTCTCAAGGCGCTGGGAGCGCGTTGGAGCGCCTGGCAGGAGGCAAGGCAACGCCAACGTATGCAGCGACAGGTAGAGCGGGCGCGGTTGCTCGGCAAGCAACCGGTGGTCATGCAGCGGGTGGGGACTAGGCCGGCAACAGTTGGGCCTGCCGTTGTGGCGGACAGGCCCGCGGCCACTCAGACCGTCGCTCCCCCAACCGCGGCCACCGAGCTTGCGGAATCTTTCCGGGTGAAGCCTCTGGCCGCTCCGGCGTTCCACACGAGCGGGCTGGAAACGGAACTCGCTCCTCCGCCGCCTAGAATCGTAGGGCGCGGCCCGCACGCCTACAAGCTGCCCAGCGCCACGCTGTTGCGTCCTCCGGAAGGCGAGCAGGGCATCGACGAGGAGGAACTCAAGGAGCGCGCCGCGCGCCTGACGGAGAAGTTCAGCGAGTTCGCAGTGACCGGCGCTGTGACGCAGATCCATCCCGGACCCGTCGTCACCACCTACGAGTTCAAACCGGAAGCGGGGATCAAGTACAGCCGCATCACCAACCTGGTCGATGATCTGTGCCTGGCCATGAAGGCGGAATCGATCCTCATCGAGCGCATTCCCGGCAAGTCCACCGTGGGCATCGAGGTGCCCAACTTCCACCGCGAAACTATTCATCTGCGGGAGCTGATCGAGTGCAGCGAGTTCGCCGCCTCGGCCTCCAAGCTGAGTCTTTGCCTGGGCAAAGACATCACGGGAAAAATGAAGATCGGCGACCTCACCCAGATGCCCCACTTGATGATTGCCGGCTCCACAGGCTCCGGCAAGAGCGTGGCCATCAATTCGATGATCATTTCCATGCTCTATAAGTCCACGCCGGAGGATGTGAAGTTCATCCTCATTGACCCGAAGCACCTGGAGTTGGGCCTCTACGAAGGTATTCCGCACCTGTACACGCCCATCGTCACCGAACCCAAACAGGCCGCCAACGTCCTGCGCCGGGCGACGATCGAAATGGAAGAGCGGCTGAAGAAGCTGGCGGAACACGGGGTGCGCAACATCGAACAGTTCAACAAGATTTTTGAACCGGATTCAACTCTGAATCTTTTTGACACCAGCGGCGAGCGAGAACATCCGCTGCCCTACATCGTCATCGTCATCGACGAGTTGGCCGACCTGATGATGGTGGAGCCGCAGACAGTGGAGGAGTCGATCACGCGGCTGGCCCAGATGTCGCGGGCCGTCGGGATCCATCTCATCCTGGCCACCCAGCGTCCCTCGGTGGACGTCATCACCGGACTGATCAAGGCGAACATGTCCTCGCGGATTTCCTTCCGCGTCGCCTCCAAGGTGGACTCGCGCACCATCCTGGATTCCAATGGCGCTGAAGCCTTGCTGGGCCGCGGCGACATGCTCTTCATGCCGCCCGGCAGCGCCCGGCTGCTCCGCCTGCACGGCCCGCTGGTCACGGAAAGAGAAATCGGCAAGGTAGTGGACTGGTGGAAATCCCAGTCGCAGCCGCAATACAATGAAGAATTCCTGAAGTCGTTCCGGGAGAAAGACCGCAACGGCGAGACGCTGGAGGAAGAGGAAGATATCGAGGAGCTCGACGAGGTCTACGACGAGGCGGTCCGGATCGTGGTCGAGTCCGGCAAGGCGTCCACCTCGCTGCTGCAGCGCCGCCTGCGGCTGGGCTATGGTCGCGCCGCGCGCCTGATCGACCTGATGGAGAAAGATGGCATTGTGAGCGCGCCGGACGGTTCCAGGCCGCGCGAAGTCCTGAGACGCCCCGACTGGCTCCACGAGGTCGATACCTCGCTGCGCTAGAGGGACTTGGTTGTCCTGCTCTGCCTCATCAGCAGGCTATCGTCTTCCGGGAGGGTTGCACCCGATGCCCACTAAGGAAACGCCCAAGCGTCGCCGCACGGGCCGCGTCCCGCATCAGGCGCGCATTGTTCTGAGCGGCGCGGATGCGGACGGCTTCAACTTCGCCGAAGAGACCGAGACGGTCACGATCAGTAAACACGGATTGTCGGTCCGCACCTCCTATCACCTCAACCTCGGACAAGAGCTTTCCGTACGCACCAAGGACAAGAACCGTGTAGCGCAGTTCCAGGTGGTCTGGGTCGGTCAACCGCGCACGCCGAACGAGGGCCGCGTCGGCCTGGAATGGCTGGAACCCCATCGCTTCTGGGGCATCGAGTTTCCGCCTGAAGATTGGGAGAGCGATTAACCATATCTGAGTCCTGCCGCGTCGCAGGCCGCGGATGGGCTTGGCGGCGAGCCGCAGATGGTGCGCGAAGAAGCTTGTTTCGAGAGACTGCTTTGACCGCCTCCAAGAGCCACTGACATGATTTCCCGCCGCACGTTCCTGAGCTCAGTGTGCGCCGGCGCCGTGATGAGACCGGCCCTGGGGGCCTCCTCCCAGAACCTTAATCTGCGCACTCACGAATGGTTCGGCGACCGGCTAGAAAAGTTCGAATTCCCTGCGCACTGGCACATATCGGTCCAACATATGAAGGGGCATTTGGCGCCTGTTCTGACGGCGAATGAACTAGAACAGCGCGTTCGCAATCCTGTGGCCACGAAGCCCCTGCGGGAAATAGCCGCGGGCAAAAGCACGGTCACCATTGCCTTCGATGACTTGACCCGTCCCACGCCCACCTACGAGATTGTCCCACACGTCCTCGCCGAGCTGCGGCTGGCCGGAATTCGCGAGGAGAACATTCTGTTCGTCACCGCTTATGGCGCCCACTACCAGATGAATGGGATGGAAGTAGCCAAGAAGCTGGGCGAGGCGACGGTCCGCCGTCATCCCTGGATCAACCACAACATTTGGGAAAACCTGGTGGATCTGGGCCAGACGCGCGCAGGCAACACGCTGCTGATTAACACCTACTATCACCAGGCGGACGTGAAGATCACGCTCAGCGGGCTCAAGGCGCACGGCACACCCGGCTACGGCGGCGGCCCCAAACTGATCCTGCCCGGGGTGGCCGGGATGAAAAGTATCCGCTACATGCACGAGGAGATCCGGCGGGCGCCGCGCCCGCTGC
>Ga0315288_10013944_pt1 | contig 10047 bp, 9 predicted proteins | sample YL17G11_20_MG_FD_203454 | JGI IMG/M metagenome (GOLD analysis project Ga0315288, IMG submission 203454) | Sediment microbial communities from Yellowstone Lake, YNP, Wyoming, USA - YL17G11_20 | ecosystem: Environmental > Aquatic > Freshwater > Lake > Sediment | place: USA: Wyoming | collected... | reverse complement strand
TGGCATGTCCACCCCAGAAATTCCTGCTCACATCCACCATGTGCATCGAGCCACCGCGACCATTTGAAATACCGGCGGATTTGCTCATCAGTTCCGCTATCATCTGGTTGGCCGGAATACCACAGTTAATGGCGACACCATGGTCACGATAAGCAGTAATGACCCGGTCCTGCGGCTGACGGGCAGCAATCAAACCGGTGCTTACGGCTTCCTGCCCGATGTAAATGTGCTTGAATCCACTGACCTTGCCTGCCTGGTACAATTCTGCCCCGCTCTCTTCCAGCCGGCGGATGAGCACCATCTAAAAATAAAAATCCAGCAGTTTCACTTTATCCATTCCTTTCTCCCAACAAATTGTACCGGACTGATTATATCCAATATTTATCAATTTATTATCGGAAATTCAAGAGAAGTTTATGATGTGGTATATTCTCCGCCATGCCCACATCCACCCCCGCCACACAAGCGCTTGACCTACTCTCCGTTCCATATAGCGTTTTCGAGCACCTGCATCCCCCCGAGTCCATCGAGGAGGCTGCCCGCGAACGTGGACAGACCCCCGACCAGATCATCCGCAGCATCCTGTTTAGATACGAGAAAGTAAATTACTTCCTGGTTCTGATGGCCGGACCAGGACAGATCTCCTGGCGCAAGTTGCGCCTCCACCTGGGCATCGCGCGCATCTCGATGGCAACCGAAGGCGAGGTGTTGGCCGTCACCGGGTACACGGTCGGGACGGTTTCGCCGTTCGGCCTTCCATATTCCATCCGCATTCTGGCTGATATAAGCATCTTCCGCTCGCAGGAGGTTTCCCTTGGCTCCGGGGTCCGAGGGGTGGCAATTATATTGAAATCTGCAGATTTACGGCGGGCACTGGGAGAAATTGAGGTCGGACAATTTTGTTAACCCGCCTCGCGTACTGTTACGCTTATAATGATTGAAACAAGTCTTTCCATTTTCCCGCCAGGAGATCTCCATGAGCGAAGATGAGAAGAAACCTGAGCAACAGCGTTAATCATTCCCAAAGGTATCTATCCATGCCACCAGCCGTAAAAACCTTGCGACCAACACTCCATCCAGCCTTCCTTTATTTCCTCTTCTTTTCCGCCTGCCTGGTACTTGCAGGGTGTGGACCTTCCCCCGAGGTGCAGTCCATCATGACTGCCACTTCCCAGACAGCCACTGCTGCCTCCTGGACCCACACTCCAACCTCCACCCGGACCTTTACTCCCACCTCAACATCCACGCCCACTTCAACATCCACTCCAACCGCGTCTACCACTCCTACCATCACATCCACCCCCACCATCACTCCCACGCCCACCTTTGATTTCCCCAAAGTCACCGTTAACCAAACCTTGGCTGCCTGCCGTTATGGCCCCGCAAAGGTTTACCTGTTTAGATTCGAACTGCAGGCCGGAGACACCGGTATCGTTTGGGGTCGCGCCCCGTACGGAGGATCTTGGTTCTATGTAAAAATGGACAGATATGCCAAAGCCTGCTGGTTGTCCCCGTATGTTGTTGATGTCACAGGCGATGTCAATACAGTCATCGAGGAGGATGAACACCTGATCATTACCAACGAGCTTTACAAACCACCAACCAACGTTGTGGCTGTGCGCGATGGAGACCAGGTCACAGTCTCCTGGGACCCGGTCTGGATGACTGAGGACGACGATCGAGGTTACTTGCTCGAAGCCTGGGTTTGCCAGGGTGGTAACCAGGTCTGGGTGCCGGCCTCCCTTGAGAATCAATTCCAGACCCAGTATACTTTCACCGACCAGCAGGGCTGCTCCGAGAAGTCGCATGGTGAACTTCGAACGGTCGAGAAGCACGGTTACACTGACGCAGTGCAAATCCCATGGCCGCCTTACTAAAAACAAGCCAATTGAAGTAACACCTAAGAAATAAAATGAAATCGCGTTCGGGGAAAAGGCCTGCCTGCTCTCTGATTTGAGCGAGGTGACACAACGCTGAAATAACAAGAAAATGCCCGACAGATTGCCGGGCATTTTTTTCTATCATTTATAGTTACTTGTCTTCGGCGATCTTCTTACCGCTGTACTTCAGTGCCGAGTGCGCCGCCGCAAGTCTGGCAATCGGGACACGGAAGGGCGAGCAGGAAACGTAGTTATTGCCAATCATGTGGCACCATTCGATGGAGTCGGGGTCGCCGCCATGTTCACCACAGATGCCCACTTCCAACTCAGGACGGGTCTTGCGGCCATCGTTGATCGCCATCTGCATCAGCTTGCCCACTCCATCCCGGTCCAGAGTCTGGAACGGATTCCTGGGCAGGATACCCGCAGCCACGTAGGTCACCAGAAAATTGCGTTCGGCGTCGTCGCGTGAGTAACCAAAGGTCATCTGGGTCAGGTCGTTGGTACCAAAGGAGAAGAACTCAGCCAGCTTGGCAATTTCTCCAGCGGTCACAGCCGCGCGCGGAATTTCGATCATCGTACCGAACTTGTAATGGAAATCCACCTTCTTCTCTTCCGTGACAGTCTTGGCGATGCGAACGAGACGCGGTTGGATCCATTCCAGTTCCTTGACCGTGCCGGTCAGCGGGATCATGACCTCAGGCCTGACCACGATGCCGCGCTTGGTACAGTCCGCGGCAGCTTCGAAGATGGCGCGCACCTGCATCTCAACGATTTCGGGCATGGCGATGCTCAGGCGGACGCCACGCAGACCCATCATCGGGTTGGATTCGTGCAGACTCTTGATGGAAGCCAGCAGGTCTTCTTTTTCCTTCAGACCCTTGGTCTCGCCCTTGACGCGCATCGTTACAACTTCTTCGAAGAGTTTTTCTTCGTCGGGCATGAACTCGTGCAGAGGTGGGTCAATCAGGCGGATGATGACCGGATAACCGTTCATCGCTTCGAACAAGCCATCGAAATCTTTGCGCTGTGTCGGGAGGAGCTGGTTCAGGTAGCCAGTGCGCTCTTCGCTGGTTTCGGCCAGGATCATCTTCTGAACAATTGGCAGGCGCTCGGTCTCGAAGAACATATGCTCGGTACGGCACAAGCCGATGCCTTTGGCACCATACGAACGAGCGCGCTGGGCATCCTTGGGATAGTCCGCATTGGCCCACACCTGTAAGCCGGGGGCTTTGCGGCCATCGGGCAGGATGCGGATATCTTTACAAGCCGCGAGTTCATCAGCCCAGCCGAGCAGGGTCAGCAGGTCAGTCTGTTCTTCCAAGGACGGAGCGCTAGTCGGAATCTTGCCGACATAAACCTGACCGGTGGTGCCATCCACGGAAATCCACTCGCCTTCCTTGACTACTTTGCCATCCACTTCCATGGTGCGATTCTCGAGGTCAATCTTAATCATCGATGCGCCGACCACGCAGGGGATGCCAAATTGACGGGCAACCACAGCGGCATGAGAAGTGGCACCGCCTTCACTGGTCAAGACGCCTTGAGAGGCGATCATTCCGTGTACGTCATCCGGCTTGGTGAATGGGCGCACCATGATGGTCGCCTGCTTGAGTTCCTTTGCCATTTTCTCGGCAGTATCAGCATCGAAATATGCCTGACCGACAGCCGCACCCGGGGAAGCATTGACACCCTTGGCATACACGACAACAGCCTTCATGGCCTCCTCATCAAACTGAGGGTGCAGGAGTGCATCCACAACTTCGGGAGTAACGCGCAAGATGGCTTCTTCCCTGCTGATGAGACCTTCATTAGCCATGTCCACCGCGATCTTGATGGTGGATTTGGCGGTACGTTTCCCATTACGGGTCTGCAGCATCCACAGTCTGCCGCGCTCGATGGTAAACTCGACATCTTGCATATCCTTGTAATGCTTCTCCAACTTTCCGGTAATGTCCATGAACTGGTGATAGACTTCCGGCATGGTCTTGACAAGATTCTCGATCTGGTCTGTATTGCGGATCCCTGCCACCACGTCTTCGCCCTGGGCATTGAGCAGGTACTCGCCCATCATCTTCTTGTCACCGGTGGAAGGGTTGCGGGTAAACGCCACGCCCGTGCCGGAGTCGTCGCCCATGTTCCCAAAGACCATGGTCACGATATTGACAGCCGTTCCGAGGTCATCAGAGATATTGGTAGCCTTGCGGTAATCAATCGCCCGCTTACCCATCCACGATTCGAACACAGCCTTGGTGGCCAGTTCCATTTGCTTGAAGACATCCTGAGGAAAATCAAAACCGGCCTGCTTCTTGAAGGCTTCCTTAAAGGTGCCAACCAGCGCTTTCCAGTCATCCGCTGTCATTTCGGTATCGAGTTTATAGCCCTTCCTAGCCTTGTACTCGGCCATTGGATGTTCGAAAACCTCATCATCGAAATTGAAAACGGTGGTGCCAAACATCTCGATCAAACGACGATAGGAATCATAGACAAAGCGGGGATTGTTGGTCAGCTTGATCATGCCCTCCACGACTTTGTCGTTCAAACCAATGTTGAGGATGGTGTTCATCATACCGGGCATGGAGAATTTTGCCCCGGAGCGGCAGGATACCAGCAAGGGATTAGACGGATCACCGAACTTCTGATCGGACTGCTCCTCAACAACCTTGAGAGCTGCCAGCATCTGGTCCCACTGGCCTTCGGGGAATTGACCGGTCTTGCGGAATTCATTGCAAGCTTCAGATGTGACGGTGAAACCAGGCGGTACCGGGACACCGGCGCGGGTCATATCGGCCAGGCCGGATCCTTTGCCGCCCAGCAGGCCGCGCACGCTCTCCCATGAACCGGCAACCTTTTCAGCTTCCGCAACCTCTCCAAACAGATAAATCCATTTCTTACTCTTAGCCATTTTGATCTCCTCCAGATGAAAAATGATGTCTACATTCGAATCCATCAACGAACGCAGCCCAATTCAATGAAGTTTGAGTTCAAACACACAATCCGAGAGTTTACCACAATCTTTGCCCTCCGACTGTTGCTAATCCCAGGGTTCTTTGGAAATATTCTTGGCGATGGGGTAATTACTGCCTCACAGAGTTGTTTTGTAAAGCATTTGCAAAGCACAGACTGACCCAGTTGAATGATAATAGCAGCACTGATGGTGGTGACTTGTATGACCCAAAAAGTACTTGCAATTGATGATGATCCTGCCATGACTGAATTGTTGACCCTGCTGTTAAACACGCATGGGTTCAACGTCCTGACGGCTAATACCGGTGAAGACGGTGTCAAAATTGCCCGGGAAGAATCTCCCGATGTGATCATCCTGGACCTGATGATGGCCGGCATGGACGGTTGGCAGGTGTGTAATCAAATACGAACGTTCAGTACTGTGCCCATCCTGGTTTTCTCAGCACTCGACAGCCCCGGCATCGTGGCCAGTGCCCTCGACGCCGGCGCGGACGATTACCTGGTCAAGCCCATCTCCAGTGGGGTGCTGATTGCGCACTTGAACAAACTGACCCGACGCACTGATATGAACAATGGTAATAAATTCAAACCACAAACTGCTCCCCTCTCAGCCTAGAAGATATTTCCACAATTCCGGCGCAGGCCCCAGCCTGCGCTTTTTATTTGTGCTACATGGTACTGCGTAAAAATCCGAACCAAATTCCCTTTATATAAGGGCATTTTGATATTGGAAAGTTCATATATTCAAGCAAAAAGCAGTAAAATCAGGTTGTTCCTATTCAGGGACCAACCATGTAATCATCTAATATTCTTGGAGCTCCACCATGCAAACCTGTTTCAAGTGTAATGCTTCTTCCCCGGATAACGCCTTAACCTGCGTCAACTGCAATGCGGACCTGAGAGAATTCTCCGCTACAACTGTAGCGCTCGAGCGTATGCGGGCTAATCCGCGCATTCGGGCCATCCGCGTCACAGTGGCGCAGGATGCCTGCCCGCATTGTTATGAGTTGTTGAAAACCTATCCAAAGAACAAGGTGCCGCACCTGCCGCACGAGGGCTGTTCGCACGAGAATGGCTGCCGGTGCTTCTATGAACCGGTGCTGGAAGAAACGGCTATTGTTGGGAAAATTGCAGAGTAATCCCCACAATCCCTCCCTCATTTATAAAATGGGGGAGGGAGATTCTTAATGCAAAGTATTTAATGCCTCCGCAGTGATCTGCGGGGCTTCCATCATCGGCATGTGACCCACCCCCTCGATTTCAACAAGAGTACCCTTCTTCACCGCAGCCCGCGCCTCACGAGCACGCTCGATGGGCACGATCCTATCCGCCAGCCCGTGAATGATCGTCACCGGAAAATCGAAGCTGGAGAGGATATCTGTTGAATCAAGACGGTCAGCCATCGCTCGCAATGCTCCGGCCACGCCTTCCGGGCGCTGCTGTAGCATGAGATCTTTCAGTTTGGATTGCAGAACAGGGTCCGCTGTCAGTTTGATAGACATGCCTTCGGCCACATCCCAAACCCCATGGGCAAGGATATGTTCCTCTTCCTGGGTGCGCCCGGCTTTCCTTTCGGGGGCATCCGCCAGAGCCTGGGAAGCAACCAATCCCAGGCCGAGCAGGCGCGACGGGTAGCAACGCGCGAAAGCCAGGGCAATATATCCACCCATCGAATGACCGGCGATTACTGCCGTTTTGATCTTCAAATTATCCAACAGGGCAGCGATGTCCGCAGCCATATCGGTCAGCAGAAATCGGATCCGGACAGTGCCAGATTGCCCGAAGCCGCGCAGGTCGGGCAAAATCAGGTCAAAGCTCGCTTCAAGCAGGGGTACAACCGGATTCCAGATGGTATGGTCGAGTGGATAGCCGTGGATCAACACCAGCGGCGTCCCGCGACCGCAGCGTTCGTATGCGAGTTCAATTCCATTCACATATGCTTTGAACATATTCACTCCAGGCGGTGTCCTTGCCGCCGGGGACGGCGGCGGGAGCAGGTTTTAGCATTTCCAATTCACCTTGACTTTCTGTTTGCTTCCCAGGCGGGTGTAGTACTGGACGAAGCCATTCTCGCAGCCGAACTCGTAAATCCGGCGGGTCACATCCACATCAACCTTGCAATATTCGGCCAGCTTGTCCAACTCGCCGGCGCGCCACCACTCCACTGCCTGGACACCGGAGGCAGACTTCGTTTCGCCAAGGGTGGCACGCGCCACTGAGTCCAGGCTGAGGCGGAAACTGAGTGTGCGGTACAGGTCGTCCATGATGTCGAGAGTGGGTATGAATTGCAGGCGTTCGGCTGGCACGTAAGGGCGGAGGACTTCATAGTCGAAGCCTTTAATGTTGAACCCGACCACCCGTCCGGCGGATTTCAACTCGGCGACGAGTGCCGGGATGTCTTTTTCCCAGTACACGGTGAAATCGTTACGGACCGAGGACCAGGTGACCGCGCAGGAGACTTTGAGAGCGCCGATGTTGCTTCTCCCGCCGACATCTTCAAACAGGTTCTGGGTTTCGAGGTCAAAGACGATGATGTTCATAAGGTTCTCCGAGAACCGTAGTAGCAACTTTGCGAAGCACCCTGTGGGTCAGTCGCTTGAATGAACGACTGAAGTCGTTACTACGGCAATTGAGCTAATCTTTCTCGCGCAATTTGCAGAGCCTCTTCCCGCGTACCAACCTCTCCCATCGCCTGGGCTTCCCGAATGGCTTCAAGCAATTCGCCAATCCGTTTCCCTGGTTGGAGATCGAGTTCGCCAATTAAGTCGTCACCATTGACCAGCGGCGGGGGGGCAATCGACTCCGCAGGTTTTTCGAACCAGTTTTCCAGCATCAGGCGGACGACATCCAGTGCAGCCGCCCAGGTTTCCTGCGGCAGGGTCTGCTCGTAAGTGGCGCGCAGATCCGCGAGCGTCAAAAGGCAAACATCCACCCCGGCTGCGCCGGTATCGCGGAAGAACCGGTAGACAGCGCGCCGCGAAGGCGGCTTGCATTCCCGCACCAGCCGGTTGGTATGGAAAAGAATTCGCATATGGTTGCGGATGACCGTTTCCAGGCGGGACACTTCATCGTTGCTCATTGCCAACGCACGCCCGCGGCTGGCAGCGATTTCCGCTCCCTGCTGGTCGTGATCCCAGAAGCGCAACTGGCCTTCCTCGTCCGCCTTCTTTGTCTGGGGTTTTGCCACATCATGGTAGAGCGCTGACAGAAAAAGCAAGCTGCGCAGCGAACGGTCAGCGGTCAACGGAGCAGCGAAGGTTTCGCCTATCTGTTGACGGAAGCGGCCAATCCGCAGGATCATCAGGCCATTGAGCATGTCAGCGGCAGTGTCGGGGTCATAGTCCGGTTTCAGCGCGGCGAGCAGCGCCTCCAGGTGACTCACCGTCGCCAGAGTATGCTCCCAAACATCGTGAATGTGCGGTGGAGTCTGTTCAACGCCTTTCAGAGCGGAGAGCTCCGGCAAGACCTTGTCCAGCGCGCTGAGAAGGTTGAGGGCGCGCAAACAAGCTGCAGGCTGCAATCCATCGAGCAGGCGGAAGAGTTCATCACGCATCCGCTCCGGAGAAATGCTTCCTAACAGGCCAGCGGCTTCTTTCATCGCCTTACGAGTCTCCGGCAGGATGTGAAAACCATAATTCGCTGCCAGCCGGACTCCGCGCAAGATGCGTACTGGATCATCTGTAAAGGCTGATGGTGAACAGGCGCGCAGGCGCTTCTCTTTCAGGTCCATCGCCCCGCCAAGAGGATCATGGATCGTGTTATCGCTGAGGTTGAGAGCAATCGCGTTGAGGGTGAAATCACGGCCGAGGATATCCACTTCCAAATCTGGACCGCGAAAGGCAGCAAAGTCCATCAGGATGTGGGTTCCACCCACGTTGGTCACGATGACGCGGCCGGTGTCATGTTCGGGGTCGAGAGGGTAGAAATCCGCTTTCATGATAGTCCCGGTTCCAGCATGGGGCAGGGTATTGGCAATGCGCCGGGCAATATTAATGGCGTCCCGTTCCAGTACAAAGTCAAGGTCATGGATGGGGCAGCCAAGCAGGGCGTCCCGTACCGCCCCGCCCACCAGGTAAACGGTCAGGCCGTCAGGTAAGGCCGCACGGACGGAGTCTAAAATCGGGGGGAAAGATAGCGGTAAATTGCCTGGCATAAAATAAATTTCGGGCGTTTCCTTGTAACGAGACTGAGCTGCGCGGCGGGCCTGTTCGGGCGTGCCACCCTGGGCGATGACCCGACCGCGCAGGCGGGCAACCCAACGGCCAGAATACGATTTTTCTTCATCTCCCGCCATTCTCACTCCTTGCTGGATCAAACCGTTTTCTTGTACTTCTTCAAATCAGCCGAGGCGATAAAAGGCAGGTGACGGTAGTGTTCGTTAATGTCGATTCCGTAGCCGAAAACGTATTTGTCGGGTATGTCGAAGCCGACATAATCCACCTCCACCGGTACCTCGCGTCGGTATTTCTTATCGAGCAGCACGCAGACTTGCAGGCTCTTCGGCTCGCGCGTCTTGAGCATCTGCAAAACGTGTGCCAGCGTGCGCCCGCTGTCCACGATGTCTTCAACCAGCAGCACATTCAGGCCTTCAATGTTGGTCATCAGGTCAAGGTTGACGCGCACATTTCCGCTGGTGGCATAATGCCCGACCCCATAGGAGGAGAGTGACATGCAATCCAGGGTATGTGGGATGGTAAGATGACGGATCAGGTCTGCGGTGAAGGTCAGCCCGCGGCGTAACAGGCAAACGATCAGCAGTTCCTGACTTGTATAAGTGTGGCTGATCTGTGCGCCGAGTTCGGAAACACGCCTCTCGATGGATTTTTCGTCCACAAGAACTTCGTCAATAAACTCGTGGTAATCTTGCATAGCAACTACCCTCAGGATGGCGGCTGGTATTTCTTAAGATCAACAACTGCGATAAAAGGCAAGTTGCGGTAGTACTCATCCAGGTCAAGACCATAGCCAAAGACGAACTTGTTCGGGATACTGAAGCCACGGTAGTGAATCAGGACAGATGTCTCGCGACGCGCTTCCTTATCCAGCAGCGTGCAGACTTTGAGACTGCGCGGCTGGCGGGTTTGCAGGAACTCCAGCACGTAGGCAATGGTATTGCCGCTATCCACGATATCTTCGACCAGCAAAACATCCTTACCACGAATATCAGTCTTCAGGTCAAGAGAGAGGCGGACGCTCCCGC
>Ga0315288_10013942_pt1 | contig 10047 bp, 5 predicted proteins | sample YL17G11_20_MG_FD_203454 | JGI IMG/M metagenome (GOLD analysis project Ga0315288, IMG submission 203454) | Sediment microbial communities from Yellowstone Lake, YNP, Wyoming, USA - YL17G11_20 | ecosystem: Environmental > Aquatic > Freshwater > Lake > Sediment | place: USA: Wyoming | collected... | reverse complement strand
AAGACAAGCACGCCGGACGTCCACTGGTCAAGCCTGTGAACGATGAAAATTCGGTTGCGCGATTTTAGACAGCCTTTGCGGACATAATCGGTCAGGATGTAATAAGCTGTTCTTGTTTTGTTGGAATCTGTGCCCACCGTCAGGAGTCCTGCCGGCTTAACCGCCACAAGGATATCGCTATCTTCGTAGAGTATTGCCAATCCTCTCGGCAGATGTTTATTGGTCGAGCGTCTTTTTTTACGCATATTGAGTGCTCTATTTGTCTCGTGCAGGTTTAGGCGACCTCTAAAAACTCATTTCTGCTGCAAATGGCGGGCTCTGCCTGCGGCGGATTTCGGATTTATAGCGTCAGCCATCCCTTACGGGAGAAATTCGTGCTTCGTCTAATGCACCACTCACTACCTTTCCGGTAAAGCCTTGCCTACGCGGGATAACCGACTGTCTGGGCGAAGAGGACTCGCTGTTCAGGCCGCAACTTAAACTCCCTGGCTGTGTTCTCCTTATCGCAATTGTGAAACCAGGCGGCCAGGCCTTGTGAGGCGGCGAACAAATAAACATTTCCGGCAATCAGACCCGTGGCGGTGTAATAATAGGACTTCTGGACCTCCGGGTCGCCAATGCGTCGGTCCGGCTGGCCCGGCCCCAGAGAGTATCGCGTGAGGTCCACGACGTAGAAGATATTCACCGGAGATGTCCCGGCGGAGCCCCTGCCCCTGCCGGACCTGGCGCGAAAGTCCCCGGCGACAACGGGAGTCAGACGGTGACCGACCGCCTCATAGAGATAGACCCCTTCGGGCAGGGCGACATAAAGGTCGATTTCCTGAGAGTTACTGGCCGATGCGGCTGTCCTTCCCGGCTTTCCAAATGACCCGCTCTCACGGTTCACGCCGAATGCCGCCCACAGAAGATTAGACAGCATCTGCGGCGGAAGTTTCTCCGCTTTGATGTTGCGGATAGTCCTTCTTTCCTTTAGGGCCGCCAGCACGGATTTGCCGCCATCCGTTTCGGGCTTCAAAAGTGTTATCGGCTGCAACTCTTTGGTGGAGCTGGACGCGGTATTGGCGTCCTGGCTGAAGCTGGACTTAGCGGCGGCCAGCACGGCCAGAGCCGGCACGCTCTTTAAGAATGTTCTGCGATTCATACGATTCTCCAATCTTCGATTTGTTTGACATTAGAAACCTGTCTTCTGTTCCCTACTTCTTCTCTTGATGGCCGAGTATCCTGGCTGGCAGAAATAGAATAGATTTAATCAGCGCCAGAAACGCCTCGGCTTCTATACCAACAACGCGAAACGGTATCGACAAAAGCCACAATCGGCCACAATATCAATGCCAATAATGCTATCGGCCAGCACAGCGCCAGCAAAATCGCCCACAATAGTAATATGACCAATACCTTAATTGCATATCTCCTGATAATAACCAATCTGCCTCCGCATTATAACGCCCCGGAAAAATAAAAACCAATATATTTGATTCGCTACACTTGGAGAAGAGGCAGTCTTTTTATCCGCCATACTCACGGCAGGCTAACTTTTTAATTTTTTTATTTTTCTTGCTTTCTCCAAAATCCCTGCAATAATACTACTGACGGTGGGCTTTTCATCTTTGATCTGTTGCTGCGGTGCAACTTAAAGAGTAAAAATCTACTTATGCGGCCGTATCGGCTTTTCGGGGTTTGGTAATTCCTGGGTGGAAATTGTTTCGAGCTTTGATATTCGCATTTTGAATTCGGTGTATAGACGTAACTTCTTATTAGTGCCGATAGTCTTTACACAATTAAGGAGAAATAAAATGGACAAAAAAGCATTGGCGATAGCTAATAACGACCTGGTCTATCTCTGGTGGACTTACTCAGAGAAAATTTCTGATTGCCTCGGATTCACAATCCGTCGCATTCAGAAGGGAAAGTCACCTGTCGCACTCCCTGCCTTCGTTGGCTTCAAACCCCTGAAGAAGGGAGACAAACAGGCACACAGGCAGTCGAATACAGACTACTGGCCTATCCAGTCGTATCAGTGGAAGGACCTCTTCGTTCCTGAAGAGACCGAGGTGGAATACGATATCGTGCCGGTTACGGGGACCCCCGGCAGGAAACTCACGGATATGGCCGAACTCGCCATCCGCACCAACCCCGTCAAGGCTACCGACACCATCGGCCATCACCGTGTCGTCTTCAATCGCGGCATTATCTCGACGCAGTCGCTCAGCAAAAAACTCCCGAAGGGAAAGGCGGGCTCTCCGAGCGAGGCGGCGCTGCGCAAGCACATCAAAATCCCGGGCGACAATATCCGAACGGCCCTCGCAGGAGAAGCAATCGAAGCGCTCACGAGCCTCTTGGACCGCGCCCGCAGCGATGGGGGTAAGTGTTACTGCGCACTCTACGAACTCACCGACCCGGAGCTTATCGCAGCGCTGAAAAAAAGCAAGGGACACGTCGAGGTCATCCTTACGAATGCTGATAGCACTATCAAGAAACGGAAAGTCTACGACGGCACCAACAAAAAGTACCGCGAGGAGCTGCGCAAAGTGCTGGGCAATGCACTGCACGACCGCCTTTTGCCCAAAGGCAGCTACATCGGGCACAACAAGTTCGTAGTCTATGTAAACTCTGCGGGAACGGCCAAGGTGGCGCTCCTCGGTTCGATCAACTGGACGCCTACCGGGCTTTGTGCACAGAGCAACAACATTATTATCATCGAAGATGACGACATCGCGGCGCGATACCTCGACTACTGGAACCGTCTCATAAAAGACAACGCCAAGCAGGGGCCCGGACTTCGTAGCGACAACGCTAAAACGCCGCCTCAACTGAGCCTCGGTACCACACAGGGCAACGCACGCATTTGGTTCTCCCCGAACACAAAGCAAAGGACCAAACCCGCCAAGAACCCGCCTGCTCCGCCAGATATGGCCGAGGTGTTTCAGGCTATCAGCGAAGCAAAATATGGTGTGCTTTTCCTGCTCTTCAGCGCAGGAACGCCGAGCATCCTGCAGCAATTGACAGAGGTCTCAAAGCAGCGCACCGACGCAGAGCAACCCTTTTTCGTGCGAGGTGCGGTTTCCGATGCGAGAACCGCCAATGAGTTCGCCACCAGCGTCTATAACGACTCGCTGCTCAAGGCGCCCAACCGCCTGATTACAGGAATAGCCGGTATCCCAGACCAGTTCTCGTACTGGGAGAAAGAACTGGCCAAACTCGGGCATGCTGTAATCCACGACAAAATTGTGGCCATCGACCCTTTCAGCAACGACTGCGTAGTCGTTGTCGGCAGTCACAACCTCGGCTACAAGGCCTCGTACTCGAACGACGAGAGTCTCTGCATCATCCGCGGCAACCGCACGATAGCCGAGGCGTACACCGCACACGTGCTCGATGTGGTCAACCACTACAACTGGCGATATAAGCTCACTGAGAACAAGAAGAATGGCAAAAGTTTCAACAAGGCATTTACCGACCTCGACGATACCGACAATTGGCAAAATAAGTACTTCCGTGGGAGCTTCCTGAAGAACCGGGATATGTTTTTCTTTCCGTGATCACCATAACGCATTCATCGGCAGTCTTGTTTGAGTTCCCGACAGGTTATGTACCTGGCCAAACATAGGCAATGTACTTGACTATGCTCCGCGCAGGACCTGCCCTGAGCATGGTCTAACGGGGAAGACCCTCGAAGCGTAGCGTAGATCCCAGAATGTCTTTATCTGGGATCCCTCAAAGCGAAACGCAGATCCCAGCGCACGCTGGGACCCAGAATGTCATTGCGAGGCCTGTGAAGTAGGCCGTGGCAATTTCCATCAATCGCAAGTCTGCAATCTGAAATTGCAAATCTACAATTCCTGCTTTCCTGATATCCTTCTTCCTGATTCCCCGATATCCTGTTCCCCCTTTTCCCTTGTGTTCTTATGCAACTATGCTCTTACTTGCCTTATGCTCTTGTGCTCTTTTTTTCTTGCTTTTTCCGACCAGATTGGACACTATAGGAGCAATCGAAGCAACTATTAGGTGCAATGGGTTACAGAGGCCGAGATAAATACGATATCCTCGGAACTCTGGTAGGATGATCTGTGGTGGACCGTCGCCCAAGCGTCAAAAAAACGGGCAGGGAATGTGTGTTGACGAACGGAACTTTGTCATAGATAGTGGTGATAGTACGAGTGAAAATGGAAACGATTGGAAAGGTAGTTCACCTATACTTTCATTCGCCTTGCTTTGATGGGACTGTGTCAGCAGCCATCACCAGCACCTACCTCGAACAAGTCCGAGGCTACTCAGAGGTGTTGTTGCACAACGTGAATTATCAGCTTAAGGACCGCTGGTTGGCAGCCGAGTTAGAGCACCCGTGTGCTATTGTGGATTTCTTGTATCACCCTGCGGCCGATTTTTGGGCTGACCATCACCCTACAGCATTTCTGAACGACGAAACCCAGCATCATTACGAGAACCGAAGCGGGCCTGATCTCTTCTACGATAGTCAAGCACCGTCGTGCGCCGGGTTGATCTGGCGGCAGTGGGGAACCATGCTCTCTCCACGGCCTGCTCATTACAAGGAACTGGTCCAATGGGCCGATAGAATCGATTCTGCTCGATACGAGTCTGTGGAGGAGGCTATCTCGCTCAAAGTTCCACCGCTGCAAATCAGTTTGGCGTTGGCTGTGTCGCGGAACGAGGCATTCAGCCAACACCTTGTGCGTCTATTCCGCGAACACTCTCTCAATGAGGTGGCTGCCAGGCCCGAAGTGCAGACTGAGTTTAAGAAGGGCAGGACCTTACACCAGCGAGGGTTTCAACGTCTAAAGGAGGCCATACGCCAGACCGAAAATGGGATAGTTGTATTTGATGTGAACGGTGACGGCGTGATAGTGAACCGCTATGTGCCATTCTACTTCTATCCGCATGCACGTTACTCCGCTGGCATAGTGCGCACCGGCGGCAAAGCTAAGCTTACGGCCATGCGCAATCCTTGGATTGAATTCTCATGCGCACCACTCGGTCAGCTCTGTGTCCCGCTTGGCGGCGGCGGCCACCAACGCGTCTGTTCTATCCTCGTGCAGGACGAGGATCCACAGATGGTACTTTCAAAGTTGCTCGATAGCGTTGCCGCGTGGGAGCAGAAGCGCTCAACGGAGGCCACATTATGAGCGAACGTTTCAACTTTTACGACATTTATGGATATTTGTTGCCCGGTGGATTGCTCTTGGCGCTTCTATGGTTTCCCTTTGGGCTGCTGCTGGGGCAATGGCCCCCGGCCGATTGGGGCTCGGCGGTCTTGGCGTTAGGACTGGCTTATATCGCCGGACACCTCATCCACGCTTTGTCGGAGGCCGCATTTCCTTCCAAGTTCAAAGATATGGTGGGTAACAGGCGGCAGCCGTCCGATCTGCTTGTCGATAATAAAGGCGAGAAAGTGCTCCATTCAAGGTATCACTTAGGAAATATGAAGTATCGCCTCGCAGAACAAATTGAACGCCAATTTGGGATTAAAATCGACGTTGACGCCACTTGGGAGAGAAACTCAGACTTGGGAACACGTCGCAACGTGGCTTTTTTCAAATGCCGCAGCTTTCTGATAGAGAAAAAGGCTGCGGTTTATGCGGAGCAGCAACAGGGTATGTATGCTTTAATGCGTGGGGCTGGAGCCGCATTTGTTTTCGCCTGCGCATTGTACACAGGCGTTGCCATCGGAGCTCGGCTCGGTACTTCTATATCGCCTAAATGGATGTTTGCAATTCTCTTCATGTTCTTAGCGTTGACTTTCCTTGCGGCATTTTTCAGTCTGCGCCCCCTGCACGAAGAAACCGCCCGCCGGTACTCATTCTGGCTGCTTACGATGGTGCTGTTGTGTGGTGGTATGATCGTAGCAAAGGCTGCTAATGTTGCGACCATCTCTGATGTCTCGCTGCCCTTGAAGCTCGAATTGAGCCTGCAAGACAATAATGACCCCACGAAATATCTCGAAAAGGAGCGAGTTTTGCTTCATGTGCGGCACGCGCTTCAAATTCAGGAGCACGAGACGGGGCTGATGTTTGCGATGGCCGTGATGGCAGCAATATTAAGTCTTCTCTGTCTCTCAGCCTTCCGGGCTTTCGCCACCAGTTTTGTAGCCACGATATATCGCGATTTCAGTGTGTATGCTCCGTTACCAGCACACCAGATTCACGAGCAAGAGGGTAAACCCACTGGTAAATAGGAACGATATGAACAGCATACACCACCGTTTTCCTTGTTACTCTTATATCAGTTTTTTATGCTTAAATTTTTTTTTATTCTCTGCGTAGTCGGCCACAATCTGGCCGCTGCCAATAAGTTTCCATTTATAAATCACTAATCCTTCCAGCCCCACCGGCCCGCGGGCGTGGATTTTGCTGGTGCTGACACCCACTTCGGCCCCAAGGCCGTAGCGGAACCCATCGCTAAAGCGCGTGCTGCAATTCCAAAATACATTGGCTGAATCGACCAAATCCATAAACCGCTCCGCATTACTCTTGCTGGCAGTTACAATCGTATCGGTATGGCGGGAGCCGTAGCGGTTTATATGCTCGATTGCTTCATCGACGCCATCCACAACTTTTATCGACAGAATGTAATCGAGATATTCGGTTGACCAATCCTTTTCAGTAGCCGGCTTTACGTCTATTATTTCCGCTGTTCTCTCGCAGCCGCGTAGCTCGACCTGTGGTGAGCTTGCCTGTCCCGAGCACAGTCGAGGGGTCGAACCCACTCCTTTTTGCTCCAGAGCGGCCTTGATTTTAGGCAGGAACTTTCTGGCAATTTTGCTATCGACCAGCAGGGTTTCGGCAGCGTTGCAGACCGCAACATACTGGCACTTGGAATCGACGGTTATATTTACCGCCATATCTAAATCTGCGTCGCCATCCACATAGACGTGGCATATACCCTCAGCGTGTCCGAGCACTGGTATGTCGGTATTATTCATTATGTAACGGACGAACTCGTTTGAGCCGCGTGGGATAATCAAATCAATATATTCGCTCATTTGCAGCATTTCCGCAACGTCCTGACGGGTATGGAGTAATTGCAGCCAGTCTTTCGGCAGGATGGTTTTAGTGGCCTCCAGAATTACCTTTGCCAGAAGGGTGTTGGTATGTTCGGCTTCGCTTCCGCCTTTAAGCAGGACAGCGTTGCCGCTTTTCAGGCACAGCGTTGAGATTTGCACAAGTGCATCCGGCCTGGACTCGAATATGATGCCGATAACACCAATCGGACAACTGACTTTATAAAGCTCCAGTCCTTTGTCAAGCTCGGTGGCGGAGAGCGTTTTTCCGACAGGGTCGTCAAGTTTGAGTAAGCTCTCGATGCCTGCACAGACCTCGCCTATTTTGCCTTCATCGAACTTGAGGCGTTTCAGCAGGGGTGCCGCCAGATTGTTTTTCTCGGCGATAGTTAAGTCTTTTTTGTTAGCCAAGACGATTTCGGCGCTATGTTGCTTTAATCCCTTGGCAATCTCATCCAGTGCATTGTTTTTTGCATCGGTCTTGACCGCCGCCAGTCGGATTGAGGCACGTTTTGCCGCTGTTGCTATTTCGCTGATACTCATTTTATGGTCGATTTCCTATTTACGATTAGTCGTTCAAAGTTTATAATTCAATATGCTCTGTGGAAAAGACCCTAGGGGTCATTTCGACCGTAGTCCCGACTTGTCGGGACGCAGCGGAGAAATCTATTAAAAGCAGATTTCTCGACTCGCCTTCGGCTCGCTCGAAATGACGGTCTAAGGTGATTTCTACAAGGCAATTTCAATAATAAATAATCAATAATCAATAGTCAATTGCAAATGCGGGTGTAGCATAGCGGTAATGCACCGGCCTTCCAAGCCGGCGATGTGGGTTCGATTCCCATCACCCGCTGTTTCAATTTTGTCGTTAGTCGTCGGTGGTTAGTGGTGATTGCGATTGGGAAGTTCAAGACGCAGACTTAAACTGGAATTGCTCAGTTTGAGTCACTTACTTTCTTTTTTGTGGGCAGACCAACTCTGCGGTCTGATATTTAGCTAAATCCTTTAGAGCCGGTTGTGTACGACTTCATACCTATTGTTCCCCGGAATGGTAACTCAAACGGCTATACACCGAAGAAAAATGGCAGATTGAAAAATTTGCTGCTGTTCAACAAAACCTGATTATTAACCGAATTGCTCTGCTATTTTGGCGGGTCCGGCAAGGTTTAAAGCACTTTCGTAAAAATAATAGAATAATGGGGGACGTTTACTTCTTCTCCGCCGAAACTTTTTTCATTTTTGATTTTTAATTCTCTGCGGCCTTTCCCCGAGTGCCGTGAATCGAGTATCAAGCTTTATCCGCCGTAGGCGGAATCGAGTATCCACTCACCACTCACCAATAACAACTCACCAATCAAAATGCCTCAGGCAGAATCTTCCTGGCAGCATTGCGCAAGAAGCTCGAAATCTGCCTTTCAGAATTCATTTTAAGCACCTTTCTGGTCACACTGTTACATTCCTCCATCGTAACAGTGCGAATAATTTGCTTTATCTCCGGCAGCATCGGGTGAGCAAGGGAAATCGTTCTAATCCCCATCCCAAGCAGCAGCATAATAAACTCCGGGTCTGAGGCCATCTCCCCGCAGATGCTTGTCTCTATTTGTGCTTTGTTCGCATCCTGGCAAACCATCCTGATAAGTCGCAGCACCGCAGGGTCCGCAGGCGAATATAACGTTGAAACCAGCTCGTTGCCCCTGTCAACAGCCAGAGTGTATTGTGTAAGGTCGTTTGTTCCGATGCTGAAGAAATCAACGTCCCGTGCAAGAGAAGCTGCCGTTAAAGCGGCTGACGGCGTTTCAATCATAATTCCTGTCGGGATATTCTTATTGTACTTTATAGATTCTTCATGAAGGTCTTCCATTACATCGCGCAAAATAAACCTGGTCTGCTTAAGCTCCTGCAGATTTGTGATTAACGGGAACATTATCCTGACATCACCTTTGACCGAGGCCCGCAAAATCGCACGCAGCTGCGTCTTGAACATCGTAAGGTTTTGCAGACAGAATCTGATGGACCTCAGCCCCAAAAACGGATTTGGCTCGGGCGCAAAGCGTCTGCTTTGAGTGTATTTATCCGCCCCAAGGTCCATTGTCCTTATTATCACAGGCCTGTTCCGGAAGACAGCAACGGTCTGGGCATAAGCACGATAATGCTCCTCCTCGGTCGGCTCGGTTTCCCTGTTAAGATACAAAAACTCTGTGCGATATAATCCTATTCCCTCCCCACCTTTGTCCAGAACAAGCTCCGCCTCATCCGGGAACTCGATATTGCCCAGCAACGTGATTCTCACACCATCTCGCGTTACAGCCGGCTCGCCCCTTATTGCATCGAGCCGACTCTTTAGCTCCGCAAATTCGCGTGAATACTGCTCATACTGCCGGATTGTCTGCTCGTCCGGATTTACAATGACAATGCCGCGGTTGCCGTCAACAATAACGGTGCTCTCTGCGCCGACAATTTCCGTAAGGTCTTCCAGCGCCACCACCGCCGGGATACCCAGAGAACGCGCAACAATCGCCGTATGACTGGTCCGTCCACCCGCATCGGTAGCAAGTCCTTTTACAAATCGCCTGTCGAAGCCGGCGGTTTGAGTAGGCGAGAGCTCTCGAGCGACAATCACAACCTCTTCGGTCAGATGCCCGACATCTTCACGCCTTTTGCCGAGAAGCTGCTTTAATAACCGCCTTTCAATATCGCGAATATCCGCCGCTCGCTCACTGATATAAACATCCTTGGCCTTACTAAAATGCGAGGCAATTTCCCGAAGGACGGCAGATACAGCATACTCCGCCTGAACTTTTTCGGAGCGAATCAAATCCCCTATCTTCTTTTGCAGGCCCCTGTCACGCAGGAAATGCAAATGCACAGCGAAGATGTCTCTTATCCTGCCTTCTTGCGTTCGGTCCTGTGCCGCATCAAGCTTAGTTAACTCGTCAATAGCGTTTCTGAAAGCATTCCTGAGGCGCCCTATCTCCGCCTGCCGCTGTGAAGGTTCTATTGGACGCCGGGGAATTCGGTAGTCCTCGGAATCA
>Ga0315288_10013941_pt1 | contig 10048 bp, 15 predicted proteins | sample YL17G11_20_MG_FD_203454 | JGI IMG/M metagenome (GOLD analysis project Ga0315288, IMG submission 203454) | Sediment microbial communities from Yellowstone Lake, YNP, Wyoming, USA - YL17G11_20 | ecosystem: Environmental > Aquatic > Freshwater > Lake > Sediment | place: USA: Wyoming | collected... | reverse complement strand
ATTACCTGGGCGCATGAAAACTGTGATCTAAACGCAATTGCCAAATCACAAACACGATGGATTGTCGAAGATGCATACAAATTTGTTTTGAAAGAAACTAAACGAGAAAGCCTGTATGACGGTATCATTCTTGATCCCCCGCGATTTGGAAGAGGTACTAAAGGAGAAGTATGGAAATTAACGGAAGATTTACCTAATCTTCTGTATGGAATTAAAAAAATCCTCAGACCAACACACTCATTTGTGCTATTAAATGTCTATACTGCAGATTTATCCGCCATCGCCATATACAATCTCATGGAAAGCGTGTTTTCTGATATGCATGGCACCTGTGAGACTTCCGAACTTGCAACAAAAGAACATGAGAGAGAGCGCTTTCTCCCACAGGGAATTGTTGCCAGATGGAATACATAAATTACAACACCCTGTAGCACTGCAACGATTCGCTGCTTAGGCAATATGAAGAATTGTATAGGTAACTAATCCTTTTGGAGCATTCACGGTAACGACATCTTTTTCCTTTTTCCCCATAAGCGCCTTGCCGATAGGTGAAATATAGGAGATGGTGTGGTGTATCGGATCCGATTCGTACCCGCCGACAAGGGTATACATATATTCTTTTGATCCGTCAGTTATTGTTACGGTGCATCCGATATCGACAAATCCCGTGTGAGCTGTCTGTACAACCCGACCCAAACGGATCAGCTTTTCCAGATGCCGCAGACGGGAATCAAGTGATGAAAGTTTTGCCCGTGATGCTTTGTAATACCCGTTTTCTGATAAATCTCCCATCTCACGGGCTTTGCGGAGATGATCAACCGCCTCCGGCCGCTCGTTCAAAAGTTTTGCTTTTTCCTCTTTTAATTTCTCATATCCGCTGCTGGTAAAAGGAATGCGCATGAAATTACCGTACTAATCCAATTGGCATATACCACTCTTTTGGTTTTTGACACACCGGACATTTTGCCGGTGGAGTTTTCCCTCTATGAATATATCCGCAGTTGACACATTTCCATTCAAATTCCGTATTTTGATCATAAAGTGTTTTGCTATCTAACTGCTTTGCTAAAATGATATATCGTTCTTCATGTTTTTCTTCCACTTCTTTCAATTGACCAAAAAGTCTCGTTGGCTCTGCCTGCTTTTCAGCAATTGCAATTTTTTGGAAATCCGGATACATGGTCGTCCATTCATATTTCTCCCCTGCTGCTGCCATTTTCAAATTCTCAACGGTATTTGTAGAATATGCATGGATATCAAGAGTAATATTTGGAACTGATACCGTTCCTTTAATCATCTCAAACAATTCTTCCGCATGGGTCCGTTCATTATCAGCTGTCTCTTCAAACACCCGCGCAATCCACTCCAGTCCTTCTTTCCGTGCCATCTTGGCAAATGTGTAGTATTTATTTCTTGCCTGACTTTCACCGGCAAACGCTTTCAGTAAATTTTGTTGAGTTTGGGATGATGTATTCATAGTACTTCCATTATACAATTACTGTTCAATTATTTGTATTGACTCAACTTTCACAGGATTAACCGGTGTTGAGCCTTCACCTCCGGGCTGTGTCGGAGCAGTTGCAATTTTATCAACCACCTCAATGCCACTGGTCACTTTTCCAAATATAACATAGTTTTTCGGAAGTCCGGTGTCTTTATGCACGATAAAAAACTGACTGCCATTGGTATTTGGTCCGGAATTTGCCATCGCAACAGTACCCCGTGTATATTCTCCGGTAAACGGTTCGTCATTAAATTTGTATCCGGGTCCTCCTGATCCAGTTCCATTTGGATCTCCTCCCTGAATCATAAATCCATTGATCACCCGATGGAAAATGGTATTGTCATAAAAACTTTTCCGGGAAAGTACCACAAAATTATTTGCTGTTATCGGGGTCGCACTTGCAGTAAGAGCAATAGTAATATCGCCCATACTGGTTTTCAGTATTGCTTCATATGATTTCTTTGTATTAATTTCCATAGCATACGGTCCTCCTGCTTCTTCACTAAATGACTTTATTGGTTTTGTATCCTGACTTGTGAGCGTTATCGTCTCCCCTAATACTTCTTTTGGCTCCTCCACGGGTCTCGTCTTAAACCAGACAGCGACAGCACCCAGAATAAACGCGACTATCACAACTCCGATACTTATCTTTTTTACCATAATGTCGTTAGTATATCAAAACAGTATTTGATAGCCTTCAAGTTCAACAAGCTTTTGCTTAAAGGGAACTAATTATTATTCCTCCGATAATACTCGCAATTCCCAGAGCTTGTTGCTTGCTTATCCTCTCTTTTAAGAAAAAATAAGCAAGAATTATTGTTGGTAAAGAATATGCGTTTGCAATAACGGTTATCAAGCTGGTTGTGTTTGCCGTAACTGAATATCCCCAAGTTGTTCCTAAATATGCCAAAGCGTCCAAAATAGCGACTGGAACTAATATCTTGATAACGGATTTATACCCGCTTATTAGTTTTTGCCCTTTATTTGTTATATAAAAATACAAGCACAGCATCATCCCCATTATTAACTTCAACAGTATCAACCAGAACAGCCACTCTTTATCACCAACAAATCTATCCCAAAGAGGAAACCATAATCCCAGTAAAATCATCACAGCAATTGCCTCAGGAACTCCATTGCTTAGGTTTGCCTTAGAAAAACTCTTTTTAAAATCTCTAACATCGGTTGAGGTAATAAGAATTCCCAAGAAAATCAAAATTACGCCTATTAATCCAAACAACGAGAGGCTTTCCTTAAACAGAAAAACCGCTATGATTACTGAAAAACCAGCAGCACTTGCAGCAATGGGGCTAACAATAGATATAACCCCTTTTTGAAATGCACGATATAAAAACAAATACCCGGCTCCGTCTAATAAGGCCAAGGCGGAAGCATAAAATAACATTGCTCCCGTTATTGTAGGAAAAGCCGACTTGCTGAGAAGAAAATATACCAGAAGGAGTAGACCGCCAATAATTTGCATACCAATTAGCGTCTTTAAGGAGCCAATTTTATCTATCGTCTTTTTGGCAAAGAAATCTGAAATACCCCAACCCAGCATTCCAGATATTCCAGCTATTAAGGCAATCAAAAAATGGTTCATAGTCTTTCATTTAACATCTTATTTTAAAAAAAATGGATTTTCCGACTTTTCGACTAATCGAACATGCCGCGTGTTCTTTTCTTCAAATGCGGGACACACAACGAGAACCATATCCATGGTGCCAAAATAATAAATTCTTGTTTTCGGAGGAATTACCAATAAATCCGTTGCTTCGACATCAATTTTCTCATCATTTAATACATATATACCTTTTCCCTTAATGATGTAATAAATAAAGGCACATTTTTCATCATAAAACTCTTCATAGTGACCTTCTTCAACATGCACATGAACGACATTCACCGGAGGATAATTTTCTCCGTATACAGTAAGGTCTATGCCATATTTATTAAACTTTTTCGCTTCTTTGGCAGTGTATTTATATTTTGTTTTCATACTATCGAACCTAAAAATTGTTGAACTATATTACCTAATTCTTTTTCTTTTCCTTCAAAGCCATGAGAACAATTGCTGATTTGCGATATTGTCGCAAGGTGATTTTCCGATTTCATAAGAGTGATTGCGTCTTTAATGGGAATAACCGTATATTCATTTTGATCTCCTATTACTCCAAGTATTGGAATTTCTATTTTGGAATAATTGAGAAGGTTTTTACCATTTCTCAATGGTAGTACATTGGATAATGCCGAATCTTCACTCATTAAACTTACGTATGATTGTGCAGTTTGTGGTAATTCACCGCAATTAGCATAGAGGTCTGATAGCAACTGGAGTGGTTTTTGTTGTTTAAGGAGATTATTGGCTTCATCAAGATACTCCTTGTTTGTCTTATTAATTCGTTTCAAATATTGTAATTGCGTACCAAACGAATCAGTAAAACCAAGAAGTATTAACGCTTTCACTTTATTATGATACTTTCCATTCAAGGCATAATATTGCACTTTATTCGTACCGAAACTATGCCCCTGCAATAGTATTTGCTTATAACCTTTTTCTAAAACAAATTCTATCCATGCATCGATATCCAACAGACATTCTTCAAATAACTCTATGGCGGCGCCTCTATATTTCGTTCCGACTTCCACATCATACACCCCGGTTCCTCTGCTATTTGTTGAGAGAAAAGAACAATTCCACACATCAACGTTAGTTCTGTATTCTGAAAAAAATGCACTGGTGTAAAAATTTCCTGCACTCCCATGCATGTGAATGATAATAGTATCCTTTTTAACACTTTCACTTAATAACCCGTGGAGATGAAATCCATCTTTTGTTTCAACTCGGACAATTGAATTTTCCATAGCAACAGTATATTAAATGCAATCTATTATTAAATGATTTTTTCTATATTTTTCAACAACTCATTTCTTCCTTCATTGGTAACGGCGCTATATGAAATGACCCGGTGTTCTTTACACTCTTTCTGAATTTCATCAATATGTTTTTTCCGTTCCTGAAAAGAAAGTTTATCAATTTTGTTTGCAACAATAACGAAATCAATGTTGAGTTCTGATAAATACTCTATCATTTGTCTATCAAAATCCATAACCCCAACAACGGCATCAATGATGTGGACTACCAGTCTCCGTTTTACTTCTGAATACTCAAAATACCACATCATCATTTTGCGATACTGTTCGCGCTGCTCGCTTGACGCATGTGCAAAACCGTATCCCGGAAGATCGACGAAATAGAATTTGCTGTTGATGAGAAAAAAATCGAGATGTTTTGTTTTTCCGGGAGCTTTACTTGAACGGGCAAGTTTTTTCTGATGAACTAGCGAATTAATAAGACTGGATTTCCCGACATTGGACCTGCCGACAAATGCTACCTGAAACTTGCCATCATACAGGATCTTATCAGTTCCATTAATGCTTTTTACAAACAATGCTGAAGTAATTGTCATGCGCTCATTATTCTGCTCCGAATATTTTTACAAGAATCATAATGCCGATGCCAAGAAGGAAAACCCCAAACGACGCAATTGATTTTTTTAGACTCTGTTCTTTCCGGATTTCCGGCATTAAATCTGATGCAGCAATGTATATAAATCCTCCTGCTGCAAAAGGAAGCAGATAGGAAACAAAATTGTTTATATACATCGATAGATAATATCCAACAACGCCCCCAAGAATTGCGATACACGCTATTAAAAAATTAGCTATCAGTGCTTTTTTCTTGTCAAATCCTGAATACAATAATACACCAAAATCTCCAATTTCCTGTGGAATCTCATGAAAAGCAATCGTAATAGTTGTTGCGATGCCTAACGAAATATCCGTCATAAAGGTTGCTGCGATAATCAGTCCATCTATAAAATTGTGAACGGAATCCCCAATCAAATTCATATACCCAAAGGTGTGAATATCACAATGCCCCTTGTGACAATGGCGCCAGTGAAGTAACTTTTCAATAAAGAAAAAGGACACGAAAGAAAATAAGACAATCCCAAATACTACCGTTGGCTCCAACACTTCCACTGCTTCAGGAAGAAGATGAATAAATGCTCCTCCCATCAACGCCCCAGCTGACAATGCAACAAGAAGCATCAAAATTCGGGACAATTTCGCCTCCTGAATAGACAATGTAAACACCCCAATAAGTCCACAGAGACTAATAACAAACGTGGCAATAATAATAGAAAGTAATATCTGCATATTCCCAAATGATACCATCATTCGTTCTTCTGAGCAGGCCGGTCTAGGCCGTCCCCTTTTACTCTGTAAATATACCCTTGCTTACCTCTAAAAATTTGTTATATATTTGCATCAACTCTTTTAATTTTGACGGGATCTCAGGAAACTTTAAGTCATCAATTTGGATTAAGGGAATAATTTTTGCGTTTGTGCAAGTTAAAAATGCGCCGTCAAAATTTCCCAACTTGCTAAAAGGAATAGTTTCCTCCTTAACAACAAATCCACTTTTCTTGGCGGTTGCAATCACAGTCTGTCTTGTTACACCTTCTAATACTTTTTCTTTTGGGGGTGTGGTAAGAGTTGTGCCTTTAATAACAAAAAAGTTAGTTCTGGAACCTTCTAAAACGTTGCCTTTATTGTCAAGAAATAGCATATCGTAATGTCCTTGTCTGCTGGTTTTTGTGTAATACAAATAACTCCGTAGCATGTTTAACGTTTTGGCGTTCGGTAAAAAGCGCTCGTATTGAACAGTCTCCACTGTTGCACCACCGGAATACAATTTTTTGTCTGGAAAGAGAGGAGCAAGAGGCAGAATAAAAAGGCAGGCATCCTCAGCTTCTTTCCCACCAATTAAGAGTATCTTTATGTTGCAGTTTTCAACACTATTTTTTTGGACGACTTCTTGAATGTGTAAGTTGATTTTTAGGGGCGTAAATATGTGTTTAAGGTCAATAATCGTTGCCGATTGCAGTAACCGTTCGATATGTTGTTTTGCAAAATATAGTATCTTATTTCGAACTTTTAGGGTTTCATATACCCCAAAACCATATTGATAAGCAATATTTTCCAAAGGAATTGTTGCATCAGATAAAGGTAATAGTATTCCGTTTTTGGAAAAGTATTGAATAGTCATATTTTAGCAGGCGGGCCGGTCTAGGCCGTCCCCTCTTTTCCTGTATTTGTTTACGAGCATGCCTGTATTGTAGCACGGCTAGGGGTTCTCCAGAGGCTTAGCTTCGTGAACTGATATAATGAGGGTGGAGTTTTTGAAAAAATTTATATCTCTGTTTTGTCATATGTACTTAAATGCATTGATTTTATCACTTTGTATTATTACTTTAATTATCTACACATTTACAAAAAATTATGACAGTCTGAAAGGGACCTTAATTTTCCTTTTTGCATCTTCAGCTCTTTTGATAAAAATAATTTTTTTTAAAGAGGTTACTTTTAAAGTTTTTGTACCGGAGACACTTTTGATTTCAGGCCTCATAAACTTAGCATTTTCCATTTTTGGATTTTTATTAATACTTGCGTTAAGAATTAAAAATAGGAAGTTTAAACTTGGGTTCTTTTTTAAACTTTTCATCCTCTATTTCCCCTTTGCACTTTTACAGCAGTTATTTTTCCAATATATATTTTTGGACACACTCTCATCTTTCTTTACTAGTAAATTTCTTGTCTTAACAATAGGGGTTTTGTTTTTCAGTTCAGCTCACCTTCCAACAGAAACTGCAAAAATAACATTTTTTAGTTTTATAGCTGGAATTGTTTGGATGTGGACCTATATGAGTTATGGAAACATTCTTTGGCCAATTTTGTCACATGCAATTCTTGCACCTTTGTATTATTGTTTTGTTCATCCAAGTAATCGGCTATTGGTCAGGTTGAAATTTTTTAAGGAGTAGTTAACAACCGGACCGGTCTAGTACATTTTAGTCCCTGCCTGCCCACCTCGGCGGGTAAACCGGCAGACAGGTGGGACAACTTGAACGATTAAGGAGTAAGATTAGATATGATGATGAATAAATGAAATGAGGTGGTTATTGTGATTCGAAAAGTCAAGGAAGGGTATCGCGTGGTTTCCGAAAGCGAACGTAATATGGGAACGTACCCAACAAAAGAAGAAGCGAAAAAGCGTTTGCAACAGATTGAATATTTTAAACACAAAAAGAAAACATAATATGTTTGAAGATAGAAGAGATGCAGGCAAACAACTTGCAGAACAATTAATAGAATACAAAGATCATCCTATTGTGTTAGCACTGCCTCGTGGAGGAGTGACAGTAGGCTTCGAAATAGCAAAGATGCTTCACGAACCACTTGATGTGATTGTTGCGCGGAAGTTAGGTGCTCCACATAACCCTGAGTTTGGCATCGGAGCGATTGCAGAGGATGACAATCTTATCTTAAATGAACCAACAGTTGCAGTTCTTGGCATTACAGAGGAACAAATACAAAGTATTAAAGAATCAGAACTTGAAGAAATGAAGCGTCGTATTGATTTATATCGTAACGGCAAACCATTACCAAAACTCACAAATAGAACCGTTATCCTTGTTGATGATGGACTGGCAACAGGCGTTACAGCATCAGCCGCAATTGAAACAATAAAAAAACAGAAGCCAAAACAGCTCATTTTTGCAGTTCCGGTATGTGCGTATGAAACTGCTGAAACAATAAGAACAAAAGTTGATGATTTTGTTTGCTTACAATGTCCGTATGATCTACAAGCAATAGGTTTGTATTATCGAAACTTTCAACAAGTGACAGATGAAGAAGTAATCGAATTATTGAAACAAAGTAGGCAAACGTCGCTAAACAGCGTACATTAGGGCTCCCTCTTTAGTTGTTTGGTCAACCTTGATACCTACTTCGTCGCCTGGTTTTGCTTCGGTGAGCTTACCGTGCTTAATTTCCATTGATTTCACCGTTTGTTCAAAAACGTTGTCCCCTTTCACGAATTTTACCGTTTTACCAACAGACAACTTTTTTTCAAGTCTCACAATTGCAACGTTAATATTATCGTAATAGTGAATAACTTTCCCGATTGGTTTTTCTTTCGCCATTATTATCACCTCCAATCTTAATCAGTAAGGACTAAGAATTCGACACCGTCCTTGCTGTGTAAAGGCCTGGGCTGAGCAGGCCGGTCTAGAACCTTTGTATCATTATAACTTATATAACTTCTTTCAATAATTCCGGAAACTCTTCCGTCCCCATGTTTTCTAAACAATAATGACCCTTTCCTTTAAGTTCGATTATTTTTCCGCCTAGTGCTTTATGATAAATCTTTAGACTTTTTTTACCGTCCTCTCTTTCATTATCGGCGGTGAACATTACTATGTCGTTCACCCTTGATTTAATAGTTTTATCAATTGGGTACGTATAAAATTGCTCTCTATAAGTATCGCCTTGGTCTGGAATTTTCCAGGGAGCTACAAGTATCAACTTATTAATTTTTTGCTTCGTCTCTCCCAGCCAACGGACCAAAAAAGCACATCCACAACTGTGGCCTATTAGAATTGTATTGTTTGTCTCTTCGCATTTTTCAAACTCTTTTTTAAATGCTTCGTAGTTTGGATGCCACGGTTCTGGCATGAGGGGAATTTCTGTTTCTATTCCTCTTGAGGTTAATTCTTTTTTTATCCAAGGCATCCAGTGTTTAGCATACTCTTTCGTTTTTTCCTCACTCGAATCAGAAGGACAGCCATGAACGATTATGCAGTTTGTTTTATAATTTTTCATAATCTTGCTGCGGGACTTGGACTCGGACCAAGATAACATCCTCCAGAGGGATGTGTACTACCATTATACGATCCCGCAATGTTTTAATATTTCCTTTTTCCCTATTCTACCTTTCCAATACTTAAAATAATCTTCCCTTTTTCTTGCCTCTTTCTCAGTTATATATGACTCTTTATAGATTATGCTATATGGTCTATATGATTTAGTCGATTTCACCTTATACCTGCCTGCGCAGGCAGGCGATCCCGCAAATGATTATTCTGGTAGGCTGATTATATCAGTTTTTGAAGAAGAGATTAAACCGTCCTTCTCTAAACCTTTAAGCATATCGGAGTAAAAATCTATATCTTTCCCATATAATGTAATCATTTTTTTGTAAAAATAATTTCGCTTCCATTCTTTTTCACGTAATAAATCAAGCATTCTTCCCCGAAAATACCGATTCGTTTCTTTAAATGGTCCCGCAGGGCGGGATTTCGCTTTGCTTAATTTTTTCTTCACTAACTCCAGTGCGCCGTAGTCCATCAGTGCCTGGTGCCATTCCCAAGATTTCCCTTTTGGCACTAACTGATCTGCTACTTCTTGGATTATTTTTTCTGATTGGGGAATGTCATGAAGAAAGAAATGAGTAATAATCTGTCGGATATTTGTATCCACCATAGCAATATCTTTCTTATAAGCGAACACTAATATTGCTCGAGCAGTATATCTACCCAATCCCGGAAGTTTAATTAGTTCCTGCTCTGTATCAGGGAACCTACCTTTATATATATCAACAATCACCCTGGCTGCCTTTTAAAGATACAACGCTCGTCT
>Ga0315288_10013940_pt1 | contig 10048 bp, 22 predicted proteins | sample YL17G11_20_MG_FD_203454 | JGI IMG/M metagenome (GOLD analysis project Ga0315288, IMG submission 203454) | Sediment microbial communities from Yellowstone Lake, YNP, Wyoming, USA - YL17G11_20 | ecosystem: Environmental > Aquatic > Freshwater > Lake > Sediment | place: USA: Wyoming | collected... | reverse complement strand
ATGGTTAATAAGTCATCTTTGGTGTATGTTTTTGTTTGATTATTGGATGAATTAAAGTAAATCAGATTATTATTAGTGTCAAATTTTTGTTTTTCCCAATAACCATCAGAATTCTCAATGTAAATTCTTTTACCAGTTGAATCAAATTCTCGTTTAACCCAATCACCATCAGAAAATTCCGTATAGGTTGCATTGCCGTTGGTATCATATTCCCTATATGGAAATGCAGTTATCCCTAATGTTTGGGCTTTGGTCATAATATGTTTGATTAAATTAATAACTATGTAAATATAAGAATAATAATTCTAATAAACAAATTATTTTTAGTTGTTACCAACAAAAATTACTTTTCTATTTTCGATAAATTCATCTTCCGATAAAATGAACTCATTGTTGTAGTTCATGTGTGGGTTAGCTATTAAATAAGCTTTCATCTTTTCAACATCACCAGAATCACCAACGGAATCCATTTCCTCAATCATATCTCTTGTGGTTTCGGTTTCTTCCAAATCTTCATCGGTTTGGTTAAGCCACATGGACACCGCATCCTCAAACATTTCTTCGAATGCTTCGTTGTATGTGGTAAATGTTACGGGATTGTTGTTTTCGTCTGTTAATCCAGATACTTCTCCCGTGCAAATGGTGTCCATTACGATAAGATATTTTTTCATGTTTTTATGTTTTGATTGATAACTATTTTAAAGATAATAAATTTATTTGGATAAAACAAATTATTTCAATTTTATTTTTGCTATATGAAAAAATGTACGATTATTGATATTGCGAAACATATCAATAAATTCCTTAAATGATAAATCTATATCTTCTGAATCAACGGACTTTTTTTGATATATCTCATTATTCACCTTACCTTTATATTTTGGCATAACTAAATCAATTAGTTCGGTGCTATAAGGATTATGAAACATATTGTATATATCATCAATAAAATCAACAGAATATGCTCTAAGATGAAACGTAGTATCACCAATAGTAAAAAGGGTTAATATATCATTAGAATAAGAAATTTGTATTTCTACATTGTCAACCAACCCTTGTAAATATAAAAACCTTAAATATTTTTTTTTGATATTTCTATAATCTTTTTTTAATCCTTTATCTATATCCGTATGACAGATATTACTCATATTTTTAATATAAATAATGGTATTGTTCATAAAATCGTTGACCGATTTAATATTTTTACTTTTAACAAATGATAAAAACCTACCAATATTATTGTTATTAATTACTCCATTATCAAAATCTTCTGTAACTGAAATCTGGATAAATATTTCGGATTTACCCGTTTCTTTTTTACCAGTACGAAAATTCTTTGTAGTAAAGCAACTAAAAAATGGTAGGGTTTTTATGTCCTCATAAAATTGGTTTGGTGAATAATTTTCGACCCTTGGTAGGTGAATTTTAAATGACATCAATGTATTAACTAATGAACTATGCGATATTATTTCAGCATCATGTTTTTTAATAACTGAACTAATTAAGGTTATTATTTTATCTTCCATAATATTAATCATTGATAACTTTGTTAAAGATAATAAATTTATTTGGATTTACCAAATTAATAGGAATATTTGTTATAATAATCAATAAATTTTACCACGGCTTCATAAACCGATTTTATTTTTGTGGTTTCGGTTACATCAACATCAATTAATTCACCGTAGGCATCGCTGATAGTACACCGTAAACCAACCGTTTTAACATTAAATGAGTTATCTGTACCATCGGTTTCATTACCTATGCTTATGTTCTCTATTTTATCAACCACGGGCATAAGGGCATCCCATGAGGTGTTGTAGTTTACTGATTTAATTAAATGGTCTTGCACCACGGAATCCAAGGTATCAAAATCCGTTCTACACATGAATTTAATAATTTTAATGTGCTTTTCCATTGCTATTTTTTAAGTTTATCCAATATAAATAATGATACAAAAATACCAACAACTATGGCAATACCATAAATCTTGATTCCCGTTAAGTGTTCAATTAATCTAACAATTAAAGCCAAAAGGACAATAAATGAAAAAATGAAGATAGCTATTCGCATGGTTTTTATTTTACGTGTTTTATTAATTCTAAATCTATTCTACCTAGTGGTGTTTTAGCTATTGATACTTCCACCTCACCAGATTCGGTAACTATCATCCAATCAATGTTACCCACGAATGTTTCTTGGTCGTCCTCATCGAAAAAACTAACCTTATCACCAACACTAAATCTTTCGCCAGAAATTTCAGCCCATTCAATTCGCCAATTTTTAGTACCACTAACAAAGGTATTTTCTTTCCCTAATTTACCTATTTTGGTATCTTCGTTTTTAAGTTTCATAACTAATAAGATTAAATGATTAATAACTTTGTTAAAGATAAGAATAATATTTGGTTCTACCAAATAAAATTTAATTGTGATGGAAAAAAAGTTGTTTATCTTTATATATTTCCACGGTGAATTTCTCAACCATGCTAAGTGCTGTTACTAACTTTTCAATGTTTTTCTCTATTTTGGCAATGTCAGAAATTACTTCCTCTTTGGAAACACCAAAAATAAAATTTAGGTTGTATTTCCCATTATGTTTGGTTTCTGCTAGTAATTTCTCACCAAATTTAATTAGGATTGAAATTTCCTTGTGGTTAAAAATATCAACGATTTCGGTTGCTACCAAATCTTCTTTAAAAAAATTCATTTTTCTCATAACTAATAAGTTTTATGTGATTAATAAGTTTGTTAAAGATAATAAACTTATTTGGTTCTACCAAATTAAAATCAACTTATTTTTAAATTAATTTTTTGTCGTGTTCTGAAACAATGGTAAATACCGCACCATCAACAATTGGACATTTAAGTTTGTCTAAGTCAACAATTTTTATTGCCTTGCTACCCACACCATAGCTTTTCATGTCTGGCGGTGTTAAGGCATAGCGTTGGGTCATGTAATGGTTGCCAATGTATTCTGTAAAATTTTCTGGTGAATCAACAAATCCCATGTGTTCGGATACTGTTTCTTTTGTACCATCTGGTTTTGTGATTTCGGTAACTTTTCGAACTCTATAACTCATATATAAAGGTTTAAATGATTAAGTAATTTTGGTAAAGGTAATATTTTTATTTGGAGTTACCAAATTTAATCAATACTAATTGCGTTTAAAAAATCCTTTATACTAAATTCATACTCGTATCTTTCGCTTACTTCAATTTCATCGGAAAAATAATCTAAAAGATTTTCAATATCATTACCATCTTTTACATATTGGTCTAATGGTATGATAATATCCTCGATTTCGCTTCTATCGTTTGACAAAATATTCATAGCCTTATCAATTCTTTTTTGGATAACCGTTTTGATTGTTTCTGGAAATGCTTGTCCTATTTCGTCAACATGGTCGTCATCAACGTATGTGTTTGCGATTTTTTTCATGTTTTCACGTTCGGCTTCATCGGTGGTGTAATGGTCGATAAAGTTTTCGATAATTGTTTTTTTGATTTCGGTAGTTTTCATAACTAATGTGATTAAGATTAATAACTATTCAAATATAAGGATAATATTTGGTTCTACCAAATAAAAACTAAATTAATTATTCAAAACCACCAATTAAAAATTTACCATCTTTAAAACTTGGCTCATATTCTTTATCATCCCTAACCATATCACCAACTTCATAAAAAGTACTGTACGAAGCCAATTTTAATTCATGTGAAACACAAATGACTTGGGCTTCATCACCTCTTGTTGGGTGTTCAACAAAATCAATTGTTTGCCCCAATGAATTAATCATTGTTTCATAAACAAATGGGTTTTGACTCATTAATTTTTCGTAATTTAACATGACATATAATTTTGGTGATTAATATATTTATTTACCCTCGTTCACCCTTTTCGTGGTTAATTTTTTTGAATTCTATTTCGTACAAATCTTCATCGGTTTCTGGACAATAACCCACATAACCCTCAACAACACTTGGATAAACATACTCCCCACTTCGATTACAAACCCCAATTGGTCTTGATGTGGATAACATTAGATTCCCATCGCCATCAGTAATAATATGAACAAAGTCTTGTCTTTGTATATCCATTATAATAGCATCATCCCTTAAACCAACGTTTAACATTTCTCTTAAATCTTTTACTGTAAGTGCCATAATGATTTGTTTTAGGTGATTAATAACTTCTTTTCAAATATAAGAATAATATTCCATTCTACCAAATAAAAACTAAATTATTTTTCTTAGGTCATAAGGTTCGGCATCTAAACCGTAGCTAAATTCATAACCAAGTGGATATAATTCAGCACTTAATTGGTTTAATGTTTCGTATGTGTTGTGATATTCGGAATACTTGTCCAATATCTTTACCACATCCTTTGGCAATTTTTCATAGTTATTAAATAAATCCGATTCTATATCCAGATTATCCACTATTGATTCAATATTAATGAATTCATCCATAGAAGCCATTTTAACCTCGCTTGTTGACACGTTCCCGAATTGATGGGTACGTAGTTCATTTTTGTCGTGAATCTGTATTACAACCCCTATTTCGTCGTATTCGTTTTTAACTATATCACCAAGTTCAAATGGATTATCACATACCGTTTGATTGTAATCACACATGGCAAATTTTCTATGGTTTAATACTTTCATTGTGTTTGGAATTAAGTAATTGATAACTAACTGCGTTCGGTCTATCGACGCTTCTTTTCAAATATAATACATTTATTTGGTTCTGCCAAATAATTTATCAATTATTTTTAAATAAAAAAAGGTTCGGTAATCAGCCGAACCTTTATAACTTAGGTAATCACTCCCAAGTTTGTTAGTTATCAATCATCATCTATCGGTTATGAAACGACAAACAATATTTTAAATGGAAAGTTTTGTGGTTTCCTTGTGTTTTTCTAAATGGTTATAAAGTTCTACCAATGAAGTCGTAGCCCCAGTAAATTTGCCAGTCTTAATGGATATACTACCCATAGAATCACCAACGTTAAATTGCGTTCCACCCTCTTTTTCTACGGTGGCATAGGCTTTAAAATAATTACCTTTTTTTAAGATTTTCATATACGTTGGATTTAAAGTTTATTATTTTTTATTGTATCTGGTTACGGAACTTGTGCTAATATTAAATTCTTTTGCGGTTTCTTTTGTTGTGTGTGTTTTTTTGAATTCGACAACTTTATCTTTGGTTTCTTGTGTTGGGTACAAGTCTTTTTTATCCATGTACTTAATCACCGTTGAACGTGCAACACCCACCTTTTTAAACGTTTCATTAACGGTTAAAGTCTTTGTTGCCTCGTTTATTTTATCAACAATTTCATTAGTGATTGTTTGTGGTTTAAGTCCAATATCCAAAAGACCCAAGTTTTTACAATGGAAATTAATGGTTGACTTTGAACACTTCAATTTAGTTTGAATATCACGGTAAGAAGCACCAGATTTTCTTAATTCAATAATTTTATCTTTTACTTCGTGGTGTCTGGTGCTTTTCATAATGATTTGTTTTTGATGATTACTTTGTAAAGATAAGTAATTTATTTTGAACTACCAAATTCTCTAATAAAAAATTTGATTAATTCTTGTTTGGTAAAAGTTTTGCTAAATTGTGTGGTATGCTCGATAAACGAATCATCACCCGTTTGAACCACATTACCATCTTCAATCCACAATAACATTTCTTTGCTAAATTTTTTCATAATTTATTTGATATATGCAAATTTATTTATCGTTATCAACAATCCAATCTATTACTTCGTTATTGAATTTTTCAGTTTCATCTTCGTCATCAATATCGGGAATTGATAAACCAATTATTGAACCCAAATATTTATTATCTTCTTTAATCTCAATACCTCCCGAATTTATATCAACATCGTAAAACTCGGTACAATTAAATTCACGTCCAAACTCGAATACTGCAATTTGATTTTTCATAGCTAATTGTTTTAATTGGTTAATAACAATTCAAATATAAGAAACTTATTTCATTCTACCAAATAAAAAATGATTTTTATTCAAATAAATGAGGTAAAAAATTAATAACTAATTTTTCAAGATTATATGATTCTATTTTAAAAAACAAATAAGGTTGGTTAAAATCAAGTTCAGCATTTAACTTTTTAGCGATTTCACTTATTTTATCAAATCTTTTATTAAGATTATTTTGAAATGCTTCCTCACCAATTCTAAAATCACTTAAACTTGTTTCTAACAAAAATTCTTTACTCAATAAATCATCATGAGTAATACGATAAACTGACTTAATCCCATCAGCTGACTTGTGGCAATACTGAATTTTATTAGTACTTAATATTGGTTGTTTCATGGAAATAGTTTTAAGTGATTAATAACAATTCAAATATAAGAAACTTATTTCATTCTACCAAATAAAAATCAACTTATTTCTACATTTTTTAAATTAGCATTAATTAAATTTTGCATCAATTCTTTATTTGTTTTGTTTGCCTTAATTAACGCGGTTTCAAGTTCCTTTTTTTTAAGTTTCAAGTTTGTATTTTGTTCAACCAATTTATTTGATTCTTTGTTGCTCAATAAAGCATTTAATTCCTCCAATTCTTTAACCCTAGCTTTAAGACTTAAATTTTCTTGTTCCAAATCAGCATTTTTTTCCAAAAAATTTTCTTTACTGGTTAAGTGATAAGCACCACAGTAACCACATTTATAGGCTCTTGTCGGGATAATGTCTTGCTTAGATTTTTTCTTAATTTTCTTGATATGCCAATTGGCAAATGCCAATGTAGCAAAACTTGTTTTATTACATTCCATGATTTTAATTTATAACATTTTTAGTTTATAATATTTGAGTAAGGTAAGAACAATATTATAATTAAGTACCATATTTTTTATTAAACACCACATGACCATTTTTTAACATTTCTGAACAATAAGTTCTAATTATTTGATATGCTTCAAAAACTTTATCATCCGTTTCAAAATAATCATTTTTACCTAATGTAAAGGCTCTGAAAATAACATTTTTAGCCGTTGTATGTAAACCATCTAATTTAATGGTTTCACTAATAGAATCCTTAATATCTAGTGATTCGGCTAAAATTAGTATTGATTTTTCTACTTCCTCTTTTGATTCTTTCATAATATAAGGTTTAAATATTTATCCACTAAGATAAGAATAATAATTGAATAAAACAAAAAAAAAGCCTAGAAATAATCCTAGGCTTTTTTAAAGTTAATTTATTTAGGTTTAGATTTTGTCAACCGTTAACAATGTGGTTTTGTCTAGTTGTAAAACTAAATCAATTTCCACGTTGCCCCTTGCGATTGATTTCGGTACTACGGCAATGTTGTAGTTCGTAATCAAATACTTGTACACCAAGGATTGTACTGGGTTTAAGTCCTCGGACGACACACCACTTGAATTTTCTTTAAAGTGTTTAGTCGTTAAGGTATAAACAGTAACTTCCGTTTCTTTGTCAACCGCATCAATAACGGCATTAACTTTGTTGGTGATGATTTTTCTCACCTTGGCTAGGATTTTCTCACTTGCCTTTTTTTGGATTTCTTCGATGTCTTTCTTCATAATCATATAATTGTTTTAATTGGATACTAAGTTACAACTTTTATTTCAATCCACCAAATTATTCTGAAATTATTTTTAAAAATTCTTCTACGGTAAATTTATTTTTAAAAGCACCCCACACTTTTATTTTACTGGTGGCGGTATCTAACAAGATGGTTTTATCTTTAATTTTTTTAAGTTCACCAATTATTTTTTCCACGTCCGAATAATTGTTTGCCAGATAATTTGAAGCGTTCTCAAATATAGGGTTATTCAACTGTTAATAAAAATCTAAGTAAACTTATTTAAAATTAAGAAATGCTAAGATTGTAAAAATAAATAAAAGTATTTCACTAAAACTTGACTCTTTTTAATTTTTCTATATATTTATAATTAAGGGTAATAAATAATATTACCCTTAATTATAAATGATATTAACCGAATCACATATTATTAATGGAGCATCTGAATTAGATGAACTTACGTTTAAATGTAAAAATCTTTATAATAAAGCTAATTATATTATCCGTAACGAATTTATTATTAATGGAAATTATATATCTAAATTCGATATGTTCACAATAGCAAAAGATTTAGATGAATATAAAGAATTACCAGTTAGAATTGGGAGGGGCGTATTAAGAACATTAGATGCAAATTGGAAATCATTTTTTAGTTGTATTAAAAAATGGAAAACAAATAAAAAATTATTTAAAGGTAAACCAAATTTACCTAAGTATTTACCTAAAAACGGAAAATTCACGGCTTTATTTTATGAAGCGGCGATATTAAAAGAAACAAAGAAAAACAAGGGTCTTGGATTATCTTCACTTAAAATGAGATTACCAGTTCAAACAACAAATAAAATAATAGAAATTCAAATAATACCTATTAAAAATAATAAATATAAAATAAATGTAGTATATGACTATAAACAAGAAGAATTAAAAAATGATAATAAGCAATATTGTGGTATTGATTTAGGTATAAATAATTTAATGACTGTAACATCAAATAAACAAGGTATAAAACCTTTAGTAATTAACGGCAAACCATTAAAATCTATTAATCAATATTACAATAAACAAAAAGCTAAATATCAAAGTGAATTACCAAAAGAAATTTATAAATCGAAACGAATTAATAAACTAAGTTTTAAACGTGATTGTAAAATAAAAGATTATTTGAATAAAGCTACAAATAATATTATTCAGTTTTGTTTGGATAATGAATTAAACACAATAATTGTTGGTTATAATGAGTTTTGGAAACAAAAGGTTAATATTGGTAAAGTAAACAACCAAAAATTTGTTCAGATTCCATTTGAAAAAATGTTATTTATGTTAACCTATAAATGTGAAAAATATGGTATTAATATAACCACACATGAGGAAAGTTATACAAGTAAATGTAGTTTTTTAGATAATGAGGTTATTGGTAAGCATGAAGAGTATTTAGGAAAAAGAATTAAGAGAGGTTTATTTAAATCTAGTAATGGTAACTTAATTAATTCAGACGTTAATGGAAGTTACAATATAATTAAAAAAGCATTTCCAAATGCATTTGTAAATGGAATAGAGGGTGTTGCCGTTCACCCATATAGAGTTAATCTATAAGAAATAAAACTTACGTAAATCTACGTAAGTTTTGTTGAATGGTTATTATCCATAACCTTAATTGTGTTTTTGTAATGAAGTATAAAGTTTGGTATTTGGTTCTAAGGTTTTTAGAATCACCTTTAAATTATTAATATCCTCTTGTACCATTTGGCTTAGATTTATAGTTCTGGAAGCTAAGGTACAAAGAATTTATTAAATAAACAAATTAATTAGTAGTTTCTATAACCATTCACCATTTGTCTTAGTTTGGTGTCTAGTTCTAGTTTGGCTATGTAGGTTTTACTTAGTCTATTATCCGACCAAGTTTTAATTGTTTCGTCCTCTTTAACCAAGGTTAATAGGTCATTAGCATCAACACCGTTGATTAAAACGGTTACACCACTAGAAATCTCGATGTGGTTTTCTAAGAAACATACGATTGTTGTTTTCATGGCTTTTAGTTTAATTGATTACTACATAGTAAATATACGAATAAAAAATCATATTTCCAAATTTATATTCAAAAAAAATAGCTAGGGCGACCAAACCCTAGCTATCAAACAACCTTAGAGAACAACAAAACAACTATTTTTAACGGACATCAACTAATTTTCCATCCCATTTAATATCATTCAAATACCATTGACCTTTTTTCTGATAAATGCTAACGTTTGGTATCGAATTTAAACGCTCTTTGGTGGTATTACTAAACCAACCCGCGTTTGTTACACTTAATGTTTTTTTGGGGTCATTGTAAAGATACGCAATTGCGTTACCATACAAAAACATTACCGTTACATTCGGCAAAACCTCAATTTCCATATTCGCTTTTTTAAACGGTGTCGCATTTAAAAAAGCTTCTACTGATTCGTCTGTTATTTTTCTTGACATAA
>Ga0315288_10013939_pt1 | contig 10048 bp, 4 predicted proteins | sample YL17G11_20_MG_FD_203454 | JGI IMG/M metagenome (GOLD analysis project Ga0315288, IMG submission 203454) | Sediment microbial communities from Yellowstone Lake, YNP, Wyoming, USA - YL17G11_20 | ecosystem: Environmental > Aquatic > Freshwater > Lake > Sediment | place: USA: Wyoming | collected... | reverse complement strand
TGCCGGTGGCGCTGGCGCCGGTCCAGCCGCCCGTTCCCAAGTCCGGCCCGGCGCCGGAATTCGCGATTGACCGGAAGGCCTACGCGCAGGACGAATTCTCCCGAACCGAGTGGGCAACCGTCGCCGCGATAGCCGAAGTCCGCAACCACCGTATGGCGCTGGTCGAAATCCACCCGGTGCGCTACAATCCGGTCTCGGGCGCCGCAGAGTACATCACTTCGGCCCGGGCCGAACTCAAGCTCACCGGCAGCGACATGGCCGAGACCCGGCGCCGCCTGCGCGACTGGTACTCGCAGCCATTCGAGAACATGCTCAAAGGGCTCGTGCTGAACTTCGGCGCCTACCAGTCGGACCCGCCGCCGACACTTCCGGTCGGATATCTCATCATCACGCCTGACGCCTGGTACAGCAGGGTTCTGCCCCTGGCTCAGTGGCGCCGCCAGAAGGGCATGGAAGTCACCGTGACAAAACTCTCCGAGGTCGGTGGCGGCAGCAATACCCAAGTGCTGGCCTACATTCAGAACGCCTACAACAACTGGCCGGTCAAGCCCAGCTTCGTTCTGCTGGTCGGTGATGTCGGCGATATCGGCTACTTCGAGGGTCTTGGCGAGGGCCATCCCGACACCGACCTCAACTACTCGATGCTCGCCGGCAGCGACTATCTGCCTGACATCTGCGTCAGCCGGGCCTCCGTGACCAGCGTTGCTGAGCTCGACAGCTTCGTGCAGAAGACCACCAAGTACGAGAAGAACCAGTGGCTGAACGGCACCGACTGGGCCAAGAAAGCGTTCTTCATCGCCTCGGCTGACGGCGGCAACCATGGCGTCGCGGAGCGAACACATCGCTACTGCATGGACAAGATTCGTCCGCTGGGCGTCGTTTGTGACTCGCAGTACCTGTACTACCAGAACGCCCGCCAGATCACGGCGGACAAGCTCAACGAGGGCCGGGCCTGGTGCATCTACTCCGGTCACGGGGGCGAAACCGAGTGGGCCGAGCACAGCCCGAACTTCGACGTCGCCAGCACTCATGCCTTGACCAACGCAGACAAAGTCCCGTTTGTCGCGACCTTCGCGTGCGTCACCGGCAGCTATGCCTCGATCGGTGAGTGCTTCTCCGAGAGCTGGATTCGCACCGGCTATCGCGGCGCCATCGGGCACGTCGCGTCTTCAGTCAACTCCTACTGGACCGAGGATGATACGCTCCAGCGGCGGCTCATCGACTGCCTGTATGACTCATCGTACACCTGGGTGATGAGCGCCATCAACCGGGCGAAAGTCTGGTACTATGCCCAGATGGGGAACACTGCCACAACTCGCCGCTACTTCGAGATGTACAACCTGATGGGCGACGGAGGCGTTGACGTCTACACCGACGTGCCGCAGGTTCTCGCAGTCACGCATCCCGCGGTGATTCCGATGGGCGCCTACGTCCTGCACGTCACGGTCGAGCATACCGGAACGCCGGTGCGCAACGCGCTGGTTTGCGCCATGGGCAAGACTGACACGACTATTCACAGCTATGCCTGGACCAACACCTCTGGTGTCGTTGACCTGCCGGTCACCACGAGCGCGCCGGACTCAATCTCTCTGACGGTAACCGGCCACAATCTCGCGCCCTATCTGGGCGCCGTGCTTGCCCTGCCCAGCTCCGGCCCGTACATCATGCGCCTGAAGAGCATCGTTGATGACGCCTCGCCCGGCGGCAATGCCGACGGCATAATCAATCCCGGCGAGACCGTGAATCTCCCGACCTGGATCAAAAATTGGGGCCAGGGTTCGGGCAGCGGCATCACCGGCACGCTGCGCTCCGGCGACCCGTCGGTCTCGGTCGCAGACTCGTTCAAGACCTTCGGCACCATCGCGGCCGGGGATTCGGCCTATACCGGAGCCGACGGTTTCGAGTTCCATGTCGGCGATACCTGCAGTAACGGTCACAACCTCTTATTCACGCTGGTCTGCCGGGACAGCCGCGACACGACGTGGTCCTCGACCTTCTCCCTGCTGGTCGGCACCGGCGTCATGGCCTACGCCGACAAGCGAGTCTACGACCCGCTACCGGGTGGCAACAACAACGGCCGGATTGACCCGGACGAGACGTCCCAACTCTTTGCAACGCTGCGCAACACCGGCCTGGGTCATGGCTACAACTTAGTCGCGAGACTGCGCTCGGGCGACGCGCGGCTTCAGGTCGCGGACTCACTCGCCGTGTTCGGCACGGTACTCCGCGACAGCCTGGTCGAGAACTCGGCCGACCCGTTTCTCGTAGTCGCTGACGCCGGGATTCTACCCGAGACCGGCATTCCCTGCACGCTTCTGGTCTCGGCGGATGGCAACTACTCGGCAAGATTGGCCTTCACGCTGGTCATCGGCGAGATTCGCACCGCCGACCCGATACCGGACAACTACGCTCCACCCCATTACTGGGCCTACGATGACGTGGACTCGAACTATGTCGAACGCCCGGACTTCAACTGGATTGAACTGCGCGGGCGCGGCACGCGGCTCACCCTGAGCGATGACGAGACCGTGACCATCAGCCTGCCCACCGGGTTCGGTCCCATCAAGTACTATGCCCAACGCTACACCCAGCTCTCCATCTGCGGCAACGGCTTTGTAATGCCCGGTGCCTATTCCGTGACCCCCTGGACCAACGAAGCTCTGCCGACCGCGAGCCTGGCCGCGCCGGCAATCTGCCTGAACTGGGACGACCTGTATCCGCCGACCGGCGGCGGCGTGCTCTGGTATCACGATACCGCCAGGCACGCGCTGATTGTCGAATGGGACAGCGTCGCCTACTACAGCCCGCAGACCACGACCGACAAGTTCGAGGTCGTGTTCTTCGACACGACCCGGGCCGCGGCTGACGGGTCGAGCAAGATTCTTGTGCAGTACCTGACCGCAAACAACTACAGCTCGAGCACGGCCGGTATTCAGGACCACACCCAGGTCTACGGCATCAACTGCCTGTTCAACGGCGCCTATACGCGCGGCGCCGCAACCTTGCGGCCGAACAGCGCCATCAAGTATACGACCGACCGGCCGACAACCGGCATCTTCGCGCCGGAAGATGACCGCTTCGCGATTGCCGTCCCGCTCGCTGCATATCCCAACCCGTTCAAGGACGCAACCCGGGTACAGTGGCAGGTCCGCGTGGCGGGTATGGTCAGCGTGGCAGTCTTCGACGCTGCCGGCCGCAGAGTCACAACGCTCTGCAACTCGCGACTCGCTCCCGGCAGCTACAGCGCGACCTGGCACGGCCTGGACCGCAACGGCCGGGCGCTAGCCGCCGGCATCTACTTCCTCAGCCTCGAGACTGAGAACAGCCGGCTCTCCAGGAAGATACTGTTGACGCGCTAGCCGCAGCACAGACTCGTATCGGGCACGGGTTCTCTACCCGTGCCCTCGACTATTGACCTTCGGCGGGTTCGGGTTATCATAGTCTGAAACTGGAGGCTGGCAGTGAAAAGGCAATTGGTCGTGTTTCTGCTGGCCGTGCTGGCGCAGGTCGCCGGAGCGGCTGAGTATCTTGCGGTCTGCCTCAATGACCGGCATCAGAACTCGGGACTCGAATCCCTGCTCGCCTGGCATCACAAACGCGGCATCGAGACCCGGCTCCTTCACAAATCCAGTTGGACCTCATCGGAAATCCGGGACTCGATTATCGCCGAGTACAATCGGCACTCTCCTCCGGTCCTGCGCTGGGTCCTGCTCGTCGGCGAGTATGAGGAGATACCGATGCACGCATTGGGCGGCGTCGGGAACAGCGATTTCTGGTATGCAGACCTCACCGACCCGATAGACAACTATCCGGAAGTCGGGGTGGCCCGGCTCTCGCCGTGGTGGGATGCCGACCTCACGGACCAGGCCTTGAAGATACTCCACTACATGAAGAACCCGCCTCACGAAACGCCCTGGCCCGACCGCTTCCTGCTGCTGGCCGACTCGGCCGGCTCCGCCGGCCAGGTGATGCGCGCCATCTACACAATGCCCCTGCCCTGGTTCCGCCCTGATTTCGACACCCTGATGACTCAGCGCGTCAATGATGATTCCCTGCGCGCGCGGCTGGACCTGGGCGCGGGTGCGCTCAGCTATCTCGGTCCCGGCGACGCAGACGCATGGTATGGTTTTCAAGGCTACAACTGGGATATCGCTGACATCGGTACCTTGAACAACGACGCGATGACCCCGGCTGTGTTCAGCTTTTCTCCATCCTGCGGGAACATCTATGCATCGGTCTGCATGGCCGAGGCCTGGCTGCGCAAGAACCCGGGCGGCGCGGTCGCCTGCTATGCCGCAACCCAGGCCAGCTACACCTACCCGAACCGGGGCATGTGTTCGACCGCGGTCCGCTGCCTGGGCGACACCTGGACCATCAATGTCCCTGGCGTCCGTGACTACTGCAATCCGGTCTTCGACTTGGGTGGCATCATGCAGAACATCGCGGCCTATGTCGCCCTGTACTGGCCGGCCAGCCCCTATCCTGACAACATCTACATGTACCTGATGCTCGGCGACCCGGCGATGGAAATCTGGTCGGGCGAACCCCACGCGCCGACAGTAGTCTACCCCCCGACCGTACCGCTCGGCGCATACGACTTGCCGGTGTCGGTTCGGGTGGAAGGACGCCCAGTCAGCAGAGCCTTGGTCTGCGCCTGGAAAGAACCTGAGTTCTATGTCACGGGTCTGACTGACGACAGCGGCTCAGCCACACTGGCCATCAACGCCCTGACTCCGGGTGAATTCTGGGTCACAGTCAGTTCCGGCCATGCCACAAGCCAGCCCCACACGCCGATTCTGCCTTTCGAAAGAACCTGCACCGCAGTCAGTAGCGGAATCGCACAGGCGCCGGGCGCAGCAGCCTTTGCCCTGCAGGTCTCGAGTATCATGGCGTCGCGGACCGTCCGCTTCGACTATTCCTGCCCTGCATCGGCCCGGCTCGAAGTCTTGGATGCCGCCGGACGGTGCGCCGAGTCTCGGTTTGTTTCGGCAGGGCGCGGCAGCCTCACTTGGAACGCCTCCGATGCGCCGGCTGGTATCTACTTCGCCCGACTCGCTTCATCCCGCTCCTGCGTCTTCGCCCGATTCCTTCTTCTGCGCTGATTCCCACTTCACTCTTCATTCCGCAATCTGCAATCTGTAATCTGTAGTCTGCGATTTGAAATCACCTTTCCCGGGTTCTGCCTTCTAGCTTCTGATTTCTGACTTCTGACTTCTTCCTCTGTGTCCCTCCGTGTCCTCTGTGGTAATCCCTTCCGTTGTTCCGCCCTGTTCCTTCTGCCTTTGACTTCTCCCTGCTTCCCGGCTACAATTCCCGGTCCATGAACCTGCTGAAGGAAGTTCTGAAACACGAAGTCTACCCTGCGGTCGGTTGCACCGAGCCGATTGCCTGCGCCTACTGCGTCGTGTGCTAGGAAACACGCTGCGGATCTCCATGGTGCCCGAAGGACCGCCGTCGAACGGAAGATCGCGGCGACGGACAGACAGATTGACCAGTTGGAGCATGAATTGTACGGATTGACGGAGGAAGGAATCCGAATCGTAAGGAGAATGAGGACGGCCGACTGCAGTCCCAGCCGCACTCATTGAGTTCCTCTATGTCAATACCGATACTCAACTCCCGAGTTGCGCTCGGACCAGGGGGCGAGAGTGCCTTTGCCGAGCTTGAGCGAAGCATCCGCGGCGCGCTCGAGTGTTATGCCAATGTCCACCGGGGCACCGGCTACAGTTCGATCGCCTCGACCGCGCTCTACGAGGAGGCGCGCGGGATCGTGCTCGAGTACCTCGGACTCGACCGCGGCCACGTAGTCATCTTTCTCACAGCGTGGCGGCTCAGAGGCTTCCTGGCCAGCCTGCGCCTGGGGGCGAAATGCCGTGTCGTGTCGAGCGCAGACATCGGCCTGCCGCTGGGGATCCGGGCCGTGGCGGTGCGCAGGCGTGACCTGCCCGGTGGCGTACCGTTCCAGACCGGTGGTGGCACCATCCGGATGGTCTCGCCGGACTTAGTCCACTGGGCCGGTGCGCCGGACAGGTTCGAGGCCGGTACGCCCAACATCATCGGTGCCATCGCGTTCGCCCGAGCGCTGCAGCTGTCAGCCGGCCTCGGCCCCGGCGTTTTCCGCGACCGCGTCGGCTGCTCCCTGAACGCGGACAAGAACCTTGACTGCGACGCGCCGGCCCCCTGCGAGGGCAAGGAACTCTTGGCCTGGCTCAAAGTCAGGCAGGTCGGCCGCGGCCTGCCGGTCCCGACTACCGACGGCCAGCAGTCCTACGTCAATCTCGACCACAGCGCGAGCACGCCGACGTTCGAGCCGATCTGGGGCGCGGTACGCGCCGCGTGGCGCACGCCGCCGGCAGCCTGGCCGGAGGTCGTCGCCGCGGCGCGGGCGACCTGTCACCGGTTCTTCGGCGCGCCCGCGGACGAGTTCGACGTCATCTTCGCCTCGAACACGACCGAGGCGGTGAACATCGTCGCCGCGAGCATGACGGCGCAGGCACGCCGAGACCCGGACATGGTTGTACTGAATACGATGCTCGAGCATAACTCGAACGAACTACCCTGGCGGTTTATCCCGGACGCGGCCCTTCTCCGGGCGCCAGTGGACGATGAGGGCGTCATTGACACTGCCGGGCTGGAGCGGATCCTGAGCGAGTACAACGATGAGCACCGGCACGGCGAACGGCGTATCCGGCTCACCTGCGTGTGCGGGGCCTCAAACGTGATGGGCACCTACAACGACCTCGCCGCCATCAGTCAGGTAGTGCACCGGCACGGCAGCCGGCTGCTGGTCGACGCGGCGCAGCTCACCGCCCATCGCCCGATACGGATGCAGGCGGACGGGATTGACTTCCTCGCCTTCTCGGCACATAAGGCGTACGCGCCGTTTGGCTCCGGTGGTCTCGTCTGCCGAAAAGGGATGCTCCCGCTCGACGCCGCGGTGCGGGCGGAGGTCGTCGCGTCGGGTGACGAAAACGTCGCTGGCATCGCCGCCGTGAGCAAAGCTCTCGACCTGCTCGGGCGCATCGGGATGGAGGCAGTAATGGCGGAGGAGAAGCAGAACACCTGCCGAGCGCTGGCCAGGCTCGCGAGCGTCCCTGGGATCCGGGTCTACGGCGTGGCCGAGGAGTGCTCTACGCGGTTCCCGCTCAAGGGTGGCGTCATCTGCTTCGAGCTGAAAGGCGTGCCGCACAACCTGGCCGCTCAGATGATCGCCGAGTATGGCGGTATCGGAGTGCGCAACGGGTGCTTCTGCGTCAACATGTACGTCAAGCAGCTACTGGGCATCGGCCGAGTGAAGAACGCTGCGGCCCACATCGGCCTGGCCCTGGCGCCGCGTCTGATGAACCGGCTGATGATGGGGCTGGTGCGAGTCAGTTTCGGTCTTGCCAGTGAGAAGGAAGATGCCGACCGCCTGGTCTACACGCTGGCGCGGATCGCGGCGGAGCCGCCGGGTCTTGCCAATCGCCTGCTTGCATCGCTGCACTTCGGGACTCCGTTCCTGCCCCGCACTGCGGCCGGACGCCGAGTCGAGCAGTCGGTCAGTGAAGCGTTAGCCCAGGTCTACGGCGCGCGAAGCCGAAAGCTACCGAAACCGCTCGTGTCTTCTCGCTAGCCTTCCCCTGACGTCGTTGTGTCGTCGTGCTGAGATTCCGAATTCGATTCCCCTAGTGTCTTGGTGTCCTTGTATTGAACTCAGGACCCGGCTTTCCCGGCAATCCTGAATTCGCAGAACGGGCTCTCGCAGTTCCTCCGGCAGGACTGGTAGAGAAATGCCAGGTCTCGCCCTGGTACTCGATATTCATCTCCATCATCGGTGTGTTCCCGACCGAATCGAGAATCGACCGGGTCAGCCCGTCGTAGTGAGGCAGGTATCCGGCGGCTTCGCTCATCGGGAGAGTATAGAAACCGCTCCGGGCAAGTCAATATCGCGACTTGGAATCGAATCCGCAGATTCCGCAGATTACGCAGATTGCCGGATGGACGAACGAAGCGATCCTGCAAACGAAGTGATACTGCGAGCGGAGCGATACTGCGTCTTCTTCGCCACCGATTACACCGATTACACCGATTCCGGATTTGGGTGTAGCCACCGACAAACGCAGATGAACACGGACCAAGAGGGCTGCAGCTATCGGCTCACGGCCATCGGCTATCTCTTCACGCTGCCGAGACGACATCCGAAGTACACCCCCTCTCTCTCCAGTGGGCTCTGCACAGGGCGCTTTCCGCCAACCGCTGACCGCTCGGATCCCGCCGATTGTCGTCCCGAAGACCCGATTCTTCGTGCCTTGGTGCCTTGGTGGTGAAACCCTGTCTCGGGATTCGGGTCGCCCCGGCCACTTGACTGGCCGCTCGTTCTTCGCTATCTTGTCGCGATGAGGACCAGGCGGCGACCGAGATGATTGCCGAAGCACCAGCGTTCTCCGCGCTCGCTGAGGTCCCGTGAGAATCTCAGCCGACACGACATTCGACCACAAAGACCCCTATCGAATTCTGGGCGTGCCGACCGGGGTGAGCCCGACCGAGATGAGAAAGGCCTATCTGGGACTGGCCAAGAAATACCATCCCAACCTCTTCGCCACCGACCCGGAGAAATATCGTACCACGACCGTATTGATGCAGGACATCAATGGCGCGTACGAATTGCTCAGTGACCCCGCCCAGCGGGAATACTGGGACCGGAAGCACCTCGGCGCGCCGAAGACCGTCTCACGACCGGAAAGCAAGTCCAGCCTGTACGACTCCGGCCTGGTTGACACGGTTATCCGAAGCTACAACGAGTTCTTGCAGTCTCTGCGAACCGAGGCGGAGAGGCACGAAGCAAGCCGGAGGATAAAGAAGTTCCACCAGAGCCGGGAAGGTTCTGCCTTCATATCCGAACTGGCCGCAAGGCACTATCGGAAAGTCATGGACCTCGTGCGTCGCGGCAAACGCATCACCATGTATGACGACGGGCTGGTGGAAATCATGTTCCTGTTCGAGGGCAAGATTGAAGTGATCGCCAGCGACATATTCATCACCTATGCCTATCTCCTGCATCGGAAGGACCGGCACGCGTCTCGCCCCGGACCGAATCCGGGAAAGCAGGGACCGGGACAGGCGAATCCCGGAGGCAACCGGCCACCACGTCCGGGCTCCATGTCAGCCGGGATAGAGACCGCAAAGGACCTCGGGGCCAGGTTCTGGAATTGGCTGGTCTCCCCCGACAAGCCCCGTCGCGACTGAACCTGCAACCGCAGACCGGCGCAGACTGGCGCAGACCGAGGCGACAACACCGCAAGCCGTTTCCCGCTAACCGCAGAGGACGCGGAGAGCGCAGAGACAAGAACCCATCCACAGATTGCGCAGATTACGCAGATTTCGGATTCCGAATCTAACCGCAGCCAGGCGCAGACGGACGCGAACCGGACTGAAATCAGGGTTCATTTGGATTTCGGATTTCGAGCTTCGGGCTTTGTTCGGACTTCGAGCTTGGGACTTGGGTATTTCCCTTGGATGACTATCGGCTGTCTCCATTCGCTTGGTCATTGGGACTTCACAGTCAACGTACTAGGAATGAGACAAATCTGTCTCATCGGTAGACAAACTTGTCGACCGGCGCACACGCGGCGCAACAGACGTATCTGCGACGGTTAGGGCTCGACAGCAGCCGCCTGTGACCGGTTCCTCCTCGGAATCGCACGCAATACGCACCCCGCGTCTGTACGACCGAGGCTCACAAGATTCGCAAATCGAGCTTGATAGACACTATTGCGGTTCTTGCCTGGCCACTCAACCACTTGACCACTCCCGATTATACTTCCAAGTATAATCGATTTCGCGGCTCATTTCCGCCTAACCCGCTGATTCTAAACGACATCCCCGTGTTTTGTCTCTTCAGGGGGGTCCGCTCTGGTAGGTGCTCTGGTAGGCTCTCTGGTAGGCTCTCTACCAGACGCTCTGGTAGACTCTCTGGTAGACTCTCTGGTAGGCTCTCTGGTAGGTTCTCTGGTAGACTCTCTACCAGACTCTCTGGCAGGTTCTCTGGTAGGCTCTCTACCAGGTTCTC
>Ga0315288_10013936_pt1 | contig 10048 bp, 10 predicted proteins | sample YL17G11_20_MG_FD_203454 | JGI IMG/M metagenome (GOLD analysis project Ga0315288, IMG submission 203454) | Sediment microbial communities from Yellowstone Lake, YNP, Wyoming, USA - YL17G11_20 | ecosystem: Environmental > Aquatic > Freshwater > Lake > Sediment | place: USA: Wyoming | collected... | reverse complement strand
GCCTGGTCCTACAGGCCGGCGATCTGCAGGGCGTACCCCTTCATGCCCGTCATCACCCAGGGGAGGACGGTCCTCAGGGTCTACGACCTGGTCTGCACGGCGCTCAAGGAGTACGTCGGCCGCTACCCGAACGACGTCCTGACCTTCGTCCCCGAGAGCGTGGGGAACGAGGTGGCCTACTGCGACGAGGTATCCAAGATAACCCTGAGGCTCCTTGACAACCCTGGTCGTGCCTGGTTCTACGACCTCAAGAGCGAGGGATGGGTTCGGTTCGAGTCGATGCTAGGGCCTTGAGGCTAGGTGAGCCTGCCGCAGTGGTAGGTCCAGTCGCCCGGGTAGACTGTTGGCTGGTACCTCGTGTCGAAGATCACCGACCTGTAGGGCGCGCGGAGCTCCTCGATGACCCTCCCAGCCGTGTCCTTCAGGATTCCGAGGCGCGTCCCCTCGTCAACGACGGCCCCCAGCTCGCAGGTGTTGTAGAGGACGCCGCCGTGAGCCGTCTTGGGCCAGCTGCTCCCGTCTGAGATGAGCTGCTCGGGGCCCTGGCCGACCGGCTCCTCCTGGAGCATCCCGTGGCCTATGAGGATGTTCCTGGCTCCCTGGACGCCCGTCGCCACAAGGTCGTCCCAGAGCCTGCCTCCCCCTCCGAGCTCAGGGCCGAGGCACGGGATGCTCTGCAGTCCCGCCTGTATGGAGAGGCTGCCCATCATGGAGGGGCGGGTGTTGACGCCGCCGAGGACCGGGACCCCCTGCCCGAAGAGCCCGCAGAGCCTCCTCACCTCTGCGCCGACGATCCTCTCGGTCTCAGGCGTCCCCCTCGCGTGGATGTACCGGGCCATGAAAGTCCTGCCGCCTTCGTGGAGGTCGAGGACGAGGTCTGAGCCGAGGATCACGTCCTCCCAGAGGGCGGCGGCGATCCTCTCCATGAGCAACCCCTTTGGGTCCTCAGGCCAGACCCTGTTCATGTTCAGGCTCTCGTAGCCGATCTCGGGCGGTGTCTCCCGCCCCGCCGTGTTGAAGGCCAGCGGGTTCGAGACGGGTACGGCTACTATGGCACCCGAGAGGCTCCCAGGCCCCAACGAATCCATCAGCCTGTTTGCGACCTCCATGCCGCTGTACTCGTCGCCGTGCTGGACGCCGAGGACGGCGACCCTAGGCCCCTCCCCCGCCCCCACAGCGACCCTTACCTTCAACCCGATCGGCGTGCCGTCCGGGTACTCGGCAACTTTGACGTCGAGGACTGTGGACTCGCCGGATTCTACCCGCCTGCCGAATAAGGTGAGCGTCATGGATGACCCTATGATCGGGCGACGATAAAAGACTGCAACCCCCTCGACGATCTTATAACACCCTGAGCAGAATCTCATCTGATATGGCCGAGAGGGGTAAGGTCGCCGACCTCGTCAGGTGGCACCTTGAGAGGAGGCCGCTGATGAGGGCTGTGGATGTCTACAAGCTGCTCTATCAGGGCGTCTTCGGGGTCAGCCACCTCATGAAGCCCGAGGCGTGGACCTACCTTCAGGAGGAGGCGAAGGGCCTCAACCTCTCGGACCAGCTGAACGATCCCCTCTGCGAGGACGTCTCTATGGACGGCTCAGTCGTCAGGGTAAACCTCCGCCCCTACCTCAGGAGGGGGCTGAGCCTCGACAGGCTGTTCGACGCGATGAAGGAGACGAGGTTGAGGGAGGGGAAGCCTACTGCCTTCCTCGTCCAGTGGAACTCGTTCGTCAACCTCGTCAGGGGTAAGGAGCTCCCGTTCAGCCTCATCGAGGTCGAGAGGCTCGACAGGGAGCTTAACCGCGTCAACCCTCAGCCCAGGCACCACTCCAAGGAGTACAGGGAAGCCTACAAGCCGGCGTACAGGGTGGTGAGGCGGAGGACAGTCGAGAGGATCATCGGCGCCTAGCCGGCGCTTCTGTTAAAAACAACCTCACATAACAATATAGGATGCGTGTTGTCAGAGAAGGTTAAGACGGCGGCGTTGGAGTGGCTTGAGGCTAACAAGAGGCGCCTGATCGAGGTCAGCGACGCCATCTGGGAGTACGCGGAGCCCGGGCTCATCGAGCACAGGTCGGCGAAGCTCCTCGGAGACGAGCTCGAGTCACACGGCTTCAGGGTCGAACGCGGAGTCGCGGGGATGCCCACTGCCCTCGTCGCCTCCTATGGAGAGGGGAAGCCGGTCATCGGCGTCATGGGGGAGTACGACGCCCTCCAGGGCGTCTCACAGAAGAAAACACCCTACAAGGAGCCACTCGTCGAAGGCGGCCCCGGCCACGGCTGCGGCCACAACATTCACGGGACGACTGCCCTCGCCGGAGCCTTAGCCGTCAGGCACATGATGGAGGAGCACGGCCTGAAGGGCACCCTCAGGTTCTACGGCTGCCCGGCCGAGGAGAGCGGCAGCGGCAAGGTCTGGATGGTTCGCGACGGGGTCTTCGACGGCGTCGACGCGGTCCTCAGCCACCACCCGGGCGCGATGAACTACGGCCCCCTCGGCAGCAGCTTGGCGAACAACAGCGTGAAGTTCCACTTTCACGGGAAGACGAGCCACGCCGCTGGCAGTCCTGAGCAGGGTAGGAGCGCCCTCGACGCTGTGGAGCTGATGAACGTTGGGGTCAACTACCTCCGCGAGCACGTCGTCCAGGACGCCCGCATCCACTACGTCATAGAGGAGGGGGGCGGACAGCCCAATGTCGTGCCAGACTACGCCCGCAGCTGGTACCTCATCAGGGCCCCTGAGAGGGATCAGGTCGACCAGATATACGCTCGGGTCATAAAGATAGCCGAGGGGGCCGCCCTCATGACCGAGACACGCCTCGAGGTCGAGTTCATTAAGGCGATCTACAACAAGCTGCCGAACAAGACGCTGAGTGGGCTCGTCTCGGAGAACATGAGGCTCGTAGGCGCCCCGGAGTACACGGCAGAGGAGCTCGAGTTCACTAAAAAGATCGCTGAGCAGATAACCCCTGAGGCGAAGAGGGAGACCCTGCGGAAGTCGAAGCGCCCGGGCTGGGAGACACTCATGGACACGCTCCTCGACTGGAGCTTCCCGGACGCCTGGGACGAGGGCGAGGTGAGCCACGGCTCAACGGACGTCAGCGATGTCAGCTGGATGGCCCCGACGATGGAGTTCTCCACAACGACTTGGGTCCTCGGCACGCCCGGCCACCACTGGATGAATGTCGCCCAATCCGGTACAGGCGTCGGCCACAAGAGCCTCGTCTTCGCCTCGAAGGTCATCGCCGCCTCGGCATTGGACCTGCTTACGAAGCCGGCGCTCCTAGAGAAGGCTTGGGATGAGCACAGGGAGAGGACGAGGGGGAAGAAGTACGTCTCGCCTCTGCCGCCCGACGCGAAGCCGCCCCTCGACATGTGGGAGAAGTGAGGGACCTCAATCTCTTGGAAAAAGGGGTGGAAGCTCGGGGTCGATAGGCTAGAGCCTGTAGGTCTCCCCCGGCTTCATTATGTTTACCTTTGTCCTGCCGGCGGCCTCGACCCTCTTCTTGAAGACTTTTGGATCGGTGTCCCAGATGTGCATCGGGATGGCGGCCTTCGGGTTGACTGCGATGGTCGCCTCCGCGGCCTCATCGCTGTCCATCGTGTAGGTGCCGCCGCTGGCTACGAGCATCAGGTCGATCCCCTTGAGGTCCTTCATCTCGGGGATGAAGTCGGTGTCGCCCGTGTGGTAGAGCGTCTTCCCCTCCGCCCTGACGAGGTACCCGACGCCTAGGCCCTTCGGGTGGAACGGCACGCCGGGGCTCCTGAACCTCTTATAGTTGTACGCCTCGACGGCCTCTATTTCGACATCGCCGATCTTCGTCTTGGCGCCTGGCTTCAAACTCTTCACTTTCGCCCCTATCTTCTCGGCGCAGTCGGCTGGGGCGATGATGACGGTGCCGGGGCCCGCGGCGGCCTTGACCTTATCCGGCTTGCAGTGGTCGTTGTGCGAGTGGCTCGCCAGGATCACGTCGGCTTTCTCGTCGTACTCTCCCTCGTAGGGGTCGAGGTAGATGACCTTGCCCCCGGCCTTGAGCTTCCAGCTCGCGTGGCCAAGCCATTTAAGCTCCAACTAAAAACACCCGTAAGATGTGTGTCCTAGAAGCCTTATCTAATTTACTTCTATCCTCCACAGGTACGCTTGTCGGGGTCGGTGAGGGTGGCAGGCCGACACGATTCGACGGCGGAGTTACTGTTATGGTTGTTGCGTCGTCTCCGGCCTCGACTCGTGGGCCGTGAGGAAGAGGAGGCCCAGGGTGAAGCGTAGGGCTCCTGAGACGAGGAGTCCGGCGCTTATGCCGGCGTACCCCGTGGCGGCTATGTAAGGCTGGGCGACGGCGCCCGTGACGGAGGAGCCTATGAACGTCGAGACGCCGACGGCGGTCATGCTGGCGGCGAGGTAGGTGGCGCGGAGCCTCTGCGGCGCAATGTCGATCACGTACGTGGATTGTCCGCTGAACCAGGCCGCTAACGCTACGCCGATGAAGGCCTCGACGGCGACTATCTGGGTCCAGTCAGAGGCGAAGGCGTAGACGAAGCAGGATGATGCTAGGGCGGCCCGGCTGAAGACGACGACCGGCCGGCGCCCCACTCTGTCCATGAGCCTGCCGATGGCCCTCTGGCTGAGGGCGTTGCAGGCGAGGTTGGCGACGGCGGCGAGGGCGACCTGCCAGACCGTCATCCTCAGCTTCCCGACGGTGATGAAGGAGGAGAACGGCATCGCGGTGGCGGAGCCGACGCCGAAGACGAAGCTCAGGAGGATGAAGCGCCTCAGCCTTTTATCTTCGAGGATCAGCCCGAGCTCCAGCTTGCCCCTGCTCCCGCTGGGCGGCTTCTCCTCGGTGAAGGCGACGAGCAGTGCCGAGAGGAGGCTTGCGGCCGAGGCGAGGGCTAGCAGGGCCGAGAACGACGCCTTGGACATCGGTCCGCCCTGGCTCAGGGTCAGCAGCAGCGCGGTGACCATCGCCGCGAACCCTCCGACCTGGGCGACGCTGTTTATCCATCCGATGATGGCTCCACGCCTCGCCTCGCCGGCGTAGTCGCCGAGGAGGCTCCCCCAGGCGGGTGCTGCCATGGACGTGAAGAGGCTGACGGCGATGACGAGGGGGAGGAGCCACGAGGGGGCGTCGACGAGGACGAGGGCGGCGAGGGCCACTGCGTTTAGGAGCCGACCTGCCGCTATAACCCTCCGCTTCCCGAGGCTGTCCGCGACCCGGCCGAAGATTATCTGGGGGAGGTTTAGGCTCAGCTGCCTTGAGCCGTTTATCAGCCCGGCCTCGGCGACCGAGGCGCCTGCGGCGACGGCGATGGTCCCTATGAACCTGTCTATTATGGTATCTGAGAAGGACTGGGCGGCGCCGGTCGCGGCTAGGGCTGCGGAGGTCCTCAGCGGCTTCTCGTCCCTCTCCATGGGTTCAGTCCTCGCCACGCCGGTATTAGGGGGTGTCGATGGTCGAGCAATCTTTTAATCCTGACCGGCTTCTAACTATCTTCGCCGTGCGGGGGTTCCCGAGTGGCCAAAGGGGTCAGGCTTAGGACCTGATGGTTAGTCCTCCGTGGGTTCGAACCCCACCCCCCGCACCTTTCTTGTCATGTGTGCGTGTGTAGAGGGGGGAGGGGGGTGTAGTCGTCGTCGCCGTGGCTGCCGGTGTGACGGGGGCCTGCGCCGGCGGGGCGATATACGATGACGAGGTCCGGAAGGGCTCACGGGTCGATCCGTTGGACGCGATGATAGCTGGCATAGCGAAGACTCGCGGAGAAAAGGTGGTGACGAGGAACGTCAGACACTTCGAAGGGATTGAGGGGTAGCCGTAGAAAGCTATTGACCATTCTCCTCGTTTGAAGTGTCGAATGACGGTGGCTGAAAAAGGTGCCATTCTATCGCAGGATTCGTAATCAGCTAAAGGGGTCAGGCTTAGGACCTGGTGGTTAGTCCTCCGTGGGTTCGAGCCCCACCCCCTGCACCAGCACCCTCGATAGACATTGGTAAACACATAAAATATCTGATGGATGTAATCGAGAAATTCAGAGCCTTAATAATAGAAATTCTTTTTAACTTTTGGAAATTACTCAGATCCAGATCGCGTGAATATAAGACGGAATCCAGAATAAAATTCACTTTTCTACCAGTTTTATGGCGTCTGCGGGGCAGGTGCTGACGCATAGGCCGCAGCCGAAGCAGAGATCGGGTTTGAAGCTGAGCACGCCGTTTACGATCTCCCTCGCTCCGAACTGGCATCTGTCGCTGCACACGCCGCAGGACGTGCATTTCGATGAGTCAGTGACCGAGGCCGTGCTGGATTTTAGTAGGTGAGGCGCTAGCCCAAATCGCAGGTACGCTGAGAGCACGCTGCAGCAGCAGGAGCAGCAGCTGCAAACCGAGTTGATGCCTCCACGTTCGGGCGGGATATCCGCCCGAATGAAGGCCATGTGCACCAGCCCGGCTTCGTGTGTCTTGGCCAGAAGGTCCAGCGCCTCGTCCAGGGAGACTTCTCGCGCCACTCCGTTGGCGATGTTGCGCTCGGCGATCTCGTTAAGGTCCATGCAAGTGTTGACTGGCGCGTCGCAGTTCCTGCGTTTTAGCCTACAGTTGCAGTCCATGACCGATATCTTGCGGGCTTTAACGAGGTAATGCTTCACCCTATCGAGGCTGAGAACGTGCTGTTCGGCTTTGATCTCGACGTTCACTGGAATGGTTACCCCAGCCTCGATATTCTCAAGGTACTCTTCGAGCTCTTCCCTGTTCCAGTCGTTCTCGAATCGATAACCTTGTTCACGATGCGCCATGACGATCTCATGCGATTAGTAGATATTTCTAACTATCTACAATGGATCTGTGAAGGTCCCATCATCGTAGTTTTGGATGGGCGGGTGGTTAGACTTCTACGATAAGAATTACTCGCACAACAAGATATCAGGCCGACACGTGCGCGTAGAACCCCGCGAGCGTACTAAAGTGAAAAACCTTTGCTGTAGAATAGAAAAGCGAATAAGGGGTAAGCTGGGATGGTGAATGGGTCTTAGGTGAGCTCAAAGAGGCGCCGCGAGTTCATACAGCGACTACTGGGAACTAGGCTTTTACTGCCGCCCCTAGCGGAGTACACGGACCACCCGTACCGCACCCTGCTCGCCGGGTTCAGCCCGCCCTTCATCTGCACCGAGATGCTCAGCCCCCACGCCATAATCCACAGGGGCTCCAAGGTCATGAGGAGCCTAGAACTCGTCGAGGGGCCCCACATGAGCGGCGTCCAGCTGGTGGGCGGCGACCCCGGGGCCATGGCGGAGGCGGCGCGCATCGTCGAGTCCCTCGGCTACGACTACGTGGACATCAACATGGGGTGCACGGTGGCTGCTGTAACCCGCAGCGGCGCCGGGGTCTCCCTCATGAGGTCCCCGGAGAAGGCTATCATGGTCGCCCGCGCCGCCGCCGAGGCCGTGGACATACCAGTGACGTGCAAGATGCGTCTCGGCGCGTCCAGCGGCAGCGTGAACGCGACCCAGCTGTCCCGAGGGCTCACTGAGACCGGCGTCTCGGCCATGACGGTGCACGGGAGGAGCGGCGAGAAGAAGTTCGGGCTGCCCGTGGACTACGAGGGGATCAGGGCGGTGGTGGAGGCTGTCGAGGTCCCCGTCGTCGCCAACGGCGGCATCTTCACGGGTGGGGATGCGCTGATGATGGCGCAGCGGACGGGGGCGGCCGCGGTGATGCCTGGCCGCGGCCTCATCGGCAACCCGTGGCTTGTGAAGGAGATAATGTCGGCTTTCGCCGGCGAGCCCTACGCCCCGCCGTCCCTGAGGGAGAGAAAGGAGGTGTGCCTCAGGCACCTGCACCTCCATTGCGGCTACTATGGGGAACGGGAGGGCGTCGTGGCCATGAGGCGGGTGCTCCACAAGTACTTCCCCGGGTGCCGGCTCCTGACCGATCTGAAGCGCGAGGTGCTGATGGTCACCACCCTTACCGAGGTCCAGGTCCTGCTGGATCGAATCCACGAAGACGGGTCACACATGTCCTACGGCAAGACGTGATAGAAGGCGTCAAGACGGGGCTCGCCGCCTCTCGAACCGGTGGGCCCGGACAACCCATATATTCACACGGCGAGCGGGTAGAACCATGCCAGGCACCCACATGAGGAGGAAGGACAAGGAGGTCACGGACCACGCTGAGCTCGTCAAGCCCCTGAAGGAGGCAGACTACGTCACGCTGGCCCTGTGCAGAGACAACGTCCCGTACATCGCGGCACTGAGCCACGGCTACGACGAGGCCAACAACCGCATCTACTTCCATTGCGCCAAAGAGGGAAAGAAGGTGGATTACCTTCAGGACAACCCTGTCGTCTGGGGGCAGGCGCTGCTCGACGGAGGGTACCAGAACGGCAGCTGCGACCACCTGTACCACACCACCCAGTTCAAGGGCGTCGTATCCTTCGTCGAGGGCTTCGAGGAGAAAAAACGTGCATTGGAGATCATGGTAAGGCAGCTTGACGACAACCCCGAGGACATCATTGAGAGACAGGTGAAGCCTGGCAGCGTCTCAAAGGTGCACGTCGGCCGAATCGACATCGTTGAGATGACCGGTAAGAAGGCGGACAGAATCATCGTATCGCTTTAGAGCCGTCTCAACCGGCGGCAGGGATCGCCGCCACGATCTTTTGAATGAGAGTCTTCATGAAGAGGGACCGCTCCTCGTCTGAACCGTTCTCGTTTCCCTGCCGGGCGACGACGAGGTCCAGGCTGGGGACGACGTAGCAGTGGTTCACGTTGTAGCCCCGCGACATGAACGTGTCCCGGGGCACGCCCTCCCACTCATCAGCAATCCAGAACGTGTAGCCATAGTTCATGGACTCCCCGCTATCCTGCACGAACCGGGTGGTCGCCCGCCTCATCCACTCCTCGGGGACGAGCTGCCGATCCCCCCGGCGCCCCATGTTCAGCCACAGGTACCCTAGCCTGGCAAAGTCCCTGGCCGTGCACCTGAAGGTGCTGCCCACCACGGAGTTGTAGCCGTAGGGGCTCGGGCTCCCGTCGGCGCCGTACGCGTTGCATCCCGTGCTGCCGCCTCTACCCCAACCCGGCTCATAGGAGAAGTTCAGCTCCTTCTCGTCTCTGTACGGCATCATCCTGTACTGGCTGTCCCGGAGCCCAGAGGGCATCCCGATGGGGCCGAAGGCTCGGTCGTAGACGTAGGGGCCAACCTCCTCCCCCGAAAGGTTCCTCATGGCTGGCAGCTTTACAATTCAAATGGCTTCGAGGCGGTACCCGCGCTATAGGGGCTGACGTTCAGCGTCCTCGCCACCTCCTTGATGTAGAAGGACGTGTTCGGATGCGAGAGGAAGTGGGCGAGTACCATCCATCTGATGTATTTATCGAATAGTTCAATAAATTGAACCATCGTTCAATACGTTGAACTTTATCTTCCCCTAAGAAATTATCGATTATAAGTATAACCTGAAAGGTGTAATCAAGTCGGAAACATGTTCAATTTAATTTGTTCCCGAGTGGCCGAAGGGGTCAGGCTCGGGACCTGATGGTTAATCCTACGCGGATTCTGACCCCCTCTCAGGCTCCAGACCGTTTAATCCGCCTCGGAAAATTTGAAAAATGCGGGCGACGCACAATGAAAACGCCACAACCGCGATCCCCATGGTTAGGAGGACGAGCGAAGCTGTCGCCGCCATCAGCACGGTGGGCAGGGAGAGCGCCTCGCCGATCGCCAGCAGGGCCATGCTCGCCGCCCAGGGAATCGCCAGGAACCCCACTTTTCTCATAGGAAGGAAGGAGCCTCGACGCCTGCGCGCCACGACGGCTGCCAGCGTGGCTGCGGGAGCCAGGTAGACGAGTCCTATTAGCGAGGATGCAACCAGCCCGGAGATCACCATGCCTAGCTCGCCGTTGAACGAGAATAGCAGAAACGTGGTTGCCGCAAGCTCCAGGATGTTGAGGAGAGGCTGAAGAACCACCCTCATCACCGCCTTCGCGAACTCATCCCGCGCTATCGACGCCGCGACCGGCGGGCTCCAGGAGTAGTACCATGCGTTGAACACGGCCATGAAGC
>Ga0315288_10013932_pt1 | contig 10053 bp, 12 predicted proteins | sample YL17G11_20_MG_FD_203454 | JGI IMG/M metagenome (GOLD analysis project Ga0315288, IMG submission 203454) | Sediment microbial communities from Yellowstone Lake, YNP, Wyoming, USA - YL17G11_20 | ecosystem: Environmental > Aquatic > Freshwater > Lake > Sediment | place: USA: Wyoming | collected... | reverse complement strand
TTTACGCACTTGCGGCTTCCGCTTCACGCGCTTCTTGATCTTTTGCTTTTGCGCCACGGGCGCCGGCTTGACCGTTGCTTGTTCCAGTCCGGTCTTCTCACCCTTGGCGAGGGTCGCCTTCATCTCTTCGAAGAACGTGCGGATGCGCGCGGCATTGGTGCCGAGATCGTGTAGCCCATAGCGCGAGACGGAACGGACGTCGATCTGCGTGCGGGCGTCGTCGCCGCTGATGCCGATGGCGACGTCGTCGGTGAAGCCCATGACAAGCGTGCGATCGGTTGCCTCGATCAATCCCGGCCCGGCGAGGCTCGGCGGAGTCACGCTGATAGTCTCCCAGCCAAGCCGCTTCACCGCTTCCTTGACCATGTCGAACACTTCGGTCACCGAGCGCTCGAGCTCCATGGGACGGAGGTCGGGGTATCCAGCTTCCTGCTCGGCGGCGGCGGTCTCGTCGGGGTCCTCAATGCGATTGGCGTCGGTAGGCCGCTGCGCCGGCAGCTGCTTGAATGCAAGCGATTCGCGCGGCGAGGTTTGGATGTCGGTCAGAGGCGGGAGAATGACGGCTTGTGACAGATAATAAAGCGGCGCCCCGAGACCGATCAGGGCGATGGCGATGGCGCCGACGGCGTAGCCAACACCAAGCTCGCCGTCGAACCAGATGCGCACGAGGCCGTAGACGGCGATGGCGATCGCGGCCAAGAGCCCGACAATGGACACGGCGAGCAAATTCATCGCCGCGGGCGTGCTCAAGGAGGCGAAACGGTGCAACAGCACCGTCAATACGAGAAGCTGCAGGAAAAAGAGCGCAACGCGACGCGCCCAGAGCCCTTCATGGGCCTCTTTCTGCATATAGCGCGCGACCATGCCCCATCCTTCGAAAAATGCGCAGAACCGCCAATGCGTGGCACCTTTATAGCGGGTTTGGGCCGCGCGGCGAGAGGGAGTCTTAGGCTCGCGGCGTGGCGGGTTTGTGGTGGTGAAAAACCCCACCCCCTAACCAATCCTCAACCGATGACGGCGATGCTGGCAAATTCGTGGGGGCACGCTCAGGGTTGGGCGAGGCCGGCAGATTGGGTGATCACGTATGCCGGGTTGGGGCCAGGCGCTTCGGGCGCCATTATCGTTGCTTGTCGCCGGAGTAGTTCTCGCCCTTGGCGGCTGCACCTATGAGCAGGAAGGGCCGCCTTCGTTGCATTTCGAGCAATTTGCCGCCAAGGCGCCCAAGACTAATACGGTCAGCGTCTGCCACGCTTACGGCTGCAAGTCGCAGACGCCGTTCAGCTTCACCGAAGCCGATATCGCCCAGATCAACACGCTCATGATTCAAGTGAAGCGCGAGGACAGCCCGCCAGAAGAACGCCGGGCGCTGGCTTATGCAGTTGCCTGGATGGAGCGGCGCGTGGCGCCTACGGTCGGCACGGCGTCCGATAGGCCGAGCATGGACATGCTGGGCTCAGGCGACGACAGTCAGCAGGATTGCGTCGACGAGGCCACCAACACGACGAGTTATCTGATGGTGCTCGATCGGAACGGGCTGATCCACCATCACGCCATCGAGCGGCCTTACGCCAAGGACGATCTCAGCCATTGGACGCATTGGGCCGCGGTGATCCGGGAGCAAGACTCCGGCAAGCGCTTCGCCATGGACTCGTCCTCCGGACCTAACGGCGACAACCCGACGGTCAAGGCGGCGAATGAGTTCTATGTGCCGGACGGCGAGAGCGCCTGGCCAATGCCGAGCGCGCTTGGACCACTCACCACTGGCAGCACGCGTTAATCACGGATAAAGCCGCGTCTTGACCCAAGGTGCCGCGGGCGAAGGCCGGCGAAACACGATCCGATCGTGCAGGCGAAAGGCGCCCGCCTGCCAGAATTCGATCTCGAACGGCGTGACGCGATAGCCGTGCCAATAAGACGGGCGCGGTACCTCACCAACTCCGAATCGCGCGGTCTGATGTGCAACGGCGGCCACGAGCTTGGCCCTGCTCGTCAATGGCCGCGACTGGCTCGAGGCCCAGGCGCCGATCCGGCTCGCACGATGCCGCGAGGCGAAATAGGCGTCGGCTTCCTTGTCGGTCACTTGCGAGACAGACCCACGGACCCGGACCTGCCGGTTCAGGCTCTTCCAATAAAAGAGAAGTGCTGCGTTCGGATTGGTCGCGAGCTCAAGACCTTTGGCGCTTTCGCCATTGCTATAGAAGACGAAGCCTTGGGCATCGGCGCCCTTCAAAAGCACCATCCGCACATTGGGAGTGCCTTCGGCATCGACCGTGGCGAGCGCCATGGCATTCGGATCGACGGGCTCGGAAGCTTCGGCCTTCGCCATCCAGTCGGCGAACAGGGCAAAGGGCTCGGAATTTTCGGTGAAATCCGGAGCCTCAGTGCCAGGTTCGAATGTGTCGCCGTCTTTATTCATTGCCGACCGGTTAATTTTCGAGCTCAAAAAAAATCACGACCCATCCCAGGGCGGCACCGGCATTTACGTTTTCCTCACTCTGATACTGCACGATGATCCTCGTTGATAGTCGTAGCGCGGGGGGGTTTTCCCGCGTCAGTATCGGGGACGAGTGGTTATGCGTACGTTCCATCGGAACGCTCCTATCATCATTGGGGCGGGCGCTCTTGTACTTTTGTTGATTTCGCCCGCCCCTCCTTCTCCTCACGCCGAAGAGCAGGTCAGGCTTGCCGGGGTCGAGGGCGGGGTTTCGGCCGCGCCGAAGCCGACGCTGGCAGAGCTTCGCGCCAAGCTCGACGAGAGCGACCGGGCGCTAGCGGTCAAGGCTTTGGGATTGGCGCTGAACGAGCTCGGCGACGGGGCCACCCTGGTTTGGCGGCGCCCTGAGCGGGGTCTCGTCGGCAAGATCAAGCCAAACGCCGCCTTCCGCGACGATGAAGGCCGGGTCTGCCGGCATGTGAACTATGTTATTACGCTCGGAGACTATGCGAAGCAGGCCGACGGTGTCGCCTGCCGCGAGGTCGACGGCGAATGGTCGCTCGACGGGTAAAAGCCCTTCCGGCATCTTAACCTCGGCATTATAACACCCCGACTTCGAACAGGAGGGGTAATGACCGAAGCTGCCGGATTAATGGCGGGCAAACGCGGGCTCGTGCTCGGCGTGGCCAATAACCGCTCGATCGCTTGGGGGATCACCAAGGCCTGCCACGACAATGGCGCCGAGATCGCCCTCACCTATCAGGGCGATGCCATCAAGAAGCGCGTCGAGCCGCTCGCCGCCGGGATCGGCTCGAGAATCGTGCTGCCTTGCGATGTCACCGACGATGCCAGCGTGGATGCCGTCTTTGCCGCGATCGAAAGAGAATGGGGCCGGCTCGACTTTCTTGTGCATTGCGTCGCCTTCTCCAACAAGGAGGAGCTCGACGGGCGTTACGTCGACACCAGCAAAGACAATTTCGTGCAGACGCTGCTGATCTCTTGCTACTCGTTCACCGCTCTCGCCAAACGCGCCGAGAAATTGATGCCGGACGGCGGCTCGTTGCTCACGCTCAGCTATTACGGCGCCGAGAAGGTGATGCCGCATTACAACGTGATGGGCGTGGCCAAGGCGGCGCTGGAATCGAGCGTGCGCTATCTCGCGGCGGATCTCGGTCGAAACAATATTCGCGTGAACGCGATCTCGGCTGGACCGATCAAGACGCTCGCGGCGAGCGGCATCGCCGACTTTCGCTATATCTTGAAGTGGAACGAATATAACTCGCCGCTCCGGCGGACGGTCTCCATCGAAGATGTCGGTGGCGGGGCGCTCTATCTACTTTCGGATCTGGGACGCAGCGTCACCGGTGAAATCTTGCATATCGATGCCGGCTATCACGTGGTCGGCATGAAGAACGAAGATGCTCCGGATATTTCCGTGGTGAAGGAATAGGCCGCCGGTCGGGAGCGGGACTACGCGCCCACCCCCGACCAACTCTTGCACCTAGCCTACGCGGAAGACCGCGCCGGATACCGAGCGCTGCCGCTCGCGGACGCGGCCACCGTCATTGCCGGACTTGACGATCCAGCCACTTGCGGTCCGGCCGGTGATGATGCCGACATGATGCGACCAGACGACAACGGCGCCGACTTGCGGGCCGGACGGCCTGCCCCATCTGGACCAATTGCTGGCGAGGTTCATTTCCGGACCGCCGCCTTTCTGGGTGCGCATCCACCAGCCGCACCAACGTGCCGGCTTGCCGCCGATGCTGGTGGCAGAGCCGCGGGCCTCGGCCTGTTCGGGCAACAAAGCTGCCGACAGGAATAGAAGGGACAGGATCAAAAAAATTGCGTGCGCAAAGCGCATTGGCTTTCTCCAGGTTCAGATTGTTGGGAGGTTTTTTTGGAATTCAGACCGGCGAAGACTCGGCCGGCCGGCGCTTGTCGCGCGTTGCCCTAACCTACGGAGAAATAAGACGATAAATCGGCTCGTGAGCGACGATAACGAGGCCATTTTATGTGCCTCGGAACTCGAGCCTTAGCCAGCCTCAGATCGGGGCTCGATGAGCGCCCCCTGCGCTGATTTGACCCTTCACTCCGCCTCAACTAGAAGCGGGCTATATTAACCACATGTCGCACAACACATTCGGCCATCTGTTCCGCATCACCACCTGGGGCGAGAGCCACGGGCCCGCGATCGGCTGCGTGGTCGATGGCTGCCCACCGGGGATCCCGATCACGGAAGCCGAGATCCAGGCCGATCTCGAGAAGAGGCGTCCCGGCCAATCGCGGTTCACGACGCAGCGGAAAGAGTCGGACCAGGTCCACATCCTCTCCGGGGTGTTCACGAACGAGGCCGGCGAGCAGGTGACGACAGGAACGCCGATCGCGCTCGAGATCGAAAATGTCGACGCGCGCTCGAAGGACTACGGAGATATCAAGGACAAGTTCCGTCCCGGCCACGCCGATTACACCTATCTGATGAAATACGGGTTACGCGACTGGCGCGGCTCTGGCCGCGCAAGCGCGCGCGAGACGGCTTGCCGCGTCGCTGCCGGCGCCATCGCGCGGAAGATCGTGCCCGGCGTCAGCATCCGCGGCGCGCTGATCCAGATCGGCAGCGATTTCATCGAACGGAAGAATTGGGATTGGGAGGAAGTGGGCAACAATCCCTTCTTCTGTCCGGACGCCAAGGCGGCGAAGCGCTGGGAGGCGCTGCTCGACGAGGTGCGGAAACGCGGTTCATCGGTCGGCGCGGTGATCGAGATCGTTGCCGACAGCGTGCCGCCGGGACTGGGCGCGCCGATCTACGGCAAGCTCGACCAGGATATCGCGTCAGGGCTGATGAGCATCAACGCGGTGAAGGGCGTGGAGATCGGCGCAGGCTTCGGCGCGGCGGCGCTGTCCGGCGAAGGCAATGCCGACGAGATGCGGATGAAGAAGGACGGGACGCCTGAATTTCTGTCGAACAATGCCGGCGGGATTCTCGGTGGAATTTCGTCAGGTCAACCGGTCGTCGCGCGCTTCGCCGTGAAGCCGACCTCTTCGATCCTCAATCCGCGGCGCACCGTGGACGCGAAGGGCAACGACACCGAGGTCTCGACCAAAGGCCGTCACGATCCTTGCGTCGGCATCCGCGCCGTGCCAATTGGCGAGGCCATGGTCGCCATCGTTCTCGCGGACCACTACCTCCGCCATCGCGGGCAGTGCGGGTAAGATCCCTCAGCGGCTAAGCTCTGCGACCACCTCGATATGCGGCGAGAACAGGAACTGGTCGACCGGCACGACGCGGCCAATCCGGTAGCCGCCATCGACGAGGATGCGGAGATCGCGCGCCAGCGTTCCAGGATTACAGGAGACGGCGACAAGCTTCCGCACCTCGGATTTGGCGAGCATCTCGGCTTGGGCCATTGCGCCGGCGCGTGGCGGGTCGAACACAACGGCGTCGTAGCGGCGGAGCTCTTTCGGACCGAGTGGGGAGCCAAACAGATCGCGCCTGAAAGTCCTGATCGGCTTCAACCCTGACATCTTGCGCGCCGCATCGCCAAGCGCGGCGAGCGCCGCGCCGTCTTCCTCGAAGGCATCGACGCTCGCGTTTGCGGCAAGCGCGAAGGCGAAGGTGCCGAGACCGGCGAAGAGATCGGCGATTTGCTTCGCCTTGCCGACAAACTCCCGGACCAGATCGACCAAGACAGCTTCCGAGGCGGCCGATGCCTGGAGGAAGGCGCCGGGCGGCAACGCCACCGCCGCGCCGGAGAACTCGACCGTGGGCGCGGCGAATTGGGCCACCAGTTCTCCATTCATTGTACAGCGTGCGATACCTAGCTTGGCCGCGTGAGCCCCGAGCTGCGCCAAAGCGGAAGGCGAAGTCTTTGCTCCCTCCACAACGAGGTCGAGCCCTTGGGGCGTTTCGGTCAGGGTCAGGCGCAATTCGCGCTTAGGGTGCAGGAAGGGTGCAAGCGCAGCCTTCAGCCCCTCCATGCTTGCCACGATCTTGGGGGAGAGCACGGGGCAGGTCTCGATATTCACGAGCTCATGCGAGCGAACGCGCTTGTAGCCGAGTGCTAGCCCCTCTCTATTCCTCTCGAGGGCGAAGCTTGCCCGGCGCCGGCTACCAGCCGGCACAGCGCGGACTTCCTCGACCTCCGCGTCCAGGCCTCTGGCTCGAAGCGTGGTGACGACCTGCTCCTGTTTCCAGCGAAGATAAGCCGCCAGCTCCAAATGCTGGAGCGCGCAGCCGCCGCAAGTCCCGAAATGGCGGCAGATGGGCTCGACCCGTTCCTTGCTCGGCTCGATCAGCTCCACCAGCCGCGCATGCTTGCCGTCAGGCTCGATCTCGACGCGGGCACGCTCCCCGGGCAGCGTGAAAGGAACGAAGAGCGGGCCGTTCTCGGCGACGCCGTCGCCTCCAGCGCCAAGCCTCTCGATCGTCACTTCACGCTGCATGGACCGCGCCTATCAAGAACTCCTCGTTGCCGTCACGCCCGCGGATCGGAGAGATCATCTCATGGGTCACGGTCCAGCGGGGCGTTGCCGAAATAAAATTTCGCACCTTGGCGAGGGCGGCAAGGCGATGGGCAGGATCGCGCACGATACCACCCCTGCCGACGGCCTCGCGCCCAGCCTCGAATTGCGGCTTCACCAGCGCAATGAGCCAGGCGCCGGGGCCGGCGAGGCGAAGCGCGGCAGGGAGCGCCTTCTCGAGGCTGATGAAGCTGACATCGGCGACGATGGCCCCGATCTCCTCGCCGATCAGCGCAGCGTCGAGCGCCCGCGAATCGGTCCCCTCCAGCGAGACCACGCGGGCTTCTCCCCGAAGCTTCTCATGGAGTTGACCGGTGCCGACATCTACGGCGTAGACTTTCGCCGCGCCCTTCGCGAGCAGGATTTCCGTGAACCCACCGGTCGAGGCGCCAAGGTCGAGCGCCACCATCCCCTCCGCCTCGAAGCCGAAGGCGTCCAGCGCGGCTTCGAGCTTGAGCGCGCCCCGCGAGACATAAGGGAGGGCCCCGCTCGCCACCTCGACGCTGGCGTCGGGGGCCACCAGCATGCCGGGCTTGGCAGCCTTAACGCCGCCGATGCTCACCGCCCCGAGACTTACCAGGTCGGCCGCGCGGGACCTGGTCGGGGCAAACCCGTTTTCCACCATGAATATGTCGAGCCGCTTTTTTTTGTAGATGGGCATCCTCGCTTCTCATACACTTGACATATGCGCTGGAGATGATACTTGCGCGCGCTTGGACCGGAGAGCGGCCGGCCTGCCATGCAGCTTAGTCGCGAAGCGCCCCGCTCGGCGCGTAATCGCGGAGGTCTCGTGAGCCCAAGTCAAACGGCTTACCTCACCGATAAGTGCGAAGTTCAGAACAATTATGTGGCTGGTGGCAAGACCGTCGTCGCGCTGGAGCAGATTGAGCCCGGCGAGGTGATTGGTGTCTGGAGCGGCCGGGTCGTGTCGGGCGATGACCTCGACGCGCTGCCGGAGGACATCCGCCGCCACACGGTCCAGGTAGAGGAGACTCTCTACCTAGCCTCGCTGGGTGCGGATGAGCCCCCCGATTTCATTAATCATTCCTGCGACCCGAATGCCGGGCTCAGGGGCCAGATCACGATCGTCGCCATGCACACGATCCGTCAGGGCGAGGAAGTCACCATCGATTACGCGATGTGCGACGGCACGGCCTATGACGAATTCGAGTGCGCTTGCGGCACGGCGGCATGCCGTGGCCGCGTGACGGGTGCCGACTGGCGCAATCCTACTTTGTGGGAGCGCTATGCCGGATATTTCTCGCCCTATCTCGATCGGCGCATCGCGGCGCTCCGGCGCGCCACGCGGAGGCGAAAGCGCGCTCTGGTGGCTTCGGCCGGCGCAGTGACCGGAAATCTGGTTTAACGGGAACCACGAACATGATGCTGGTTAGAGCCTATGCCGCCCAGAGCGCCATCGAAGGCCTCGGCGTGTTTGCCGGTGAGTTCATCCCCAAGGGCACCAAGCTCTGGGAACTCGATCCCAAGTTCGACCTGATCATCACGCCTGCGGAGTACGAGGCGTTCTCGCCGCACGTCCAGGACTTCGTCGATTGCTACGGCTATCCGCATTTGGATCGGCCGGGGATCATCGTCGTCGATTGCGACCACGGCAAGTTCATGAATCATAACGAAAGGCCGAACACGGATTTCACCGTGTTCGACGTAGGTTATGCGCTTGTCGACATCGCCAAGGGCGACGAGATCACTTGCAACTATTTCGAGTTCTACCCGAGCTTCAGGGGCTTCGTGCATGCGAGCACGACCGACGCTCTCGCCGGACAGCCGCAAGCGAGCCGTTAAGACGCGCCCTCACCCCGGAGTTCGCCATGCGGTGCTTCACTCTGCTTTTGGGTGTCTTGGTCGCGGCATCGGCGACAGGCGCGGCGGCGCAGGCTCCCGTCTATAGCTGGATGGGCGGCAGCGGCGACGGCAATATCTCGCTAAGCTACGGCTCGCCGGAGACCGCCGAGGACCAGCTGTTCTGGATTGTCTGCCGCAACAACGAGAAAAAGACCGAGATGGTCGTCTATGTCGACATGACGGGCGTCAAGGTTGGCCAGCCCGTCGCGATCGAGCTCAGTTCGGGCGCCACCAAGACGGTCGTTAACGGCAAGGCCGCGACCGATGAGATGAGCGGCTTCATCTTTGCCAAGGCCGAGAAATTTCCCATCAAGCCGGTGATCGATCTCTTTGCCAGCAAGGGCATCGTGACGGTAAAGACGGGTCCGGTCGTCACGAAGCTGCCGGACACGGGGAGAGGGCCGGAAATCGCCAGCTTCGCCAAGGCCTGCAAACTGAACTAGGGCTTAGCGATAAACGCCGGAAGGAGCGCGACGCCCTCCCCGATGTGCTAACGTCGCGGCTAGTCAACATTCCCCTCAAACAACGAGGCGCTTTCCGCATGTTCAGGCTCTCGGCGCGCGCCGCACTTGCTTCCATGGCTCTCCTCACAATGACGGCGCTTGTAGCGCAGGCCGACGACAGATCGGTCTGGACGGGAAAGGCCAATGGCGGCCTGGCGACGCTGAGCTACGGCTCGATCGACATGACCAAGAGCCCGGCATTCCTTCTCTCCTGCTTCAATGGCATGGGCATTGCGGTGCTCGATATTCGCGAGGCCGTTTCCGGCGTGGAGCCAGGTATGCCCTTGACCGTTCAGCTTTCGGCTGGAACTCAGACTGTCGAAATCAAAGCAGAGGCGGCGCGCGACGGGACGGATAAATCCACCTACGCGGAAGCGAGCGAGGTTCAGGTGAAGCCGATACTCACCGTGTTGGGCGAGGCCGGACCTGTGACTTTGAAGATCGGCGAGGCGAGCGCGAGTTTCTCCGATCTCGGGCGGAGCGACGCCTTGAAGACTTTCAGCGAGCAATGCTCGATCGATTGACGCAGTGGCTAATCCAGTCGCCGCTTTCGATCACGCGCCGGATGGGTGGCGGGGCACCAAGCGAGTAAGCCTCAAGCCTGAGCGAGGAGCCGTCGTCGAACAGCACGTCGATCTCGATGCGTGAGAGCGGCGATCCCGGCTCTTCCGTTCCCTCAAAATGGTCCAACTCGCGCAACAGGCGGCCGTCGCGGGGCAGCTCGAAAATTTC
>Ga0315288_10013929_pt1 | contig 10054 bp, 14 predicted proteins | sample YL17G11_20_MG_FD_203454 | JGI IMG/M metagenome (GOLD analysis project Ga0315288, IMG submission 203454) | Sediment microbial communities from Yellowstone Lake, YNP, Wyoming, USA - YL17G11_20 | ecosystem: Environmental > Aquatic > Freshwater > Lake > Sediment | place: USA: Wyoming | collected... | reverse complement strand
AGTTCAAGAATATCTCACGGATGGTGGTGGACTTCGCTCGGAGCGTGGGTCTGCACGAGGCGCAGGACGACGACCTCCTCATGCTCGTGATCGCCGCCTACCGCGCGGGCAGGGAGGCCGGCAAGACACCCGCGCCCCCGGTGAGGGGGTACATCTCGTGATCGCCGACCTCATTCCGATCAACCTGGTCCGCCTGCCCCGGAACAAGTGCGGCGGATGCGGGAAGCGCCGGGTCCTGTTCGCCCTGACCGTGTACGGCGAGATCCGGGGGGTGGCGCTGTGCGCCATCTGTGCTCAACTGCGGTGACCCGATGACCTCCTCCTGCATGACGGAGGAGGAGCTGGCAGGCTGGAACCACCTCAACTGGCAGGCCCGGACCAGGCTCGTCCACTCCACCCCCTGCGAGGACTGCACCGCCGAGTTCTCCGCCATGATGAGGGCGCTGCTGCGCTGCAACGGGTTCCCCGGACCCCAGCGGTACTGCGACCGCTGTCTCCGCTGGTGGCCCGACGACCCCCAGCATTGGCGTCCCTGGGCGCGAGGCAACCGGGTGAACCTCGCCTGCCTCGTCTGCCGCCGGAGGCGCCAGGCACGAAGCACCTACCTTCGGGTTCGCCGCGATCCGGTGCGCTGGGCCATCCGCAAGGCCGGACAGCGCGATCGTGACGCGATCCGAATGTCCAACCTCGCCATCCGGGCGCGCAAGAACGCGCTCGACCGGGACCGCAAGCGGGTGAAGTACCAGACCGACTCCGTGTTCCGGGAGATGGTCCTGGCCCGCAACCGCGCCGCGAGGGCGAAACCATGACCGACACAGACCGGCGCCATGTCCGGGTCTACTACTCCATCGTCACTGACGAGCGATTCGCCGACATCTACCACGACGCACGCCATTTGGGGACGTGGCTTCAACTGCTTCTCATCGCGGACGCGATGTTTCCTGCCGCTTCGCCCCTACCCGCCTACGTCAACCGGGCCTCGGTCAGGGTTCTGGTCGCCGCTGGGCTGATCGAGTCCATGCCACACCAGCACTTCCGAGTACATGGTCTGGAGAACGAAAGGGCCATGCGCGGGCAAAGCGCGCGCAATGCGGCCGCAATGCGCTGGCAGGGCGGGAGCAATGCCTCGCGCGCGCGCAGCGCGCCCCCGGAGCAAGAGCAAGAGCAAGAGCAAGAGCAGAGCAGTAGTGCGCCGGCATCTTTCAAGAACGGTGACGACCCCGTTGCGGAGGCGCTGTACGGGGTCTACGGCGGCAACCCATCCAAGGCCGTCCTGGAGTGGGGGGACCGGCTGGCGAGTGAGTATGGCGCCGAGAAGGCGTCGCGGGCCATCGGAGAGGCTGCCACCTCCGGGCGGGACAGGCTGATGGGCCGGGCCGAGGGCGCGCTCAAGTTGGTGGCCCGCGCCGCCGACCGGAGCGAGGAGTCCGACGAGCGCGAGCGGCTGCGCCAGAAGCGGGCCACCCGGCTCGCCCCGGTCGATGTCCCAACCCCCGAGAAGGCCGGGGCGATCCTGGCCGACATCCGCAAGAGTCTCGGCCGATGAGTGCCCCCATCTGCGAGGCGGATCTCCAGCAGGCCGTCATCGACCTCGCCCACCTCCTCCGGTGGCGGGTCGCCCACTTCCGCCCCGCCATGACCCGCGGCCGGTGGAGCACCCCGGTCTCCGGCGACGGGGCCGGGTTCCCCGACCTCGTCCTCGTCCGGGGGGGCCGGGTCATCTTCGCCGAACTCAAGGCCGCCAAGGGGCGCCTGCGCCCCGAGCAGGAGGTGTGGCTGGACGCCCTGCGGGCCGCCGACGGACCCACCCTGTCAACGTACACCTGGCGCCCCGACGACTGGTTCGCCGGCCGCATCGAGGAGGTGCTTCGATGACCACCTTGTCTGCCCGTCGGCAGACGACTAGGATTGACAGACTGGTACAGGAGACGGGATGACCACCCTGATTGACGAACTAAGGGCAGACCAGGACCCCCGAACGCAATGCCGGCTCTGCGTATGGCTCGCCGGCCGCGTCGAGGCCGAGCGCAAGGAGTGGGCCGCCGTGATGGCCGACCGCTCCTTCACCCACGCCAGCATCTTCCGGGCCGCCCAGCGCCGCGGGTACAACGCCGGCAAGGGCACGATTGAGACCCACCGCGGGAACGGACACAAGGCATGAGCGTCGAAGACGACATCCAGCAAGAGCAGAAGATCCAGGACGAGATCGAGAGTCAGACCCGCCACCTCCGGCACGAGGTCGCCGAGCTGACGGCCGAGGGCAAGGAACTTCGCAAGCTCCTCGGGTTCTACGAGGGGGCACGGAAGGCGGCCATCGCCCCGCCGTCATGGACGATCAGGTCCCGCAAGTCCACCGCCCACGCCGGCCTGATCGTGGCCCAGCTCACCGACACCCACTTCGATGAAGTCGTGCGGCCCGAAGAAATCATGGGCCTCAACGCGTACAACCGCGAGATCGCCCTGATCCGCTTCCGAAAGTGGACCGAGAAGGTCGTCACCATGCCCCGCGACTACTTCGCCGGGGTCAGGATCGAAGGGCTCGTCATCCCGGCGACGGGCGACATCCTCTCGGGCGACATCCACGCCGAGTTGAAGGAGTCCAACGAGGATCACCTGCTGGCCTCCGTCCTGTTCTGGGTCGAGCAGATCATCTCCTCGCTCACGGTGCTGGAGAAGGAGTACGCCGGGCACGTCTCCGTCCACGCCGTCGTGGGGAACCACGGTCGGACCACCGTCAAGCCCGTGTTCAAGGGCCGAGCCCACTCCAACGTCGAGTGGCTGCTGTGGTCCGTGGTCCGGGATCGGCTGGCCGATCGCAAGTCCACGGTGAGGGTCCAGGTCTCCGACTCGATGGACCTCAACGTCCCGATCTACGGGCGCAACCACCTCCTCACCCACGGAGACCAGTTCAAGGGCGGGTCCGGGATCTCCGGGGCCTACACCCCCCTGGCCCTCGGCCAGCACCGCAAGGGCCAGCGTCAGATGGTCGCCCAGATGCCGATGGACCTCATGGTCATCGGGCACCTCCACCAGTACCTCGACCTGCCGGGCGTCATCATGGGCGGCTCGATGGTCGGCTATTCCGAATACGCGTTCGGGTTGAACCTCCGTCCCGAGACGGCCAAGCAGGCCCTTTGGCTGACTGTCCCCGAGCGGGGCAAGGTCATGGCGATGCCGATTGAACTCCAGGACCGCACAGCGGAAGGGTGGTAACGAAGATGGCGACACCGCGGGCGAAGACACCGGCGAAGGACATCACCTTCCAGCAGCAGGCGGAAGCGTTCCGGGCGAAGTCTAAGACGCTCCCCGCCGTGAACTCGCAGACCTCCAACCCGAACCTTCCGGTAGTTGCCACCAAGACCCCCGCCGCCATGCCCGGTCCCAACCCCGACACCAGAAAGACGGTCGCCCAACCCCCCGAGCCGAAAGAGCCGAAAGAGCCGCGGCCCCCGAAGGCAGTCTCGACTCCGCCCGTCACGCCGGTGGCGAAGCCCGGTACCGCGCTTGCGAACCAGAAAGCGACTGCCGGACAGGGCATGAGCGAAGGGCGGGGCACCGGGCCTCCCCGCGGCCCACACCCGCACCCCAGCCCCACCGCTCGCCGACACGCCAACCGGCACGCCCGGTTCAACCGGGCCATCACCGACCCGACACTCAAGGCGTGGGCCGAGGGCGCCAGGGCCGCGGCGCTGGAGGCCCGGAAGAAGTACGAGACGGCCAACCCCAGGCCGGCCCACAAGTCCACGACGTAGTGCCGTGGGTCGCATCGTTTCCACCGCGCCAGCGCCGACCAGGCGGGCACGTCCGCGCTGGCGCATCCCCCCCCTTCCGTGGGGTCCGGTCCTCGCCGCCCTCGTGCTCGTGGTGGTCCTGGCCCCCGATCCGTTTACGAGGGCGATATGCGCGACCATCGTGATCCTGTCGGCCTACGCATACGGGTGGCGTGATGGCAGACGAGACCTTGCGCTCGATCTACTCCGCGGCGGACGAAACGATCGCCCAGCTCGACCAACTCAACCGACTGTCAAGCGAGCGGATGCTGACGCACCGCCAGTCCCTTGACGCCGCCACCGCCCGCCTCGGCGACTCCTCCCTCCCCTTCGTGGAGACGATGGGCGCTGAACCGGCGATGGGGTCTGCTGAACCGGCGATGGCCCGGCGGGGGGCGGCCGAACCCTACTACGCCCTCCCGCAGCGAACGACCCACGGCGGCCCCTTTGGCCCAGCCGTTCGAGCTAAGTTGCTCGCCGCGGCGCTAGCCAAGGACACCCGCTGGTGACCCTCGTCCCGATGTCCAACCGCCTCCCCACCGGCCCCGGCTCTCGTGGCGGACGCTGGCACGAGCCCGAGTATCGCCGCGCCTATCACCGGGCATGGCGGGCATCGCGCCCGGACTATCGAGAGCGCGAGACCCTTCGGCGCTCCAACGCACGATCGTCGGCTCGGGGAGACATCGCACCCTCCCGGCTGGCACCAGGGACGCTCCCTGAGCCGACGGTCACCTGCGTCTGCGAGTGCGGCTGCCGCGAGCCGGTCGTCACGATCTGCGGTTTCTGCCGCGAAGGCCAGCACGGAGAGGACGAACTGTGAACGGCGCCCTCGTCCCGCGCAAGGCCGGCTGCTGGATCTGCGAGAAGGTCGCCACGCCCGAGGACGTGACGGTTCGCCTGTTCTCCGGCGACGGCAGCCGCAGGAAGGGCTCCGGGGCCTACGGGGCCGCTGCGGTCTATGTCCGGGGGCTCGGCTACCCGCCCATCTCGACGGCCACCCTCAACCGGCGCCTGTCGGGCCACGCCGACCACGTCGAGCTGGCGATGCAGGGCGGGCCGGCCCTCCCGTCTGCCCTGACGCGGATGGAACCCCCAGGACCGGCGTACTGGCTCGACGTGAACCAGAACGCGGTCAACGTCGGGAACGAGGCGCTGGGCGTGCTGGCGGGGCACCTGAACGACATGGAGGACAAGGAGCTGGTGGCGGTCGCGAAACTCGGCGTGGTCGCGGCGCAGAAGGTCGGCGACTGGGAGGCGAAGGGCCGGAAGCTGGCGCAGATCGACAGCCTGATCCGCCTCGCATCCGGAATGGACGACGGTGCGCCGGACTGATGCTCGCCGTTCTCCTCGCCGTTCTCCTGGCCGTGACCCCTGTCTCCCCGACACGTCATCTTGTCCGCGACATACGCGCGGTCCGCGGCGATATGGTCGCCACCAGTCAGGTGCTCAACCGCATTGCGTCAACCCGCGTGGGCGTGCTCAACCATGACGGCCTGGGGGATGTCTGCCCACCGATGATCGGCGGCCACCGGGTCTCGTTCTGCGGCGAGATCAAGGGATGGGTGACCCGCGCCACCCTGGACGGGGCCGTGGACTGGGTCGTGCCCGCGTGGATGGCCTCCCCCACGCACCACCGCATCCTGCACGATCCCCTCTGGCGCTGGGTCGGGGTCGCCGTCCGCCGCGTTGGGGCCTACGTCTGGCTCGTCGCGATCTTCGCGCGGTGAGTGATGGCGCGCCGGACTGACCAGATCCCGCCCGACACGAAGGCGTGGATCAAGGAAGGCCGCTCGGACATCGCCCTGTGGGCTCTCCGGGGCCTCGGGATCGTCCTCCACGCCGCGCAGGTCGAGTTCGCCGAGGCCGTCCTGCGGGGCGAGGCGGGCTACTACCTCCTGACGTGGGCCAACCGCGCCGGCAAGACCACCATCCTCATCATCCTCCACATGCACCGCCTGTTCTACAAGCTCGGGATAACCCCGCCCGAGACGGAGGCGGAGGAGCGGATGTGGCAGAACGAGGAGTACCGGACCCTCCATTGCGCCCCGCTCGGGGAACTCGCCGGACGGGCGTGGCTCGCCATCGGCGACATCATCAACGGAACCAGCAAGGCCCAGCGCGACCCGGTCACGAACAAGCGCCGCCCGGCCCCGTTGGCCCAGATGTACGCCGCCACGAAAGAGCGGACGGAGAGCAACGCCGACCGGATGTTCCTGCGCTGCCTCACGGGCGCGGTCGCGGACTTCCGCTCGACCGAGGGCAAGGCCGCCCGGATCGAGGGTGGCGCGTGGCGCCTCATCACCTGGGACGAGTGGCCGTCCACCGAGAACACGGACGACATCCGGTACGTCCTCTACAACCGGCTCACCGCCCGCGCCGCGGACCACGACGCCGCCATCGTCCTGACCGGCACGATCACCGCGGAGACGGAGCACATCGCCAAGGAGTTCCTTGGTTTCGCGGAGGACCCGGAGAACGAGGACTGGTGGGGCAACACCGCCGCCCGCTCGCTGAACCCCGGCACCACGATGAAGTCCCTGGCGCGGGCCGAGCGGAACCTCGACCGGGAGGACTACGAGCGATCGGTGCTCGGCATCCCCGGCGGCGTCAAGGGCCGGATGTTCCCCTCCTGGCTCCTCGACCCCGTGTTCGATCAGAAGCTCCCGGACTGGCAGCCCCCCGACAAGTCGAACGAGGCCGGGATCGCGAAGTGGACCTACCTCCACGTCTGGGACCTCGCCATCGCCGCCGCCGACAACGTGGGCATGGTCATCCGGGTGCCGTTCGACTGGCGGTTCTCCGTCGAGGACCCGCTCGTGGGCGTGTCCCTCAAGATCATCCCCGGCAGTCGGACACTCATTGACGACGAGATCGAGTTCGCGATCGAGGAAACCTTCCTGCCCTACGGCGGCGTGATCTACGTTGACTCGACCGACGCCCACGGCAAGAACATCCAGCGGTCCCTCCGCCGCAAGGGCCTCCCGGTCCACGGCTTCGACTTCAAGGAGCAGGAGGGCAACCGGATCACGAGGAAGGCCAGGGGCATCTCGGCGGTCCGGTCGATCTTTGCGGAGGGCATCGCGGCCGAGAACGACGCGACCGGCTCGCCGGTCCACGACATCGACGGCATCCTCGCGCACGACCTCGGCAAGCCCTACGGCTCCATGAGGCTCCCCGCGACGTGGGCCAAGCCGAAGGACCAACTTTCGATCCTGCGTCCCCCGCCCCTTGACGAGAGGCAGACGAAGGACGCGGCGATGGTCGTCCTCATGGCCTGCGAGATCGCGTGGCGCGAGCGCCGAAGCAGGACCCGCCAGCACACGGTCCAGCGCGCCCGGTTCTTTGCCCGGCGCACGAACCTGCTGTCCGCCGACGGGCGGACGCTGTATGCTCGCGGGGCAGATTGACACGCAAGGAGCGCAGCACATGGGTCAGTACGAGGGCGTTCCCCGCTACGAGGCACTTCTCCGCACCACCACCGGCCTCGTGAAGACGGGGAGCGGCGTCCTGCACGGCTGGTTCGTCAACACCACAACCTCCGCCGCGGTCACCCTCACGGACGGCCTGGCCGCCACGGTCCTCGTGATCCCGACCTCCGCCGTCGTCGGCACGGCGGTCCTGGGACTCGACATCGGGTTCGCCACGAGCCTCACCGCCACGTTCGCGGGGACCGGCAGCCTCACCTTCATCTACCGCTAGGGGTGGGACATGGGTCAGTACGAAGGCGTCCCCCGCTACGAGAGGGCCGTCCTCAACCCGACGGCGGTGGACGCCGACTACTTCTGGACCTCGGCGGCGATGAAGGCCACCGCCTACACCCTCCTCTTTTCGGTGATGCCGGACGCGCTCGCCCGGAGCATCACCGCGGTCCGCACCACCGTCGATGTCGAGGACACCGGGTTCGCCCTCACGGTGTCCGGCACGGATAACGCGGGCAACGCGATCAGCGAACAGTTGGCCCTGACCACCAGCGCGACCACCTACGAGACGGTGCAGGCGTTCAAGACCTTCACCGTCGCGATCTCCCCGGCGTGGGTGATCGGCGGCACCACGGCCGACAACCTCATCATCGGCTACGGCACCCGCGTCTCCGTGAAGGCGGGCAGCGGGGTGCTGCACGGCTGGTTCGTGAACACGGCGGTCGCCGCCGGCGTGGTGACGCTCACGGACGGGATGCCGAGTCCCACCACGCTCCTCGTGATCCCGAGCGGCGCCGCGGCCGGCTCGTACCAGGCCGGGCTCAACATCGGCTTCGCGACACAGTGTTACGCCACCTTCGCGGGGACCGGGAACATCACCTTCATCTACCGATAGGGAGCGACCCCCGATGGCCCTGTCTGCCGAGAAGCGGGAGGATCTGAACCGACGGATCGAGGCGCTGCGGACGGCGTGGTCCGGCTATCAGTCCAACCTCCGGGCACGGCACGCGGCGTATCTCCGCGCGTTCTCCCCCCGGTTTGAGCCGAAGATCGGCGAGCACGACCAGTGGCCGGACCAGTTCCGGCCGGAGGACGAGGGGCACACGCGCTCCTCGTTCAACATGGTCCGCGCCGCCGTCGAGCTGTGGACGAGCCTCGAAGCGTCGGACTTCCCCTCGGTCCGCTGGGAGGAGACCTACGTCCCCGTCCCCGCGCCGTCGATGCAGGAGAGCCAGAACGTCGGCCGACGACGGGCGTACCGTTCCAACAAGGCCGTCGAGCAGCACCTCACCACGACCCGCGAGCACATGCTCATGCGCCAGGTGCGGATAAGCAAGCTCCCCCGCCACTTCTACCGGCTGACCCTCAAGAAGAACGTCTACGGGCAGGCGTGGGTCAGGTCCATCCCCGACCGCGCGCACAGGACGTTCATCAACACCACGGCCATCGACCCCTCGACCGTGTACCCGGTCTGGTCGGCCTACGGCGACGGGCGCCAACTTGACGCCGTCCTCGTGGCGACCCGCCGCTCCGCCGCGGCGGCGCACGCGCAGTACCCCGAGGCGGTTCCGCTCGCGCGGGACGGGATCACCGCCGACGACAGCGCCTACTACCGTCCGTCGGCTGACTTCCCCTCGGACAAGGACCGGGCGTTCGTGTGGGTCGAGGACTACTGGATGCTCGAAGCGGGGCGCGACAAGACGACGGGCGAGATCACGGAACCCCGCGTCCTCAACGCCGTCCGCGTCAACGGGAAGCTCGTCGCGACCGAGGAGTACCCCGGCTGGACGACCGTGCCGTACTTCATGCTCGCCCACGAGGACGAGCGCGACAACGCCAACTTCTCCGATGTCGCGACCATGCTGCCCTTCCAGGACGGCATGAACAAGATGCTCTCCCAGCAGCAGGACGTGATCTTCGGTGAGTCGCGCCCGCGGTTCAAGTTCCGCGGCGACGCCGACCGCCAGATCCGGCTGGACGACGACCAGGTCATCTCGCTCGATCCCGACGAGGACTTCGAGCAGGTGCAGGTCAACGTCAACACGTTCCCCACCCAACAGCACGGCCAGCAGCTCCTCCAGCTCATGCAGCGGGCAACGGGCCTGCCCGCCGTCGTGTGGGGAGAGATCCAGGCCGCGCAGAACTCCGGCCGTGCCCTTTCTACCGCGTGGCGTGCCACCGCCTCCCGGATGGTTCCCCGCATCCATGCCGCCTCGGAAATGCTGGACTCCCTCGTCGGGTTCTGGCTCGACTGCATGGAACTCTACGATTGGGACCACTCGAAGGAGTTGTACGGCGGAAACCGCGACTTCTTGTGGGACTTCCCGAACAAGGAGCCGAGGGACTTCCTTGAGGTCACGACCGACGCGCTCAACAAGTTCAACGGCGGACTGTGGGACTTCAAGACCGCCGCGGAGGCGATCGGCGAGACTTCCCCCGACGAACTCGATGAGGCGATCCGCGCCGAGTACATGGACGCCGTCCGGCACCCCGAGAAGGCCCAGAGCTACATCCTCCTCCAGCGGCTCCAGCAGCAGATCCAGATTGAGGCCGCGCAGGCGGGCCTCCAGCAGTCGGCCATGCTCCAGCAGCTCGCCCAGTCTGCCCCCGGCGGCGCCCCCTCCGCCGGCTCCCCCGACCAGCAGGCCGGTGCCGCCACGCAGGCGCGCACGCAGGCGGCGCAGCGGGCCGCCCCAACCCAGCAGGCGGGTCAGCCGGCGCCGGCGACGCAGGCGGCGCAGGCGGGCAACTCGACCAAGTTCTCCACGCTCTCGCAGGACGGTGGCCCGGCCATGAACCGGGTGATTGACCAGGGCACCATTGCCTAGTCGCCGGGGCAAGTTCTCCAGCCGGTCACCATTCGGG
>Ga0315288_10013924_pt1 | contig 10057 bp, 9 predicted proteins | sample YL17G11_20_MG_FD_203454 | JGI IMG/M metagenome (GOLD analysis project Ga0315288, IMG submission 203454) | Sediment microbial communities from Yellowstone Lake, YNP, Wyoming, USA - YL17G11_20 | ecosystem: Environmental > Aquatic > Freshwater > Lake > Sediment | place: USA: Wyoming | collected... | reverse complement strand
TATCACGTCGTCTACTGAGAAGTTTTCCTTTGTGACCCTGATCATCTCAACCACCGCTGACGGGCGGGAAGAGGGCGACCTCGTCCCCCTCCACTATCACCATGCGCAGGTCGGCGAAGCTGCCGTTAACGGCGACGAGGACCTGGTCTAGGTTCTCGAGCCTCCTGTGGGCGGCGAGTACGCGCCTCCTCAGCTCCTCGACCGTCGTCCCCTCGGGCAACTCCAGCGTCTCCTCCCTCTGCCCCACCCACTCCTTCACTGAGGCGAAGTAGCGGACCCTGATCCTCGTACTAATCCCTCCAGTATGGCACCCTGCAGGCGACTGCGGCCCTGAACGCCTTGACCAGAGCCTCCCTGGGCTCCCCCCTCCTGATAAGGGAGACGAGCTCTATCAGGTTGTCGTCCCTCATCAGGCACGGCTTCAGCCTACCGTCGCTCGTCACCCTGAGCCTCGTGCAGTACCTGCAGAACATTGTATTATGCATCGGCCTGACGACCTCGACGGCCGCGCCTCCCCTGAGCCTGTACTGCCTCCTCCTGTGGAGGTCGCGCTCGAAGACGTCCACCGCCTCGGCAGCGAACTTTTCTTCAAGCGGCTTCAGGTCGTAGTGGTACTCGTCGTATCCCTCGGCGCCCCTCTCGAGGGGCTGATACTCAATGAGCTGGACGACCGCCTTCACCCTCCGGGAGAACTCGATTATCTTCGGGATCTCATCGGAGTTGAGGCCCCTTATCACGACGACGTTCAGCTTCACAGGGTTCAGGCCGACCTTCACCGCCGCCTTGACGCCGTTCTCCACCTCATCGACGTACTCGCAGCCCGTTATCTTCCTGAAGACATCCGGCTTGAGGCTGTGGAGGCTGACGTTGACCCGTTTCAGCCCGACCGCCTTGAGGGCGCCCGCCTTGACGTCGAGCTTGGAGGCGTTCGTTGTCATCGATACCTCGGCGACGTGGGGAGTTATCCGCTTCACGATGTCGACGATGTCGGCGCGCTCCAGGGGCTCGCCGCCGGTGATCTTCACCTTGTTGACGCCCAGCCCCGCGGCGACTGAGACGATCTCCCCTATCTCCTCCGGCGTCATCTCGCCGTTGGGACCGTGCTCGCCCTCTCGGTGGCAGAAGAAGCAGTCGAAGTTGCACCTCTGGGTAACGCTGATCCTGAGGCTGTTGACGACCCTACCGTACGGGTCCATGAGGAGTTCCCGAGGCTTGCTCACCCTGCCGTTCGCCAACCCTTACCTGTCCCTTAAATAGAAAACGGTTATGCTCCTGGAAACATAACGCCATGATTCTATCCCAAAACTTATACGAATGGTATATCTAAACATATCGAACGGTGCAGGGACGAGGAGGAATGGGATGAAGCAGAGAACCATAGTCATCATGGCGGCCATCATACTAGTGGCAAGCGTGGGGGTGGGCTGGTACCTGACCCGCCCAACCCAGAAGGAGAGTCTCATAGTCTCCACGACGAGCAGCCTATACGAGACCGGCTTCCTAGACGTGCTGAAGACGCAGTTCGAGAAGAGGTATCCGCGGTACAACGTGAGTTTCATCAGCCAGGGGACGGGCCTCGCCATCCAGACGGCGAAGAACGGGGACGCCGACATGATTCTGGTCCACGACCCGACGCAGGAGAAGGCGTTCCTGACGGACGGCTACGGAGTCAACAGGAAGATAGTCGCCTACAACTTCTACATCATGGTCGGCCCGGCGGCGGACCTCGCCAAGGTGACGGGTCTGAGCCCCGTCGAGGCCTTGAAGAAGATCGCGGCCGAGGGGCCGAAGGGGAACGCCATCTGGGTCTCCAGGGGGGACAACTCCGGCACCCACTCGAAGGAGAAGGCGCTCTGGAAGCTCGCCGGGCTAAACCTGACCATGCTGAAGCGCCAGAACGTGGAGGGGACCAACAACCCTTGGTACCTGGAGGCAGGCTCGACGATGACGGCGACGCTACAGCTGGCGAACCAGAAAAACGCCTACACTCTGACGGACGTCGCGAGTTTCCTGAAGAACTCGAAGAGTGGGAACATCCAGCTCGTGAAGGTCGTCGACTCCGGGAAGGACACGCTGAACGTATACAGCGCCATCTCCTGCAACCCGCAGAAGAACACGAGGGGGAAGTACGAGGCGTCGATGGCGCTGATAAAGTACATCGCCTCAGACGAGGGGCAGACCCTCTTCAGGGACTACGGGGTCCAGGAGTACGGCTCGGTCCTCTTCAAGCCATGGATAACGACGCTGAAGACCAACTCTGACCCGACCCTCATCCAGTGGGTGAAGGACTACGCTTACATAGACGGCAGCGACTGCCCAACCCAGTACAGGCTCAACCCCGGAGACCTATACGGTTAAAGACCATTCCTCCAGATCCATTTGAGGGTACTCCTTTTGAGCTGGCAACCAATCCTGGACGGCCTCGGCAAGGCGGCTGAGCTGATCCTCAGCGGCGACAGGGAGGTGATGGAGCTCACCTCGCGCTCCCTCCAGACCGCGGGGTACGCGACGGTGATGGCCGGGCTCGTCGGGCTGCCGCTCGGCGTCCTGATAGCGATGAGGCAGTTCAGGGGGAAGAGGTTCGTTAAGACCCTGTTCAACGCCCTCGTCGGCGTCCCGACCGTGACCCTCGGCCTCTTCCTCTACGCCCTGCTTTCGAGGAGCGGCCCCCTCGGCTTCCTCGACCTCCTATACACGGTGCCCGGGATAGCGATAGGCGAGGCTATCCTGATAATACCCATCGTCGTCAGCTTCGTGGCGAGCGCCATAGAGGCGAAGGACGTCCAGCTCAGGGACCTCGTCAGGACCCTCGGGGCCTCTGAGCTTGAGACCTCCCTGGCCGTCGTGAGGGAGGCTTCGAGCGGCGTGAGCCTCGCCCTGATCTCCAGCTTCAACAGGGCCTTCGCGGAGCTCGGCATAGCGACGATGCTCGGCGCGAACATCAGGGGCCTGACGAGGGTGCTGACGACGGCGATAGCCCTTGAGACGGCGAAGGGGGAGCTCGGCCTCAGCTTCGCCCTGAGCTTCATCCTCCTCGCCGTGGTGCTGTCGCTGAACTTCTTCGTCAGCTTCCTTCAGGAGGGGAGGCTGGGGAGGCTTAGGCTGATCGTCAGGGAGGCATGATATGGCCGTCTACGAGCTCGACTCCGTGGGCAAGAGCTACGGTGGGGTCAGGGCGCTCGACGGCGTCAGCCTGAGGGTCGAGGGGGACGGGATACTCGGCGTCATCGGCCACAGCGGCGCCGGGAAGACGACGCTGCTGAAGCTCCTCTCTGGCCTCGAGCTCCCGTCTGGGGGGAGGCTCTCCTACAAGGGCGAGGAGGTGACGGCAACCAGCGCCGCGCAGCTCAGACGGAGGGCGACGATGCTCTTCCAGGCGCCCCTCTTCCTCAGAGGCGACGTCTACAGCAACATATCCTACGGCCTACGCCTAAGGGAGGTGCCTGCCGAGGAGATCAGGAGGAGGGCGGCGGAGGCGCTCGAGAAGGTTCGGCTGCAGGGCTTCGAGGGGCGGCCCGCGAGGGAGCTCTCGGGCGGGGAGCAGCAGAGGGTCGCCCTGGCGAGGGCCATGATGCTTGACCCCGAGGCCCTCCTCCTCGACGAGCCGACGTCGAACCTCGACCCGACGAACGTGAGCATCGTCTCAGAGATCATCCTAGAGGAGGCGGAGAGGCGCTGCGTCGTCGTCTCGACCCACGACTACGGGCAGGTGAAGAGGCTGGCGAGTAGGACCGTCTATCTCGAGAACGGGCGGGTGGTCGGGGACGCTGAGACGAAGGCTCTCTTCGCGGCGCCCGTCTTCGCCGACAACGTCTTCACGGGCTCGTCGAGGGTCGTGGACGGCGTCGCCCAGGTCGATGTCGGCGGCGGCCTCATCATCAGGGCGGCCTTCGCGGAGGAGGGCAGGGTGAACGTCCACATTGGACCTGAGGACATCATACTGTCCAGGCAGTTCGTGGAGACGAGCGCCAGGAACGAGTTCTTGGGGAGGGTGACCGCGGTCGAGGACCTCGGCTCGGTGGTGAGGCTGAAGATCGACGCGGGGAAGAGCTTCACGGTCCAGATCACCAGGAAGAGCCTGGTCGAGATGGGGCTGAACGTCGGCTCTGAGGTCTACATGAGCTTCAAGGCTTCGAGCGTGGAGCTACTCTAGGCTTATCCTACGCTACCATGGATAAGGCGAAAATTTTTTTCACGTCTCCTGAGGGGCTCAGGCCGGGGGCTGATTTTTGCGTTGTATGGGGAATCTTTACAGGCATTTGAGGAAGGGCTTCATGGCCTACGACGGAATGAACAAACTCTTCAACCTAGCCTATGAGATTCTGGCGTGGAAGGTTCACAAGGTACTTGCGAAGGCGAAGTTGGAGCCCTATTTAGGTTTCCTGCACTCGAATCAGATGGGGAAGCTGAGTTTAGTTTGCGACTTTCAGGAATTGTATAGATATTTGATCGACGATTTTCTGATTGGATACTGTAACAAGATCAGTAAGAGGGATTTCACTAAAACAGAAGTTGCGAGTAGGCGGAAGAGGGGCAAGAGGGAGTACTTGAGCGACTCTGAGACTAAAGCCCTGCTTAATGAGTTGAACAGGTTCTTCGAAACGATAGTTGAGGTCAAGAGAATCAGGAACGGCGAACACCAGACCCTCGAGACTCTGATAAACGAGGAGGCCCAGCTCTTCGCGAAGTACATCCGGGGCGAGGCTAAGAGCTGGGTTCCTCGAGTGCCGGGGAATTAGTGTGCGCGCTTTGAAGCTATATCGCGCGCGCGATTACCTTAATAGGGATATGGGGTGGACCCCCCAGGCTGTCATCTACTTCTTTGCTCTTTTCCCCTTTTTTCTCGCCTTCTTCGCTCGAGTTTTATCGCCCTTCCGTGACATCCCTCTATGCTTTTGTGGCATTATTTCTTCTTCCTTCAAAGGTCGAGCCTTAGAGTCTTCGAAATCACTAGAGGGTAAACCCGAATTTTGTTCTCCATCACTCTCCTGTACAACTCAAGATTTTTATAAGATAACCTTTCCGCCTCAAGACTTCGTGTGTGTGGGGGGGGCATAATTTTATCCCCAGACCCTAATGCTCGAGAAGATGAGAAAACAGGCACTCGTCAGGTCTCCATCTTCACCGGCTCCCTCACCCTGAGGAAAGCCCATACCATGACCATCCCCGCGGACATGACCATGAACGGGATCGCGCGCGCGAAGACGGCTTTAGAGATTAACGATTTACATACTGAGAGGTTATTCGCCATTTTTGATAAAGATGAAAATAATTAGATGAGGTTTATCGGAGTAGGGCCTTCATCTCGGCGCGCGCAAGATCTCCTATGGATCAAAAGGAGGTTTATCCACTTACGTTAGTGTATTAAAAAGGTGGTATTTGATAAAAAAATTAAGGTTTGACTACGTAGGGCCTCATCATCTCGTTGTCCTCGTGGTCGATGATGTGGCAGTGCCACACATAGCCAGGTCCAAAGGTTGGGTCGAATGGGTACAGGTTGGTGCCTGGTGTGGATCCACCTGTGGGGGTCGAGATGGGCGCCCACCTAGCCTTTATCACCGTCACCTCACCCGGGTTCATCTGTACAGTGTCCTTCCACCCAGACTCGTTGGGGGCAGGGGCAACAGGCTTGTTCTGAAGGTACGGTGTAGGGTCGAGTGGTATTGGGACATAGCTTGCCATGAAGGGAAGCATACCTGGCGTCATCGTACCGGCGGCGTTAAGCGCCATCCAGGCATTCGCGTACTTGGTTGCCTGTATAGGCTGCCTACTCACAACTTGGAACTGGACCAGGTGGAGGTGGATTGGGTGTGTGTCACCTGTGAGGTTTACAATAACCCATTCCTCAGTAGAACCAACCCGCGGCGTCTCAGTCAGAGTACCCATCCACATCTGACCATTAAGCAGAGCTCCAAGCGGACCAGCGGGGCCCATGACCTCCGTCAGCGTCATTATCCTGCGTGGGGCATCAGGGGTGAGCACCGGTATTGTGTTTAACACTGTTGGCAGGGGAGTCACAGCTGGCCCTGCGGCCGTGACCGTGAACTGCATTATCTGTCCAGTTGTCTGTGGATCAGCCTTCGCTCCGTTGGGGAAGGGAGCCTTGGCCGTGTTTGTGAGTATGACTTTTGTGCCTACGGGAAGCTTGGAGAAATCGACTATCACGTCGGCTCTCTCACCTGGGGAGATAGTCAGCTGGGTCATTGCAGCCGGGGCTGGGAGATAACCCCCATCACTACCTATCTGGGTGAACGGCATTTTGTTGCTGAAGCTAAGCGTATAGAACCTTGCATTTGATCCATCAAGTAGCCTGAACCTGTATGCGGTCTGCTCCACGTTCATGTTGGGCCAGACAAGCCCGTTAACCATTATCGTGTCTCCGAAGAACTCTGGCATCCAGTAGGGGTGTATGGTTGGGTTTACGCCTACCTCCGGGAACCAGAAGTCGCCGTTCAGCTTAAATGTCCTGTCCTGAATGGCGAGTGGGGCCTCGTACTTCCCCGATGGGAGGCTTGTCGCAACCGTGTCTGCGAGGTCAGTTTGGAGGTAGAAGCCAGCTAGCCCCGATAGGACGTTGATCCTGGTCAGGCCTAAGGCGTGGTCGTGGTACCACGTTGTGGTCGGCGGCTGCTGGTTGTAGTAGTGGTAAACTGCCTCGCTCGCCTGAATAGGAGCCCCATCCCACCAAGTGGTTAATTCTGTCCAATAGCCTGTCCCCTGCAAGCCGCTCGATGTGAACCACTGGTCGGGGGCACCGTCGGATGTGGACTGTGTTTCACCTCCATGCAGATGGGGAACAACGGGGATGATTGTCTGGGCGGTTGGATTACCGGGTGGGTAAGCAGGGAAAGGCCCTTTGTTCATGTTCAGCGTTCCCGTGGGGTCAGCCCAGTGTAGGGAGTAGTCGACTGCAAACATGTAGGAACCCGATAACTTGTTCTGCCAGCGGACGTAGATGTCTCTGCCCCTCGTCGTTACAAAGCTTGGAGCAGGTGAGTTATGGAAATAACCTAAAAGAGTGCCTAAGACGGCATCCTTAGCGGCTCCTCCATAGCCCCAGACAGTCGTCATGGGGAGCGGCGATGGTAAAATCCGCTGACTGAACTGGGTCATATCAACAGTGTAGTACTCAGTTCCCGTTGTCGGATCAACATACTCTGGTACATAGACGGGAGGAGGTCCGGTGAGCTGGTTAACGTACTTCGGGATCGTCTTCGGGTCAATCGTCACAGCCACAGGCTTGACAGCGAAAGCCTGTATGCCAATTGGCATCAATAAAATCACGGTCAAGAGCACAGTTAACATATAATTCTTCATATAATCTCCAAAAAAAATTTGGGAACCATTCTTAATAAACCTTGAGCACGCGCTAAGATTCTAAAATCCTCGTGAATATTTTATATTGTTCACTACGTGCGTAGGAAAACGTAAGAAATTAATGATGTCGATCCAAAGCTAACTATGTGTGATATATTTTATATTTTATTATATTATATTTGATTATATTATCAAGAAGATAATAAAATAAAAGAATAATAAAACAAATTAAAGAGAACAAGAAATAATTAGTGAAAGTTAACACAGATGTGTGTGGGGCTATAATTTTATCCCCCAAACCCAAACCCTAGAATTCAATCTTTTTCTCGGCGAATACACCTTCAACCACGTGCTCTAATCTCCGTTTGAGCGGCATGAAGACTATAATTACAATTGCTATGGAGGCGTAATGGGCATATACCGATTCCTCCCCCATCATCCCCCCCAGAAACGTGGCTACAAGGTGTTGTGAGAAATCGAAGATGAAGATAATTATTGCCGTGAATACAGAATAAAATATCCCCATTCTCACATATACGGTGATATCGAACAATCGATCTTTCACGATCGCCAATCCGATTATTGCTCCGAACGAGTCAACAAGGAGTATACCCAGAGGCAATAAAAAAGGAACATCAACGCCAAAGGTCAAAAGGACCTTTACATAGGCTATGCTGAATACCACGAAACTAGCAAGTATGTATCCTATATGACGACGAGTTATAGGGGAGGGCTCCGTTTTGCGGGCTTGGAATAGAAGCCAGCAAGAAAACAGAAGGGAAAAAAAGTATACTAGAAGCCAATACGCATATGGGTCTGGGCCATATCTCGTGATGGCATCCAGAACAGGACTGTAGACGGGGCTCCATCTTGCGATGTTACCCCAACTATAACTATAGATACCAGAATAAGTTCGGGTAGCACCTGTAATGCTTAGGACGAAACTTAAGAAACAGAAAACGTAGATGGCGATTGTAGATTTTCTCCTTGGCTGGTTTAGATAAGTCGTGGTAAAATGGTAGACGAGGGCTGGGAACACGTTAAATGGGATACTGATGATATTTTGATACAGTAATATCTCGTCAGGGAAATCATTCCTAATCATCACGAGAAATATGCCTAAATCCCAAAAAGCCGCGACAGATAAAAGGAGCGCAAAAAGAAGATGATATTTTCTGCTTCTCCTCAATAGGATAGCAGACATCACCAACACGTTAATAGCAAAGCCTAGGAGCGAAGCGATAGATGTTACAATTACAACACTCGAAGGCACGTATAACATTACAAATTTTCACATTTTATGTTTTACGCACAATCCTTGTTTCAGTGTCGGGAAATACGTGATATACGTGTGGTGGCGATGAGAGAAGAGATATAAGAATAGAAGAATGAAGAGGCAATTAGAGAAGAAAGTTAGTTTGGGTTTGAGGCCATAATTTTATCCCCAAACCCACACACACCTTAAAATTTAAATAAGAATAAAATCTCACATTTTATGGGTTTGCTAATGTTTCATTCAGCGAAACATGAGTAACCCAGCTCCACGTAGGGGGCGTATGCGAGAGAACGGAGGGAAGACTGATGAAATGGAGATATGCTGTAACTTATGGGAAAATGAAGCCGGGAGTGACTTCAGAGCAGTTAAAGACTGATATGTTGAAGTATAAGACCGATGTCGAGAAAACGGGAGTGAAGGTTGTGTTCTGGGGGCACCCATTCGGGGTCTCTGAGAACGTGATTGTGGTATTGGATGTCGGAGGAAATATGGATAACTACCTCAAGACAATGAACCTTACCTCGCCGTACACAGATTCGAGAACAGACTTCGTCCTAGAGCCATAAAGAGTAAAAGTTCCATTCCCACCCCCATTTTTTTCTTCACGCGTGTGTGTGGGCGCGCTACCCGCTTCAGTATACCTTTTTTCTCCTAGGGGTTCTCTAGTTTCCCGGATTTCGATACGGGGGGCGTATCCTACCCCTATTATGGTTTAAGTCTATAAATAACGTCTGAAACAGCCCCGCGTAAGCCTCTTTTTCTCCAGAGCCTGCACAGCACAGGGAGAGTCGTCACATCGTCGGTAACCATTAAGCCTGCACTATGCCCGACGATGTTCCCCGAAGAAACGTGCCTTCACGGGAGCAGTCGTTGACTGTGCAATTTTTTACTAGGCTTTTTCAGGCACAACCAATTTTCCACAGTGCCTGCTTAATTACTGAGCTGACCTGACGTGCCTGAAAAAAGCCAGAGCAAAAAGGCAAGCCCCCATCGCGCCGCCGGGGGCCATAATTAAATCCCCAGACCCCAACGCTCCAAAAGATGAGAGAACAGGCACTCATCAGGTCTCCATCTTCACCGGCTCCCTCACCCTGAGGAAAGCCCATACTATGACTATGACCATGCCCGCGGACATGACCATGAACGGGATCGTCGGGTTCGCCTCGTAGAGGACGCCTCCGAGCGTCTGGGCCACGGCGGCGGGGATGAAGAGAAGCATTCCTCCGCCGTACCCTGTGCCCCGTATGTCAACGAAGAAGTTGCCCCCGCCCACAGCCGAGGTCACCCTCCCCCTCCTCTCCCTGGGCGTGTAGTCGGCGAGGAGCGACTGGAAGCCCGGCCTGAGGAAGGCGTTCGAGATCGACATGAACACCACGAGCACAGCCAGGCCGACGTAGTCCTTGATGAACAGGAAGGCCAGCGGGAAGACGGGCACCAGGCACATCATCGGTATGAGGAGCCTCC